>ERZ773028.87-NODE-87-length-82258-cov-7.807391_pt1 | contig 82258 bp, 61 predicted proteins | sample MGYA00511123_ERZ773028 | MGnify/ENA primary metagenome ERZ773028 (study PRJEB29015, sample SAMEA2738134) | human oral metagenome | biome: human oral; feature: human-associated habitat; material: saliva | place: China | collected 2206 ... | reverse complement strand
CCATAGAGAAAACACCATCGGTAACAACAATGCGGAAACGTTGAGCCTGTGCTTCCTGCAAACATTTCTCCAATTCTTCCATGTTTCCATTAGCGTAACGGTAACGTTTAGCCTTGCAGAGGCGAACACCGTCTATAATAGAGGCGTGGTTCAATGCGTCAGAGATGATAGCGTCTTCTTCGTTGAACAATGCGCCGAATACACCTCCGTTAGCATCGAAACAAGCTGCGTAGAGGATAGTATCTTCTGTTTTGAAGTAATCGGAAATGGCAGCTTCAAGCTCCTTATGAATGTCTTGTGTTCCGCAGATAAAACGTACTGAAGACATGCCGAAGCCACGCTTGTCCATCATTTTCTTCGCACCTTCTATAAGGCGTGGGTGGTTAGACAAGCCGAGATAGTTGTTAGCGCAGAAGTTCAGTACCTTCTTTCCCTTCACTAAGATTTCAGCTTGCTGTGGTCCTTCAATAATACGTTCTTCCTTGTAAAGACCTGCATCTTTAAGTCCTGCGAGTGAATCGCAGAGATGTTGTTTCATTTTACCATACATAGCATAAAGTTTTTAATTATTCGCATACAAAGGTCTTCATATTTTTTGAGAAAAGAAACTGAAATACTAATTATTTTGTAGGGAAACTGCTTTTTTATACAACATTAATACTTCTAATTTCTAAATTAATCAAAAAAGTACTTAACTTTGTGCCACAAAACGATAAAATCTATTTAATAATAATATGAAAAATATTTTAGTTGTTGGCTCTACAGGGCAGATAGGCTCAGAGCTTGTAAGAGAATTGCGCAGCATTTACGGTGGCAACAACGTTGTTGCAGGTTTCATAAAAGGAGCAGAACCTACGGGCGAACTTCTCGAAGGTGGTCCATCGGCAGAGTGCGACGTTACAAATCCCGAAATGATAGCAGCCGTGGTGAAGAAGTACAACATTGACACCATTTACAATCTTGCTGCATTGCTCTCGGTTGTGGCAGAAGGAAAACCACGCTTGGCTTGGAAGATTGGCATTGACGGCTTATGGAACATTCTCGAAATTGCCCGCGAAAACAAGTGCGCAGTGTTCACACCAAGCTCTATTGGTTCGTTCGGTCCAAGTACACCACACGACATGACACCACAAGACACTGTTCAGCGTCCTGGCACAATTTACGGAGTTTCTAAGGTAACTACCGAGTTGCTTTCAGACTACTACCAGAAGAAGTACGGCGTAGACACACGTTCGGTACGCTTCCCAGGTATTATTTCATACGTAACTCCTCCAGGTGGTGGTACAACCGATTACGCTGTAGATATTTATTATTCGGCAGTGAAAGGCGAAAAGTTTGTTTGTCCTATCAAGAAAGGCACCTACATGGATATGATGTATATGCCCGATGCATTGCACGCTGCAATATCTTTAATGGAAGCCGACCCGACAAAGCTTATCCATCACAATGGTTTCAACGTTGCTGCCATGAGTTTCGAGCCGGAAGAGATATTTGCAGAAATAAAGAAACACAAGCCAAACTTCGAGATGGTTTACGATGTAGACCCATTGAAGCAAGGTATTGCCGACAGTTGGCCCGACCGTTTGGACGATTCTTGCGCTCGTAACGAATGGAACTGGAAACCTAAGTACGACCTCAAGAGCATGACCGTAGATATGCTTGAACAGCTCAGCAAGAAACTTCTATAAACCGAAATAAGAAAAATGGGGATTTTAAAATAATCTCTGCAAAATAAGAGGGAAAAGTCTGGAGGCATTTGCTTTCAGACTTTTTTATTCCACATCGATCATCAGGAATAGACACTCTGTCAATTTCAATGACCGATTTAGTATTTAATAAAAGTAGGAATTTAAAATTAAACGCATATAGGATTCTTCCTTGTTTTCTTTCTTAATTAAGTTTGTGTCCCAAAGTCATCTATATGTGGAAATTATTCGCAATTAACATTATTTTAGAAAAAAATATTTAAAATTGAAATAATGTCAATACCTTTGCAATCACAAGTATCTAAAATACCTCTACTAACGATACTCAAACAAAATGAAAGAATCTGTGGTTTGGCATAGCTATAGGCAGAAATGTGAAAGCATAGTGGAGGACAATATGAATTTTTGAACTATTTAGCTGTGATGTTGAAAATGAATCATAACCACGATGAAAGAAATTATTTAAGGCTGCATTCAATTCTCGTGTACATTTATTGTCAAAAAAATATATAATTTAAACTTACTAAAATTTTAGCTTTATGAAGAAGGTTAGATTCTTGCTATTTACGCTACTTGCATTGTTCTATGTAACCAATGCGAATGCGCTTATTGTGGGAAACCGTTTCGAGCGAGACGGAATTATCTATGAGGTAACGGCTATGGAGGAGGCACATGACGGACTTCCCAAGCGCTTTAATGTGAAGTTCGTTTCATCTAAAATGTCTGGCGTGGTAAATATTCCTGCCAAGGTAAAGGACTATCCGGCTAATCAGTACGAATTCGATGTTACGGCTATTGACAACAACAGTACAGTGCCAAATGCAACTTCTGTTGTTATTCCGGCTTCTGTAACGACGATTGGTGCAAATGCTTTCCAGGTTGGACATATCGAGAGCATAGAGATACCAGCTACTGTAACTGATATCCAAAGCGGTGCTTTCAGCCAGATGAAGTCTCTCAAGGAAATTAAGGTTGCAGCAGGCAATGCCAAATATTCTGCTTATGGCGGCGTGCTTTATGAAATGGACGGCTCGAAGAAATATCTGGCAGGCTATCCCGTTGCAAAGCCAGACGCTAACTATACAGTTCCGGAAGGTGTGGTTGGCGTGCGTATCAACGCTGTACAAGGTGCCTTGAATTTGGCGGCAATTTCGCTTCCTGCTTCCCTGAAGGAACTGCCTGCCACCAAGGACGGAAATGGTTTTACGAGCTGCAAGAAACTGACAGCAATCAATGTAAATTCTGCCAACACGACCTTCAAATCTGTTGATGGTGTCGTTCTGTCGCATGATGGCAAGGAATTGGTAGCATATCCTTGCGGAAAAAGGGGTGTCATCAATCCTGCCTACGACTTGACGTCTGACCCAGGTGCTGAAAAGGGTAACGTATATAAAATTCCTGATGGAGTAGAGAAGATTCGCGAAGGAGCTTTTACAAGTGTAGAGTATCTTACGGCTGTCGAACTGGCAACTTCAACTACTACTATAGAAAAGGGAGCGTTCACCAACATGCGCAATTTGAGAGATGTCAAGATTGCTTCCCATGTTGCCTCTATTGGCGATGGTGCTTTCTTCGGCGACATAATGCTTCAGAAAATTAAAGTAGATGCTGCAAATACCACTTACAAAGATGACGATGGTGTGCTCTATGACAAGGCTGGAAAGAACCTTATTTCTTTCCCTGCTGGTCGTGCTGGGGAATACACTACACTGAGTACTACCGAGAATATCAAGCCCGATGCTTTCAGAGGAGCTGCAAAAGTGACGAAGGTAACTCTCAACACAGGATTGAAGACTATCGGACAAGATGCTTTCCAACAGACAAAGGCACTGAAGACAATTAATTTTGGTAATCCTTCTACATTGGAAGAAATCGGTCAGTCTGCATTCTGGGGTTCTGGTCTGGAGAAGGTGGAACTCCCCGCTTCTTTAAAGAAGTTAGGCACGTACGCTTTCAAGAGCAATACAAATTTGAAAGAAGTGACTGTTGCCAATGGTTCACAGCTGGAATATCTTGGCGATCGTGCATTTGAAAGCTGTAGCAACCTTGAAACATTCAAGTTCCTGGGTTCTAATTCTCTGAAAACAATCGGTACTTCTGCTTTTGGTGGTGATAGCAAATTGGTTTCCTTTAAGATCCCTAAGGGTGTAACTAACATCAAGACAGGTGCCTTTGATGGCTGTTCTTCCATGGAGACTGTTACTTTCGAAGCTCCAGCAAAGGTAACTACTATCAGCGAGGGTGCTTTCCAAGGTGCAAGTGCCTTGAAGAAGATAGAACTTCCAGAGTCTGTAACAACAATCGGAAAAGATGCTTTCAACAAATGTAAGAGCTTGACAGAGATTGTTATTCCTAAGAATGTAACCAGTATTGATCCAACAGGTTTCCAAGAATGTGCTAAGTTGGAGAAGTTTACGGTAGACCCTGCTAATGCTGTTTATTCAAGTGTTGATGGCTTTTTGTTGAGCAAGGACAAGAAAGTGTTGAAGGCTTTCCCACCTGCAAAGGCAGGAACCTACTACACCTTGTTGCCTCCAACTATTGAAGAAATTGGCAAACAAGCATTTTATTATGTTCAGGAACTGGAGAATGTTACCATTCCTGAGAAGGTAAAGAAGATTGACGAGTTTGCATTCGATAGAGTTGCCAAGTTGAACACAATAGCATTCTTGAGCAAGGTGCCTATCGCTGATGTAGATCCTTCAGCATTCAATCCTGACAATGTTGATAAATCAAAAATCAGTCTTAGTATCCGTAAAGATGCAGCTGCAGCTTTCAATTCAGATGCATTCTGGAATCAGTTCCCTAACCGCCTGGTTTCTTTCGATGTTGAAACAAATGGTATAGGCAATGGTGTTACAGAGTTCTTTCCATTATCTCAGAAGGCTGTGATGGTTGTCGATGTGAAAGCAGACGTGTTTACTTATGTTGTTCCAGCAAAGGTTAAGAATGCTGATGATTCCAAGGAGTACGAAGTTCGGCTTTGGGCTGACTATGGACTTCAACATGCTCCTGCAAACGTTAAGTTTGAAGAGATTGTATTCAGAAACCAACTCGACTATGTTGGTCTCAATGCCTTTGAGAAGGCAGATGGCTCATCTACTGTAAAACGCATTTTCTTCACTTGCAAGAAACCTGCAAAAGATATGAGTGCTACAAAGTGGGAATATGGCAATGCGGAGCATGAGTTCAAGTCAGACCTGAAGATCTATGTAAAGAAGAGTGTTATAGATGATTACAAGAGTGTAGCTGGACATGAACATGCCGGTTGGAATCGTTATGCTAACCAGATTGAATATAAGATTCCTTATTATGTAACTTCTGCCGCAGCTCCAGCCGCAGCTCCGAAACCTTTTATTAAGAAAAAGTATGGTACATTCGCACGCGAATTTGATACTGATTTCGGCAGCTATTTTGCTGAGGAAGGTAAAGGTAAGGTAGCAGCTTTTGTAACTCCAATTTCTGGAGTTGAATCTGGACCTGGTGACTATGGTCATTCTACCTATATGGTAAAAATGTCAAGCATCGACTTAAATGGTGGTGCAGCCAATGACTATAGCTATATTCCTGCTGAAACTGGTGTCTTGTTGAAAGTACTTGAAACAGAAGCCTTACCTGTTGATTTCTACTATACTATTGGCGAGAAAGATGATGTAACGTACAGTATCACTGGCAACATGATGACTGGTATTGTTGTAAAAGATCAGATTATCACCGTTGGTTCAACCCCTGTCTATGTTGTATCGGGCAACAAGGGGATTTTCAAGAAAGCTCGTACAGGTTCTTTGAATATGCCAGTACATAAGGCTTACGCCAAGATATCTGGTGTACCGGCAGGTGCCAAGATTGCATTTGTTTTTGATGATGGCACTGAAGCAACAGGAATTGAAGCTATCGACGATTCAGAAGCCAAGGCTGTAAAGCACGATGTTTACTACAGTCTGAATGGTCAGCGTATAGAAAAACCACAACATGGAGTTTGTATTAAAAATGGTAAGAAAATTATAATTAAGTAAGAAAGGAGAAATATAATGGCATACAAAAAGTATATTACACCGTTGATGAAAGCATATCGTTTCTCAACAGAGAACCTTATGCTAACTGCTAGTCCTGGAATATCAAATGAAGAATTTGATCCAGCCAACGATGAGGTCGGCGCAAAGGAAGGTGTGTTCGACGATGATTTTGACCCCATGTCGGATTCCTATAATCCTCGCTGGAACGATTAATCCATATTGTAGACCATAACAAGCACATGAGGAAAATCCGTGCAGCGACGCTGCATAAGTAAGCGAAGGCTGTACTAAGGAAATTTATGTGTATGTTTAGTGTGTGGTTATAATAATCCACCCATCTCTTTCTTTTATAATTTGTTCTGCAAGATTTCCTTCTGGAAGATTTGCAGAACATTTTTTACCAATACCCATATTAAAGAATTGTGGGATATTCTTGAACTTATCTTGACTCTTTTTCACTTTTTTCATCAAAAGGTAGTGTCCTAAAAATGGAACTTTATTGACTCTTTAGTAGAAAAATCTTTTTATAAATTTGTCATTCTCACTTTTTCTATATACCTTTGCACCACTTAAAATAAAATATAAGCCCAGATGGCGGAATAGGTAGACGCGCTGGTCTCAAACACCAGTGGAGCAATCCATCCCGGTTCGAGCCCGGGTCTGGGTACGATAAAAAGAGTTAAGTTGTTTATTTTCAAGCATTTAACTCTTTTTCTTTTTAAAATTGTTCCCATTTTGTTCCCAGTTATTCTTAATACAAATGATATAAGATTAACAGGATGTAGGGTATTTATTCAAAAGCTAAGATACTATATCTCAAAAAAGCAATACACATATTATTCACTCAATATGATATATTCTTATGAAGCACTACTACAAAGACACTCCCCAAGGTAGAATTTTCTACGGAGGAGCTATTAATATTAGAAACGGCAGTATAATAAACCCATCAGAGGATTTGCTTAATAAAGAAGGGTGGATAGAATTTGTTCCTGATCCACCATCATTGTACGATAACAATGACCCAATCCCTGAAGATATTTGGCTCAAACACTTATTTGAAAAATATCCAGATAGTAAAAATATAGTAAAGTTAATCAACAAAAGTCTTGTCTATCATTATACAACATGGGATACACTATTTAAGGGTATTCTATCTTCTGAGAATTTAAATAATAAAAGAGTTGTCCTACGTGCTTATAGTGTAAATTATATGAATGATGCTTCTGAAGGTTTAATCATTCCAAGAGGAAAGTCAGATTTCGAAGAAAGAAAATTAGCAGAAAACTACTATCAAATAGTAGAAACAAACGAAGGTGAGAAGAGAAAAGTTCCAGCTACAATGAGTGCATTCAGGAAGTACCTTTTTGAACGTAGCGCTCATCAGGCTAAACAACACTTATTCTCTGTATCTTTCTCTAAAGTCTCAGACTCGCTACCTATGTGGAATAATTATGGGCATAATGGATATGGTTTATCCATTGGATTTGATGCAGAAGCTATTGTTAACCAAGGGTATGATTTGGTTGAGTGTATCTATGATAATGAACTATCAAAGAAATTAGCAGGTTATATGTATGATTTTATCCATGACGCACCAAAAAGAACACATCAAACTATTGAGCTAAATACTATTGCAAAGAATTCTCATTTTGAATATGAGAAAGAATGCAGGATTCCCCTTAGAGAATATTATGGGAACTACTGCATTACAAAACGAGGTCAATTCTATCCTATAAAATACGACATAAAAAGAGGGGTGATTTCTCCATATGTTGACATTTTTGTCCCTTTAAAAGCGATTCAGGAAATTTGGATAGGTCCAACTAATGACTCTAATCTTGCTGAAGATTCCCTAAAATCTTGGTTGGAAAGTATTGGTATGAATTGGATTAAAATAAAAAAATCTTCCGCACCTTTTAGGTAAAGATATTCAAGAAAAATAGTTCACATATATATAAAAAATAGGGAGTTTGTGCTAATGCTTCTCCCTATTTTCGCTATATACCTCTTCCCCCCGGAACTCTCTGCGCCCTTTCCATTGCTTCTTTCTGTTTCCTTTCTAGATACCATTGCTGTCGCCTGTTTTAATCATATCTACCACCAACTCACCATTAATAAACAACTCACGGTGATTTTGACTTGTCATTTTGGACGAGAATACAGCGTTATCAAGTTCGAACGGAGCTTGCTCGCCCATAGGCAGGAACTTTCCGGAACATACAACTCTTTTCCCATTCAATAATTGACTGACAATCTCATTACTAATCCGATAAGTGTTAGAACATATGTTGGCAAAGTCCACATTGGCGCATATATCTGGATACCACTCTTCTATGTTTCTTTTGAAACGCTGCAACTCCTCTTTGGCATATCCTACATTATCTTTCTCCGTTTTAATGAGGTTTTCCTTTTCACGAATAATTTTCTTCAATGTGGCAATCATTTTATCTTTTTCGATAATTTGTTGGTTCAACATTGCTATTGTTTGTTGGCCTTTCGTTGAAAATAATGAGCCAATGGCACGAGCCACATTAGAACCAGCATTGCTGATGTCCTTTTTTAGCGTGGTCTGCTTTAATTCTGATTTTGCCTTTGATAAATCTTCTGCCACTTTCTCCTTTTGCTCTGCCAAAAGAGAAATATCCTCTTTGAAGTTTTCTGCCTTTCGGTATTGCTCAGTATAATACTCACGAGTAGAGATATGTCTTGCTTCCGATCCATCAATACCACGCTCCAAGCCAAAAGGCTGCATGGCATTGGCATAGGAGGTCTGATAATTCTTCAGCTTGGCTTGTGTCATAATATCATCTGCACTCAAACGGGCACCATCTGCTTTCTTGCGATAATGCTTCTTCACATTCTCTTCTGATTTCTTCTTCCTACGAGTAGCTGTTACTATGGGAACCACCGTAGCATGGATATGAGGAGTTTTTTCATCTAAATGAAGAACAGCAGAGACAAGGTTTTCTGTGCCAAAGGTTTCCTGTATCCACCTCACCGACTGCTCACACCAATCATCAAGTCTGCCTTCTTGCTCTATCCTTTCCATTGCTTCAGGACTGGCAGATAGCATCATGCGGATGGCATGCACTTGATTCTTTCCAACTTTCCGTTTGAGTTTTGCATTTTCAATTCTGTGTTCAATGGCTGCTGAACGTGATTTTACACCTTCAGGAAAAGCAATCAACTCTCGGTCGAGATGTATTCGACTTCCATCTACATTGCCTGCAATGAAAGTTCTTTCTATATGGGCTGACATCTTGATATCTGCCCCCTTTTGCTTTCTCCAGATAGAGAACTACAAAATTTGCCATATTATAAAAATTTTTAGTTCGTTGTAGAGGTACTTACATCGTCCACTTGCCAAGACGATGAAAGTACCGTTTTTAAAAACTGGGAGTCCAGAGGGGTGTAATGCCCTCGGCTCATTGGGAATTTTTAGCATTACTTGTATTGCGGCTCGAAAAATTCCCTAATGAGCTATGGCATTTTATTGCCATAAAATACTCCGTAGGCAAGAGGTACGAAATTATCATGATTTGAGTCCTCTTCGTTGTTCCCTAACAGGCTTCTGTAATAGCCTGTTCTGACGGCAAAGGAACTCGTTGAGATCCTTGCAGTCAGCATAAAGACCTGAAGAGTCGGTAACAGGAACTTTAAGCTCCATAAGCAATGCCTGGTATGCCTTTCGTCCTGCTTCGTCATTGTCCAAAAAACATTGAATATTCTCATAGTGTGATAATGGTTCTAATGCCTTGTGGATATTTGAAACAGAGTTGAGTACCAGATAATCTTGTCGTTTTAGTCCGTCATTCTCTTTTCTTCGGAGCGTCATAAATGACAGAAAGTCCATGAAGCCCTCAAAAAGAAAACATACCTTCTTCGGCTCTTCTGCATAAAAATGGCTGATGTCTTTTGGTGCAATGCAGCCTTTGAAGAACGGATTGCGTATTTCGTAGCCACCTGCAATATTTGGAAAGCCAATACCAAAGTAATGTTTGCCCCTTGTATCAAAGTGCAGTTCTTTACATACAGTTCGTGCTATTTCAATGTCTATACATCTTTCCCCAAGATATTTGATAAGCGCAGGATGACTGATGGAAAGTACCTGAAGATTTTCAAAGGAGTTCTGCGGTGTGTTCGGCTTGGCTGTAGGCAGACTTACCGATACACAGCTTGGTACATTACGCTCTATCTGATGAATGAGATACGACACATCTGAAGAGTTGTAGAGCAATTCTGCAAGGTCAATGATGTTACCACCTCTACCAATACCGAAATCGTACCATAGATTAAGTTCGGTGTTTACCTTAAACGATGCGTGTTTCTCCGTTCTAAGTGGTGATAGGTACATGAGGTTCACACCATACTGTTTTACGGGTTTGCAGTCTATTGTTGCAAGAAATTCCTGCAACTTTATCTTTTTTATTTGGTCAATATTCATAATTATATGGAAGTTAAAGTGATGATAAATTTGATGATTTGATGAATTTGATTTTATCTATATGGTAATCAGGTAGTTGAAAACTCATCATCCCCTCATCATATTACTCTTCAAAATGGAATTACTGACAAAAAGAAGAATACCATCCTTTTCTTTTTTCATCAGCAAAACATTCACGATGAGCAAAAGATGAGAATATAAACAACATGTACTGAATGTTTTATATAACTTATTCATCATTTCATCAAAATAATGGATATAAGATTGTTTATAAACTTTTGAGTTGCTTCTTGGTGATCGTATAAAACCTTCCTGTCCTTCGGATAGGAGAGTAATACAATGGAGCGTTGTAACTAAGTTGATACGTAGTATAGGTCAGCGTATTGGACACTGGTGTAAGCTTCCAGATGTCCTGCACTATTCTCCTCATCTGTCCCTTGTCATACTTGCATTGAGTATTACTTAAAAGAGGCATCATATCATTGATACAGAAAGAGACTTCCTCGACATTGTTTGTTTCCATGATGTCAAGACACAACTCTGACATTTCTAGTTCCAGCTTGTTTCTGTTATTACGGATAATGCGTTGCAAGGCTGGTGTAAAGGTCAGCTTGGGTGCAAACCACATACGGCTTTCCTTTTGAGTAGATAGCGTGCGGTGCTGTAGGAAATAGAGAAAGGCTGGAATTTTGGCTTTCAGCTTTTGCAGAAAGTCGGTGTCATCGCTTTTAAGACGCTCTATCTTCCTTACCCAATATCGGGTTTCTCCCACATCTATAATGACAGGGAGCAACTCGTTATTGGAACATAGCACGAACTTGGCAAAGAAGGAGATTTCGTCTCGGTCTTTGCCCTTGGCTTCCACCTTGTAGGAAAGTGTTGTACTAAGATTTTTCAATCGTTCACTATCCTCCCTGCGGTTGAGTAATACCTCATCCACAACAATAAGCAGTTTTCCAGCCCAATCCGCATTGAATTGGCTGCGGAAGTCCTCGTTGGTATTGAAAGTAACATTGTTCTGAAAAATAGCTTTGAGAAAGTTAAGGAATGTACTCTTATCTGTATTGCGTTCCTCTGATACCATCAAAAGGATGGGAAGTTTTTGCACTGGTTGGAGATAGAGCAACTGCAAGTAGTCCATTCCCAACTCGTATTGTTCCCCGAAGATGTGTCTTATCAATGATTCAATATGCAGAAAATCTCCTTCTTTTGGCTGGTGTTCTATCGGTTCATAGAGATTAAGGAACTTATCGACCACAGGCTGATAGTTCACATGATTGGGAACGGTGCAGAAACCATCATACTTCGGGACGGTGGCAATGAAGTCCTTGCCATAGTCCTGCCGTAGCGTTTCATTGTTCCATATGATACGCTTCTTGACAAAACCACCATTGATGCGTGGCTGGTTCACAATCTTGTATAAGGTTGTGCCAACACGAATAAAATTCTCGTTTCCCATAGCCTTACTTCTGCATTAAAGGTTTGTTACCCATGATATATCTCTGTGCTTCTTGGGCTATTTGCGCAGAAGTCTTGATAGGATTTTGACGCAACCATGCTTCGAGTTCTGCTTTCTCAAAATAAAGCATCTTACCTTGTGGCTTATAATGAGGAATCAGATTGCCCGATGTGAGCTTGTAAAGATAACTCTTTGATAGATTGAGAAACTTGCTTGCTTCATCAAAGCTAAGCACATTTTTGTTTGTAAAGAGAAGTTGTTCGAGTTCGTAAACTCGTTCCTCTATAGTCTTTTCCATATTTTTTATTTGTTTGGTAAAACGATAGAGGGTGCGCACCCTCGTTGCTGTTAACGAGGGCAAAATTAGAAACGATAAAAGGAACTGGCATTGAGCAATGTTTGACGTATCAACCTATGCTCACTCTTTTTTCAGTTGTTTGATGTATTTATCTATGATTTCCCATCCTTTCGGCTGCTTCATGTTGATTTGATCTGTTGCAGTAGAAAGGTCAGTGCGTGTTAATGGTGTGTCTTTGGTTTTTCCCAAAATGAGTTTACTGCGTGCAATGGTAGACTGCCATTCATTAGTAACGTATCCCCGAAGGTTAAGACTTTGCATGAGATACGCAAGTAGTCGGTTATTGTTTGATTTTAGTACTCCTTTCAGATTACAATCAAATAAATTTTTAGTAATCTTTGGTGAAACACTGGTCGTAAAAAGTTTAACTTCATTGATGCAATCAGTTAGTATTTCAATCTGTCCTTCCGAAAAATCAGATTTGAAAGGATTGATTTCATTGCCAACAATCACAGGTTTTTCTTTTAGCTGACTTGACTCGATGTCATCATAGACAATTGTAGAATGACGTTGAAAAGAATTCTTGATTTCGTTTAGTTCTATCTTTCCAATCTCACATTTTAGATAATTTGCATAGCGTTCATAAAGAATTGCATCAACGAGCGATGAAAACATCGGAAGTTCTTCATCGTAAAAAGTGTGATTCTCAACATACTTACTATAATCAAACGTAGCCAAATCAAAGCTAGAATACTTTCCCCTTTGCTCTTTATTCAATGAATCATAGAAAGTGCTATCCCATAAAAAATTATTTTCTTTATAAGATTCTTCTACGCACGAAAGGGCTGGGTACTTCATGTATATAGAGGATAGATTATCGGTAATTTGCAAAAACTCATTCTGCAACCTTTCTTTAAGAAGTATTAAGCCTATACATTCTTTCTTTCTCATGATGTTTCCAATAAGAATATTGAAAGTTTGCATAACGCAGTGGTCCACGAAACTTTGTATCTTGGTTAGTTGTATTTCAAGTCTATTATCTTCCATATAATTCTTTAATATAAGGTAAGTACATTTGCAAAGATAACACATCACCAGCAGATAATAGCAATAATTGGAAGGAAACAGAATAAAAGGAAATGATTATCGTTAATTAAATCTAAATAAACTATGTAGAATATAGTCTTAGTACACGTTTCTTATACTTCTGCTATAAAGTACACTTTTAGTACATATTGAAAAAGAAAAATCCCTTGTAAATCAAGGGTTTACAAGGGATTTAAAGTACCCAGACCCGGGCTCGAACCGGGATGGATTGCTCCACTGGTGTTTGAGACCAGCGCGTCTACCTATTCCGCCATCTGGGCATGATTTTGTCGTCAGAACAACAGGTGCAAAGTTAGGGAGAAAATCTGAATGCGACAAATTTTTATCAGACAAAATATCAGGCACGGAATGATTCGTCATGATTTTTGGTATTTAAACAGAAAAGATTTGGAGGTATAACATATATAAGGTATCTTTGGGGGACAGAAACTGGTTAGCTTAGATAAAATAATGACTACGAAACAGAACAACTATTGCGTGATTCTTGCAGGCGGCAAGGGCAGAAGGCTCTGGCCGTGCAGCAGGGACAGGTTTCCAAAGCAGTTCATCGACTTTTTCGGTTCGGGCAGGACGCAGCTCCAGCAGACCTTCGACCGCTTTGTCCGCATTCTTCCCAGGGAGAACATCTACATCAATACCAGCCGCAGATACCTTGACATCGTCCGCGAGCAACTGCCGGAGATTCCCATGGCCCATATCATGGCCGAACCGATACACCGGAACACCGCCCCCAGCGTGGCATGGGCTGCACACCGTATCATGATGTCCAATCCCAAGGCCAACCTCATCATTTCACCCTCCGACCAGCACATTGTCAATGAGGAGAACTTTCAGCGGAATATCGCAGAAGGACTGCAATTCGTCGAGACCAATGACGCACTCCTCACGATGGGCATCAGTCCGACCCGTCCCGAACCCGGCTACGGCTACATACAGAAGGGTGCATATACGGGTACAGGCGATATCTACAAGGTACAGGCGTTTACCGAGAAGCCCGACAGGGATTTTGCCCGGATGTTCATGGAGAGCAAGGAGTGGTACTGGAACACGGGGTTGTTCCTCTCCAACGCCCGTCATCTACAGCAATCCCTTTCCAGGATTCTCCCTTCCCTCCTGCACACGGAAGAACGCACAGAAGAAATGGCCACCATAGAAGCGGAAGACGCCTTCATGCAGGAGAACTTCTCCCTCTATCCGAATATGTCGTTAGACTATGCCGTGCTGGAGAAGTCGGACAACATCTATGTGATGAAATGTGATTTCGGATGGGCGGACCTTGGTACCTGGCACGGTCTCTACGAGGCCATGAGCAGACGTGAAGGCGACAATGTCATCATCAACTCGGACGTCATCCTTGAAAATGCGACCAACAACATCGTGAAGATGCCCGAAGGCAGACTGGCCGTCATCAACGGGCTGGACGGCTACATCGTGGCCGAGAAAGACAATGTGCTGTTTATCTGCAAGAAAGAAGACTCCTCGGCACTGGTGAGGAAATACGTCAATGAGATACAGATGAAGAGGGGGGAGGATTTTGTATGAGTCCTTCTTCCCCGATTCCTCCAAGGGGGAAAGCCTGACGGAATGCGGATGGCACTACTCACTTACTTCCGCCATCTATCCTCAGAAGCCCCTGCAGAACTCTGTTACATGAGACTCTCGGAAGGCGTAACTTATTGATAATCAAATATACGGTTTTGAGACAAACAGATTTTTGCAGATGTCTCCCTTAGCAGGCCATGAGGGAAAAGCCATACAGGAAAGAGAGTCCCTACCGGTCGGGAACAGGAGTTCCAGCCTCCGGGAACACGCATCCCAGGCATCGGGAACAGGGGTACCAACCGCCGGGAATTTCCGACACACGCCGACGATGTCTTCGGGAAACAGCCTGAACGGATTTCCCGCACACCTTTCTTTGCTCCATCTGTCCTATCCGCAGCATTGGTATTCATTGTCGTCCAATATTACCGACTGCCGGTCAGCTGTCTTATCCGTTGACAGACAATGTGCTGTAACGCACTCTACTATACTTCCCTACCCTATTGTCAAGGTGTGAAGAAACAATGTGTTTATACATTTTTTATGCTTTTACAGTGTTATGTTATGCAAAAGCAAAATTATAATCCGTAACCATTAACACAGATAAATCTTCAATTTATTTAAACATTCTTTGGCACATTAAATAAATATTCATACCTTTGCACCGGTTTTTATAGAGAATTTTACATTAATAATTTGTTTTTTTATGGCGAAAAGGTTGTCAATGGTTTTAGCAGGTCTGTTCCTTTGCATAGGTGTTGCATTGGCGCAGACAGAGATTTCAGGAACTGTTGTTTCGGCTGATGACGGTGAGCCTGTGGTAGGCGCATCCGTCCTGGTTGTCGGGACACAGATGGGAACTGTTACAGACATTGATGGTAATTTCCATCTGTCTGTACCTGAAGGGAAAAGTCAGTTACGTTTCCAGTATGTAGGTCTGAAGACCCAGATTGTTCCGGTGAAAAACGGCATGCGTGTCGTGATGAAAGCAGATGCCGGTTCACTCGACGAGGTGATTGTGACAGGATACGGTAACTTCAAGAAATCAAGTTTTACGGGTGCGGCAGCCAGCATCGACCCCGGCAAGCTGGCCGATGTGCCGGTAACATCCGTCCAGGACAAGCTGGCCGGTTCCATTCCTGGCGTTACGGTGACGAGTTCGTCCGGTGCTCCAGGTTCCGTCGGCAGCATCCGTGTCCGCGGTATGGGTTCCATCAATGCGGGCAACAATCCGTTGTATGTCATCGATGGTACGCCGGTGATTTCCGGCGACCTCAGTGCCGCACAGTCAAGTTATAACGAGTCGGGAACAAGTGCGCTGGCAACACTGAACAGCAATGACATCGAGTCGATTACCGTCATCAAGGATGCCGCTGCCGCTTCACTGTACGGTTCGCGTGCCGCCAACGGCGTGATCGTCATCACAACGAAGAGCGGCAAGAAGGGCAAGACCCATGTCGACTTCCGCAGCGACTGGGGTTTCTCCAACCTTGCCATCGACTATCGTCCCATGCTGGGCGGCGACGACCGTCGTGCGCTGCTGTCCCTCGGCCTCAAGAACTTCGCACTCTACAAGAAAGGCATGAGTGAAGCCGATGCGGAGGCCTTTGCAAAGAAGAACATCGAGAACTATGCTGCTAAGCCTACCGTAGGCTATGACGAAAGCGGCAACCCCATCCAGGAGTGGACCGACTGGAAAGACATTCTTTTCAAGACGGGACACCATCAGAACTATCAGGTAAGCCTCAGCGGCGGCAGCGAGAACACGCAGTTCTACACCTCTCTGTCCTACATGAAGCAGACGGGTATCACCGCCAACCAGGCACTGGAGCGTTTCACGGGCAATGCCAACCTGACCCACAGGTTCGGACACTTCACCTTGAACTACTCCGCCTTGTTCACAAAGATGAACCAGCAGCTTGCCAATGAAGGCACGAACTATACAAGTTCAATCGCCAACTATGCCTTCTTCCAGTCACCGTCCAGCATTGCCTATCTTCCTGACGGCAGCCTGGCATCAGGCGCACAGACGAAGAGCGTCGTCAAAATCAATCCGCTCTACGAGTACGAACACTCGAGCGACAAGAGCGACATCAAGCGTATGCTCAATTCGATCAGGCTCGACTGGAACATCTGGGACGCGCTTCACCTGAGCGAGAAGGTCACCTACGACTATACCTCCAACACGGAGAACATCCTCTGGGACCGTTACTCCAACGACGGTGCGCCGGGTGCGGTGATGCAGCGGGTGGTAAGCGACCTCAGCCAGCTCAACGGCCAGACGCAGCTGTCATACGTGAAGAGCTTCGGTCTGCACAACGTGGATGCGCTTCTGGGTTATGAGACGGAAAAATACACTTACAGGTACAACTACATCAACGGTACCGATTATCCCGGCGATCTCTATGAGTTCGGCAACGCCGGTACGACCAGTGCCGAGAGCAACAAGAGCGGATACACGCTCGCCAGCTGGCTGGGCCGTGTCAACTACAACTACGACAACAGGTACTATGCCGGCGTAAGCTACCGACGTGACGGCAGCAGCCGTCTGGCGAAGGCGAACCGCTGGGGCGACTTCTGGTCGGTATCAGCCGCATGGCGTTTCGGTGCGGAGAAGTTCATGGAACCGGTGAAGCACGTCCTCAGCGACGGCAAGCTGCGTGTCAGCTACGGTGTGAACGGTACGCTGCCGAGCAACTATTACGACTACATGAACCTCTACAAGTTCGGGCGCTACTACAACGGGAAGTCGGGCATGGCCATCGTCGGCATCGGCAACCCCGACCTGAAGTGGGAGAAGAACCGTGCATTCAATGTCGGTCTCGACCTCACCTTCCTCGACCGCATCTCCGTGACGTTCGATTACTATGTACGTAGCACCTCCGACCTGATCTATGACCTGCCGGTTTCAGCCGTGCCGGGCTACTTCAGCGGTGACAGTCCTTACCTGCCGACTTCTCCGAAGAATGTCGGTTCGCTGCGCAACAACGGTTACGAGGTGACCATCACGAGCAACAACATCCAGACCAAGGACTTTTCATGGACAACCTCTCTGAACTTCGGACACAACCACAACAAGCTGACGAAGATCTACGGCGACCAGGACCAGATCATCAGCGGCATCCGCATCCACAAGGTCGGCGAGCCTTACTACAGTTTCTACGGCTACGAGTATGCAGGTGTCGACCCGGCGACAGGCAAGGAGTCGTTCTATCTCAATGACGGAACCGCCGATGCCCGCAAGACGACCACCGACCCCAGCAAGGCCCACAAGGTCATCATCGGCAACCACGAGACCTCCCTCGAAGGAGGCCTGAGCAACAACCTTACCTGGAAGTTCATCGACTTCGGTCTGAACTTCACCTTCTCTCTCGGCGGCAAGGCCTACGACGGTGCAACATGGCAGCACAACAACGGATCCTACCTCTTCCGCGGTGCCGTTCCTGCCTACTATGACATCAACAAGACGTGGAAGGGTCCCGGCGACACCAGTGCCTCGCAGCCTGTATTCCAGTACGGCAACACAAGCGAGAACTCTTCACGCTGGCTGATGCCGACAGACTATCTCCGTCTGAAGAGCCTGACGCTGGGTCTCACCGCCCCCGGCAACTGGGTGTCACGCTTCGGTCTGAGCAAGGCCCGCTTCTACTTCGCCGCAAGCAACCTCCTCACATGGAAGTCGAAAGACCTCACGGTCGATCCGGAGATGCGTGTCGACGGCGTATGCACATTCCAGACACCTGCCCTACGCACCTTCACCTTCGGTCTGGAACTGGGTTTCTAATTGTTTAACAGATGATGATTACTTATGAAAAGAACTTATAAGAACATATATACATGGATGCTGGCTGCCGCAGTAGCGTTCGGCCTTGCATCCTGCGGAGACGACTTCTTCGACCAGCAGCCTTCCGACGGAGTAGATGCCGGCAAGGCACTCAAGAACAGTTCAGACCTCGAGACCGCCCGGACGGGTATGTACCAGGCGTTGAAGGGGTCATCGAATTTCACCGACTACTATGGTGCGCAGATGTTCCTTTACGGCGAGATGCACGGCGAGGATCTGCAGTATAACCAGAACTTCGGCAGCAACCGCGCCGGGTTCTACTACAAGATGGAGTACACCTCGGCAAGCAGCTTCAGACAGTCAACGGCCATCTGGCAGTCGCCTTACAAGGTCATCGGCAGTGCGAACCGCATCATCGAGGCGGCCGACGGCGGCAAGCTGTCCGACAAGACAGAGGCGGCGGCAGCCATCGCACAGTACCGTGCCGAGGCTCTGGTGCTGCGTGCCATGGCCACCTTCGACCTCACCCGCATCTACGGCAAGACCTATACCGAGGACAACGGCGCATCGCTGGGCGTGCCATTGGTGACCAAGGTGCTTGACAGCAATGAAAAGCCCGGCCGCAACACCGTTGCCGAATGTTATGCACAGGTCATCAAGGACCTCAAGGAAGCCATCAGCTCCGGTGCATTGATGACGACCTCTTCCAAGGAGAATGTCGGGTACATCAACCTCAATGCTGCAAAGGCCCTGCTCGCCCGTGTCTATCTGACGAAAGGCGACTGGGCGGACGCTCTCTCGACGGCGGAGGATGTCATCGACAACTCCGGCAAGCAGCTCTGGACCCGCGACCAGTATGTCGCTGCATGGGGCAAGGACAACGGCGCTCACTTCAACGAGATGCTTTTCGAACTGTCTGTCACCAACACCAAGGACTGGAACGACCGTGATGGCATCGCCTACCTCTACGCCGAGAGCGGCGACAACGGCGTCGGCTACAGCGATGTATGCGCCACGAAGAACTTCGTCGACCTGCTGGCGCAGGATCCTGCCGACATCCGTGCCGATGTCTTCCTGAAGGCAACGGCTGATGAGGGCGACAAGGTGTTCGGCGGAGCGAAGGTCTATCTGAACAAGATGCCGCGTGTAGGCGGTGACCCGCGTTATGCCAACGTTCCGATGCTCCGTCTCTCAGAGGTTTACCTCACGGCTGCCGAGGCCGCCTTCAAGTCGGGCGACAAGGCAAAGGCCGCACAGTATCTGAACGATGTCATCAAGAACCGCACGACAGATACCTCACGCCTGGTTACGGCTGCCGACATCACGGCAGTGCGCATCTCACTGGAACGCCGCAAGGAACTCGTGGGCGAGGGACAGCGTTTCTTCGATGCCGTCCGCAACAACGAGACCATCACCCGCTACACGGATGACGGCCACCGGGGATGGCATGATGTCCTGACAGAAGAGGCCCGGAGCTACAACCGTGATTACTACAAGTCGCTGCCGGCTATCCCAAGTTATGAGACGGATGCCAATCCGACACTCAAGGCACAGCAGAATCCCGGTTACGGCGAGTAGGTCCACAGCCTGCTCATAGATTCTCCTTACACAGGGGAACTGACTGCATAATGCAGCCGGTTCCCCTTTTTCTATGCCATTTTAGAATTATTACAGGTCGGGGATGCTACTGGCCGGCGTTTTTTTCCTACTTTTGTCAGGACATATCAAACTTGACAAGACGATGACGCTACAACAACTTGAATACATCATGGCAGTCTACCGGATCAGACACTTCGCAAAGGCAGCCGACTACTGCGATGTGACACAGCCCACCCTCAGTTCGATGATACAGAAACTGGAGGACGAACTCGGCGTGAAAATCTTCGACCGCAAGCGGCAGCCTATCCAGCCGACAAAGGCAGGCATGAAGGTGATAGAGGAAGCATGGAAGGTGCTTTCAAGGGCAAAGAAGCTCCGGCAGACCGTCGAAGAGGAGAAACAGACGCTTACCGGCACCTTTGAAGTGGGCGTTCTGCCCACTATCGCACCCTATCTCATCCCGCGCTTCTTTCCCCAGCTGATGAACGAACATCCGGAGATGGACGTCAGGATTACGGAAATGAAGACAGAAGATATGTGCAGGGCTGTCAGGAGGGGCGATATCGACGCCGGCATTCTGGCAAGGGTCGGCGGCCTGGAGGGAATGGACTGCACGCCACTCTACCATGAACAGTTCCTCGCCTATGTGGCTGAAAACGACCCCCTCTTCAGCAAGGAGTTCATCCGTCCGTCCGACCTGTCGGGCGAATACCTCTGGCTGCTGGACGAAGGGCACTGTTTCCGCGACCAGCTGGTGAAGTTCTGCCATCTGAAGTCGGCGGCACGGAGCAAGAAGAGCTATAACCTGGGAAGCATAGAGACCTTCATGCGGATCGTGGAGAACGGCAAGGGCGTCACCTTCATTCCGCAGCTTGCCCTGTCCCAGTTGACCGACGGGCAGAAACGACTTGTCCGGCCGTTTGCCCACCCTGTTCCTTCACGTGAAATCATCCTTATGACCTCGCCCAGTTTCATCCGCCGTACGCTGCTCGGTATGTTTGCCGGATGGATCAAGGATTCATTGCCGGAGGAAATCAGCAAGTAGCATCCGGGCGACGGACCTGCGCATCCACCACCCAAAACGGACGGTGGAAACGGAAAAGGACTATCCTTGCACAAGACGAGAAAATACTTTACAATCAATGCAGAAAATCCTTGTTCTCTTCCATCCTGACCTACGCTTTCGGAAATGAAAACGGTCACCTCGGTTCCAACCAGCCCTCACCTGCTTTCCGGTTAACGCCTGCCAGCATTCCAAGCAAGGCTTACTTGCACGTCAATTAACGCCTGTCTGGCCTGCAAGTAAGCACTGTTTCGAAACGGCACTCCATATTGCTGTCTGTGAGCTATTTACAAGTGCTTCCATCTTCCTCCGATTCCGTGTACCGCCCTCTCTCCCGAAAGAAAGAGAGACATGGACTTCAGAAAGAATCCAGACATACGGGAGAGTAAATTATAAGGACAAAAAGAACACCTGTTCTTTGTAAAAAATCTTAAAAACAATCCTCGGCTGTCATCACGACAACCGGGGATTTTCTTGAATACTAAGTACTTTTATCTGGTCAAGATTACTAAAGGCCTGTAACGGTATAACCGCCCTTGCAGCCTGTTCCGGACAGACACAGGAGACGGTCAGATGTCAAGCAGTTTGATGGAGGCGCGGAAGTAACGAAACAAGTTCAAAGTTCCTGCTTATGATTATCGCTATACATTATAGATTATCTGACAAGATGAAAACTAATTATTCTAACGACCTATTGAGATTTACTCAATCTTCCTAACAAAATGGTAGAACCTATAAACTAAATTTAAATTACATCTATACCACAAATCTATACTTTATGGTATATTTCATAAATCATCATCACTATTTTCTCCATACGGAGTTTATAGATTTATATGTTAATAGATAACAACCGCAGGGTCGGAAACATCAGTGGCAGGATTCTGCTTGACCTGGTATTCTCCACACGCCCAGTTGTAGTTTCCTTCTATTACGTCACGGGTATACTCTGTAATACAGTTCGGATCGGCAGCCCAGTACTGCTTGACTGTCTTCCCTCCCATGGCCTTCTGCGGCGTTTTGTCGTCAGGGTTGAGGATGAGCTTCAGACCAACTGATGTATTCATCATCTCCATATCGCCACGACTGTTACCTGCCGCGAATAGTGGACGAGTCTTGATGAAGGTTCTTACCACTTCTGCTTTGCCCTCATCCTGTGGTGATGGGAAGACAATATGATCGGTAACAATACCACCCATTGTCACGAGTGATTTCACTCCAATCACGCGGTCCTCCTGAAAACCAAGTTCCTCAACGCAGAAACGCTGATAGAGCAGTTCTGGAGAAGCGGAGATAACCCACGTCTCGAAGTCATAGTTGCGAAGATTGGCAAGCAGAGCTTTCATCTGAGGGTAAAACTTGTTCTGGTATTTCTCATGGAAACAGTCATCGCCAATACGTTGTACCTCCTCAGGGGTAAGACCACTGAGGAACTTGATGCGGTCTCGTTCACGGCTGATGGCATCCTCGTGTATCATCTTGTCAACCAGCTTGAATTTCTCAACAGACTTGGCATCCTTTTTCCCTGCATAGTTGCGACGGGCATATTCATAGAGAGACTCCTCTGCCAGATAGTAGGGCACCTGGCCGAAGAGGGTTCCATCACAATCGAATACGGCAACCTTACGGATGTTCATTGAAATGGTTGACTGGAGAAAAGCCTCGAGTTTCGCATTGGTGGCATCCGTGAAGCCTACGATTTTCTGATACTTGTAGGACTGTGCAGAAAGCTGTATAACACCGATGAAAAGGAATACAGCTACGAGTTGAATTGTTCTTTGAAAAGTCTTCATAATATAGTTGTTTTTAGTTGATTTTATTTTAACGTTTAGGATTTATATCTGAAGGAGTAAAGCACCGCACAGACCGGCAATGGCACCGCCGACCATAGGACCGACAACAGGCACCCATGAGTAAGCCCAGTCGTTGCCGCCCTTCATACAGATGGCGTGTGCAATGCGCGGAGAGAGGTCACGGGCAGGGTTCATGGCGTAACCGGTCGTACCGCCGAGCGACATACCGAGCGCGATGATCAGCAAGGTCACCGGGACAGGACCGAGGGCTGCCAGTCCGAACTTGAAGTGTTCCGGATCGCAGCAGTTGCCCTTTGTGCTGAAACTGATGATGATGAAGACCAGTGCCAGCGTGGCGATTACCTCGCTGAGGAAGTTCATCCCATAGTTCCGGATGGCCGGAGCCGTGCAGAACGTCCCGAGCTTCGCAGCGTCGTTGTCGGTGGCATCGTAGTGGTCTTTGTAGAAAACCCACACGAGGATACCACCCAGTACGCCGCCGATCATCTGTGCGGCGATGTAGACAGGGACCGAACTCCAGGGGAACATACCCGCTACAGCCAGGCCGAGTGATACGGCAGGATTGAGGTGGGCGCCGGTATAGGGCCCGGCAACGAGCACACCCATGCAGACTGCGAGACCCCATGCCAGAGTGATCACCACCCATCCGGCATTCTGTCCCTTACTCTTGTTCAGCGTTACACACGCACATACACCGTCTCCGAAAAGTACCAGGACAAGTGTTCCAATCAGTTCCATCAGGAACTGGGTCGTCATAGAATATTCCATAATGTTTGAATTTAGGTAATTGTTGTTTAGGATTGTTGAGGGGGAGATAGGCGGGGATGAGCGATGATGAGCGATGATAAGCGATAATAAGCGATAATAGGCGATGATGGAAATTTATAATCGCCTGGTACGCCGGTTATTGCCGACAACCGCCTGCCCCCGGCCGGCTGTCTACCTGTTTGTCAGTGTCCTGCCGATGGCATCTGCCCATCCGGCCTTGGCAGCAGCCATCTCTTCGCTGTCGGCAAGAGGCTCGAAGCTGCGCTCAACCTGCCACTGGTTCTTGATTTCGTCAATGTCTTTCCAGAAGCCGACCGCCAGACCAGCAAGGTAAGCGGCACCGAGGGCGGTGGTCTCGGTAATCTTCGGGCGGACTACTTTTATGCCGAGGAGGTTGGACTGGTACTGCATCAGGAGGTTGTTGCGGGAGGCTCCGCCGTCAACCTTCAGTTCTGTAAGCGGTGCTTCCATGTCCTTCGCCATGGCCTGGGCAATGTCGTAAGTTTGGAAAGCGATACCGTCAAGGGCTGCACGGGCGATATGCGCACGGGTCGTACCGCGCGTGATGCCCACGATCGTGCCGCGGGCATACTGGTCCCAGTAAGGAGCGGCGAGGCCGGTGAGGGCAGGTACGAAGTAGACTCCGCCGCTGTCAGGCACGGTGGAAGCCAGGTCTTCTATCTCCGACGACGAGGTGATGAAGCCCAGACCGTCGCGCAGCCACTGCACGACAGAGCCTCCGACATAGATAGAGCCCTCCAGAGCATAGTCGACACGGTCGCCGATTTTCCATGCAATGGTCGTCAGCAGGTTGTTCTTCGACATGACAGGCTTCCGACCCGTGTTCAACATCACAAAGCAGCCTGTCCCGTAGGTGTTCTTGATGGCACCCGGCTCGATGCACATCTGGCCGAAGAGAGCCGCCTGCTGGTCGCCGGCGATGCCCGAGATAGGCACTTCGTGGGCGAAGATGGTGGTCTTGGTGTGTCCGTAAATCTCCGAACTCGACTTCACTTCGGGCATCATGGACAGAGGGATGTCGAGCAGTTTCAGCAGGTCCTCGTCCCATTCCAGGTCGTGGATGTTGAAGAGCATGGTGCGGGAAGCATTCGTGACGTCGGTCACGTGTACCTCTCCGCGTGTCAGACGCCATACCAGCCATGCGTCAACATTGCCGAAACGGAGCTTGCCCATCTCGGCGCGTTTGCGTGCTCCCGGTACGTTGTCGAGAATCCACTTGATCTTTGTCCCGCTGAAGTAAGCGTCGACAATCAGCCCGGTCTTCTCATGAATCTTGTCCGTCAGCCCCTGTGCCTTCAGCTTGTCGCAGTACTCGGCCGTACGGCGGTCCTGCCAGACAATGGCGTTGTAGATGGGTTCTTCGGTGTCGATGTCCCATACGATGGTCGTCTCACGCTGGTTGGTGATACCGATGCCGGCAATGTCAAGACCGTTGATGTCGATGGCGGAGATGGCTTCCGCTATCACAGAAGCCTGTGACGACCAGATCTCGTTGGGATTGTGTTCTACCCATCCCGGCTGTGGGAAATACTGTGTGAACTCTTTCTGTGCAACGGACTTGATCTGTCCGTTGTGGTCAAAGACAATAGCCCTTGAACTTGTTGTGCCCTGATCGAGGGCCAGGATAAACTTCTTCTCCATGTCAGTAATAATTTGTAGGTTGTTATTTTGTGGGGTGATGATAGGCGATGGTGACAGTGATAAGCGATGGTGACAGTGATAAGCGATGGTGGGCGATGATAGGCGTCTATAAGCGTTTATACACCATTCAACTTCATTGTTTCTTCCACATCCAGGGCTTCGGCAAGTATCGAGACGGGGTTCTTCACTTCATATCCCGTAGACATCTCTATCTGCCACTTGCAGGTTTCGCAGTCGGTCGTCACACAGTCGGGATTGACTTCCTTTATCTGTGTGAAGAGACCGGAGCCGATCTGCTGCGACCGTTCATAGTTCTCTTTCTTGAAGCCATACGTACCGGCAATGCCGCAGCACTGGGAGTCGAGCATCACAAGTTCCAGTCCCGGAATCATCTTCAGCAGTTCCGTACTGTAGACCACCCAGCCCATCTTCTCCATGTGGCACGCTGAATGATAGGCTGCACGCATCCTGAAGTCCTTGCGGAACGCCAGCTTTATCTCGCCCCGCTCTATGAGCCGGTAGAGGAAGCGGGTGGCCAGTGTGAGGTTCTCTCTTATGTCATCGGTCTTTATGCCCAGCAGATGCGCATATTCGTCACGCATGGTAAAGGTACAGGTGGAGCTGGTCGTGAGGACCACCCGGCCCTTCTCAGCTGACTTCCGGATGGAGTTGATGTTCACTTCTCCCTGCCGGCGAGCCTGCTTACTGAGTCCGTTGGCGATCAGTGCCACGCCGCAGCACTTCTCCTTCTCCAGCAGATGGACACCATAGCCTGCTGCATTCATGATCTTCACGAGGTCCTTTCCCAGCTGCGGGAAGTTGTAATTGACGTAACAGCCGTGGAAATAGCTTACATGTTTCCTGTATCCGTCCTGCTTTGGGGCAGCATTGCGCTTGAACCAGGTCTCGAACTTCCGGCTACTGTAGGCCGGGAAGCTGCGATGCTTGTCAATCCCCATCACGCCGTGGAGCACCGCCTTGACAGGTTTCAGGCCCAGGGTGGCATTTACTATGGGGGCGACCCTGTTCGCCATCGTACCGACAAAGTCAGTGTTCGCCAGCATCCTGTCGCGCAAGATAGGACCATGTGTGCTGTATTTGATGCGTGAAGCCTGAATGATATCGGCTATGCGGACACCGGACGGACAGGCCACTTCGCACCGTTTGCAGTTCAGACACATCTTCAAGGCCTCGTCGAAGAACCTGCTGTCCTTCAGTCTGTAACGCTCCAGGTCGGGGCCGGAATGTTTCGGACCGGGGTATGCCGGCTCCACTGCCGACACCGGGCAGTACGCAGTACAGATTGAACACTTCAGACACTGTTCCAAGTTATTGCCGCTGATATTCTTCAGTTGTATTCCTTCTGGCATGACCTTATCTCCTTTCTGTAATTGTTCTGGCTACCTGAAGGGCAGTCAAGAGTGAAACACCTGTACCATCGAGGAGCCTGACAGGGTTGTGTCCGCTCAGTACGGAACCCACGGCGAAGAGATTGCCGACGGTCTGTCCGTCCTTTATGGCATGAAAATCCCGGTCTGTCCGCACACCGTATTCCATGTAAGGCTGTGCGTCAAAGGCATCTTCCTTCGTCCACTCAGCACGTTTTCCGGCAGCATCGACATCAAGACCGAACACCGGTTCGAACACACGCTGGTAGTTGCTTTCAAGTCCATGGCTCATGAAAGACCCTGAGGCAAGGATGAACTGGTCGGCATAGAGAGTCTCGTCCGGCAGATGTTCTGTAGTGACTGAGACGAGACGGCCGTCCTTGAACACACCGCCATTAGCTTCGTCACCGACCAGCAGCGTACCGCCCAGACGGGCGAAGAGCCGCTTCAGGAGGATAGCCGTACGGACTCCCGATACCGACGGAGGGAGTGTCGGGAGGTATGCTATGGGCTTTTCAACCATTGTCTTCAGTTCGTCGAGACTCTTGTCGTCACTGAAGCCCAGTACAGCCGGCAGCAACAGCACATCGGCCTCTCCGCTGACGGCATTGATACAGTCGGCAACCTTGCGCAGGTTTTCCCTGTCTGCCAATACCTTCGCTATGTTTGTCGCACGCATTTCCGTAGGACTCTTCCTTGCATGGCGAAGCTCGTCTGTCGTAAAAGACTTCACCTGACAGACCGCTCCTTGTTTCTTGAGACCGGCTGAGATGAACTCAGTCGGGAAGTCCAGGAACCCTTGTACATTCAGGATTTCCACACGTTTCCAAGGCAGGGTATCCGCCTCTTCGCACACAGCATATCCTTCGGTCGTCAGCCATGCCGGAATCCGTCTGCCAAGCGGAGAGAAACGGTAATGGTTCTTTTTGCTGTCACCTTTCACCTTCACGCCCGCTTCATTCAAAAGCGTCTCGGCCTCATCCGCCAGCCGGGCAATCCTTTCAAAGCCAATCTTTGCATAGGGATGCTCTGCTCCCAACTGCCCGATTGCTTCCAAGGGACGGGTGACCGGCTTTCCTTCCACATCATAGCCCAGCAGGTCGAACGAGCCGGAATGGAAGTGCAGGCTACTTTGTCCTGCCGACACAATGCAGACGCGACGGCCTGCCTGTGCCAGTGTGATACCAGCAGTGAGTCCGCTGAGTCCGCCACCTATTATTATAATGTCGTATTTCATTGTCGATTGTTTTGATTGTGTAGATTGCTTGCCTCGTTAGAATTTTCAGGGTCTGCCGGTAGTTATTGCTTTGCTTATACCACTGGCTTTTCTGGCTTTTCTAAATTTTCCACTGCCACTAATGCTGCTAAGAAAACTGTGGCTGCCGGCCCTGCCGACACCATCAGCCTTTTCCTGCTGCCATTCCCAACAGCCCCTGATAAATCACCGCCGTAAGCTGCGCTTCATCCAATGTACTGCCCCAAGCCACAGGACGCATCCCTTTCCAACGCTCGTTGATAAAACTGCGGAGGTCGGCCAGTGCCTTGTCCGTCTCCATTCCCGTCCGGCACATCACCCCTGCCGCACGGCAGGCACAGAGTTCGCCCTGACAGGTGCCCATGCCCACCCGTGTGCGTCGGCGCAGGTTGAGCAGGCCGTGGACGTGCAGTTCCTCGATGGCATATTTCACTTCGCCGACACTCACTTCCTCACATTCGCAGATCAGCGAGCGGTCTTCCTCACTTGTCTCACTTACTTCCTGCACGCGGTTTCCCTGTCTTCCTTCGGCAGCATTATGTGCTGTAGAATAGACGTGGCGGGGCCTGTCGCCCGACTTTCCTTCTGTTCCGGGAAGCGGGAGGGCGGCTGTCCGGCACTTCGCATCGACACCCAGTTTCCTGCAGGCCAGGTCTGTGGCCTGCTCCGCCATGAGCCGGTAAGTCATCATCTTGCCGCCTGTAATCGTAATAAGACCAGCCAGACCGTCGCGCTTTTCATGATCCAAACAGATGATGCCACGGCTGATGCTTCGTCCCGAAGGGTCGTTGTCGGCAGCGACAAGCGGACGGACACCTGCATAGGCACGCAGGATGCGTGTCGTCGCAAGGCTTGGAGCGAGTTTCTCGCCCTCCTTTATCAACAGGTCCACTTCTTCCTGCGTTACCTTCAGGTCGTCAATCGTTTCGTATGGAACGCGGTCGCTTGTCGTTCCGACGACGCACACCGTATCATCCGGTACGAGAATATCTGCATCGGCAGGCTTGCGGCAGCGGTTGATGACCATGTTGTTGACACGATGACCGAACACAAGGAGCGTCCCTTTGGCTGGGAACATATTCAACTTTATGCCTGCCATACCGGCAATGCCGTGTCCCCAGATACCTGCGGCGTTGATGACCAGCCGGCAATGCGCCTCGCAGCCCTCACCCGTATGGTTGTTGCGGAGCTGTACTCCCTCAATGCGTCCGTTCCTGACAATCAGGCCTGTCGCCTCGTGATAAGTGAGAATATCGGCCCCATGACGGCGTGCATCCAGGATGTTCGCCGTTGTGAGATGGAAAGGGTCAATGGAAGCATCGGGTACACGCACGGCACCGACAAGGTCGGGATTGACTGACGGCTCTATGCGGCGTGCCTCTTCCGGAGAAATGACACTGGCTTTTATTCCTGCCTTCCCGCAGGCTTTGACGAATGTCGCCTGATAATGGATGTCGTCTTCGGGCAACGTGATGAACAAGCCGTCCGACTCTTCCACACAGTGATGGGCTATACGTCGGAGAATCATATTCTCCTTGATACATTCGGAAGCCGACTCCGGGTCGGTCACGGCATAGCGCGCACCGCTGTGCAGCAGACCGTGATTGCGTCCTGTCGCTCCATTGGTGAAATCGGACTTCTCTACAAGCAGCACACGCAGTCCGCGCAAGGCGCAGTCGCGTGCAGTGCCGGCACCGGTAATGCCCCCACCGATAATAATCACATCATAGTCTTTGTTTAATACGCTGCTCATTGTATAGGTTGTTCTAAACAGTCAAAAAGTCATCTTCATAATGTTTCGCAACGAAATGCACAACAGGAACAGAAGCTGTTATTCAAAACATATACGTTTCTTTACGGAGCAAAGATACATAAAATACATAAATAACACCAAATAAATTAACATATTTTATGTCTTTTATTTCGTTTAGAAAACAGATAAGTTTCGTTTGGCAGGGCACTCAGGCACATCGCAGAGAAAATCTTACCGATGTTTTACAGGAAACCGAGGCCGGCTTCCATGTTGTATTCATGGTTTTATGCCTGAGCATGCTCCAGGGCAGAGTGCCTTTCCTGTATTATTGCTGTCCGGTAAAACTTAAACCATATCATTACCCATACGGAATCCCCTTTAGACAGACAGTCCCATATTGTTTGGGGGAAACAGCCCACCGACCAGATAAATCCTGTCAGCTGATCAGTTACAAACAGCTTCCGGCCCAGCGGCATATTGTCAGGGTGTTGAGGGCCCACACGACTGGTGTCTGCCAACAACACCACACGTGACAGGCAGCAACACGCAGACAGGAAATGGACAGACAGGGGCATTCCTGTCAACAGAATACATATCAAGAAGATGCCGAGGCAGGCTGAGACGATGAATGTTTACCTGACGGCACCCATTCAAGATCGAACACATACCCGCCTAAAAAGCATAAATCTATCAAAGGCCATTTCCCGGACCTACTATATCCCAGAATTTTTCATTACCTTTCCTCTAAAGGAAAAAACTTTCTTTATCCAACCGGCTTATAAATCACAGTTTTTATGTAAATTTGCACATGGAGACACCATCCATACAGAATCATCACATTAATTTATTTACGAATTATACTTACCTGTTTATGAACAGCTCCCCAAGACCCTCCAATCCGAAAAATGCCAATATCAATCCAATAAACCTGCCCAACATGAAAGTTTCAGGAAAGGTATGGATTCCTGCAGGAATCATTACAGCCGTCCTTGTAGCGAGCCTTGCCTTCTTCTCGTTTGTCAACCCCTCATACGACGAAGAGGCAGCCTTGAAGATGAAGCCGATCTTCTTCGGCAACACACGTGTCGACGACGAACCGGTGAACTCCATCACACTGGTCGCACCGACGACTACCGCCGTCTACTTCAACATTCTTTCGCAGAAGATGCAGTTCCAGTTCGACGACCTGCTGTCGAACGACAACACGCCGCTCGATGTCAACATGTACATGATCATCCAGGTGAAGAAAGGACAGACACCCGACCTGCTGCGTAACTATGGCGAGAACTGGTTTGAGAACTTCATCGAGCCTTATTTCCGCAACAAAGTACGTGAATACGTGTCTTCCTGTTCGCCGTTCGACCTGATGAGCAACCGTGAGGTGCTGGCGAAATTCGACGACCGCATCAAACAGTCCATGCGCAACTACGTTGCCGCACTGTCGAGGAAGGCCAACTTCCCTATCGACATACAGCAGGTCATCACCGACCGCGTCATGCCGAACAAAGAGCAACTGGAGGAAATGAACAAGACGGCTGCAAGCATCCAAGCCAAACAGACACAAGAGAAACGGGCGGAGATGGAGCTTGCACGCGCCAAGGCCGAACGCAACAAAGCCGTGGCCGACAAGGCTTACATGACCGAGCTGAACCTCTCTCCCGCACAGTTCATTCAGCTGCGGGCATGGGATGTCATCGAGAAGAAGAACGGCGCCAACATCGACGTGCTCATCGGAGGCGGCGAGACGCCGATGTGGAACATCCGTCGATGACATCCGCCGTATGCCTCTTCCGCATGGGAGACGCATCCGCGTTCGGGACTGGTATCCGTCGGTCCGTCCTGTAAATCGAGAAGAGAGAGGGCATCAGAAAGTCCATAGTCCATTGACGGACAGACTTTCTGATGCCCTCTCTCTTTTCTTTCCTGCCTACGACAGAGCGGAAGGATTACCTGAACTGGTTTTCCACGATTTCGCTCAGCACCTCCTTGATGTCCAGACCTGCCGCACGTACCTGCTGGGGAATGAAGCTGGTGGCGGTCATGCCCGGGGTGGTATTGATCTCAAGCATATTGATCACGTCGTTGCCGTCCTTGTCCTTCGAGATGATGTAGTCTATGCGGATGATGCCGTTGGCATGCAGGATGTCGTAGATACGGCTGGTCTCAGCGGCAACACGCCGGGCGGTTTCCGGCGACATACGCGCCGGGGTGATTTCCTGCACCTGTCCGTTGTACTTGGCGTTATAGTCGAAGAACTCGTTGCTGGTGACCACTTCCGTGGCAGGGAAGACAATAGCCTTCGCCTTTGTCTTGTAAACGCCCTGTGAGATTTCCATTCCGTCCATGAATCCCTCCACCATCACCTCGTCGCTCTCCATGAAAGCTACCCGGAGAGCCGGGGCGAGCTGGTCGGCATTCTTCACCTTTGACACGCCGAAGCTGCTGCCGTCGGCAGCCGGCTTCACGAAGCAGGGCATACCGAGCCGCCGTTCGATTTCCGCCTCATCATAGGGTTCGCCACGCCGGAGCAGGATGCTGTCGGCGACTTTCACACCGAAGCCGCGCAGGTAGTTGTTGAGTACATACTTGTCGAAGGTCATTGCCTCGACCAGTACACCGCTTGTCGAATAAGGAAGGTGGAGCAGGTCGAAATACCCCTGCATGACACCGTTCTCACCCGGCTGACCATGGATGGTGATGTAGGCATAGTCGAACTCACACCGTCTGCCTCCCATGACGAACGAAAAGTCGTTTTTGTCGATAGGAGCCAGACTGCCGTCCGGCAGTTCGACGTGCCAGTCAATCCCCTTCACGTCTACTATATATATATTATATCGCTCCTTGTCGAAGAAGGAGTACAGTCCCTGTCCGGAACGCATGGAAACGTCGTGTTCTGATGAATCGCCACCGCAGACGATGGCGATTGTCCGCTTTGAATCTTTCATTGTTTCTTTTTTATTTTTAAGATAATGGGGGCTGAAGACAGGTGTCTTCGTTCTTGCGATACCGGTGCTTTGTCAATGCCAGTGTCCCTGGACCACCGATATTCCGGGCTTTGCCGGTATTACCGGTAAGGCTAGGGCAGCCCTGTTCCCCCCATACTATTGTCAATCATCAACATTCCACTTTCCACCGACAAACCCTCTCCACTTCTCAATCAGTGCCAAAAGGTCGTCCGGCAGGCTGCTGGTAAAGTCCATCTGCCGGCCCGTGACAGGATGGACGAAGCCCAGAGTACGTGCATGCAGTGCCTGCCGGTTGCAGATGGCGAGACAGTTGCGGATGAATGCCTTGTAGGTACTCGACCGCTGTCCCCGCAGGATTTCTGTCCCTCCATAGCGTTCGTCGCCGAACAGCGGATGTCCGATATGCTTCATGTGGGCACGGATCTGATGCGTCCGGCCTGTCTCGAGAACACACTCGATGAGCGTCGTGTAGCCGAACCGTTCGATGACACGGTAGTGTGTCACGGCAGGCTTGCCCGTTTCCGATCCGGGCGGAAAGACCGCCATACGCAGCCGGTCTCTCGGGTCGCGGACAATGTTGCCTTCAATCCGTCCCTCTTCTTCGGTGAAGTTACCCCAAACAAGGGCATTGTAGCTGCGGTGCGTCGTCTTGTTGAAGAACTGTCTGCCCAGAGCCGTCTTCGCATCAGGCGTCTTCGCAACGACAAGCAGTCCGCTCGTGTCCTTGTCAATTCTGTGTACCAGCCCCACTTCCGGATCGTTCGGATCGAAAGCCGGCATATCCTTCAGATGCCAGGCTACGGCATTGATCAGCGTACCGTGGAAATTGCCTGCACCGGGATGGACGACAAGCCCTGCCGGCTTGTTGATGACCATCAGCACGTCGTCTTCGTAGACAATATCCAGCGGTATGTCCTCGGCTTCTATGGTATTGTCGTGCTTCGGACGGTCGAGCATCAGCGTGATGACATCCTCCGGGCGCACCTTGTAGCTGCTCTTCACCGCCGCACCGTTCACATGGATAAATCCGGCATCGGCGGCCTTCTGGATGCGGTTGCGGCTGGAATGCTGCATCCGCTCGTAGAGAAACTTGTCTATGCGGACAGGCTCCTGGCCCTTGTCTACATTGACACGGAAGTGCTCGTAAAGCGTCCCGCCGCCCCCCTCCGCCGGGAGGAAGTCGTCGGCCATGCCGTCATCGAACAGCCTTTCATCTTCTTCGGTCATGCGTCTTTACTCTGTTGGTTTCGATGAGGACGGGTCAGCAGGAAGCCCCGACTGTGACGAAGCTCCCGGACTTCCTGTCCCCGGTTTTCCGTGTCCTTCCTCTATCTCGTTGCCGTTCTCGTCGACGGGAACTTCCACATACTCTTCCACCTCGTCGTATTTCGGCATTTTCTCTTCCACCTCGACATCTTCATATTCCGGCTCGTTCAGTCCGGCCGTATCGCTGATCTCGCGCGTACCGTCGCCCACCTGCAGGACGATGACAGCATCCGCAGGTACACGGTCGCCTGCCTGCACGTGCTTTCCGTTGACGAGAATCCCGTAGATCCAGTCTTTCTCTCCCGGTATGTATTCCGGCTCGCCTACCTTGAAGCCCATCGAGAGCAACTGTGCCTGCGCCTCACGGAGCGAATTGTTGTCGATGATGTCAGGAATGACGAGCGACGGCGCACTGGCAGCGTTGATGGTCACGTAGATCACATGGGTGGACTTGATGCGCTTGCCGCCGGCCGGCGACTGCTCGAGAATGCAGTCGGGGGGAAGATTCTTCACATATCCCGTGTCGGTCACTTCTATCGTCAGACCGACCTTGTCCATGATGTCGACCGCCTCGTCATACTGTTTGTGGATTACATCCGGCACCACGATGGATTCGCCGTGATGGGTATAGAAGTCAAGTCCGAACCTGACTCCTATCGCCAGCATCAGCACGAGGATGACGATGGCAAGGATGTTGCCCCAGACATACGTACTGTTGAATTTATGGAAGAATTCTCTTGATGTCATTCAAATCGTTTACTTGTCTACCGATGCGCCTGTCCGTTGTCGGCCCGTCAACCTGTCAAACCGTTCACTTGCCACCCCGTCAAACCGTCTTGCAATAATGGGACAAAGGTAGATAAAAAAACGGAAAGAAGCAAAGATTAGTCTCTACTTCTTTCCGTTTTCGCATGAAAACCCACAAGGGGGAAATGCGTGTTTCTTCTTACTTCCCGTGGTGCTCGTCAGAAACGGTTAACTTCTTACGACCCTTGGCACGACGGGCAGCCAGTACACGACGACCGTCCTTTGTTGCCATTCTCTCGCGGAAACCGTGCTTGTTTACACGACGACGGTTGTGCGGCTGAAATGTTCTTTTCATTTTCTTGTCCTATTTTTGTTGTTATTTTTTTATTGTTGAAGTGCGGGATTGCAAGTCGATATGACGAAACCTGCCGTTACAGGTTGCAAAATTACTTAATCTTTTTGAATTAACCAAGGAAACGGTGTTTTTTACGCCTGTTATTTATGTTTTTTTCTATATTTTCCGTAACTTTGCACCGCATTGGCGAGACCTCATTGCGTAAAAAGTAACAAATTAGATATTAACAGATTATGATCAATTCACAGGAAATCAAGATCGGAACATGTATCCGTCTTGATGGCAAAATTTGGACCTGCATCGACTTCCAGCACCGCAAGCCGGGCAAGGGAAACACCGTTATGATTACCAAGCTGAAGAATGTGTCCGACGGCCGTGTGCTGGAGCGTACATTCCAGGTGGGATTCAAGCTCGAGGACGTGCGTGTGGAGCGTCGTCCTTACCAGTACCTTTATCAGGATGCCACGGGCTACATCTTCATGAACCAGGAGACTTTCGAGCAGATTCCAATCCCCAAGCACCAGATTACCGGTTCTGATTATATGAAAGAGGGCGACGTGGTAGAGGTTGTCACAGACACCTCTGACGGTACAATTCTCCTTGCCGAAATGCCTGTCAAGACGACGCTGACCATCACGCACAGCGAGCCGGGCATCAAAGGCAACACCGCCACCAACGCTACCAAGCCTGCAACACTTGAGACGGGTGCCGTTGTACGTGTTCCGCTCTTCATCAACGAGGGTGAGGTCATCCAGATCGACACCCGCACCGGCAGCTACCTGGGCCGCGTGAACGCATAAGGAAGCCTTTGTCTGAAACGGGAAGAGGCAGGTCTGTCCTAAAATCCCACGTTGGACTTTTCACATGGACACTGCCGGCTCTTTGTATCTTTTGCCCTTATGCGGCATACTTCTCCCTCAGTCGCACAGCCCCGGCAATGCTTCTTCAGGAAAACAGACAGCTCTTGTCCGCCTAAAAGACAAACCACCGCAAAGGACATTTTCAGGACCTCCTTAAAGGCAACCAATAAAAAGAGGATGTATCAGCCAATGATACATCCTCTTTTTTTAAGAAATATTCTGAAAATTCCACGTTGGACTTCTGTTTATCATGGACATTGTCGGCTCTTTGTGCCTTTTCGCTCTTATGCAGTATATCCTGCCCACCTGAAAGGGAAAAAAGACAAAGGCAATTTCCAGTCCACAGTTGTGATGTCGTTTCACCGGCCGCCGGTATCCCTGTTCCCAACGCCCGGTACTTCTGTTCCCGACGCCTGGTACTCCTGTTCCCGACCGGTCGGGAATTCTGTTCCCAATCAGTCGGGACTGTTCCGTGCAGTCCGTGGAACGGTGCAGACTCTATCTTGCACGCATCGCATTGAGTACGGCAAGCACCATCACACCGACGTCGGCAAAAACGGCCAGCCCCATGCTTGCCATCCCGAAAGCAGCAAGGATGAGTACGGCGAGCTTGATGCCGATGGCGAACCAGGCGTTCTCCCGGGCGATGAGGATGGTGCGCCGGGACAGTCGGACAGCAAGCGCAATCTTGGACGGCTTGTCGTCCATCAGTACGACATCGGCAGCTTCGATGGCCGCATCGCTGCCCAGTGCGCCCATGGCAATCCCCACATCGGCACGTGCCAGCACCGGAGCGTCGTTGATGCCGTCGCCGACAAAGGCCACGGTTCCCTTTCCTTTCTGCGTCTCTATGAGCCTTTCCACATGACCGACCTTGTCGGCAGGGAGCAGTCCCACATGGTATTCCGTCACGCCGGTCTGCCCGGCGATCAGCCTGGCAGCCTCTTCTCTGTCGCCTGTCAGCATGACGGTCTTGCTGACACCAAGCTGTTTCAACAGTGCAATGGCTTCAGCGGCATCGTCCTTCAGCTGGTCGGAGATGATGACATGACCGGCATATTCACCGTTGAGGGCTACATGGACTGTCGTCCCCGTATGGTCTGCACAGCGTCTGCAAGGGTGGAGTGTAATGCCGAGAGCCTCCATCATGCGTTCATTTCCCACGCTGACGGTCTTGCCGTTGATGCTTGCCGTAATGCCCTGCCCGGCAGTCTCCCGTATGTTTTCTACCGTACAGCTGTCTGCCTCATCGGGATAGGCTGTACGCAGGGCAACAGCGATGGGATGGGTGGAAAAGCGTTCGACATGAGCGGCAAGATGGAGCAGTTCCTGTTCAGAGAGGGTTTCCGGATGGACAGCCTCAACCTCGAAAGTGCCGCGTGTCAACGTCCCGGTTTTGTCGAAGACCACCGTGGAGAGCTTTGCCAGAGCATCCATATAATTCCCGCCCTTGATGAGGATTCCTTTGTGGGATGCACCGCCGATACCGGCGAAGAATGTGAGCGGAATGGAGATGACCAGCGCGCAGGGACAGCTTACGACCAGGAAAGTCAGTGCCCGGTAGAGCCAGGAACCGAAAGCGGCGGCATAGCTGTCATAGAAAAACGGAGGGATGAACGCCAGTGCGAGGGCGGCAATGACCACGACAGGCGTGTAGACACGTGCGAAGCGGCGGATGAACGACTCGCTGTGCGACTTGTTCTCGCCGGCATTCTCGACAAGCCGGATGATCTTCGCAGCTGTCGACTCGCTGAAAGGCTTGTCAACGCGCACCTTCAGCACTCCGGAAAGGTTGACACAGCCGGAGACGACTTCCATCCCGGCAACCACGTCACGCGGCAGGCTCTCCCCTGTCAGGGCTACGGTATTGAGACTGGAGCTGCCTTCGAGGATGGTCCCGTCCAGAGGAATCTTCTCGCCGGGCTTCACGATGACCGTCTCTCCGGTATGTACTTCTTCCGGAGATACGCCCTCTGTCTTTCCGTTCCGGCTGACAAAGGCCACGTCAGGCCGGATGTCCATCAATTCTGAGATAGAGTCGCGCGCCTTGTCTTCCGCATAGTCTTCAAAAAGCTCACCCAGCTGGAAGAACAGCATGACGAACACCCCCTCGATGAACTGCGGTTCCGCACCGGGCAGGAAACCGATGAGCAGTGCGCCGACGGTGGCAAGGCTCATGAGAAAGTCCTCGTCGAACGGGTCACCCTCCATGATGCCTTCTGCCGCCTCGCCCAATACGTCGTAGCCAATGAGCAGGTAGGGTACTGCATAAACGAGCAGTACCTGCCACATGGGAAGTGCCGCATAACGCTCCACCAGCCATGCTCCTGCCAGGAGTACAGCGGTGAGAATGATTCTGATAAGTTTCCTGTTCATAATCCAAAATCTGTTACTGCATTGTTATTCTGCCGCAAAGGTAAGGATTATGTTCTGCAACCGGGTTGCAAATTTAAAAGTCAAGTACGGCTTCGGGCATGATGCCGGGAATACGGCAGGTTTTTTCTTCTCGTGCAGGCTCTATTTGACGGGTTCGGCAGGCGAAGTTCTTCCAATAGCTCAATGCTCCTTTTTACCCTTTTTACCTTCTTACCCTTTTTACTTTTTTACCCTTTTTAGTCTTTTTACCTTTTTACCTTTTTAGTCTTTTTACCTTTTTACTTTTCAAAGCCTTTTCTTACCTTTGCACCCATGAAAATAGGAACAATAGATTTTGGAGAGCGACCGCTGTTCCTGGCTCCGATGGAAGATGTGACGGACATCGGGTTCCGGAAGATGTGCAAGCGGTTCGGTGCAGCGATGGTATATACGGAATTTGTATCGGCCGATGCCATTATCCGGAGCATCAGGTCGACCCTGTCGAAAATGGTCATCGACGACAGCGAGCGGCCCGTGGGCATACAGATATACGGAAGGGATGTGGCTTCGATGGTTGAGGCTGCCAGAATCGTGGAACAGGCAAAGCCGGATGTAATCGACATCAACTTCGGCTGTCCGGTAAAGAAGGTAGCCGGCAAAGGTGCAGGATCGGGGATGCTGAAGAACATCCCGCTGCTGCTGGAGATAACACGCGAGGTCGTGAAGGCCGTCAGCGTCCCGGTCACGGTAAAGACCCGGCTGGGCTGGGACAAAGACAACCTTGTCATCACCGACCTTGCGGAGCAGCTGCAGGACTGCGGCATCCAGGCTCTGACCATCCACGGACGTACCCGTTCGCAGATGTACACCGGCGAAGCAGACTGGCCCCTGATCGGCGAAGTGAAGAAGAATCCCCGCATTCATATTCCGATTATCGGAAACGGCGATGTTACGAGCGTCAAAGAGGCCGGGGAAAAGTTCGACCGTTATGGTGTCGATGCCGTCATGATCGGACGTGCCACTTTCGGCTGCCCATGGATATTCCGTCAGGGAGAAGGGGAACTGACCCTTGACGAGAAGATAGATGTCCTGGAGGAGATGCTGCGCATCAATGTGGAACGCATTGACGAATACCGAGGTATCATCCATACGCGCCGCCACTTGGCAGCTTCGCCCATCTTCAAGGGTATCCCCGACTTCAGACAGACACGTATCTCCATGCTCCGTGCCACGAAGATGGAGGAACTGATGACCATTCTTGAGAACTGCCGGGAAAGGCTGAGGGGGAATTGAAAGGACAGAGCGAAGGATGACAGACCGGCGGACACGCTGGCTGGAGAACGCAAGCAGCCCGCTACCTCGACAGGTAGCGGGCTGCTTATATATAATAAGGTGTAAGACCTTTGTTCAGATGAATGCCAGGGTTAAGCCTCGGCCGGTGCTTCGGCAAGCTCATGCGAACGCTTCTCTATCCTCTTGCCCAATACGAGATAGGCAACCGGTGAAGCGATGAAGATGGAGCTCAACGTACCGATGATGATACCGATGATCATCGCAAAAGCGAAGCTGCGGATGCTGTCGCCACCGAGGATGAAGATGGAGACAAGTACTATCAACGTAGAGACCGATGTATTGATGGTACGTGAAAGGGTCTGGTTGATAGAAGAGTTGAAGATCTCCTGGATGTCTGCCTTGGCAAGATTGTGCCTGTGGTTACGGAGGTTCTCACGGATACGGTCGTAGACAACCACCGTGTCGTTGATATCGTAACCGATAACGGTAAGGATTGCACCGATGAAGGTCTGGTCGATCTCGAGCGAGAAACCTATCCAGCCGTAGCACAATGAGAAGAATCCGATAACGATGGTCGTGTCGAGGACAAGACCGACAATTGAACCGACGGAGAATCCGATGTTACGGAAGCGCAGCAGAATGTACAGGAAAATGAAGAAAATGGCCAGCAGGACGCTCAGGAACGCATTGTAAGTGATGTTCTTGGCGATGGAAGGCCCTACCTTCGCACTCTGTATGATGGAACCGCCCTCACGGATGTCAGGATTCTTGAAGTTGGCAACGCTTGTCTGGCTGACGAAGCCGCCCCTCTTCAAGGCCTTGTAGAGAATGGTCTCAGCCTTGTCGTCCTCGAGCGGGTCGTTCGACTCGATGTTATAGTTGGTCGATATACGTACCGTCTTGCCGTCCGTACCCAGCGCGATCACATTGGTCGTCGCCGGCTTTCCGGCATTCTCACCGACGGTATTGACGAATGCACCGTTCATCACCTTGCGCACATCCTCGACCTGTGTAGGCTTGTTCAGCGTGACAACATAGTTGCGGCCGCCCGTGAAATCGATGCTGCGGCTCAGGCCGCGGACAACGAAGCTGACGATACAGATGACGACGGCAACACCCCATACGGTGAAGCTGCGCTTGTACATACTGAGGAAGTGGAAGTTCTTTCCCTGCATGAAGTTCTTTGAGAAGCCCGTCGAGAAAGTCAGGTTCAGCCACTTGTCGTTGCTGACACGGTTCTCGAAGACAAGACGTGTCAGGAAGACAGCCGTGAAGAACGAGATGATGATACCGATGATCCATGTCGTTGCGAAACCGCGGATAGGACCTGTACCGGTCACGAGGAGGATGACACCCGTGATGAGCGAGGTGAGGTTGGAGTCGAAGATGGCCGAGAAAGCATTGCTGTAGCCTTCATGCAGTGCCTGCTTCATACCCTTGCCAAGCCGCAGCTCCTCCTTGATTCGCTCGTAGATAAGCACGTTGGCATCAACAGCCGTACCCAGTGTCAGCACGATACCGGCGATACCCGGCATGGTCAATGCCGACTGGAAAGAAGCAAGCACGCCCAGCGTGAAGAAGAGGTTGGCAATCAGCGCCAGATTGGCCATCATGCCCGGGATGACGTTGTACATGACAATCATGTAGAGCATCAGCAGGACAAAGGCAATGACAAACGAGACGAGACCCTGCTGGATAGACTGGGCACCGAGCGTAGGACCTACGACTTCCTCCTGGACAATCTTTGCCGGAGCCGGCATACGGCCCGACTTCAGCGTGTTGGCCAGGTCCTTAGTATCCTCGATGGTGAAGTTGCCCGTGATAGACGACTGACCGCCATCAATCTCACCGTTGACACGGGGAGCTGAGTAGACAACGCCGTCGAGCACGATGGCTATCGCCTTGCCCACGTTTGCCTTTGTCAGGGCAGCCCACTCACGGGCACCCTCGGAATTCATTGTCATGCTGACCTCAGGACGGCCGAACTGGTCGAACTGGTCTTTGGCATCTGTCACGACATCACCTTCCATCGGCGCACGACCGTCGGCAGTGGTGATCTTCAGCGCATAAAGCTCGTATACGTTCTTCTTGTTCAGACCGTCTGCCGGCTTGGCTCCCCATAGAAGTTTCAGGTCGCTTGGCAGCACCTGCTTGGCAAGCGGACTGTGAATCAGCTTGTTGATGGCAGCCGTGTCACGTACGCTGGCATAACCGACGAGGCTGAGCGCATCGCCCGGAATGGTCTGCAACATGGAGAGCAGCGGGTGCATCTTCTTCAGTGCGGCCGTCTGGGCATCTTCGCCAGCAGCAGCACTCTTGTCGGCCTTGAGAGCAAACTTCGGCGTTGCAGCCGGCTTAGCCTGTGCTTTCCGGGTTGAGTCTGCGGCAACGGTATCGGCCTTGGTATCGCCGTTGGCAAGCCGCTGGTCGAGCTGTGCAAGATAAGGGGCAACCTCCTGGTTGTTGTAAGTCTCCCAGAACTCAAGATTAGCAGAACCCTGCAGGAGCTTGCGCATGCGTTCCGGCTCTCGGATACCCGGCATTTCCACCATCAGACGGCCTTCCTGCCCTTCGAGCTTCTGGATATTCGGCTGGACGACACCGTACTGGTCGATACGGTTGGTAACGACATTGTAGGAGTTGTCGATGGCTGAAGCAACTTCCTCGCGGAGTGCCTTCTCCACCTCGCTGTCAGAACTCTGCGTGCTGACCTTTCCCTTGAGCTGCTGTGTCGCAAAGACCTCGGCGAGCGAATGGCCCGGTGCTACCTTGTGGTAAGCATCGATGAAAAGCGTAATGAAGTCCTTCTGGCTGGTCATCTCTTCCTGCTTGGCCTCCGCCATCGCCTTCTGGTAAGCAGCATCCTGCTTGTGGTCGGCCAGCACGTCGACAACGTCAGGCACGGAAATTTCAAGTACGACATTCATACCGCCCTTCAGGTCAAGGCCGAGCCCGATCTGTGTCTCAAGGCACTTCTGGTAAGAGTAGATACCCAAATACTTGACAGAATCCTTGTAATCCTGCTGCGCAATAGGGTCCTTGATCTTTGCTGCCTGACTGTCATAGTAGCTTGTCGCCACAGAGAAAGACAGGTAGAAGATACTTGCGAGCGTCAGGAGGACGGCTACGCAAATTACTAATCCTTTGTTCTGCATTTTATTATGATTGTTTTTAATTATTGTTCCGCTACACTTGATAGACGTGCAAAGATAAGCATTTTTTCACACTTTGGGAAATTTATACCTTATAAATGTGTGCTTTTTAAGGTTTTGGACGGTATTTGAGCCAGCAACAGATAGGATAATGGTCGGAAGCGGTCACACTGTTGTCTACCTTTGCGCCATAGGGTTCAAAGTCGTCAGAGCAGAAGATATGGTCGATGCGGAAGTACATTCCGCTCTTGTGATAGCTTATCCCCGGTCCGTTGCCGCTGGCTACGTAGCAGTCGGTCAGTTCCCGGGCAATTGTCCGGTGGGTGTAGCTCAGCGGACTGTCATTGAAGTCGCCGCAGAGGATGACCGGCACTTTCCGGTCGAGATATTTCCTGACATAACGTGCCACAGCCTCTGCCTGCGGTGCCCGCCTTACGGACACACTGCCCAATTTCCTTAGAAGATGGAACGATTCATCCTTTGCCTCTCCGGTCCCCATGTTGCCTTTCACCAGCGTCTTGAACTCTTCTTTGTCATCGGTACTCAGTCCGTTGCTCTCGAGATGATTGTTGACAACGAGCGTCTTCGTCCCTTTGATGTCCACCATATAAGCCACACTCTGGTTGCTGTTCGAGCCGTAAGGAATGCTGTCCTGCCAGAGCACAGGATACCTGCTGAGCAGTACCATGTGGTCGGCACCGGGCTTTTTCTTCACCATCAGCCTGAAATAAGGATAATGTTTCTTCAGTGCGGGATAGATCCGGTCCGTGCCTTCCATGCTTGCCTGCGCCTCCTGCAGACAGACGATATCGGCCTTGCTCTTCAGAATGTAATCTACAATCGGGTTCTGCTCTCCGCCTGGCTCACTCCAGATAGAGAACATGAAGACATTGTAGGACAGCACCTTGATGGAGCCGTGCGGTTTTTCTTCAGGCAGGTTGAACGGCGAATAGGTACGGACAGGACCGTAACAGAGGAGAAAGCCCAGCAGCGGCAGCCAGACCGTACGCAGCCTGACGAAACACCACAGCACGAGAAAGCCGAGGTTGAACGCAAGGAGTATCGGGAAGCCCAGCCCCAGATTGGCCAGCAGCGGGTGGTCGACAGGATTGAGCCGGTCGACATTGCCGACCAGCAGCATCAACAGAATCACAATGCCATTGCCGGCGACAAGCAGCCTGAACGTAAATTTCTTGATCGTCCTGTACATTTAGTCTTTATCTCATAGTCTCTGCACCGGGGACGCTTCCCGGACCGGACAGACAGGCAAGGACAGCCCAAGCTGGTCGGAGCTGTATGTCCTGTTCCGGCAAGCAGCCCCGTCTGCTACTTCCTGCTACTGTCAAACAGTTTCTGTTTTTCCTCTTTTGACAGGCTGTCATAGCCGCTCTTGCGTATTTTGTCGAGGATGTGATCCACCTCCTCCTGCTCCCGTCTCTTGCGTGCGTTGTAGTCCCAGTCGCTGTCGCTGCCGGCCGTATTGCCCTGAGACGTACCTGCCCAGCCGCTGTGGCTCTGCCTGTCATAGCTGCCGGCACTGCGCCCCGACCGCTGTTCCCACGTATGCTTCATGCGGTCGAAGAACTGATGCCCCTTGCTCATGCCGAAGTCACCATAGCCAGAATACGGGTGTTTCCTCCAGTACCGGATAAGCAGGAAGCCGAAGAGCATACCGCCCAGATGCGCCAGATGGGCCACACCGTCGTTGCTCGTCCCCACGGCCGAGAACAGCTCCACGGCCACGGAACCCACGACAATCCACTTCGCCTTGATGGGAATGGGGATGGGGATAATAAACATACGCTCTTCCGGAAAGAGCATACCGAACGCCAGAAGCACTGCGTAGATGGCACCGGAAGCCCCGACAGTGTTCATCATGTTCAGATAAACAGCCATGGGGACAACGCTGTCACCCATCCTCACGGAATCGTACTGTGCCAGTCCTTCCACAACATAAGTGCCATACTGTGCCAGCTCCTGGCACAGACCGGCTCCGATGCCGCAGACGAGATAATAGAAAAGGAACTTCTTTGGTCCCCACACATTCTCCACGACCATACCGAACATCCACAGCATGAACATATTCATCAGGATATGCGTGAAGTTGCCGTGCATGAACATATAGGTAACGAACTGCCAGACACGGAAGTCCGGAGCCAGAAAGAAATGCAGACCGAAAAGAGCATCCAGGTCGATGTCCATCCCCCTCAAGGCATACGTGGCAATGAACACCAGCACATTGATGACAAGAAGATTCTTCGTTACTACAGGTATATTTCGCATTTGCCGTATTCTTTATTCTATAACAACATATTGTTTTAACACTGCAAAATTACGAAATTCTCCTGTCATCAAGCAGAAAACAAGCGATATAAAGGACTTTTTTTGTGATTTTCTACACTTTTCCCTGGATTTTATTTGTTTTCTAAAAGTAAACAACTATATTTGCAGCATAATCCTGAATATTATTCATAGATAATCAACAAATAAATCAAAATTATGAACAAGACAGAGTTAATCGAGAAGATTGCAGCAGGTGCCGGTTTGAGCAAGGCTGACGCAAAAAAAGCATTAGACGCAACTACAGAGGCCATCAAAGGCGCACTCGTAGCAGGTGACAAAGTACAGCTTGTAGGCTTCGGTACATTCGCAGTCAATGAGCGTCCTGCTCATGAGGGCATCAACCCCGCAACAAAGCAGAAGATACAGATTGCAGCCAAGAAGGTTGCCAAGTTCAAGGCTGGCGCAGAGCTGGCTGATGCGGTAAACGCTTGAATCTGCAAATAAGCTGCACCAGATAAGAGGCAGGCCCGACGGGCCTGCCTCTTTCCGTAACGGACTGTACCGTCTGGCGGACAGGCTGGGCGGCCGGATGCCGTGACAGAAGGGAAAGGATGACAGCCCGGGGGAATCCGGTGAAGCCTGACCGCTACATGATTCCCGTCTGCCTGTCACCTTTCTGCTGTATTTTCTTTCTTATCTCCTTGTACGTCTTGCCCCTTGACAGCCGCCAGGTGAAGTTGAGGGTTACCATATTGCCCAGATCTCTGCTGCGCTGGAAAGTGTCCTTGTACAGATTTTCGTTAAGAACCTGCGAACGGTACATCCTGGGATGCTGCTGGAAAGGGTGCTGCAGGTAAAGCGACAAGTCGCAGTTCCCGAGGTGATAACCGGCAGTGAAATAGACGGCCGGACTGTCATGCCCCAGCTGTTCCCCCTCTACGAATTTCCAGCCGTTGTCCGCAAAGCCGGCCAGGGTCCAGCGGCCGAGATAGACCTGCACGTTGCCGCCACAAGTATAGGATGTAAGGTAATGACGGTAAAGACTGCTGACATTGAAGAAACGGTTGATTCCTCCGGCCAGGGTCAGGGACAGATGATCGGGGATGAGATCATACTTGAGGTAGTCCTGGACGTAGAACATCCGTATGCTTCCGGCGTTCTGCTGCGAATATAGGAACTGGTCGGCCGCCGTCCGTTCATATACACCCATGTTACAGTTCAGGTTGTGCCGGTACTCCATATAGATGCCATTCGACAGATGCGGACCGTGATAGTTCAGTTCCATCAGGTTCTGGACGACACGCGACGGCTTCAGATCAGGATTGCCGACCGTCCATTCCCTGCTGTTGTTCCTGATTCTTGCATCGCTCACCATGGCATAAGAGGACACCCGGCGATAGGTCTGGAACGTATAATGTATGCCCAGTCCCTTCACGATTTCGTACCCCAGTGTCAGCTTGGGACGGAAGGTCCAGTAGTCATAACTGAAGGCTGCCTGCGAATAGGTTTTGTTCGCCACACCGGCACCGGCCGAACAGCTCAGCCGCTTCCACCGCCCTTTCAGTTCGGAAAAGAGATACAGCTCCCCGAGGTGGATTCTGTTCCGTGCCAGGACATCTCCGCTGTAATCGTTCCGGGTGTACTTCGCCATGTGCTGCAGACCGGCCGAGAGCGTGAAAGGTTTCAGCCGGTTCTCGTAGACAGCCTCGCTCCGCAGTTCCCAGGTGCGTCCGTCAACACTGTATTCATAATGGCCTCCTTCGCCATTCTGCACCCGTCTGTCTGTATAGATGCCGGAGCATACGACATTCGCCGTGACGCTCTGATGCTTCCCCAGCTGACGGAAGAAGTAAAGATCCAGAGCCGGGGAGAAACTGCTTTCCACCTGCGCCTTCCGGAAGGACTGTACAGTAGTTCCGTCATGCAGCAGGAAGTCGGAAAAACTGCCGGGGCTGTTGCTGCCGTCCCCCGACAGCGTGGCCTGGAAAACATACGTGGAAGAATCGGCAAGACTGTACTTCACCTGAAACGTATTCCCCAGGGCGTGGTCCCTGTCTGCCGTCTGTTCACGTGAGACGGTGTGATGTCTGCCGTCGTTCAGCAGATAGTCGGCCGTCTCGGATGTCCGCCCGCCCCGGAAATCCTTACAGGAGAAATTGTAAGAGAAGGACAGTTCCGAGTTTTTATGGTTGAACTTCGCATAGAACATATCGTTGCTGTTCCGTGCCGTGAGCGTATGCGTCAGGTCTGCCCCCACCGTGTAGCCGCCCGCTTCCCGCTGCGTCCGTATGTCGATGACGTAGGCTATCCCTTCTCCATAGCGTATGCCCGGATTGTCGATGAAATCGATGCTTTTCACAAGTTTAGGGTCCAATGAGAGCAGTTCTTCTCTGCCGGCAAGTACTCCGTTCAGCCGCAACTGCACCGTACCGTTGTTCATCAGGGACGTTACCGTGTGCATGACCTCGTCTACCCTGATATGCGGAAGGGCCACTTTCCCTAACAGACTGTATCCGTCGACAGCTGCCTTCCGCTGTGCTTCGGAAGGGACAATCAGCTGTCCGTCAATCTTGTTGATTACTCTTGCCGCCTTCACGGTAACCTCCTTCAGTTCCACACTCTTTGCCGTCTTGCCGCTTTCCACCTTTTCCTGTGCCGAAACAGGCAGCAGCAGAAAAGAAGACAGCATCATAAACAATAATTTCCTCTTTGCCATTCCCATCTGTGTTTTTTGTCGCAAAGATAGACACTGTGCCCCGGTCGGAACGAAAATAATCACTGACAATTGCCTGACATTGCATCCACAGCCTGCACGTCCGGCATTCCCGACCGCTTGGGAATGCTGTTCCCAACACCTGGGAATCATGTTCCCAACACCCGGGGACCATATTCCCAAGCGGTCGGGAACAACTGGGATTCATATAAAAATGAACGTTATTGCTTTGCATTGTCTTCCATTTAAGTTACCTTTGCACCAGACAATAAAGGAAACAGTATGGACATACAGGAGATTTACAGAATTTACAGAAGCCACCCGGTCGTGACGACCGACAGCCGCGACTGCCCGCAGGGAAGTATCTTCATCGCCCTGAAAGGGGCATCGTTCGACGGCAACAGGTTTGCAGAAGCAGCCCTGCAGAAAGGCTGCAGCTATGCCGTCGTTGACGAAAAGGAATACGCAAAGGCGGATGACGGGCGTTACATTCTCGTCGATGACGCACTCGTCACCTACAAGGAACTGGCACGCGAACACCGACGGCAGTTCCCGATTCCGGTAATCGGCATTACGGGGACGAACGGGAAGACGACGAGCAAGGAACTCATCTCGGCCGTTCTGTCAGAGAAATTCAACGTACACCATACCGAGGCGAACTACAACAACGATGTCGGCGTGCCGCGTACGCTGCTCGGCATCCGCCCCGAACACGAAATCGCCGTCATCGAGATGGGAGCATCCCATCCCGGGGACATAGAGAAGCTCGTCAAGTACGTGGAGCCCACCTGCGGACTGATCACCAACGTGGGCCGTGCCCACCTGCAGGGATTCGGCAGCTTCGAGGGCGTGAAACGCACGAAAGGAGAACTGTACGATTTCCTCAAGGCTCATGACGGCCTGCTCTTCCTCAACGAGAGCAACGCCGACCTCATGGAGATGGCAGCGCAGCGGGAATTCAGCCGTATCATCACGTACGGACAGGACGAGACCGCAGATGTGCAGGGAAACGTCGTCAGCTGTGCGCCTTTCCTGAAATTCACCTGGCAGGCTCTCAGTCATCAACCCTCCTCCGGCACCTACGAAGTACAGACCCATCTCATCGGATCCTACAATCTGGACAATATGCTGGCGGCCATTGCCATCGGCCTGCATTTCGGCGTAACACCGCAGCAGGTCTGCCATGCCCTGGAGAACTATATCCCCCACAACAACCGTTCGCAGCTGACCGAGACGGCACACAACAGGCTCATCGTGGATGCCTACAATGCCAATCCCTCGAGTATGGCTGCTGCCATCGAGAACTTCCGGCTCATGCAGGTGAAAGACAAAATGGCCATCCTCGGAGATATGCGCGAGCTGGGAGCGGCTTCCGGCGAGGAACACCAGAAGGTTGTCGACCTGCTCAAAAACACTGGCATAGACAATGTCTGGCTCGTCGGCGAGGAATTCGGAAAGACCCGCACCAGCTTCCGCAAGTTCCATGATGTAGAGGAGGTGAAGGCCGAGATAGCACGCTGCCGCCCGGAGAACCATTACATCCTGATAAAGGGCAGCAACGGCATAAAACTCTTCGACCTGCCTGCCCTTCTCTGACAAATTAGAAAAAAAGAACGAAAAACTTACGTTAGTTCCGAAAAAATGACTATCTTTGCACTCGCTTACAGAGCAATCGGGATGTAGCGCAGTTGGTAGCGCACTACGTTCGGGACGTAGGGGTCGCCAGTTCGAGTCCGGTCATCCCGACAATCGAAAAAGGGGAAGAAGCCATACGGCTTCTTCCCCTTTTGAGTTGTGTGAGGGGAGATGGCGGGGAAATGATAAGCGATGACAGGCGATGACAAGACAACAGGCGACGACAAGCTTCCGGTCATTGCCTGCAAACGCCTGTCATCGCCTGTTCCTGTCCTTCAGGAAGCGGATCCTACTTCGCCGGAGTCATTACCACCTCTGCATGATTGCCGGCAGCAACCAGCTGCTTCAGGTGAGCTGCAAGCCTGGCAGGAGTGAGTGCCTCTACGGCTGCCTTGTAGCCTGTCTGGAGGTCGACACCCGTCCAGATGTACTCGTCGAGGATGTCCATCCAGTGGCCGTTGTTCTTGGCGGAAAGCTCTGCATTCTTCAGCATGAAGTCCTTTACCTTCTGCACCTTATCGGCATCCATCTTCACCATGTTGTCCTTCATTCCCTCGGCAAGGAGCTTCAGGGCAAGATCGGACTTGTTCGGGTCCATCGGACAGTAGCCCTGTATGATCGCCACCGCCTTGTCGCCTCGACGCTGCAGACCACCGCCGGCACTCACGGAGTAAGCGGCACTGGCATCCTCGCGGATACTCTTCAGGTAAACCATTGAGAGCACCTGTGCGGCAGCATCCGTCAGGACGGAGTTCTCAACCGTATAAGCCATCGGCGCATGCCACAGTTCAAAGGCGATGGCCTTGGGTGTCTCAGACTTGCGGGTGAACCTGTTTTCAATCTTTCCGGCAGCGAAACCCGGGACATCCTTCCAGTTCTCGGCCTTTCCCTTGGGCAGGGAAGCGATGTACTTCTCGATCAGCGGACGCAGTGCAGCCTCATCGAAGTTGCCGACGAAGTAGTAGACGAACTGTCCCGGATTGGCATAACGCTCCTTCCAGATCTGGAGAATGCGGTCGTAGTTCACGCCTTTCAACGTGTTCAGCGTCACCGGTGCGAAGCGTGCCTCGTGCCCGTAGATCGTGCAGGTGACCGAGTCGGAGAAGACACTCTCCGGCGAGAGGTCCTTGTTCTTCAACGCCAGCTCGAACTGCGACATCATCGACTTGAACGAAGCCTCGTCCTTGGTGACATCCGTGAAGTTGAGATAGAGCAGCTGCATCATCGTCTCCACATCCTTCGGGACACAGGAGCCGCCGAGCATCTGGTAGTAGTTTGACAGCGTGCATGACATGGAAGCCTGCTTGCCCGAGAGAGCCTTCTGCAGTTCCTGATGCGAGAAACTGCCCAGTCCGCTGTTGCCCATGACGGCATCGAAGAGCTGCAGGTTGTCGAAGTCGGCCTTGCCATAGAGCCCTTTGCCCCCCTTGGCCACCGCCTGGAACTGGATTTCATTGTCCTTGAAGCCGGTCTTCTTCAGAATGACACGTGCGCCGTTGCTCAAAGTCAATTCCTTATAGCCGAGCACCTTGTTCTCTTTCTCGCCGGTAATCTTGCCGGCCTTCGGCAGTCGGGTCTCATCGAGGAGCGGTTCCTGCTTCACGTTGTCAACGTAAGGTTCGATCTTCTCGCCACGTACGGCCTTGATGGTCTGTGCCATCTGCGCCTCCGTCGGATAGGTCTTGCCGGCTTTTTCCTGTGCGAAGATGAAAGCCACGAAGTTGCTGTCCTTGTCGGAGATGAGCTCCTGGGCATACTTGTTGATGACGTCCACATTCAGTGCCGGCATATCTATCAGCTGCTTCATGATCTGATACTCGTCCTCCTTGCCCGGGATAGGCTCGTTGGTGAGATAGTGGTCGCGCAGCTCGTCGCCGTACTGTGCATTCTTGATTTTGTTGCGGTTGACATAGGCAGCCTCTATCCGGGAGAGGTATTCAGCCTTCATGCGGTCGTACTCGCCGGCAGTGAAGCCGTGCCGGCGCACACGCTGGGCCTCACGGTAGATGGCGGCCAGCGATTCAAGGTCTTTGCCGTCCTTGGCCGATGCCGACATTTCAAAGGCATCCTTGGTCTTCGAGAGGAAGTAGTCGCCATCGTCAGCACTGGCACTTGTGAACGGACAGTCAGGTTTCTGCGAGAGTTCCTCCAGCCGCTGGTCGAGCATCATGGTGATGATTTCCTTGGCGTAAGAGTCGATGTAATAGTACATATCACCTTTCTGATCATCAGGGAAAGCATCGTGCTTCATGCAGAAGCCTACCTGGCTGTAAGGCATCTCCTTGTCTTTGCCGAAGACGTAGATGGCTTCCTTGGTGTCAGGCACCTGCTCGTCTACGACCTGTGCCGCGTCGGCCGGAACAGTAGACTTCGCCCAGAGCTTCTTGATTTCGCTTTCGATATGGTCTACATCCACATCGCCGACGACGATGATGCACTGATTGTCGGGACGGTACCACTTCTTATAGTAGTCGCGGAGGTCCTGATAAGGGAAATTGTCGACAATGCTCATCAGGCCGATCGGCATACGGTGTCCGTACTTGGAGTTGGGATAGAACTTCGGCAGTACGTCGTCATAAATCCGCATGATCGGGCTGCGGCGCAGCTGCCATTCCTGGTGGATGACCCCGCGTTCCTTGTCGATTTCCTTGTCGGCAAGCGTCAGGCCGTTCGACCAGTCCTTGAGAATCAGCAGGCAGGAGTCGAGTGCGCTCTGGCGGGACGTCGGGACGTCGCAGACACGGTAGACGGTCTGGTCGATGCTGGTATAGGCATTCAGGTTGCTGCCGAACTCAACGCCGAGCGAACGGGTGAATTCCAGCAGTGTGGAGTCGGGGAAGTGCTCCGACCCGTTGAAGGCCATGTGCTCCAGAAAGTGGGCCAGCCCTCGCTGCTTGTCGTTCTCCTGGATCGAGCCGACACGCTGTGCAATGTAGAAGTTGGCTACATGCTCCGGCCACTCGTTGTGCAGGATGTAGTAAGTCAAGCCGTTGCTGAGCTTGCCCTGCCTCACGTTCTTGTTCACGGGAATCGGCCCCATCTGCTGCGCAGACACCATTCCCGTCACAAAGAACAAGACAATCAAGAATAAGTGTTTGATTTTCATCTTAAACGTTGTTTTGTAAATGAATATTAGCGATTATGGCACAAAGATACACAAAAATCTGTTACTCTTCTCTGTTTTTCCTCTTTTTTTATATTTACGGAAACACACTCCCGACGGCTGCCCAAGGCTTTTGTCTTTCATTGCCCGACTGCATTCCGCAGTCCTGGGAAGTGGTGCCGTCGCCGGCCGTATGTAAACATTCTGCACATCCATGACAGTCTCCCAGACACGAGAAGGGCGTATTATCCGTCCTCAACCGGAGGACGGGAACAGCGGTCCCAGGCTTTGGGAACAGGAGAACCAGACTTTGGGAACAGGAGAACCAGGCCTTGGGAATGGAAGTCCCCGACCTTGGGAATAGCAGACTGGACAGGCTTGTTTTCCCCACGTCAGCCCCCGGTAGTGGACTGAAAAGCCTCTCTCGAACTGACATTATCATTTTTCGGCTTAGAAGCAGGAATCCGGGAAGCCGGCAGGTACAGTCCGAATCGGGGGAACACCTGCCCTTGAAGCCTTAAACAATATTAATATCCGGTTTGTTCCATCTAAAAAATACTATGGAAAAGGTCGTATGTGAGAACTTTTGTGTTTCTTTGCAGCAGAGAACTGACTGCAATGCGTATTCGTGTCATCGCCTTCCTCCTGTGGCTGCTGCCGCCGCCGGCCGTGCTCCATGCACAGCAGGTGCTGGTGTGCGATGGTGCTACGCGTTTCCCGATACGTGACGTGCGGGTCAGCGTTGACGGGAAATCCGTCGGACAGACGACATGGCAAGGACGCATCAGTCTGCCCGACTCTTTCCAGACGGCCAGTTTCAGGAAAAAGGGATATGTCCCGGAGACTCTCCTAAAGGAAGAGGTACGGCGCGATACGGTCTTCCTCTTCCCTGCCGCCCACTATCTTGACGAAGTCGTGGTTGTAGGGAGACAGACGGTCGACGGACGCGGACTGCTGAAGAAAATACCGAAGCGGGATATCCTTGAGAAACGTCCCCCCAGCAGTCTGGGAGGGTTCGACCTGGGAATCATGCTGGACAAACGGTATCGCCGCGACCGCAGGCACGTTGCCCAACTGCGCGAGATATTCAAGAAAATGGATGGACTTGACGACAAGGAAGACCCCATTCTGAAGGCTTACCGGCAGACACAGATGGAATTGAAGGCCGACTCCATTCAGAAGAAGAACAGCAGACAGCAGGACAAGTAGACGGCTGAAGGCGACTGCAAGAAGCAAAGCCCTGTGTCCGACGGCTCCGTTCCTGTGCCGGCTATCCGGCAGACGGAAGGTCTGTCGGGGATGGTCTGACACGGTTGTTTTCCATCGAAAACGAGAGAAGTATGTTCAGAGAAACACTTACAGAATGGGGCCGGCCACGGATGGAGCCGGCCTCTTTCCTGCCTGTCTCCCCTGGGAAAAAGAAACAAAAGCGTCCCGTAAAGAAAAAAACTTCACGATTGTAAGATGCTTTTATATTGATTTTTAACGGTTAGTTGTAGATTCTACGCTTTAAAAATATGACTCTTTTATTTGTCTATTTGAAGATTTTAAGATACCTTTGACAGCAGAAAAGAAGATAAAGACCTACGACTATTCTGCCCCGAAACGACAAATGACGCCCAGGCAACAGAGGCCGTATCGTCCCGGACAACCTGCCGCTCCAGCAGATATTCAGACGACTAACAATCAGATCCGTTAGGACCATAACTTAAAAGTATAACTAATTTCAAAAAGATCTAATCCCTCATGAGCAAATCGTTTATGAAGCGGACCGCAGTGATAGCTGTCGGTCTGACGTGTGCAATGAGTTCCTATGCCCAGTCAGTGGTACAGGGAAGTGTGAAGGATGCGTCGGGTGAGCCATTGATTGGTGCGACCATCCAAGTGAAAGGAGAACAAGGCGGTACCGTAACCGATATTGACGGTAACTTCAAGCTCCCCAATGTGAAGCCCGGTGCGACGCTCGTCTTCTCTTATGTAGGCTACAGCAACAAGGAAGTGGCTGTAGGCAACCAGTCCAATATCAATGTTTCTCTCTCCGAAGACAACAAGCAGCTCGACGAGGTCGTCGTCGTCGGTTATGCCGTAGGCACGAAGCGTACGGTGTCGGGAGCCATTGAGCGTGTAGGCAAGGGCGATATGAACAAGGGTGTCGTAACCACGGCAGCCGATGCCCTGAAGGGAAAGGTCAGCGGTGTCGTCATCAGCCAGAACGGCGGCGACCCGATGGGGTCTACCAATATCCGCGTGCGCGGCACCTCTTCGCTCTCCGGCGGTAACGACCCGCTGGTGATCATCGACGGTGTCTTCGCTGACATGACCATGTTCAACGCCCTTCAGCCCGGCGACATCGAGAGCATGACCATTCTGAAGGATGCCTCAGAGACGGCACAGTACGGATCCCGCGGTGCAGCCGGTGTCATCGTCGTCACGACGACAAAAGGAAAGAACGGCTTTGCCTCCCTTTCTTACAACGGCACACTGGGCGTGAACACCATCTTCAAGAACCTTGAAATGCTGAGTGCGGATGCTTACCGTGCCACTGCCACCAAGATGGGTGTGGCATTCACCGACCTCGGCGGCAATACCAACTGGTTCGACGAAATAGAGCGTTCGGCCGGGCTGACCCAGACCCACAACATCGCCTACTCGTCCGGCAACGACTCCGGCAACTACCGCGCCAGCGTCGGCTTCGTACAGCGTCAGGGCGCATTGAAGAACTCGGATATGCGCAACTATACCGTGAAGCTGGATGCCACGCAGTACGCCTTCAACAAGAAGCTCAAGCTGGAGCTGGGTGTCCTGGGCAGTGAGCGCGACGGAAAGATGCAGTACGACCCGCAGAAGATGTTCTATTCTGCCGCCGCCTACAACCCGACCTACCCGACCTACAAGAACCCGCAGACAGGCGAGTGGGACGAAGACCGCCTTGCCAACGAGATATACAACCCGCTGGGACAGCTGGAGGTACAGGACCGCTTCGACGTAGGTTCGCTCAACGCCCATGGAAAGGCGACCGTCACACTGGCTGACGGACTCTTCCTCAGTGCCTTCGGCAGCTATACCCGCATGAACCTCGACCACAAGCGTTACGTGCCGAACGACATCCAGCAGGGACGCATCAACGGCAACGGCTGGGCATACATCCGCAACATGAAGCGCACGGACATCATGGGCAACCTGCAGCTGACTTATACCAAGGACTTCGGCGAGCACCATATCGACGCACTCGCCCTGATGGAGGGCCAGCAATACAAGACCTTCTGGAATTCAGAGCAGTCGTTCAAGTTCGATACCAATTACTTCGGCTTCAACAACATGAAGGCCGGTGCCAACGTCTCCTGGGGCGATGTGGACTCCGAGTCTACGGAATATACCCTCTGCTCTTACATGGCACGTCTGAATTACATGTACGGCAACCGCTACATTGCAACCGTCAACCTCCGTACTGACGGCTCGTCAAAGCTGGGTGAAGGCCATAAGTGGGGCTGGTTCCCGTCAGCATCTGTCGCATGGGTCGTATCACAGGAACCGTTCATGAAAGAGGTGCGCTGGGTGGACAACCTGAAAGTTCGTCTCGGATATGGTGTGACGGGCAACCAGGATGTCATCGCTCCTTACAACTCACTGGCCCTCTATGCACCGAACGGCGTGACCTCGGTGAACGGTGTCAACACGACGACCTATGCCATCCAGAGCAACGACAACCCTGACCTGAAGTGGGAGGTAAAGCATACCTTCGACATCGGTATCGACTTCGCCGCTTTCCAGAACCGTCTGAACGTTACTTTGGACTGGTATACTTCCAAGACGAAGGACCTGCTCTATACCTATACCGTACCTGTTCCGCCATTCACCTACAACACCTTGCTGGCGAACATGGGTGAGATGACCAATTCGGGTTTTGAAATCGGCGTGCGCGGTGACATCATCCGCACAAAGGACTTTACCTTCAATTCCGGCATGAACCTCAGCTTCCAGAAGAACAAGCTGAACTCGCTGAGCGGCACCTATAAAGGACAGAGACTGACGACCAGTGAGCACATTCCGGTCGCCAACATCAATGCGGCCGGCCTGACGCAGAACACCGGTGTGACCTATCTCATGGAGGGACAGCCGATCGGTGTATTCTACCTGCCCCACTGCAAAGGCATCGATGACAAGGGACAGTACATCATCGAAGACCTCGACAAGAACGGGACCATCGACACCGGCGACTCCGGCGACCGCAAGGTGTGCGGACAGGCGATACCAAAGGCTTACCTTGGCTGGGACTTCACCTTCAAGTACAAGAACTGGGATCTCACCATGCAGTTCAACGGTGCCTTCGGCCATAAGATCTACAATGGTACGGGCATGACCTACAGCAACCTCAGCAACTTCCCGACCTACAACGTGCTTTCTGATGCTCCGAAGAAAGGAATCAAAGACATACAGATTTCCGATTACTGGCTGGAGAAAGGCGACTACGTGAACTTCGAGTACATCACGCTGGGCTACACCTTCAACAAGAAGCAGCTCAAGGCCGACTGGATTCAGAGCATCCATCTCGGACTGGCCGTCAACAACGTCTGCACCCTCACCGGGTACAGCGGCCTGACCCCGATGATCAACTCCGCATCGCTCGTCCGTGTCGACGAAGGCCGTACAACCTACGGGACACTGGGTGTAGACGACAAGCGTCTCTTCCCGTTGACACGCACCTTCTCGTTCAATGTGTCTGTTAATTTCTAAGGTCTTGATAAACAAAAAAGGAATACTATTATGAAGAAATATATTTTCGGAATGGCACTGCTCTCCACGGCACTGCTTGCAGCCTGCTCGCTGGACGAGACACCTCAAAGCAAGTTCAAAGAGACTGACGCTTTCGCAAATGCCACACTGACCTATGTCAACTCTGTGGCAAAGGTCTATTCAGAGATCGGAGACGGTATCTATGGCGGTACGGATGCCATCCACTGTCTGCAGGAATTCACTTCTGACGAGGCTATCCTCCCGGGACGGCAGGGCGACTGGGTAGACGGCGGCAAGTGGCAGAACTTCTTCCTCCACAACTTCGCATCGTCTGTGGACACCTACAACAACAACTGGAAGCATATCTACAAGATCATCGGGCAGTGCAACGGCTCCATCGACCAGCTCACGCCGATGCTCGGCGAACATCCCGACTACAAGCCGTATGTGTCCGAGCTGCGTGCCCTGCGCGCCATCTATTACTATTATGCGATGGATCTCTTCGGACAGGTGCCGGTAGTGACGTCTTCCAAGCAGGGAACCAGCGATGTCAACCAGAGCAACCGCTCGGATGTGTTCAAATTCGTCGTCAAGGAACTGACAGAGGCCATGCCTGACCTCGCAGATGACCAGAGCCAGAAGACCGGCAAGTATTTCGGACGTATCACCAAGCCTGTTGCCTATATGTGTCTGGCAAAGTGCGCCCTCAATGCACCTGTCTACAACACGGATGACGTAGCTCCGGACAGCTACAAGGCGTTTGTCGGCGACGACAAATCGAAGGAATGCAAGGCCAGCGAGACCCTCGGTGCAAACATATCGGCAAAGGGAATGGACATCAAGATGACTGTAGACGGAACAGAACGGAACTGCTGGGAGACCGTGAAGTACTGCGTGGACAAGCTCGCAGGCTTCGGCTACACCCTCTCACCGAACTATGCCGACAACTTCGTCACACAGAACCAGAACTCTAACGAGAACATCTTTGTACGTCCGAACGACGACAAAACGTACAAGATTACCGATTACAACCTGATCCGCTCCGTACACTACAACCATGCGAGTGCCGCCGGCTTCAACGGATGGAACGGTGCCTGCGCCACGGTACGTGCGATGAAAGTGATGGGATACAAGGAAAGCAACGAAGACCCACGCCTGCGCCAGAACTACTGGGTAGAACAGGAGTACACCCAGCAGACCGGCGGCAAGACCGTGGACGACGGCGTCGGCGGAACGCTCTCTTACCGTCCGCTGGCAGTCGTGGTAGACTTCGATGCCAATGCCGACAAACATGACGTGAAATGCGCCGGCGCCCGTTTCAAGAAGTATGAGTACGACCCGACGGCAGCCGCACAGGGGCAGTACAACAACGACCTTGTCATCTGGCGTTATGGCGACGCACTGCTGATGAAGGCGGAAGCAGAATACCGGCTGGGCAACCATGCGGCGGCACTGACACTCGTCAACCAGATCAGGGACCGGGCACACGCCACCCCGCGCACCTCGCTCAACCTGAATGATATTCTTGACGAACGCATGATTGAACTGGCCTGGGAAGGCGTACGGCGTCAGGACCAGATACGCTTCTGCACCTTCACCCAGCCGACGGCAGACCGTTATCCCGGTGTCAGCCACAATGCTTCTGCCGGCGATTATCTCGATGACACCCAGGGATACACCTGCGTCTATCCGATTCCTTATGAGGTGCTGAATCTGAACAAGAATCTCCATCAGAATCCAGGCTATAAGAAATAAAGCCGGTTCTGATTCCTTATCACAGCCGGGATGTCCAAGGATATTCCGGCTGTCAACTTTCAGGGAACACTGACTCCTCCATCCTATCTTCCTTTGTTTTTCAAAAGGATATCCGTACTTTTGCATCAGACAACACAACAGGAAGTCCGATGGGCATCCTGACAACTAAAAACTTAAACAATGAAGAAAGAAATCATCACAGCAGCAGCGGCACTGGCCATGGCAGTCCCCATGACGGCCCAGATCGGCACGAACCCACAATGGCTTGACAATGCCGTTTTCTATCAGATCTATCCTTCCTCCTACATGGATACGGACGGGAACGGTATCGGAGACCTGCCCGGCATCACCAGCAGGCTTGATTACATCAAGTCGCTGGGCGTGGATGCCTTGTGGCTGAATCCCGTATTCGAGTCGGGATGGTTTGACGGTGGCTACGATGTCATCGACTTCTACAAGATTGACCCACGCTTCGGTACGAATACCGATATGGTGACACTGGTCAACGAAGCCCACAGAAGAGGCATAAAGGTCTGCCTGGACCTGGTGGCAGGACACACGAGCGTGAAGTCGCCGTGGTTCCAGGAATGTGCGAACGGCGACCGCAACGGGCGTTATTCCGACTATTATATATGGACTGACACCATCTCACAGAAAGACAAGGAAGAGATTGAAGCGCGCCACAGGGATGCCAATCCGGAGGGAAGCACACGTGGGCGTTATGTGGAGATGGACGCAAAACGCGGCAAATACTATGAGAAGAACTTCTTTGAATGCCAGCCTGCCCTGAACTACGGCTTTGCCCATCCCGACCCCTCTCATCCCTGGGAGCAGCCTGTGACGGCACCCGGGCCGCAGGCCGTACGCCGGGAGATGAAGAACATCATGGCCTTCTGGTTTGACAAGGGCATCGACGGCTTCCGTGTGGATATGGCCTCTTCGCTCGTCAAGAACGACCCGGGGAAGAAAGAAGTGTCAAAGCTGTGGAACGAGATGAGGGCATGGAAGGACAGGCATTATCCCCAATGCGTACTGATATCCGAGTGGAGCGACCCGGCCGTCGCCATCCCTGCCGGCTTCAACATCGACTTCATGATCCACTTCGGCATCAAGGGTTATCCTTCTCTCTTCTTCGACCGCAACACACCGAACGGACGGCCGTGGGAGGGGCAGGACATCTCCAAGGAGTACAAGTTCTGCTACTTCGACAAGGCAGGAAAAGGAGAGGTGAAGGAGTTTGTCGACAACTTCACGGCAGCCTTCAACCGCACAAAGCAACTCGGCTACATCGCCATCCCGACGGCCAACCACGATTTCCAGCGTCCGAACATCGGCACGCGTAACACGATGGACCAGCTGAAGGTGGCCATGACCTTCTTCCTGACCATGCCGGGCGTACCGTTTATCTATTACGGTGACGAAATCGGTATGAAATACCAGATGAATCTTCCTACCAAAGAGGGTAGCAACGAACGTGCCGGGACACGTACTCCTATGCAGTGGGCTGCCGGTCCTACCGCCGGATTCTCCACCTGCGAGCCTGCCCAGCTCTATTTCCCTGTGGATACGGAAGACGGAAAGCTGACGGTGGAGGCACAGGAGAAAGACCCCAATTCCCTGCTGAACTTCACCCGTGAACTGGTCCGCCTGCGCCATGCCCACTCGGCATTGCATGGAAACGGAGAATGGGAACTTGTCAGCAAGGAAAGCCAGCCCTACCCCATGGTCTACAAACGTACGGCCGGCGGAGAAACCGTAGTCGTTGCCATCAATCCGAGTGCCAGAAAGGTTTCAGCAAGGATACCTCACCTTGGAAAAGCCAGACCGCTGTCCATGACGGGAGAAGCAACTTACAAGACAGGCGGCAAAGGTGATGTCATCAACCTAAAAGCCATATCAGCCGCTGTATTCAAGATCATTGAATAAGACTTTCATTTCCAAGGCCTTTATCAGGTGTATCAGAATAGCTGCCAGCAGGCATTCTGATGCACCTTTTCTGTCTGCATTCCTGAATAGACAAGGATGATTACACGGACTTCCCCACATAAAAAGCCAATGCCGGCCGATAAGACATAAGCGACATCATTTTCCATGCGTAATCTCTTTTAAACAGACAAGTCGACATTGTTTCCGGAAGAACAAGTTCCTCTGGGCAGATAAGTCCTGCCGGCACAGCTCTTCGCCGGCTGCGTTTTGCTCCCGTCCCGGCAACAGACTGCATGGAGCGGGGCATCAGCACGACTGGTGTTTACAAACAACTCCACGGGTGGCGGGCATCAACACACCTGCAGGAAAGGCCTGTTCATGCCTGTCACTACCATTATATAGCAAGACACTGCCGGCTGACTTACAGGGGAAAGCTTACCGGACAGCACTGGTAACCAAACACGAAAAAGTCCGACGGGCAGGTGAAGTCAGCTCACACTTGCCGCATCGGACAGATATACACTCAGGTAGTATGGTTTGCAAAGGTTATCCTATAATCACTCCACGGATGCGGGCATCAAAGGCAGACAGGGCAGCCTTGGCCCCCTCACCCAGGGCAATCGCAATCTGTTTGTAAGGAACCGTCGTCACGTCGCCGGCAGCGTATACACCAGGCAGACTGGTACGGTTGGCCACGTCAATGACAATCTCCTTGCGCGAAGTCAGCTCTACTTCGTTCCTGAAAACATCGCTGTTCGGCGACAGACCTATCTGTACGAAAACGCCGTCCAGGAGAATATTGCTTTCCTCACCGCTGATACGGTCCTTCACTGTGATGCCCGACAGCTTCTGTCCGTCACCCAGAAGCGCCGTTGTCTGGGCAGACAGGAACACTTCCACATTGGGCAGACCGGCAACTTTCCGCTGCAACACCTCATCGGCACGCAGTGCTTCGGCAAATTCAAGGACGGTCACATGACGGCAGATGCCGGCCAGGTCAATGGCAGCCTCGATGCCCGAATTACCGCCACCGATGACTGCGACATCCTTTCCTTTGTAGAAAGGGCCGTCACAATGCGGACAGAAGTGCTCGCCATGGCCGATGTACCTTTCCTCACCAGCCAGACCGAGACGACGCCAGCCGGCACCTGTGGCAATCACCACTGCGGGTGCGGCGAAAGTCTCTCCACCACGTACAGAGACTGTCTTCAGCCTGTCTTTCAGGTTTGCGGCAATTACCTGCCGGTTGTCGAATATATCAATCGGATAGTCTGAAAGATGCGTGCGGAAATCAGCTGCGAGCTGCGTGCCGGTTGTCCTGGCGACCGAGACAAGGTTCTCGATGCCGGTCGTGTCATTCACCTGTCCGCCGATACGTTCTGCCACAACAGCCACCCTCAGCCCCTTCCGGGCGGAATAGATGGCGGCCGACACACCGGCAGGTCCGCCGCCGAGAACCAGGACATCATACGTACGGACAGGCAGCACGGCCTCCCCGTCATGGTCTGTCCCAACCTTGTCTTCCAGTTCCTGCAACAGTACGCCGAGGTCGCCGCGTCCCACGTGGAGCGGTTCGCCATTGACATAGACGGCAGGAACACCCTGTATGCCCAGACGTTCTATTTCGTCCTGGTACAATCCTCCGTCCACCATCTCATTGCTGATGTCAGGGTTGATGAGTGCCATCACGTTCAGGGCCTGCACCACGTCGGGACAGTTCGTACAGGTAAGGGAGACGTAAGTCTGAAGCCGTATCTCACCTTTCAGTGCCTTGATGCGTGCCGCAACAGCCTCATCGGGAAAGTTCTTTCCCTGTCCGTCAGCATTGAGGATGGCAAGGAGGAGCGAGGTGAACTCATGGCCGTTGGGGATACCGCGGAAACTGATTCCGGTTGCTTTTCCATTGCGGAGGATGCTGAACGAGAACCGTTCACCCTCCTGACAGACGGTGCTGATTCTGTCGGAGACAGAAGCGATGTCCTCTACAAAAGCCGAAAACTCTGCCGACTGTGCTTCGTCGCTGTTACGTACGACACTGAGCGTAATGTCTGATGAGAGCGAACTGAAGACGCTTCTCACCTGTTTAAGTATATCTGGATCTAACATGGGACTTGTTGAATTCTCTGCTTATTCTACAAAAAGTGGAGAGAAAAAGCCCGTAGACTCTTCCCTCCACCGGGACTTCTATGACGATTCGATGTCCGTTAAAGTCTTAGAGCTTGCCGACAAGGTCGATGCTTGGCTTCAAGGTCTCACCGCCCTGCTTCCACTTGGCCGGGCAGACCTCGCCCTCGTGCGTAGCAACAAACTGGGCTGCCTCGACCTTGCGTACCAGCTCATCTGCATTCCGACCGATACTGTTGTCCTGGATTTCGGCAATCTTGATGAGCCCTTCCGGGTTCACAAGGAACGTGCCACGGTAAGCAACGCCCTCATCCTCCTTGTAGACACCGAAGCCACGGCTCAATACGCCTGTAGGGTCGGCGAGCATGGTATACTTGATTTTCTTGATTCTCTCAGACGCATCGTGCCATGCCTTGTGTACAAAATGTGTATCGGTACTTACCGAGAACACCTCTACTCCCATCCCTTTCAACAGCTCGTACTTGTCGGCCAGGTCTTCCAGCTCTGTAGGACATACGAATGTGAAATCGGCGGGATAGAAGAAGAAAAGCGCCCACTTCCCTTCTATATCCTTGTTGGAAACGGTCTTGAACTGCCCGTCCTGAAAAGCCTGGACGGTAAACTCGGGTGCGTGTGCATTGATAATTGGTTCCATATCTAACTAAAACTGTTTATGTGATAAATTCTTTTGTTTTGTGGTGCAAAGATACGTCCAGTAATCAGCATCGCCAAAAGATAAAAACTATCACACAATAGAGAATATCTATCAGACAGGAACAATATAATGGGTATCAGATATTTAGGAACGGCACCAGCCCTGTTGAAAAAGATTGTCTGCCATGAAAAAAAATCGGACGGTGCAGTCCCGGCACCGTCTTCAGCCTATAGAGAGGTGTGTCAGACATACGTTCATCGCCCTGTCTGACACACCTCTGAGAAACCGGAAGAGAACCTTCTTACTGTATCCGCACGCTCTTTCCGTCTTTGTAACAGGCAATGGTACGGACACCATCGGTGTAGATATCCTCGCTACCCGGCATGTCCAGCGTGAAGCCGGCAGCCTTCACCTGCCCCACAAGATTGTCGTATGCCGCCTGGTTGAACACGGCGATGATGATTGCCCCGTCCTTGAAGGCAATGTAACTGGACACTCCCTTGCGCATCGGCTTCGGATAATCAGCATACTTGTCGGCAGTGAGGAGCTTGGCCAGAGCACAGTTCTTGTAATACATCTTAGAGAACTTGTCCAGACGGTAAACCTCATAGTTGGGCTTCAGCTTATAGCCATACTTTTTCGTTATCGCTGCTGCCTTGTCAGGGTTCTGGTACATATCCAGTGCTTCGGCAATCGTAATCACCTCCTTCAGCGGCTCGACAGCTACAATGCTGTCTCTGTGTACAGGGGCCGCAGCAGGTTTCGTTGCAGTCTGCTGCGTACCGCAGCTGAAGAAAGTCATGGCTGCCACAAGGGCGGAGAATACGATTGATACGTTCTTTTTCATATTGTTGTTTTTGAAGATGAATGACTATGAGAAATAAAGAGCGGCAGGACCGGCTGGTTGGACAGGAGATATGCTGAACCATCTGGGACAGCAGAATCAGGACCGCAGGAAAAGCCACCACGGATATAACAGACAGAAGTCCCGGATAGCCCGTGCAGACTTTCAGTCGCCAAGGACAGCCTGCATGGAGGCCTTCACCTCAGCTGCAGAGACACAGTGCAATGCGTGGTCTTTCATTTCCAACAGGCAGTCGGCAAAGCGAACGGCAAGCTCCAGATCGTGGGTAGAGAGCAGGATGAGCTTGTCACGGTCATGCGCCATCCGCTGCAAGAGCCGGAAAGTCTCGACCTTGGAGGGGAAATCCAGGAATGCCGTAGGCTCATCAAGGAGAATGACCGGTGTCTGCTGGGCAAGCGCCTTGGCTATCATCACTTTCTGCCGTTCGCCGTCAGAGAGCGTCTGGATCATCCTGTGCCGCAGCGTTTCTACCCCCACGGCATCAATGGCATCGCTGACGACCCGGCGGTCACCGGCCCGCAACCGGCCGAAGAAACCGGTATAAGGCGAACGCCCAAGACCAATCACCTCTTCAACTGTCAGATTCTGTACATCGGGCTTCTGCGTCAGGACGATGCTCACCTGGCGTGCCAGCTCCCGCCGAGAGAATGTTCCGACATCCCTGCCGTCCAGCAGCAGGCTGCCGTCCAGCTTCGGAAGGAATCCCGTGAGCGTCTTCAGAAAGGTTGACTTCCCGATGCCGTTTTCCCCTGTCAGGCACGTCAGCTGTCCGCTCATCAACTCAACGCTGATATCAGAGACGACCGGCAGGGAAGGCGAATAGCCTACAGAGAGATGAGACAGATGCATGACCATGGCCGTAAAGTATAAGCCGTCAGACGAAGAACATCACCAGCACCTGGGCGATGATGACCCGGACGAACATACCCAGCGGATAAACCGTGGCATAACTGATGTTGCTGGTCTCGCCTTTCACAGTATCGTTGGCATAGCCCAGGGCCATCGGGTTTGCCATCGATCCGCAGAGAATACCACAGACCGTACCGAAGTCGAACTTCTTTAACCGCAGTGCAATGACTCCCACGATGACGACCGGGACAACCGTAAGAACAAACCCCAGACCGATCCACAGCAGTCCGTCAGGACGGACAACCGTAGCAAGGAAGTCCTTGCCGGCATCCAGTCCGAGGCAGGCCAGATAAAGCGAAAGCCCCAGTTTGCGCAGCATGAGCGACGCACTGCGCGTCGTATAGGCGATGAGGTGCAGACGGGGACCGAACGCACCGGCAAGGATACCCATGATGATAGGGCCACCGGCAATGCCCAGCCGTATCGGCGACTCCATTCCCGGAATCGAAACCGGAATGGTTCCCAGGGCCAGACCAAGGAGCATCCCAAGGAAGATAACGGCCAGATTCGGCTCGTTGAGCGTCTTTACAGAGTTGCCCAGGAACTTCTCGGCATGGTCGATAGCCTCCGGCTGTCCCACCAGTGTGAGGCGGTCGCCATAGCGCAGGACAAGGTCCTCGGTGGCAAGCAGTTTGATGTCGCTGCGCAGGATACGGCTCACATTGACGTTGTATGCGTCGCGCAGGTGAAGCTGTCCGAGCCGTTTGCCGTTCAGGACGCCCTTCGACAACACGATGACACGGCTTTCCACTTTCGAGTCAAGGTGGTTCCAGTCCACCTGTTCCTTGTTCAGGTCGCGTTTCACCTTCTGCCCGAAAAGGATTTCAATGGCAGATACCTCCTCGCGTTTGGTTGCGACAAGCAGGTTGTCGTTCGTATGCAGCACGGTCGTTCCCTTGGGGACAATCACCTCCTCTCCACGCCAGATGCGCGAGATGATGAACTTCAGATGTGTCCCTTGTGCTACCGTGGCAATCGTCTTGCCGTCGACAGCCGGGTTAAGGACGACAAACTGACCGATGTAAGTATGGTCATCATCCGAAGCGGAGTGGACGACAAGATCGTCCGGCCTGACGAAGAACTTACGGATGAAGATCATGGCGAAGATGACGCCTACCACACCCAACGGATAGGTGACCGCCGTTGCCAGTGCCGCGCGGGCACCGCTGACTCCTGCATGCTGAAGGGCCTGCTGTCCCGCACCGAGTGCCGGCGTATTGGTGGTGGCTCCGCAGAGAATACCGACCATATCGGACATCGGGACCTTCATGGCGTAGGAAAGTGCCACAGACATCACCGTACCCAGAAGGATAACGCCCAATGACCAAAGATTGAAAGACGTTCCTTCGTGCCGGAAAGAACCGAAGAAAGTTGGGCCCACGCTCAACCCGAGCGTATAGACAAAGATGACCAGACCGAACGTCTCACAGTAGTCCAGCATCCGGCCGTCTACCGTCAGACCGAAGCTGCCCACGGCAATACCGAAGAAGAAGACGAAGGCTATGCCCAGCGATATGCCTGCTACCCTGATTTTGCCTAAGCCCAGTCCCGCTGCACAGATGAGCGAGAGGACTACCACCGCCTGCAACGCCGAAGGAATTGAAAAGAGTCCGTTAATCCAGTTCATATTGGTTTGATTTTGGAGTGGAGGAGCGGATAAAGTGTCAACATCTTCAACCCTTTACCCCCTTTGTATTACAATATCCCGAGATATTTCTCCAAAGGGATTCCCCTGTTTTTGTCCTTGTTGTCCCTGTTGAGGTCTATCAGCTTGTAGACGCCGTCCATGGCCTTCTGCGTACTCGGTATCAGCAGTTCATCATCGAGAAGATGACCGATGAGGATGGCAGAGAAGATGTCGCCGGTACCCGGGAAATGGACAGGAATCTCGGTATAGGGCAGCGAAAAGAACTTGTCCGTCTTGTGGTTGTAACCCGCTACGGAAGGCGTACCGTCGACGAGAATGGAAGTGATCAGTGCCGACTTCGTACCGATTTTCCGCAGTCCGTTGAGCAGTTCCTCCGCTTCGTCAATGCTTACGCCAGCCGCTTTGAAAGTACTGTCCGTAAGATAACAGGCCTCGGTATAGTTGGGAAAAGTCAGGTCGGCAACGCCGATCATCTCACGCATGGAACTGATGGTTGCAGGAGTCACGCCGTTATAGAGTTTCCCCTCGTCGCCCATGATCGGATCGACAAAGATCTGCGTACCCCGTGCAGCCTGTTCCCGGCAGTAGCCTGACACCAGCTTCGCCTGCCGCTCTGACGCGATGAAACCTGTCGCAATGGCATCGAAACTGAAGCCCAGCTCCTTCCAGACAGGGAACACGCCCCTGATGTAATCGGTAGTCTCAAGAATGTTGAACTTGCCATAGTCAAGCGTGTTCGACACCAATGCCGTAGGGAGGTTGTAGACGGGATGTCCCAGATAGGACAGAATGGGGAGCATGGCTGCCGTCGCCACCTTGCCGTATCCTGCCATATCGTTGATAAGAAGAATCTGTTTCTTACTCATTATATGTTTCTTTGAACTGCAAAGGTAGTGCAAAGCGTATGAACGGCAAAATAAAAACCGATAAATCGCATGACAGCCCCGCCTTGCCGGCCTTTTCCTGCCGTTTTTCCAGTGGCTTGTCCATCGGCTTTCACATAGCCGGATACGGTCGTGGGAACCTGTTCCCGGCACGCCATCCGGGCATCAGTTCCAAATTTTCTTCGTGTAAAGAAATATTTTCTTTCATGTAAAGAAATATTTATCTCCATGCAGAGAAACATTTCTCTTCATGAAAATAATTCGTCTGAAAGGTGAGAGTTCTGATCACGGCTATTACTACTTATCATCGTCCCATCCCCACTTATCAATGCCTATCACCACTTATCTTCGCCCATCACCCGCCTAATAATATATAAATCTTATGCTTTTATTTTGTCATCCCGCTAAGTTGCAGTAACTTTGCATCCTTAAACGGGATTGGACAATAAAATCAACTATAAAACATAAGATAAGGACATGGCATATTTATTTTCATCGGAATCTGTATCTGAAGGACACCCGGATAAGGTTGCCGACCAGATCAGTGACGCACTGCTCGACCAGTTTCTGGCCTACGACGAAGACGCACGGTGTGCAATAGAAACATTCAACACTACGGGACAGGTGGTGATCATGGGCGAAGTGAGGTCTAAAGAATACGTCGACCTCCAGACAATAGCCCGGAAGACCATCAACAACATCGGCTACACAAAAGCCGAATATCAGTTCGACGGCAACAGCTGCGGCATTCTCTCTGCCATCCATGAACAGAGCGACGACATCAACCGGGGCGTCGACAACGGCGATGCCGAAAACCAGGGAGCCGGCGACCAGGGAATGATGTTCGGCTACGCCTGCGACGAAACCGACAATTACATGCCCGTCACGCTCGACCTGGCCCATCTCATCATGCGCACGCTGGCCGACATCCGAAAGGAAGGCAAAGTGATGACTTACCTCCGTCCTGACGCCAAGAGCCAGGTCACGGTGGAATACAGCGACGACAACCTGCCGCAGCGCATTGACACGATTGTCGTGTCCACACAGCATGACGACTTCATCAAGCCGGCCGACGGATCGCACAAGGCACAGCTGGAAGCCGACAAGGCTATGGTCGAGAAAATCCACGAGGATGTCGTCGAGATTCTGATGCCGCGCGTGAAAGCGCAGATAAAATCAGAGAAAGTACTGGCTCTGTTCAAGGAGGGCATCAAATATCTCGTCAACCCGACAGGAAAATTCGTCATCGGCGGGCCGCACGGTGATACCGGCCTGACAGGCCGCAAGATCATCGTCGACACCTACGGCGGCAAGGGCGGACATGGAGGCGGCGCCTTCTCCGGCAAGGACTCCAGCAAGGTAGACCGTTCGGCAGCCTATGCGACACGTTACATTGCCAAGAACATGGTGGCTGCCGGTGTCAGCGACGAGATGCTCGTGCAGCTGGCATACGCCATCGGTGTCGCCGAGCCGGTCAGCGTCTATGTGAACACTTACGGCCGCTCGCACGTAAAGGCTACCGACAGCGAGATTGCAGAACAGATAAAGAAGCTGTTCGACCTCCGTCCGAAGGCTATCGAGAAGACCTTGAAGCTCCGCCAGCCCATGTACCTGGAGACAGCTGCCTACGGACACATGGGCCGCAGGAACGAAGTTGTAAAGAAAACCTTTTCAAGTCGTTATCACGACACCAAGACCCTTGACGTTGAACTTTTCACGTGGGAGAAGCTCGACCGCGTGGATGAAATCAGAAAGGCATTCGGACTCAGATAGACCATGCCGACAAACGATTCCATTGTCCGACCTTCCCTGCTGCTGAAATCAACGCCGGCGGCCGGGAAGAAAACAAGCACCGGTTCTGCGGTACAGACGGATCAGGCATCTGCTCCGTCTGTCCTGCTGCGCCCCCGAAAACAGAAGACGTTTCAGCTGACTGATTTCCATTTTGCGGAAGAAGGCTACTTCAAAGGGAACAAGTACTTCAAGCTGGGACGCGGAAACATACACGCCGGCGGGGTGCCTGGCATTCCCGCACCCTATGCCATCAGCAACGACAACACGGTAACGGCCCTGCTCTTAGGCTGCTTTGTGATGGCGATGGTGGCATTCTCCGTATCACGCAATTTCATCGAGAAGCAGATCTGGGGCTTCTTCCGAATAAGCCGGCGCAAGGAGCTGGTCAGCGAGACCGACTATGAGGTACGGTTCCAGCTGTTTCTGATAGCACAGACCGCCTTGCTGTCAAGCATCCTTTGTTATTTCTTCACGCACGGCGGAAGCGGAAGGCTGGAAGGAGCGTCCCAGCTCGGAACGATAGGATGTTTCTGCGCTATCTTCATGGGTTATTTCCTGCTCAAGCACTTAACCTATGGATTCGTCAACTGGGTATTCTTCGACAAGAAAAAAAACGGACAATGGAACCACACATGGCTCTTCCTTTCCTCCCTCGAAGGGGTTCTGCTGTTCCCGATAGTCCTGCTGCAGGTGTATTTCGCTCTGTCGGTCAATGCTGCATTGGTCTATACGCTGATTGTCATATTATTCATCAAAATGCTTGCTTTCTATAAGGGTTATGCCATCTTTTTCAAAAGAAACAGTGCCAGTCTGCAAATAATTTTGTACTTTTGTGCGCTCGAACTGATGCCGCTGATGATATTGTGGGGCATTTTGCTGATTACAGATAACTATTTGGTAATAAACTTTTAGGACACGATGATAAAAAAGATCTTGGTTTCACAGCCCAAGCCGTCAAGCGACAAGTCGCCCTACTATGACATCGCAACAGACTTAGGAGTGGAACTGGTTTTCAGACCTTTCTTCAAGGTGGAAGGGCTCTCGGCGAAAGAGTTCCGTCAGCAGAAGGTCAACCCGCTGGACTATACAGCAGTGGTATTCACCTCCCGTCATGCCGTAGACAATTACTTTAGCCTTGCCAAGGAAATGCGCATCACCATTCCGGAAGACATGAAGTATTTCTGCGTGATTGAGACGATTGCGCTTTACATCCAGAAGTACGTACAGTACCGGAAACGCAAGGTGTTCTTCGGCAACACGGGGAAAATCGACAGCCTCATCCCGACCATGCAGAAGCACAAGGTGGAAAAATACCTCGTTCCGCAAAGCTCCGTGCATACGGATGCACTGTCGAAGCTGCTGGATGCCAACAAGCTCAAGCACAAGGAGTGTGTGATGTACCGTACGGTAAGCAACGGCCTGACCGAGGAGGAGGTGAAGAACTTTGACTACGATATGCTCGTGTTCTTCAGCCCGACAGGTGTAAAGGCACTGAAGGAGAACATCCCCGGCTTCGAACAAGGCGACATCAAGATCGCCGCTTTCGGTCCGGCTACCGCCAGGGAAGTCGAAGCGCAGGGACTGAAGCTCGACCTGCAGGCACCCTCGAAGGAATATCCATCCATGACAGGCGCGCTGCGTGCCTATCTGGAAAAACAGAAGAAGAAATAGCAAAAGAAGACGGCTTCTCTTCCGGCAGGAAAGGCCGGGGAGAAGCCGCTTTCTGCAACGAGCATACAGGAATTACAGGCTGGGACGGGAATGGAAAAGCAGGAAGAAAGACTGAGAAAGAGAGAACGCCTGTGCAGCAAGAAGCGCATAGACGCACTCTTCGTAACAGGGGGCAGTCATGCCATGACAGCCTTCCCTTTGAAAGCGGTCTACAGACTGGTCGACAGCGAGGCGGCCCCTTCCTCCCCATCAGCTGACACAGAGGCGACGGTACAGGTGCTGGTCAGCGTGCCGAAAAAGCATTTCAAGCGTGCCGTGAAGCGCAACAGAGTGAAACGGCAGGTGCGTGAGGCCTACCGGAAACACAAGAGCCTCATCACCCGTTGCATAGACGGACGGACGGACAAGCAGCTCCTGATCGCCTTCATCTGGCTTGCAGACGAACTGGCGGACACTGCGACCGTAGAGCAGCGCGTGAGCAGCCTGCTCCTGCATATAGGAGAACGTATCTGATGGAAGGAAAGAGAAGGGACAACAGCTCGTCCTATGAGGAACAGAAACAGAAGTCACGGCCTGATCTATCGAATATCTTCTCACGAGGTCTGTCATGGCTGCTGATACTTCCGATACGCTTCTACCGGCAGTTTATCTCTCCTTTCACACCGCCTTCCTGCCGCTTCACTCCTACCTGTTCGGAATACGCCAGGCAGGCTATCCTGAAGCACGGACCGTTCAAGGGACTTGCCCTTGCCATCTGGCGCATACTGAGATGCAATCCGTGGGGAGGCAGCGGATATGATCCCGTACCGTGACAAAGGACGAAAGGGAACATCGGTGCCGGCTTGTCTTCCTTGACTCCCAATAGCCTCTTTAACTCCCAATAATTCCATACAACCCATATAACTTCCCAATAACTCCATATAACTCCCAAAATAAAAGACACAGATGAAGAACTTTGTAGAAGAACTCCGTTGGCGCGGTATGCTGGCTCAGATAATGCCGGGTACCGAGGAACTGCTCCAGAAGGAGATGGTTTCAGCTTACTTAGGAACCGACCCGACAGCCGACTCGCTCCACATCGGACATCTCTGCGGCATCATGATGCTGCGGCATCTGCAACGTTGTGGCCATAAGCCTTACCTCCTCGTGGGAGGCGCAACGGGTATGATCGGCGACCCTTCAGGCAAAAGCCAGGAGCGCAACCTCCTCGATGCGGAGACCCTTTACCATAACCAGGAGGCAATCAAGAAGCAGGTAAGCAAGTTCCTTGACTTCGACGGCAGCGAGCCGAACAAGGCCGAGATGGTCAACAACTATGACTGGATGAAGGACTTTACCTTCCTCGACTTCGCCCGTGTCGTCGGCAAGCACATCACCGTCAACTACATGATGGCCAAGGACAGCGTACAGAAGCGGCTCAACGGCGAGGCGCGCGACGGGCTCAGCTTCACCGAGTTCACCTACCAGCTGCTCCAAGGCTATGATTTCCTCTACCAGTATGAGAAATTCGGCGTGAAGCTGCAGCTCGGCGGCAACGACCAGTGGGGCAACATGACGACCGGCACGGAACTGATCCGCCGTACCCTGGGCAGCGAGGCAGAGGCTTACTGCCTCACCTGTCCGTTGATTACCAAGGCTGACGGAAAGAAGTTCGGCAAGACCGAAAGCGGCAACATCTGGCTCGACCGCAACCGTACGACTCCATACGCTTTCTATCAGTTCTGGCTCAATGTCAGCGACGAGGATGCCGAGAAGTACATCAAGATTTTCACGTCATTGGAGAAAGACGTCATCGACGCACTCATCGAAGAGCACCGCCAGGACCCGGGCCGCCGCACACTTCAGCGACGTCTCGCAGAAGAAGTCACCCGCATGGTCCACTCCCAGGACGACCTTGACATGGCCATCGCAGCCTCCAACATCCTCTTCGGCAAGAGCACGAAGGAGAACTTGTTACAGCTGGACGAGCAGACCTTCGCCGACGTCTTCAAGGACGTGCCGCACTATGAGGTATCAAAGGATATTCTCGGTCAGCCGGCCGTCGAGGTCTTCAACCAGGAAGGAATGCAGATCTTCCCGAGCAAAAGCGAGATGCGCAAGCTCGTCAAAGGCGGCGGCGTATCCCTGAACAAGGAGAAACTCGCAGCCTTCGACCAGCCCGTGACTGCCGACGACCTCATCGACGGCAAGTATCTTCTCGTACAGAAAGGCAAGAAGAACTACTCTCTGATCATCGTGAAATAAGTGTCCCGGACTTATTCCTACATAACCGTGAAAAGCCTTACAGAATCCCGAAAGGATTCCGCAAGGCTTTTTTAATCACTTCCGGACGAATGTCCCGCAGCTGACTTACGGGCCGAAAACATTATCATTATGAAGAAGATTATCTTTTTCCTGCAATTGACAGTGCTTCTTGTCTTCACCTCGTGCCATGGTGATGACCCTGTGCCGGACCCCACACCACAGCCTCCCGCAGAGGCGGAAAACACCATCTTTGTCTATATGCCGTGGTCGGGCGACGGCGGAAACCTGTACTCCTTCTTCCTGAACAATCTTGCAGACATCAGGCAGGCTGTCCAGGCACAGGGCGGACTGGACGGCAGACACCTTGTCGTCTTCATCTCCCAGACACCCTCCAAGGGCGCACTGATCAACATCGAATACCGGCAGGGACGATGCGTGGACGACACGGTAGCCGTCTTCGACAATACGCGTCCCGGCCTGCAGCCGAACTCTGCCAGCTGGATAACCACTCTGCTGAAACGTGTACAGGAATACGCACCGGCCCGCAGCTATTCGATGATCGTGGGCTGCCATGGGCTGGGATGGCTTCCTGGGAACTACGGTGTGCGGAGCCGCCATGTGAGGTCAATCTCGGGAAAACATGAGACAGAACGGCTGCCGCTGACACGATGGTTCGGCGGTGAGAGATACAAGACGGACATCTCTGCCCTTGACAAAGGCATCGAACAGTCGGGCATCGGCAGGATGCAGTACATTCTCTTCGACGACTGCTACATGTCCACTGTGGAGGTAGCCTATGAACTCAGAAACAGTACCCGCCACATCATCGCCTGTCCCACGGAAATCATGGCGCACGGCATGCCCTACGACCGTCTCTGGCCGGAACTGTCCAAACGTGTGCCTGACTACGGACGTATCTGTGACGAGTTCTACAATTTCTATGTCAGCTATACCAGCCCCTATGGAACCATCAGCGTAATCGACTGCTCGCAGGTGGAGGGAATGGTCGGTGTGATGAGAGACATCAACCGTTCGGGCAATCTCGTCACGGTCCCGGAGAATGACCTTCAGGTCATGGACGGTTACCAGCCTTCCATCTTCTTCGACATGGGCGATTACGTCAGCAAGACAGCACAGAACGAGCCGGAGCTGCTGGCCCGATTCACACGCCAGCTCGCCCTCCTGGTTCCCTACAAGCGCAACACGCCCTCGTTCTTTACGTCTGTCAGAGATCCCGAGAACGGCGACATCATACCTATCAGCACTTTCTCCGGCATCACCATCTCCGACCCGTCAAACAACCAAAAAGTCAAAAATGCACTGGGCGGGAATTCCTATTACAAGGCGACGCATTGACGGTCGGGAGTCGCAGACCGGACTCCCATAAGCCCGGGACAGACCTCTTTCTCTGCAAGGAAGAAATCACTGAAGATTAAAAAGTAACGCCCGCTTGGTTTCCAAGCGGGCGTTACTTTTTTGCGGCAGAACGGCAGATGTCCGGGACAAGGTAATTGTCTTTTGCTGATCAGACTACCGTGCCGTAACCGTAAACACCTTGGTTTCGTGAGGCTGCAGGTCGCCCTGCCAGGTCTTGTGCCAAAGTGCAGTCTTGTGCTCCCATACATCCCTGAACGCATATTTCTGCGCCTTTCCTATAACTGACAGCGGCAGCTGGATACCCTGGGGCTTGTCGGAAGGATTCATGACGGCAAGTACCAGCCGGTTGCCGCTCAGCCGACGGAGGTAGACACGGCACACGCCGGGGAAGTCGACTCTGCGGGCAGCCTCTCCGAACGCGTCTTGATTGATGGCAATCATCTCTTTGTTAAGGAGGATGCGGCGTGTGGCTTCGTTCTCGTCCAGGAGGTCGTGGCTCATTGCCAAAGGCGAAGCGAACATACACCACATGGACATCTGTGTCTGATATTCGGTATAGGTGCAGCCCACCCCACCTAAATCGCTCGAAGGGCCGCCTTTCCCGTCCAGTCCGACAATGAGCATATCCATGTCGAGCCAGTGTCCCGGTCCGGCGTATTTATAGAGCGGTTCTGTGATATCGATGATATCCAGAATCCCCATGCCGCCTTGACCGACGATGTCTTTCCACATATCACGCACATCATAGCTCACACGCCAAAGCGAACCGCCGGCCTGCCGTGCCCACCGTTCGGGGTTCAGCTGCCCCCACTCGCAGACACCCAGGGCAATCTTCCGTCCGGAGTCCTGCAGTGCGTCACCCATCTTCCTGTAACGTTGATGGGCAACGGCACTGTCGGAAGGAGCGTGGCAGTAGTCGTATTTCAGGTAGTCGATGCCCCATTCGGCAAAGGTCTTGGCATCCTGCTTCTCGAACCCATAGCTGCCCGTATAGCCGGCACAGGTGAGCCGCGCGGCATCGGAGTAGATTCCGAGCAGCAGCCCCTTCGAATGAACATAATCCGCCAGCGCCTTCATGCCGCTCGGGAACTTGACCGGATCGGGGATGATGTTGTTCCGCTTGTCGCGTCCTCCCTGCCATCCGTCGTCGATGAAGATGTATTTATAGCCTGCTTCCGCATAGCCTGCAGAAACCATTCTGTCGGCAATCCGCCGGATAAGCTGCTCGCTGATGTCATCCTTGTACTTGTTCCAGGTCATAAAGCCCATGGGAGGTGTAAGTTCCAGAGAGTCACGGCCGAGAGCGGCGGCAGCCGGCGCAGCCAGCAGCAAGGCTGAAAAGAACAGGACTGCCTTTCTGAGTTTAGATAGTTGATAAGTCATAAATGTTGTATTTCAGGATGATGCTCTAAACGGAAAATCCGCGGTCCCTTATTGGATCTGCGGATTCCCTGCTGTTGTCCCAGGCGGATTCGAACCACCACTGACAGAACCAAAAACTGTAGTGCTACCATTACACCATAGGACAATCGTGGGTGCAAAGGTAGTGCATTTTGGTTTAACGCCCAAATTTTGATGTATAATTTTATGAGGCAGTCCTCACCGTACCGTTCCCCCTCGCAGCATCGTGTTTCAGCACAGAACATTCCGGTGTGACTTCTGCCAACGGACGGCCTTATCGGGCCGACTTCCCGCACCGCCTCTGTCTCTAAAATCAGGATTCAGAACTTACTGATTGGCAGACGGTTACGAGCACGCTTCCAAAAGGTGCCTGATTGCACGCCAACTAACGCCCGATTGAGGCCCGAACAGGCGTTAGTTGCAGTGCAAGTAACGCCCGTTTGGAAATCAAGTAAGCATGGGTAAGAATTAATGCCGGGCAACGTTCTCCCGCAGGCATCGTTTTCCCTTTCCAAGGACAGTAGTCAAAGAGAAAGAACCGACCGTTTCCCGGATAAAGAAATGCGGTATTTTTGGTTCTTCCGAAATATGGAGTGATAAAGCAGGCCTACTACATAGGGCACACAGAGAAACGGAGAAAACAGAGGGAAAAAACTATCACGGAGGTACCGATGGCACAAAAGAGCGACAGAGATGTAACGTACGGGCTTCTTTTATTTCTGGGACAAACGCCATTCATCATTCTCACCAACAAATGCTCTGGTAAAACTCTCAGACAACCTCCGTTGCTCCACGCACCGGCGGTGCCTCCGTCATAGGGGTTCCACCTCCGTTCACTCCCTGCCTCTGTGTGATATTTCATCAAAGTCATCAACTCACAAGACAAACCTCATCACTCCAAATTCCTGAAGACCCATATTTCTTATCCCCCGGCATCTCATTCAGTTTTTTTGTGTATATTTGCAGAAACATAATGAGAAGCCTATGAAACCTATCTCTTCCGTCATCCTGTTCCTGCTGCTCGTCAGCTCGGCCGTATGGGCAAGCATCGACAGCTATCACCGTGCAGAGACCGCCATTGTACAGGACTTGGATCAGGCTCTGTCGAAAACACTCGCCCAGAAGCGTGAGGCATGGATAACGCCCGACACGATACAGTGCTATCGGCAGCATCTGCAGATTGCCGGCCTGAAAAGCCGTTCGTTCGTCTCCTATGCGCTGGGAGAAGACCGCCATTCGCTGTGCAGCAGGCAGATGAGATGGGGTTCAGGCCGGCATTCGCTGACGTTCCAGAGCTATGCCGACTGCTCCTTCGCCACGGTGTGGGGACTGTCCGACCAGCGACTGCCCCTTGCCTTTCTGCTGTCGGCAGGGCTGTGGATGGCGGTTTCTTCAGTGTACCTGCGCCGGCGTCGTGCAGGACGGCTGGTGCTGGGGCGAATGGTCTATGCTGCGTCTGACCACAGCTTCCGTGACCGCCATGGAGAAAAGATTCCCTTCACACCGATGCAGCGGGAGCTGATGGAACTGTTTGTCAATGCAGCTGGAAGCAAACTCTCGAAAAGTATGATTTGTGAGAAGCTATGGCCCGGGAAGCCTGATGCAAGCGAAACGCTCTATACACTTGTCCGCCGGATGAAACCCATTGTAAGTGAACGCTGCGGCTTGAAGATCGTAGCGGAAAGGGGAGACGGATACCGCCTGGAGTAGCAGGTCAGCCTCCTTGTCCGGGAGATTTGCGGTGCTCCTTGTCGTACCTGATGTTACGGGGATGGTGCTCGAGGATCTCCTGCCGGAGCGTGGAGGTGTCGATATGGGTGTATATCTCGGTCGTCCCGATGCTTTCGTGTCCCAGCATCGCCTGAATGGCACGCAGGTCGGCACCGCCTTCGAGCAGGGAGGTGGCAAAGGAGTGGCGCAGGGTGTGGGGAGAAATGGTCTTTCTGATGCCGGCCTCAACGGCGTACCGCTTGATCATGATGAGAATCATCGTGCGGGTGAGGTGGTGTCCGCGGCGGTTGAGGAAGACATAATCTTCCTCGCCGGGTTTTATCTTCATCACGTTGCGGTCGGCAAACCAGCAGTCCAGTTCGTCCAAGGCACGGGGCGAGATGGGGACCAGCCGCTCTTTCGACCCTTTTCCCATCACACGGACAAACTGCTCTTCCCTGTAAAGGTCGGATAGCTTCAGATGCGTGAGTTCAGAGACACGCAGCCCGCAGGAGAACAGCACCTCGATGATGGCACGGTTGCGGTGTCCCTCCCATTTGGTCAGGTCGACGGCCTGTTCCAGGAGGTCGACTTCAGCCGTGGAAAGGACCTCCGGCAGGTGGTCCGGCTGTTTGGGCGACTCCAGCAGCTCTGTCGGGTCTGCTTCCATATAGCCGTCAAGGACAAGAAAACGATAGAACTGGCGTACACCGCTGAGGATGCGGGCCAGGGAGCGGGCACCGATGCCGAGGTCGGAGACCGATGCCGCGAAGTGCTCCAGCTGCTCCAGCGTCACATCCGTCACGGACACCTGCTCGCCGGCGAGATAGCGCAGGAGCTTGTCCACATCATGCAGATAGGCATCCAGGGTATTGGGCGAACAGCCTTTCTCCAGTTTCAGATAACGGCGGAAACGGCCGACAATATCCTTTGAGCTCTTGTCTGTTTCCATTTATTTTCTTATTTTTGCATACTGTATTCCGTATGCAAAGATACATCAAAAACTGATATTCGAGAAGAAAGAAACATGAAAGTAATCATTATCAACGGTCCTAACCTGAACCTGCTGGGCATCCGCGAGCCGGGGATATACGGCAAGGAATCAATGGAAACATTCCTTCCACGGCTGCGGAAACGATATGCCGGCATGGAGATTGACTATTATCAGAGCAACGTGGAGGGCGAACTGATCGACAAGCTGCAGGAGACAGGATTCTCGTATGACGGCATCATCCTCAACGCCGGAGCCTACACGCACACCAGCATCGCCCTTCTCGACTGCATCCGTTCCCTCCGCACACCTGTGATAGAGGTACACATCAGCAATGTCAACGGCCGGGAAGAGTTCCGCCGGAACTCGATGATCGCCCCTGCCTGCAAGGGCACCATCCAGGGCTTCGGCCTCGACAGTTACCGGCTGGCCATAGAGGCATTGTCTTCCCTTTAGCCTCCATCATCACTCATCATCGCTTATAATTTCCCATCACAGCCTATCATCGCCCATCACAGCCTACCATCACCTACCATCACCCTAAAGATGACAACAACCGACCGCGACTCCTACCTCACCTCCCACATCGACCCCGAAGACGATTACCTCTATCGCCTCTATCGTGCAACGAACATCCATACCATTCACGGACGAATGGCAAGCGGACATCTTCAGGGACGGCTTCTGAAGATGCTCGTCCACATGATACGCCCCAAGAACATCCTCGAGGTGGGGACATTCAGCGGCTATTCTGCTATCTGCATGGCCGAAGGACTGGAAGAGGACGGGAAACTCTACACCTATGAAATCAACGATGAGATGGAGGACTTCACAAGACCGTGGATTGAGGGGTCGCCGGTGGCCGATAGGATCGACTTCCGCATCGGTGATGCCGCCGAAGAAGCTCCGAAACTCGGGATTGTGTTCGATATGGCTTTCGTCGACGGCGACAAGCGTACCTACACAGAAGTCTATGAAAAGATTCTGCCCATCATCCGGCCCGGCGGATACATCCTTGCCGACAATACCCTGTGGGACTGGCACGTCATCGACCCGGCCTACGACCACGATGCCCAGACCATCGGCATCCGCCGCTTCAACGATTTCATAGCCAATGACAATCGTATGGAGAAAGTCATCCTGCCCTTGCGTGACGGGCTGACACTGATAAGGAAGAAAAGCCTTCCATGAATCCTCAAAAACCTCACCCCCGACCCTCTATAGCCTCACCCCCTGCCCCTCTCCGAATGGAGAGGGGAGTAATTACCGATAAAGATTAAGATTAGCTACTATCCATCACCGCCCATTACCGCTTATCCCCGCCTATCATCGCCCATCACCGCTTATCACCGCCAAATGTTTGTGATTTCCTCAAACATTCAGTACCTTTGCACGACAAAAAACATAAAATAAAGAATTATGCAGGAAACAAGACAGAACCGCATAGCACGCCTCCTCCAGAAAGAGCTGGCAAGCATCTTCCAGACGCAGACACGCATGATGCACGGCGTACTGGTCAGTGTCACACGTGTGAAGATAAGCCCTGACCTCAGCGTCTGCACAGCTTATCTCAGCATATTCCCATCTGAAAAGGGGGAAGAGCTGCTGAAGAACATCAATGCCAACGAGAAGACCGTCCGCTACGAACTGGGACAGCGTGTACACAACCAGCTGCGCATCATCCCCGAACTTCGCTTCTTCATCGACGACTCCCTCGACTATCTGGACCGCATCGACGAGCTCCTGAAGAAGTAATATCCTCATCCATCACCGCTTATTATCGCCTATCACCGCTTATTACCGCTTATTACCGCTTATCCCCACCTATCCCCCAGCATGAACTTCCCCTTTTACATCGCCCGCCGTTACCTCTTCTCGAAAAAGAGCACGCATGCCATCAATGTCATCAGCCTGATCTCCGTACTCGGCGTGTCTGTGGCGACAATGGCACTGGTCGTTGTATTGAGCGGATTCAACGGATTCTCCGACCTTGTCGCCTCTTTCTTCACCAATTTCGATCCGCAATTGAAGATTGAGGCCGCTAAAGGTAAAGCCATACCGGCCGATGACGCGCTGCTCCAGAAAGTAAAGCGCCTGCCCACGGTGGAGGTTGCAACAGAGTGTGTGGAAGACCAGGCGCTGGCCGTCTATCACGACAAACAGGCCATGGTGACCGTAAAAGGAGTGGAGGACAACTTCGATTCACTGACGCATATCAGCAACATCCTTTATGGCGACGGCGACTTCACGCTCCATGCGGCCAACCTGCAATACGGCGTTCTGGGCATCCGGCTGGCACAGGACCTCGGTACGGGCGTGGCATGGCAGGACTACCTGCAGATATACGCTCCGCAGCGGGAGGGACAATACGACGCCTCCGACCCGACAAATGCCTTCGTGAAAGACTCACTGGTGTCACCGGGTGTGCTCTTCCAGGTGAAACAGACGAAGTACGACAAGGGCTACATCATTACCTCTATCGACTTTGCGCGCCGTATTTTTAACCGCCAGGGAGAGATTACCTCACTGGAACTGCGCATGAGACCGGGTGTTGACATCGACAGGGAGAAACAGGAAATACAGGATATTCTCGGCAGGAAATACAGGGTTCTGGACCGCTACGAGCAGCAGGCCGACACCTTCAACATCATGCGCATAGAGAAACTCTTTGCCTACCTGTTCCTTACATTCATACTCATGGTGGCGTGCTTCAACATCATCGGTTCGCTCTCCATGCTCATCATCGACAAGAAGAATGATGTCATCACGCTGCGCAACCTCGGTGCTACAGACGGTCAGATACGCCGTATCTTCCTCTTCGAAGGCCGTATGATCTCCGCCGCAGGAGCACTCATCGGCATTGCACTCGGGCTGCTGCTCTGCTGGCTTCAACAGACCTACGGACTTGTCCAGCTCGGCGACCAGGCCGGCAATTTCGTCGTCAACGCCTACCCTATCAGCGTCCACCCGGAGGACATCATCGTCATCTTCTTCACCGTCATCCTCGTCGGCTGGCTCTCCGTATGGTATCCTGTACGCTACATGAGCCGCAGGCTGACAAAAGAATAGCACCAGCGGCAATCTGACCAGTCGGACTATTTATGCCAATGAGGGCAATCTATCCGACAGCAAAAAAACAGTCGAATCCTTTGCCAGTTCGGAGATTTAGCCTTATCTTTGCAGA
>ERZ773028.86-NODE-86-length-82990-cov-17.136095_pt1 | contig 82990 bp, 58 predicted proteins | sample MGYA00511123_ERZ773028 | MGnify/ENA primary metagenome ERZ773028 (study PRJEB29015, sample SAMEA2738134) | human oral metagenome | biome: human oral; feature: human-associated habitat; material: saliva | place: China | collected 2206 ... | reverse complement strand
GGCGGGCACCGAAAATCACCAGGCCGTACTTGGACTCCGCCTTCTCAATCAGCGCGTCAGCGCTGGGGCTCACGATGCCCTCGGGAGCGACACCGTCAACGAAGTTGTAGTCCTCGTGTTCCTTGTTTTCGTTTGCCACTAAAAACTCCAAATAGCTTGATGGAATGTACGTACCGAACGCCCCCGCACACCGTTCGCGCTATGGCGCAAACCGGGCACACTGAGGGCACGGTCAAAACTAAAGAACCATTCTACCCTCTCAACGGCTAAAACGCACGTACCAGCCCAGACAAAAGATGTTAGCCCGGACAAAAAGATGTCGGCCCGGCCAAAAAAGGTGGGGGCTCCGAAGAAAACTCTTCGAAACCCCCACCCTTCACAACGCCTCACGGCAGAACTACAGGTCGGAAGAAACTCTAGCCCCACCGCAAACGCAAAGCATGCAGATTAGGCGGCGCCAATCAGCTCAGCAATTTCCTTCGCTGCACGCTCAACAGAGTCGTTGACGACCGTGACGTCAAATTCCTTCTCAGCAGCCAGCTCAATCTTCGCGGTTTCAAGGCGACGAGCCTGCTCCTGCTCACTCTCGGTGCCTCGACCCACCAGACGCGACACCAGCTCATCCCAGCTCGGAGGAGCCAAGAAAATCAGGCGGGCATCAGGCATGGTCTCACGAATCTGGCGAGCACCCTGCAGGTCAATCTCAAGGATCACCGGGCGGCCAGCATCCAGAGCCTCCTGGACCTTAGCGCGCGGAGTACCGTACTTGTTCTTACCGTGCACCACAGCGTACTCAAGCATCTGACCGTCAGCAATCATCTGGTCAAACTCTTCCATCGAAACGAAATAGTAGTGAGTACCGTCAACCTCACCGGGGCGAGGATCACGAGTAGTAGCGGAAACAGAGAACCACACGTTCGGGTAGTTCTCACGAATGTACTGGCACACCGTACCCTTGCCAACAGCAGTGGGGCCAGCCAGTACGGTGAGAGTCGGCTGAGACATAGCTTCCTTACTGCGCCTTCATCGGCTGAAGGCACGAGGTATTAGGGCTGAGAAGATTCAGGAGGCAGAGTATTAGTCCTGCGACGTGCACGGTTCAAATACCGCGAATTACGGTTGAAGTACTCCACCATCTTGCGACGCTGGTGTACACCAAGGCCGCCAAGGCGGCGAGTCGGTGCAATATGAAGTTCTTCAATGATGCGTTCAGCTCGAACGGCACCAATGCCCGGAAGTGCGCGCAGCATCTGCCCCACCGGCATTTTAGCCAGTGCAGGGTCGGAATCGACCATATCGAGCACCTGACGCACGGAAAGTTCACGATCACTCAGTGCACGCTTAATTTCCTGGCGGTGTGCTCGGGCAAGTACTGCCTTCTCGCGGGCGGAGGCGCGCGCATCTTCAGTTAGCGGAGTCAGCGGCATGGTTGGGTCCCCCATTTCTGCGAGTTATAGAATTTTACTTATCAACTAATGTAACACGGATAGCACGAGAACCCCCGTTCTACCCGCGGCACTCACCCTCACACCAACAATGCGTCTACGCACGTCAGCACGTAAATATCAGGGAGTACCCCTATAGCATAGCGGAGTATTCGCCCTATCAAAAGTGGAGCCATGCACGCATCTCATAGAGCAGGCGCACTCCCCGACTACAGAGGTGAGCAAACTCGCATCGGCGCGAGCGGGCGGCGGCAAAATTATGCATGCTGGTGTACCCAAAAATTGCGATAAAACAGGCGCACACAGGGGGTACGCAAAAGGGGCGCGCACCTCGAGCAGACTCTCAACAGAATCCACCCGGAGCACACGCCCCTCACGCAACACGCGAACTATGCGCCGCGAGCCGCCAACAGGTCATCACGAGCCGCCTGCGCAGCCTTCGCCAAACCCTCAACCGACGGGCCAGCAGCCAACACGCCACGGCTGGAATTCACCAGCACCTGTGACTCAACGCCCGCAAACACGCGGTACAGATCAGCCGCCGAAGCGCCCTGCGCACCGTAACCCGGCGACAGAATCGGGCCGTTGAACACACTCAGGTCAATACCCAAATCAACCAGCGCCTGACCAACGGTCGCGCCAACCACCAGGCCGCACGGACCCATCTGCTCCCACTGGCGGGAAGCATTCTCAGCGGTAGCCGCAGCGATAATACGCTTAGCCACAGCGCCCTCGGACTCAGATGCGCCCACGTGCTGAACGCTCTTACCCTCAGGGTTCGAGGTCAACGCCAGCACGAAAGTGCCGCGGTCATTCTCATCCGCCAAATCCAGCGCCGGACGCAGCGACTCAAAACCCAGGTACGGGCTCAACGTCACCGAATCGGTACCCAGCGGCGAGGAGGAGCCGAGCCACGCGTCCGCGTAAGCCTTCATGGTCGAACCAATATCTCCGCGCTTAGCGTCAGCAACAATCAGCACACCATCAGCAACAGCGCGGGCGAACAGCGCCTCCAGCACAGCAAGACCAGCCGAACCGTGACGCTCAAACAGCGCCGCCTGAGGCTTCAACGCCGCCGCAAACGGGGCGCAACCCTCATAGACCGCCTCAGTAAAAGCAGCCAGACCGGTAGCGGAATCCTCAAGACCCCACTGCTCCAGCAGGTTCGGATGCGGGTCAATACCCACACACAGCGGGCCGCGCTCCGCCATCGCCTTCGCCAGACGATCACCAAAAGCAGCGGACATTACGCCTCGCCACCCTCGGAACGAGCATCCACAGCGGCAGCCAGCTGAACGCCGTGCTCCTGCAGGCTCATGATGTCCCAGCTGTGCTCACGCAGAGCATTAATCGCCTGAACAGCCGCAGCGAACTCAGAAATGGTGGTCATGACCGGGCAGCCCACCGAAACCGCAGCGGCACGAATCTCGTAACCATCGCTACGAGCAGCACCACCGGCAGGGGTGTTCAGAATCAGGTCAATGTCACCGTTGCGGACCATGTCCACAATCGAGTGGTCGCCATTCGCCTCAGCGAACTTAGAAGCCACCAGCACCGAGTTCAGGCCGTTACGGCGCAGAATCTCAGCGGTACCACCGGTCGAAACGATCTCAAAGCCCAGCGACTCCAGCATCTTCGCGTAAATAATGACGTTACGCTTATCGTGGTTAGCCACCGAAATGAACACCTTACCGGAGGTCGGCAGCGGAGAACCAGCACCAGCCTGAGCCTTCGCGAACGCGGTGTCATAGTGCTTATCCAGACCCATGACCTCACCGGTCGAACGCATCTCCGGGCTCAGCAGCGAATCCACCACAACACCCTCGGGGGTGCGGAAACGAGCGAACGGCAGAACCGCAGCCTTCACAGCAATCGCAGTCTCCTCAGGCAGGGACGCGCCATCCATGTTCTGCGGCAGGTAGCCCTCAGCCTTCAGCTCAGCAATGCTCTTACCCAGACCAATCAGCACAGCAGCCTTAGCCATCTGCACGCCGGTAGCCTTCGACACGAACGGAACAGTACGAGACGCACGCGGGTTCGCCTCAATCACGTACAGGTTCTCAGACACGTACGCGAACTGAATGTTAATCAGGCCGCGCACACCGGTGCCGCGAGCAATCTTCTCGGTAGCGTCCTTCACCTTCGCGATGATGTCCGGGCCGAGAGTAATCGGAGGCAGAGTACAGGAGGAGTCACCCGAGTGAATACCGGCTTCCTCAATGTGCTCCATGACGCCGCCCAGGTACAGCTCCTCGCCGTCGAACAGGGCGTCAACGTCAATCTCGATAGCGTCCTCAAGGAACTTATCAATCAGAGCAGGCTGCGAAGGCGAAACCTCGGTAGCGTTCTCCAGGTAGCGTGCCAGGTTCGCCTCATCGTAGACGATCTCCATGCCACGGCCGCCCAGCACGTACGAAGGACGAACCAGAACCGGGTAACCAATCTCGTCAGCGATGCGCTTAGCACCCTCGAAAGTGAACGCGGTACCGTTCTTGGGCGAAATCAGGCCGCCCTCCTCCAGCACGCGGGAGAACTCGCCGCGGTCCTCAGCCAGGTCAATAGCCTCGGGGGTGGTACCCAGAATCGGCACGCCCGCATCCTTCAGGGCACGAGCCAGCTTCAGCGGAGTCTGACCGCCCAGCTGAACGAACACGCCCATCAGACCGCCGGTACGACGCTCCGACTCAACAATCTCAAGCACATCCTCAAGGGTGAGCGGCTCGAAGTACAGGCGAGTCGAAATATCGTAGTCAGTCGAAACAGTCTCAGGGTTGCAGTTGACCATGACGGTCTCGTAACCGAGCGAACGCAGCACCAGCGAAGCGTGCACACAGGAGTAGTCGAACTCGATACCCTGACCGATACGGTTCGGGCCCGAACCCAGAATCATGATCGAGGGCTTCTCGTGGTGCGCAACCTCATCCTCCAGGTCGTAGGAGGAGTAGTGGTACGGAGTGAACGCCTCAAACTCGGCTGCACAGGTGTCAACAGTCTTGAAGACCGGGCGGATACCCAGAGCGTGGCGAACACCGCGCACAACGTCCTCGGAGGAGCCGATAATCTCGGCAATCTGTGCATCCGAGAAGCCGTGGCGCTTGGCCAGCTTCAGGGTCTCCGGATCCAGGTGGTCACGCTTCTCGTAGACCACGCCGGCAACCTCATTCAGCAGCACCAGCTGATCCAGGAACCACGGGTCAATCTTGGTCGCCTCGTGCAGCTGCTCCACGGTAGCGCCAGCCAGCAGAGCCTGCTGAACCTGGTAAATACGCTGAGTGGTCGGGACCTTCGTCTTCTCAATCAGCTCAGCCAGCTCAGCCTCAGACAGAGACAGCGGCTTGAACGAGAAGGACGCACCCTTCTGCTCCAGCGAACGCATCGCCTTCTGCAGAGCCTCAGTGAAGTTACGGCCCAGGGCCATCGCCTCGCCAACACTCTTCATGGTGGTGGTCAGAGTCGGGTCAGCAGCCGGGAACTTCTCAAACGCGAAGCGCGGAACCTTCACGACCACGTAGTCGAGGGTCGGCTCGAAGGACGCCGGGGTCTTCTGGGTGATATCGTTCGGAATCTCATCCAGGGTGTAACCCAGGGACAGCTTGGTCGCAATCTTCGCAATCGGGAAGCCGGTAGCCTTCGACGCAAGCGCCGAAGAACGAGACACGCGCGGGTTCATCTCAATGACGATGATGCGGCCGGTCTTCGGGTCAATCGCGAACTGGATGTTACAACCACCGGTGTCCACGCCAACCTCACGAATCACGTTGATCGCGATGTCGCGCAGCTTCTGGAACTCACGGTCGGTCAGGGTCAGCGCGGGTGCCACGGTGATGGAGTCACCGGTGTGCACGCCCACGGGGTCGAAGTTTTCGATGGAGCAGACGACCACGACGTTGTCGTTGGTGTCACGCATCATCTCCAGCTCGTATTCCTTCCAGCCGAGGATGGACTCCTCCAGCAGGACCTCGCTGGTCGGCGAGTACTGAATACCGGCACCGGCAATACGGTAGAGGTCTTCCTCGTTGTACGCCATACCCGAGCCGAGACCACCCATGGTGAAGGAGGGGCGGACCACCATCGGGTAGCCCAGCTCCTTAGCGGCTTCCAGCGCCTCCGGCATGGAGTGAACAATCACCGAGCGTGCAGACTCGCCGCCGGCGCGCTCCACCACGCCCTTGAATGCTTCACGGTCCTCACCGAGGTTAATTGCCTCAATGTTCGCGCCAATCAGCTCAACATTGTACTTGGCGAGCACGCCGCGCTCATCCAGGGAGATAGCCGCGTTCAGCGCGGTCTGACCACCCAGGGTCGGCAGGATTGCGTCCGGCTTTTCCTTCTCGATGATCTTCTCAATCACCTCGGGGGTGATGGGTTCAATGTAGGTGGCGTCCGCGAACTCGGGGTCGGTCATGATGGTTGCCGGGTTCGAGTTCACGAGGATGACGCGCACGCCCTCCTCCTTCAGCACGCGCAGCGCCTGAGTGCCGGAGTAGTCGAATTCCGCAGCCTGACCGATGACGATGGGGCCGGAACCGATGACGAGGACGCTATTAAGGTCAGTACGACGAGGCATTTATGCTTCCTTTGCAGTCTTGGTTGCGACCATCAGGTCGATGAAACGGTCAAAGAGGTAGGCGGAATCGTGCGGGCCCGCAGCAGCCTCGGGGTGGTACTGCACGGAGAACGCGGGGATGTCCTTACAGGTCAGGCCCTCAACCACGTTGTCGTTCAGACCCACGTGGGAGACCATGACCTGACCGAACTCAGCGTTCGGTGCGGTCACGTAGTCGCCAATCGGCGCGTCCACAGCGAAGCCGTGGTTCTGCGCGGTGATTTCAACCTTGCCGGTGGTCTTGTCCATGACCGGCTGGTTGATGCCGCGGTGGCCGAAGGGCAGCTTGTAGGTGCCGAAGCCCAGGGCGCGGCCAAGCAGCTGGTTACCGAAGCAGATGCCGAAGAACGGGGTGCCCTTACGCAGCACGCCCTGCAGCAGCTCAACCTGCTCGTCAGCGGTTGCCGGGTCACCGGGGCCGTTGGAGAAGAACACGCCGTCAGGGTTGTGGGAGTAGATGTCCTCGAGGGTTGCGCTTGCGGGCAGCACGTGCACGCGCACGCCACGCTCAGCGAAACGCTGCGGGGTCATCGACTTAATGCCCAGGTCCAGGGCAACAATGGTTGCGACCGGGGGCGCGAACCAGTTGAACTGGTGCGGCTCAACGGTGTAGGCGGTGTCAACCGAAACGGAGTCGGCGAGCTTACGGCCGGCCATCGGCTCGGAGGCGCGCACCTCCTCCAGCAGTTCAGCTTCGGGGCGTTCTGCGTGCTCACCGGAGAACACGCCCGCACGCATCGAACCGCTCGAACGCAGGCGGCGGGTCAGGGCGCGAGTGTCAATGCCCTGAATACCGACGATGCCCTGCTCGATGAGCTCTTCGTCGAGGGTGCGCTCAGAACGCCAGTTGGATGCCACGCGTGCTGCGTCGCGAACCACGTAGCCGGCAACCCAAATCTTGCGGGACTCAGCGTCGGTCTTGTTCACGCCGGTGTTGCCAATATGCGGAGCGGTCTGAACCACAATCTGACCCGCGTAGGAGGGGTCGGTCAGGGTTTCCTGGTAGCCGGTCATACCGGTCGAGAAAACCGCCTCGCCCAGGGACGCGCCGGTTGCGCCGTAGCCGTAGCCGCGGTAGACGGTGCCGTCCTCCAGGACGAGCAGCGCGCGGTCCGTACGCAGGGCGCCGGATCGTGTCATGTCAGTCATGCTCTTCTTCCTTTTCTCTGGTGTTCTCCCCCGCTTCCTGTACGGCCTCTACCGTGCAGGTTCCGGGGTAGTCTATGGTGCCTTCGGCGGGGGTTCGCCTGCCGTGGGGCAAAATCTATGGGTGTGTGGGTGCGCCGGGTTGTTGCGCCGGGATATTACACCGGGATTTAGGCTTCCGGTTCTGCCGCCCACTTCTCGGGCGCATCCACCGCGTTCGGGGCGATGCGGCGCAGCTCCCGCAGTACCGCCTGCTTGTCCTCGGCGTAGCGGGTACGGAAGCCGGTCTGCACGCGGTGACCGTCCAGGGTCCAACCAATCACAACCAGGCCGTTCTTCTCCACAACCTTGCCCGCCATACCGCGGTCAGTGGTGATGACAGCGAGCTTCTTCGCCGGAATCCACAGGTCCTTCGCGCCGTTACGGGTGAAGATGATGCTGTCCGGGTAAATCAGCAGGGTGGACTTGCTCTTGAAGCCGAGCGAATCGAAACCCACACGGTCCAGCCAGTTACCGAAGATCGTGGTGCTGACGTACTCGCCCTCAAAAGCGGCGTCAGCAGTCATGCCCTCGTAGCGTTCGGGAACTTCCTTGAGGGAGCCGAACATGTTCGCCTGGCGTGCCAGGCGCGAGCGCCATCCGTGCCACATGCCGTAGATGCACAGGGCGACCAGGGCGATGCAGATGACGGCGGTCAGGAACTTTCCCACGAAGGTTCTCTCTTTCGGTTGGGGTCTCGGTCGATAATCTCGGCCTGGGCTGGTGAGGTTGGGGGCGGTGCTCCCGGCGAGGCGGTGGCAGGCGTGAACCTACCACCGCCAGGCACGGTCACCACGTACGTTTGCCTCGCGGGTTAGCGGCGCGGGGTTGCCAGCTCGCCGTTCAGCACGGTCGGGTGGCCAGCGTAGAAGGTTGCACGGATCGAGCCGGGCACCTCCATGTCGCGGTAGGGGTTGTTCTTACCCTTGGTTGCCTGCTCCTCCGGCTTGATCACGCGGGTTGCCTTCGGGTCGACCAGCACAATATTTGCCGGTTCGCCTTCGGCAAGCGGGCGGCCCTGCTCGTGGTCCAGGCAACCAATCTTCGCGGGCTCCTCAGAGAGGATGCGTGCCACATCGCGCCAGGTAATCATACCGGTGTCAACCAGGGTCATCTGGATGATGGACAGTGCCTGCTCCAGGCCGGTCATGCCGTTCGCGGCGCACGCCCACTCGCATTCCTTGGTTTCTGCCGGGTGCGGTGCGTGGTCGGTGCCAATCACGTCGATGATGCCGTCAGCAACTGCCTGACGCAGCGCCATGACGTCCTCTTCGGTGCGCAGCGGCGGGTTCACCTTGAAGACCGGGTCGTAGGTGCGTGCGGTCTCGTCGGTGAGCAGCAGGTGGTGCGGGGTTGCCTCCGCGGTCACCTTCACGCCGCGGGACTTAGCCCAGCGCACAACCTCAATGGAGCCCTTGGTGGACAGGTGGCAGATGTGTAGCTTGGAGTCCAGGTGCTCAGCCAGCAGCACGTCGCGGGCAATGATTGCCTCTTCAGCGACGGCGGGCCAACCGGTCAGACCCAGGTCAGCGGACACCTTACCTTCGTTCATCTGGGCGCCTTCGGTCAGGCGCGGCTCCTGCGCGTGCTGCGCAATAACGCCGTCAAAGGTCTTGACGTATTCGAGGGCGCGGCGCATCACGGCGGGGTCATACACGCACATGCCGTCGTCAGAGAACACGCGCACGTTCGCGGTGGAGTTCGCCATGCCGCCAATGTCGGAGAGGCGCTCGCCCTTCAGGCCCACGGTCACTGCGCCGATGGGCTGCACGCGGCACCATGCGGATTCCTTGCCGAGGCGGTCAACCTGCTCAACGACTGCGGCGGTGTCTGCCACGGGCATGGAGTTTGCCATGGCGAACACTGCGGTGTAGCCGCCCAGGGCTGCTGCGCGGGTGCCAGTCTCGACGGTTTCGGATGCCTCGTAGCCGGGCTGACGCAGGTGGGTGTGGATGTCAACCAGGCCGGGCAGCGCCACCTGGCCTGCCGCCTCGACGACCTGTGCGTCTGCGGCGTCAATGTTCTCTGCGATGCGGCTAATCACGCCGTCCTCGATGAGGATGTCGGCGACCTTTTCGCCGTAGAGGCTTGCGCCCTTGATCAGGTACTTGCTCATGGTGTTGGTTCCTCTCGTTAGGAAGGTCGTTTAGGATTCGTCGCCGGCGTAGAGCTTGGCACTGGAGCCGTCGGTCAGAAGCAGGTAGAGCACCGCCATGCGCAGCGCCACGCCGTTGCTGACCTGGCGCAGGACCCAGGAGTTGGTGGCGTCGGCGGCTTCGGTGCAGATTTCCAGGCCGCGGTTCATGGGGCCCGGGTGCAGGATTGCGACCGGCTGCGGCTGTGCCTGCAGGGTTGCGAAGCGTTCGGCGGTCAGGCCCCACAGGTCGGTGTACTCCTCTGCGGAGGGGAAGTACGCAGCGTTCATGCGTTCCTTCTGGATGCGCAGCAGCATGACGGCGTCGGGGTTGGTGGCGATGGCTTCGTCGAAGTCGTGGAAGATTTCCAGGCCGGCTTCTTCAACCCAGGAGGCGGTGTTCAACGGCAGCAGGGTCGGCGGTGCGACGAAGACGACCTGTGCGCCGAGGGTGTGCAGCAGCCAGAGGTTGGAGCGTGCCACACGCGAGTGCAGGATGTCACCGACGATGAGCACACGCATGCCGGACAGGTCGGTGCCGCGGGGGCTGTCGAGGCCGTCGCGTTCTGCCTTGTACTGGCGCAGGGATACGGCGTCGAGCAGTGCCTGGGTGGGGTGTGCGTGGGTGCCGTCGCCCGCGTTAAGCACGGGGATGTCGGTCCAGCCTGCCTCGGCGAGGCGCTGCGGTGCGCCGGATGCCGAGTGGCGGATCACGAACGCATCCGCGGCAATCGCCTTGAGGGTCTGCGCGGTGTCCTTGAGCGACTCGCCCTTAGACAGGGAGGAGCCAGATGCGGAGAAGTTGGTGACGGCGGCGCCCAGGCGCTTCTCTGCGGCTTCGAAGGAGAGGCGGGTTCGGGTGGAGTCCTCGAAGAAGAGGTTGACGACGGTCTTGCCGTTGAGCACGTTGAGGGTGCGGTTTTCGGCTTTGACCTGCGCCATGTAGTCGGCGACGTCAAGGATTTCGATGGCTTCTTCGCGGGTTAGTTCGCGGGTGTCGAGCAGATGCTTCATGAGAGCCCTCCCAGCTGGATAATGTCAACTCGGTCTGTTGCGTTGTCGGTTTCAGTCAGTACGACGCGCACGGTTTCGCTGGCGCTGGTGGGCAGGTTTTTGCCCACGTGGTCGGCGCGGATGGGTAGTTGCCGGTGTCCGCGGTCTACGAGGACTGCCAGGCGTACGAGGGCGGGTCGTCCGTGGGCGTTGAGTGCGTCGAGGGCGGCGCGTACGGTGCGGCCGGAGTAGAGGACGTCGTCAACGAGGACTACGGTTTTGCCTTCAATGCCGATGGTGGGCATGATGCTTTCCCCTGCGGTGTCTGGGGAGGTGGTGCCGCCGGTTCGCTGGTCGTCGCGGTAGGCGGTGATGTCCAGGGCGCCGATTCGTGTTTCTGCATTGAAGTTCGGCTCGATGGCTTGGATGCGGGCTGCGAGTCGTACGGCGAGGGGCACGCCGCGGGAGCGGATGCCGATGAGTACGAGGTTTTCTACGCCTTTATTGGTTTCAATAATTTCGTAGGCGATTCGGGTGAGGGCGCGGCGGATTTCGTCCTCGCTGAGGATGGTGCGGCCGACGGTGGTCGCGTCCTCGGAGGCGTTTTGAGGGGTTGCCGAATGGGGGGCTGCGGTTAGATTTCGCCCCTGGTTCGCGCCGGATGTGGGTACAGTTGACCCAGGCATAGCCGTCTCCTTCCCCGCCTCACGGGACGGATTTAAAGGTTTTGTGCTTCTAGTAGGGTACCACAGTTCACAGGCTACGTTCAGGTTCGGCGAGAGACCGCTCACTTGTATGCAACGCATGGAAAGACTTCCTGACCGGCGCGTACCCTCGGTAAGTTCACCACACATTGGACCGGGAAGACCCCCTAATGACCGTTGGAGAGGCTATCTGACCCGCCGCAATATAAGATGAATGGGTACGTCTCTATCAACTCACACCATTTAGGAGAGTTCATGACCGCCTCCGGCACTCCTGCCGACGTTTCGACGAAGACGTCGATGGACTTTGATGGCTTGATTCATCAGCTTCGAGATACTGCTCGTAATACCCGCGAACAGGGCGACCGTTTGGAGCGCCTGACTAAGCTGTTCCTGACCCAGGACAGCATCCAGAGCCGTCTGTACAAGGGTGTGCATCTGTGGAATGAGTGGGATGGCCGCGAGGGCTTCGGTGATATTGGTATCGACCTGGTAGCTGAGAATGTTGACGGCGGTGTGACCGCTATTCAGTGCAAGTTCTACGATGAGCAGAGCACGATTGCTAAGGAAAATATCGATTCCTTTATTGCGGCTTCCGGTCGTGAGCCGTTTACGCACCGCATTATTGTGTCCACGACTGATAAGTGGTCGAAGAATGCGGAGAAGATGCTGGAGGAGCAGCGCTTCCCTGTGCAGCGTATGGGCCTGCAGAATTTCCGTGATTCTAATATCGACTGGTCGACCTATTCCCTGGATGACCCGAGCGAGCAGCAGGTTGGTCATAAGCCGCATAAGGAGCTTCGTCCGCACCAGGACCGAGCTATTACGAATACCTTGATTGGTCTGCAGAAGAACGACCGCGGCCAGCTGATTATGGCTTGCGGTACCGGTAAGACTTTTACCGCTATTCGCTTGGCTGAGAAGTTTGCCGAGCAGAATGGCGGTCACGCGCGCGTGCTCTTTATGGTGCCTTCCCTAGCGCTGATGTCGCAGTCTATTTCGGAGTTCTCAAACGAGATTGAGGGTCCGTTCCATGCTTATGCGGTGTGCTCCGATTCAAAGGTGGGCCGCGAGAAGAAGCGTGGTGGCGCTAATGCTGATTTGGCTGACCTGCGTGTTGAGGACCTGCAGCTGCCCGCTACGACGGACGGTGCCGAGTTGGCAAAGGCAATGAATGCTAACCCGCTGGATGAGGGCCTCGAGGTGGTCTTCTCTACCTACCATTCCATTGATGCTGTGTCTGCGGCTCAGGATGCGGGTGTCGGCGACTTTGACCTGATTATTTGCGATGAGGCGCACCGCACGACTGGTGTGACTCTGGCGGATGAGTCGGAGTCGAATTTCGTGAAGATTCACGACGATACGTGTGTGGCGGGCCGAAAGCGCGTCTATATGACGGCTACCCCCAAGATTTTTAATGAGGACACGAAGTTCCAGGCGAGCGAGAAGGCCGCCGTACTCTGTTCTATGGATGACATGGATACCTTCGGTCCGGTGTTCTACCGTATCGGCTTTGGTGAGGCTGTGGAGAAGGGCCTGCTGACCGATTACAAGGTTCTGGTGCTGGGCGTTTCCGAGTCGCAGGTTGCGACCTCCTTCCAGAACCTTTTGGCTGACGAATCCAACGAGCTTGCCATTGATGATGTGGCGAAGCTGGTGGGCTGTTGGAACGGCCTCGCTAAGCGCCGCAGCGGTGAGCTGGAGGCTTCCTTCGGCGACGACCTCGCACCTATGAAGCGCGCCGTGGCGTTCAACCGTTCGATTAAGGATTCCCAGAAGATTGAGCGCGAGTTTGAGGATCTCGTACGCATTAACCTGCGTAACCGCGAGAACGACGACCCGACCGATGACCTGGGCGTGCAGGTCCGCCACATTGACGGCGGCTTCAACGCGCAGAGCCGTGCCGAGCTCCTGAACTGGCTCAAGCAGGAGCCGAATGAGGAGGGCCCGATTTGTCGTATCCTGACGAACGCTCGCTGTCTGACTGAGGGCGTGGACGTTCCGAATCTTGACGCGGTGCTTTTCCTGAATCCCCGCAACTCGATGGTGGATGTTATTCAGGCGGTGGGTCGCGTGATGCGCCGCGCCGAGGGTAAGAAGTACGGCTACATTATTCTGCCGATTGCTATTCCTGACGGTATGTCCACTGCTCAGGCGCTGAGCGATAACCAGCGTTACAAGGTGGTGTGGCAGGTGCTGCAGGCGCTTCGCGCGCACGATGAGCGCATGGACGCGACGATTCACCAGATTGAGCTGAACGCCTCTGACCCCGAGTCGATTATTGTGCAGACCGTTGACCTGGCCCCGAAGAAGGAGAAGGACAGCATCGGCGCGAATGACACCGAGGCGCCGGAGGATTCCATCACCCCGGCTGAGCAGACGACCCTAACCTTCCCCGCGCAGGAGTGGAAGGACGGAGTGTACGCCAAGATTGTGGACAAGGTGGGCACCCGCGAGTACTGGGACGACTGGTCGAAGGATATTGCGACCATTGCGGGCCGCCACATCACGATGATTCGTCATCTGCTGGATGAGGCGAGCCCCGAAAGCGAACTGCGCACCGTCTTCACTCAGTTTGTGGAGGGCCTGCAGCAGACCCTGAACCCCGCGATTGACGAGGACCAGGCCATTGAGATGCTGGCTCAGCACCTGATTACGAAGCCTGTCTTTGACGCGATGTTTGCTGGGCACCGCTTTACCGAGCTGAACCCGATTTCGCTTGCCATGCAGAACGTGGTGGACCACCTGAATGCGAACGCGGCCTTTGAGAAGGAACGCGAGTCGCTGTCGGCGTTCTACGAGTCGGTTCAGCGCCGCGTAAAGAACCTTGATAACGCGGCAGCAAAGCAGCACGTGATTAAGGATCTCTACGATAAGTTCTTCCAGAACGCCTTCCCGCGCACTGCGGAGCGTCTGGGTATTGTCTTTACCCCGGTTCCGGTGGTGGACTATATCCTCTGCTCGGCGGATGTGGCTCTGCGAGAGTCCTTCGGCAAGTCGCTGTCTGATGAGGGTGTGAGCATTATTGAGCCCTTCGTGGGCACCGGTACGTTCATTACCCGCCTGCTGCAGCTGGGCTTGATTCGCCCCGAGGACCTGGAGCGCAAGTACACCCGTGAGCTGTTCGCGAATGAGCTTGTGCTGCTCTCGTACTACATTGCGGCGATTAACATTGAGACGGTGTACGGTGAGGTGGCGAAGGAACACGGCCTGGGGTCAGAGTATGTGCCGTTTAACGGCATGGTGCTGACGGATACCTTCCAGCTCTCCGAATCTTCGCACCACCTGAACCTGCCGGCGTTCCGCGCCAATAGCGAGCGCGCGGAGCGTGAGCTGGAGCAGGATATTCGGGTGATTGTGATGAACCCGCCGTACTCCTCGGGCCAGAATAACGCGAACGACAATAACCAGAACGAGAAGTACCCCAAGCTGGATGAGCGCATCGCCGAGACCTATGTCAAGAACTCCAGCGGTACGAATAAGAACAGCATCTATGACTCGTATATTCGCGCGATTCGCTGGGCATCTGACCGTGTGAAGGATAGCGGCGTGATTGCCTTCGTCTCGAACGGTTCCTTCATTGACGGCAACGCGGCAGACGGTCTGCGCAAGTGCCTGGTAGACGAATTCTCGAAGCTGTACGTCTACAACCTGCGCGGTAACCAGCGTACCTCGGGCGAGCAGTCGCGCCGCGAGGGCGGCAAGATTTTCGGCTCGGGTTCCCGCACCCCGGTGACCATTTGCGTGCTCGTGAAGGACCCCTCGCACACTGGCGAGGCCGTGCTACACTACCGCGATATTGGCGACTACCTGAGCCGCGAGGAGAAGCTCGATATTATCTCTCAGGAAGGTTCCATCGCGCATACCGAGTGGGAGGTTATCGTTCCTAACGAGGCTGCCGACTGGATTAACCAGCGCGACGAGAAGTATGACACCTACCAGCCCATCGGCGATAAAGCGACCAAGGGCAAGCCGAATACCCCGGGCGTCTTCCAGCTTTACTCCCGTGGCCTGGCGACGAGCCGAGACGCATGGGCGTACAACTTCTCGGCACAGGCCGTCGAGGAGAACATGCACCGCATGATTGAGTTCTATAACTCTCAGATTGGTGTTGAGCAGCCGGACATGGATTCCACGAAGATTGCCTGGAACCGTTCCCTGCTTAATTTCCGTGGGCAAGGACGTGCTCTCGCGTTTGAACAAGAATCGATGCGTGACTCGTTGTACCGTCCTTTCTGCAAGCAAACTGCATACTTTAACCGCGAGCTTAATGACATGGTGTATCAGCTCCCGAAGCTCTTCCCGACCCCGGCGCACGAGAACGTCGCAATTACTCTCCCTGGTCCAGGCTCTGCCGGTGAATTCTACGCACTGGCCATCGATATGATCCCTGCGCTTGGCGTTGCAACTTCTTTGCAGGTGTTCAGCCTCTACACCTATGAGCCGGTCGTTGAGGAAGACGGAGGGTTCAACCTCAACCTGGGCGGCGGCGAGGTCGTGGACGGCTACACCCGCAAGGAGAACATTACCGACACTACCCTGGCGGCGTACCGCAGTACCTATGGTGACGAAGGCATCGCGAAGGAGGATATCTTCTACTACATCTACGCGCTGTTGCACCACCCGGAGTACCGTGAGAAGTACGCGGCGGATCTGAAGAAGATGCTCCCGCGCATCCCGCTGGTGAAGGGCTTCTGGGAGTACTCGCGCGTTGGTCGTGCCCTGGCTGAACTGCACCTGGGCTACGAGAGCGTGGAGCCCTATCCCCTAGACGAGGTGGTTTCCTCCCCCGCTCCCGAGGACCTTGAGGAGCGCTTCGAGTTCTACCGGGTTCAGAAAATGAAGTTCGGCCCCAAGAAGGACAAGACCCGCATTCAGTACAACGGTCACCTGACCCTCAAGGGCATTCCTGAGGAAGTCTACAACTACATCCTGATGGGTAACCGTTCCGCACTGGAATGGGTCATCGACCGTTACCAGGTGAAGACTGATAAGAAGTCGCTCATTACGAATGACCCGAACGATTACTGCCGCGCCGTCAATAACCCGCGGTATATCGTGGACCTGATCAAGCGCCTGGTGACTGTCTCGCTGGAGACTCAGAAGCTGGTGGGCTCGCTCCCCCGCTTCGAGGTTCTGGAGGACAACGCCTAACCATTCCATATCTGCAATAAGTACATAATTCGCACTGAGGGCCCTACCGTACAACGTATGGTGGGGCCCTCCCCATTCTGGCACTCCCCGGATACATAGAAAAGCCCCTGCTGTCCTGTAAATCATTACAGTCGGCAGGGGCTTCACTTTACTTTTTGAGGGTCATTCTAAAACAATAAGGTCTAAAAATGTGACTAGTGAGCCTATAGCATCAGAACTTAGGACCGCGGTTTACGGAACTGACCCCAGAATCCTCGTCGCGAACTCGTGGCTTGAGGTAGTCGCGCTTTCGAAGAATCGGCGGGAATAAAGGTACACATTTGAATACCCACGATATTCCCAACGATACCCTCATACGTAAATTGCAGATAGCCATGTATCCACGCTTCTAAATCACCCTTGTACCGGTTCTCTACATCGGTGAGGACCTCCGAAGCTTTGAAGCCTTTCATACTACTAATACGCTTCTGATGAGGGGTTCCATCCGAAGCACGAAGCGACACAATCATACTAAAGCGCCTATTAGAAGCATCTTGCATCTGCTCAATATCACGGATATCTTCCAGAACAGTAGCAAAACCTACAGGCATCTCCTCATTTTTCTTACTCACAGGAAAGTCATAAGAATAAAAACGACCACCGCCTGCGCCTTCAGCTGGTTTATGCCGCACAAAGCCAGTACGGCTTTTCTTAGAAGACGACCGAGCGCGCACAGCAGCCGAAGAAGTGGTCTTGTTCATCGGCTTCGAATCACCCACAGCACTATTCAAGGGGTTGTTACTTGATGAATCCATCGCGCTCGCCTCTCAAAAGTTTAGAATAAATCTACACCAATTATAGAACATTATTACTATATATACGAATACATTTACTAGGTGCAAAGTTTGTATTTACTCTCCCCATACAGCTGGACACACAAAAGCGGGGGCGCCCCCTCTCAAAGCTGTCAGGCTATTGGAATCCTAGTAGGCATAAGAAGGAATGCCCCGCCCCGCGTGCCCGGTACGCGCCTCTATCCATACCTCACACATACCCTTGTCTGCACCAGCATGATTGGAACATTACCAAAATGGACAAACAATACGCCGGGGTGTGTGCTCTGCGAATGTATGTTAGGGTAAAGGCATCAACCGATAACATTCCGCTGAATTCCACACGTTGCTGTAGGGATAATTCTGCGGTTTACACAACCACACACCAGAAAAGAACCAACAACGATGTTTAACCGTAGTTCTATTGCCGCGCTCTCTGCGGCACTGATGCTCACCCTGTCCGCTTGTTCCGGCGGCGCGCAGGTTAGTGCAGAATCGAGTGCATCCACTTCCGCGAGCGCTGAATCGGCAAGCGCCGAGGCTTCTGCAACTCCCACTCCTTCGCCCACCCCTACCGGCCCGTCTGGCTCCGAGATTGTACTGATTCACGCGAGCATGGACGTGAACAGCGGCTCTCCGGAAGCCGCCGAGGTAACTGAAAAGACTGCACTCATCGCATTTGAGCAGCATCAGCGCCTCTGGAACGCTTGGAGGCACGGAAATGTGGAACACACCAGCGATGAAGAACTGACGCGATATGCGCACGCAAACACTCTTGAACATCTGAGGGAGACCGTGAAGGAGTTTCAAGAGCTTTCACAGAAGATTTCCCCGGAAGGCGACATTATCTTCCGTGACGTCAAGACAAAGCTAATTTACGGAAGCGCCAATGAGGACGGCACTGTCGAGCCCAATACCGGTGTGATCCTGCGCTACTGTGAAGACTGGAGCAATCTTCATGGGCCCAAGGGCGAGAAATTTAAGGACCCTCAGCTAACGCAAGAAATTATTTTTATTCGCCGTGCCGAAGACGACGCATTCGTTGTTGCTGACATAAGGACCACACATATTGGTTGTGGTAGCGAAGCAATTCCGGCAGACAAGGCGACCGCATCCGCTCAAAGCGAGTAGCTGATACTGCACGAGGCGCATACCGGGCACGCGAGGCGGGGGCTCCGTCCTCAAGGCGCTCAGCGCCGCAGAGGGGGCACTCCCCCGCCCGCGTTGTCCGGTGAAGCCTCCACCGCTGCTACCACTAAACCTAGCCAGCGCATCCGGCTCAGCACCCCAAACCCGAGCACACGATGAGCGCAACGTAGACACAGAAAACCCCCGCCGTCCTGTAGCGAACTACAGTACGGCGGGGGTTTCACGTACGCTCCCCTGCGGGTGCATCCTCAACGGCGGCAAACCAACCAGCCATAGGCTGGCGGGCATGTCGCGGCGGGACGTCTTACGCGAGCAGGGTCGGCTTCACCTGACGGAGCTTATCCAGCAGACCGTTCACGAACTTCGGAGATTCATTCGTGGACAGCACACGCGCCAGACCGACAGCCTCAGAAATTGCGACAGCATCCGGAACTTCGTCATTGTACAGAAGCTCCCAAGTGCCAATACGCAGCACGGCACGGTCCACGGCGGGCATACGCTCGAAGGACCAGTCACGGGCGTAAGTCTCCACAAACTCACGAATCTCTTCGTCGTGGTCGCGGACGCCACGAATGATTTCCTCAGAGTAAGCAGAGATCTGCGCTACCGTGTACAGTCGGCGGCGGCGGAGTACCTCAATATAATCTTCGTTGCGCTGATCCGCCTCGAAGAGCACTTCGAGGGCGCGCAATCGGGCTTTAGTACGCGAATTCATTAGTCGTTCACGCGACCGAGGTACTCACCGGTGCGGGTGTCAACCTTGACCTTGGTGCCGGTCTCCAGGAACAGGGGAACCTGGATCTCGTAGCCGGTCTCAACGGTTGCGGGCTTGGTGCCGCCGGTGGAGCGGTCACCCTGCAGGCCGGGCTCGGTGTAGGTGATTTCGAGGACCACGGATGCGGGCAGCTCGATGTACAGGGGGCTACCCTCGTGCATTGCAATGGTTGCGGTCTGGGACTCGAGCATGTAGTTTGCTGCGTCGCCGACAACGGTTGCGGGAACGTTGATCTGGTCGTAGGTCTTCATGTCCATGAAGACGTAGTCGTCGCCGTCCTGGTACAGGTACTGGTAGTCGGAGCGGTCAACGGTTGCGGTTTCGATCTTAGCGCCAGCGTTGAAGGTACGGTCGACGACCTTGCCGGAGGTAACGTTGCGCAGCTTGGTGCGGACGAATGCGCCACCCTTACCGGGCTTAACGTGCTGGAACTCTACGACGGACCAGAGGTTGCCGTCAATCTTCAGGACGGCGCCGTTCTTAATATCGGTAGTGGATGCCATGGGGCTCTCCTTCGTGTCATCGACGCTCACGCCGTAGTGGTACCCGGCGAGGCGCTAAGTTTTCAATGAGCAAAAATATGTCCCGTACATTCTACAGGATGCGCACGAGTTTGCCTAGCAGGGGCGCCACAGTTTTTCTGTGGCACCCCGCCCGGCTGCCGCGTATTAGCGAACACGCGCCGAGTGCATCCGGTAAATGTACGGGACCCGTCACCTACTCGGTAATCTCCTGGTAGGTCATATACAGGATCGAGTCATCCGGCACCTCGTAGACGCGCGGGCGACCCAAACCGTCAAGAATGATGAAGCGCAGCAGGTTGCCGCGTGCCTTCTTGTCGCGGCGCATCGCTTCGAGCAGCTGGGGCCATGCGTCTGCCTTGTAGGAGGTGGGCAGGCCCAGGGATTCGAGGATGCGGCGGGTGCGTGCCACGAGTTCTTCGTCGGCGTGGCCGGTTGCCAGCGCCAGTTCGGCGGCGTAGACCATGCCAACGGACACTGCCGCGCCGTGACGCCACTGATAACGCTCGTTGCGCTCAATGGCGTGGGCGAGGGTGTGGCCGTAGTTCAGGATTTCGCGGCGGCCGGATTCGCGCAGATCCTCGGAGACGACCTCAGCCTTCACGCGCACGCTGCGTTCAATGAGCTCACGCATCACGGCGGACTGAGAGTCGCGTACAGCGTTCGGGTTCGCCTCAATCAGGTCGAGAATTTCGGGGTCTGCGATGAAGCCGCACTTGACGACCTCACCCATGCCGGTCAGCAGCTCATGCTCAGGCAGGGTGCGCAGGGTGCCAATCTCGCAGAGCACCGCGGCGGGCGGCCAGAACGCGCCGACCAGGTTCTTACCCTCGGCGGTGTTGATGCCGGTCTTACCGCCCACGGCAGCGTCCACCATGCCGAGCAGGGTGGTCGGGATGTGAATAACGCGCACGCCGCGCAGCCAGGTTGCCGCAACGAATCCGGCAACGTCGGTAATTGCGCCGCCACCCACGGAGATGATTGCGTCGGTGCGGGTGAAGTCGTTCTGACCGAGCACCTGCCAGCAGAACGCCGCCACCTGGTAGTGCTTCGCCTCCTCAGCGTCCGGGATTTCGGCGCTGAACGATTCGTAGCCCATGGCACGCAGGTCTTCCATGACCAGCTCACCGGTGGAACGCAGGGCACGCGGGTGAATCACGAGCACCTTCTTGGCGCGGTTGCCCAGAATTTCGGGGATTTTACCGAGCAGGTTGTGGCCGATGAGAACCTCATAGTTCTCACGCGGGGAGCTACCGGTCACCGGGATGCGGGTGATATCTTCCGCGCCGGAGGCACCGAAAGTGGGGGTGGGCTGAGTGCTCATCATGTGTCCTTTCACAGGTGAGGGGTTATGCTTGGGGGCGCTGCGCGCGGGAGGCGCGGGTTGCGGTCACGTACGCCTGGATTTCGGCGGTCATCTCGGTGATGGGGCGTCCGCCTCGTGCGTCCAGGGTGAAGTGCGCCAGCTCTTCGTATCGGCTGCGGCGGCGCTCAAAAATTTCGGTCCACCGCTCGACCGGGTTCGGCTGCAGCAGCGGGCGGGTCTTGTTGCCGGTAATGCGCGGGGTGACGGTGTCAGCATCAACGAGGATGTACACCACGCATTCGTCCTTAAGCAGCTCCGCAACCGAATCGGTCATGGGCGCACCACCGCCCAGGGAGAACACCGTGTTGCGGTACACGGGCGAGGTGAGGACCTCTTCGATGGTTTTGCGTTCGAGCTCGCGGAAGTACGCCTCACCAAAAATCTCGAAAATTTCGGAGACTTCGCCGTAGCGTTCCACGATGAGCTGGTCGGCGTCGAGGAACTCGTAGCCGTAGAAACGCGCCAGGTGCGTACCAATGTAGGTCTTACCTGCCGCCATGGGGCCAATGAGCACGATGGGTCGGGAGCGTTCCGCGAAGTTCTCGTGCATTTCACGCACCTGCTGCGGGTGGATGCGAGCACCAGCGGACTCGTCTTCTGCGAGCGCCTCTGCGGGAACCTCTGCAGGAATGGCGAGCTCTGTAGGGACGGTGAGCTCTGCGGGTGCCACAGATCCAGCCGGGGTTGCGGACAGTTCGGAAGCGTCGAGGGGCTTCTCCCCCGCCTGGTTCTCTTCTTCCGCGGGGGGCGCAGCGGATACTGCGGGCGCAGCAACCTGAACCTTACCGAACAGCGCCGGAGTCGGACGAACCGGCTTGGCGGGTTCAGCCGCGGGCACAGCTACGGAAGTTTCGGGCACACCTACGGGGGGTGCGGGCGTGACCGGTACAGGCTTGGGTTCAGCCTTCTGCACGGGAGCGCTCTCCCCCGCCGCCTCTGCAGGCTGAGCCTGCTTTACAGGTGCCGGCTTGGGCGCGGCAGGCTTAGGCGCAGTCGGCTTGGGTGCTTCCGCCTTCGCGGGTTCCTTGTGGGGTTCTTCTTCGGCGGTGCCCATGCCCTGCAGGGCGCTGAGCAGCTTCAGGCGCAGGTCCTCGTCCAGGCCGAGCGCCGGGTTGGCGTCCTCAGATACCGAGGAGGCGTACAGGCGCACACCCTGCGTGTTCGCCGCAGCAGCGGCGGGCAGGGGGCGGGCGCCGGAACGCATCAGGTCAGCGGGGGTAGGCACGCGAGAAGCCGGGCGCGCAGAAGAAACTGACGCGGAAGAAACCGAGGCGGCAGCCTCACGAGCCCCAGCGCCCGCAGCCTCAACAGCCTGCTCAGCTGCAGCAGATACACCGGATTCCGCACCGGTTTCCGGGCGCGGCGAAGCGCCCCCTCGCGCACGCTGCGTTGCCGCAGCAATACGCGCAAGGGGGCTCGAAGCGACCGGGCGAACACCCTGCTCCACAGAAACCTCCCCGGAACCGCGACCCTTCCCGCCGCGGCCCTCAGACTCCGCCGGAAGGGGCACTACGCGTCCCAACCAGCCACGTTAGACTCCCACGCCAGAGACGCCGGAATAGCGTCCAGGTAGGAATCCATATTGCGGCGAGTCTCACCAATCGAGTCGCCGCCAAACTTCTCCAGTGCCGCCTCAGCGAGCACCAGGGCGACCATAGCCTCCGCCACCACGCCGGCGGCGGGAACAGCACACACGTCCGAACGCTGGTGGTGGGCGCGAGCCTCTTCACCGGTGGAAGTGTCAATGGTCTTCAGGGCCTTCGGCACGGTCGCAATGGGCTTCATTGCAGCGCGCACACGCAGCAGGTCGCCAATGCTCATGCCGCCCTCAATACCACCTGCGCGGTTGGTATCGCGGGTAACGCCGTGCTCACCAATAGAAATCTCGTCGTGAGCGGCAGTGCCCGGGCGGTCAGCGGTCGCGAAACCGTCGCCAACCTCAACGCCCTTAATAGCCTGAATACCCATCAGCGCTGCGGCAAGGCGCGCGTCCAGGCGACGGTCCCAGTGCACGTACGAACCCAGTCCGGGAGGCATACCGTACGCGAGCACCTCAACCACACCGCCGAGAGTCTCGCCGTCCTTGTGCGCTTCGTCCACACGCTGAACCATCGCGTCGGAGGTTGCCTTGTCGAAGCAGCGTAGCGGGTCAGCGTCCAGCTGGTCAACGTTGCGGGGCGAAGGCACCGGGACGCCCTCGGGAGCGTGCACGCCGCCCACAGCCACGGTGTGAGAAACCAGCTCAACACCCAGAGCCTTCAAAATCTGGGCGGCAACCACGCCAAGAGCCACGCGGGTCGCGGTCTCACGTGCGGAGGCGCGCTCCAGCACCGGGCGAGCCTCAGAGAAGTTGTACTTCTGCATACCCGCAAAATCGGCGTGGCCGGGGCGCGGACGGGTCAGCGCAGCATTACGCGCACGACCCTCAATCAGCTTCGGATCCACCGGGTCGGAGCTCATTACGTCAGTCCACTTGGGCCACTCGGTGTTCGCAATCTCAATCGCGACCGGGCCGCCCTGAGTCAGGCCATGACGCACACCGCCCAGGATGCGCACGCGGTCCTCCTCGAACTTCATGCGGGCACCGCGGCCGTAGCCGAGGCGGCGACGAGCCAGGGCGTCACGCACCATGTCGCTGGTGAGTTCCACACCGGCGGGTACGCCCTCAATAATGCCGACGAGCGCCTCGCCGTGGGATTCTCCGGCAGTGAGCCAACGCAGAGCCATAGGTTAACCTCTTTTCATCGCACCCGCACCGCAGCGCAGGAGGAAGGAATAATAATTCTTCACGTGTATAAATAGTGTATAAAATGCCTGTTTACTGAGCGAGTGAAAGCACGCTTTTTTCACGAAACGGAAGCACGAGGGGCAAGACCAACCGCCGCGCACATCGCATTGATTAGACCCAGCAGTTCGGCGGGCTGCAGTTCACGGCCGGTAAACAGCAGAACCTGCTCCACCGCCTGATACAGCAGCATCTCCAGGCCAGAAACCACCGTGCCGCCGTTAGCCTCCCAGGCACTCGCCAGCACCGAAGGCCACGGGTTATACGCAACATCGAGCAGTACCGGCCGGTGCGTCGCGGAGGCGCCCTTCAGCCCGCTCAGCTGGCTCGCCCCCTCATCCGCCGCATGGGCAGGAAGAGTAGACACCACCGGGTGATGACCGCGCTCCGCAAGATTCTGCGGCAAATCAGCAAGGGAAACCTGCTCCAGCTGAACGCCCAGGCGGTCCGCCGCCTCCTGCACGCTACCGAGCTTATGCAGGGAACGGGCGTACACGCTCACACGGGAATACCCCAGCTGATGCAGAGCGGTCAGGGCGGAAATAGCGGTCGCTCCCCCACCCACAATCGCGGCAGAATCCTTAAGCGGTTCCGGTTCCAAACCGGCGTGGCGCAGCGCGTTCACAATGCCGATCACATCCGTGTTATCGCCCAGCACCTTCTCACCGCGCGGATACACCGTATTCACCGCACCGGTCACCTGCGCCATCTCGCTGATCTCATCGCAATACTGAATGACCGCGGTCTTCAACGGCATCGTCACCGACAGACCCGCAATATACGGGGCGTCCTCCGTACCCTTCGGGTGGCGCACACCGTGCATAATCGCCGGCAAATCATCGGGCAGAGTATCGCGGCGATCATAACCCAAATTCTGCTCACCCAAAAAGTCATACGCGGCACGATGCAGCGCAGGCGACAGCGAATGCGCAATAGGGTGCCCCAGCACGTAGGCGCGGCGAAGATACGGGGCCTCACGGTACGGTTCAGTCTTCATCGATAGATACTCTTTCGCTCTCAACGCTGGGGAACGCTCTCAACACTCAACGCTCGGGGCTTGCGGGCTTGCGGACGCGCACGCCACGAACCCGCGTTCATGGGCGCACTCTACCCATTTTAAGGGACAAACCAATATTCAGGTATAGCCCAACAACCGAGCACCCCCAACAACAAAGCACAGCCCAGCATTCGGGTACAGCAAAGGCGGGCACCTCCCCCACTCTCGTGGAGGCGGTACCCGCCTCAGCAAGGAACCTTCAGTCCAAAGCTACCGAATCATAGCTACCGGCTAAACCGATTAGCTACAGCGGTTCGGGTGCTTAGAACACCACTGGTTGTACTCTTCAACGTAACGCTGGTGCTCAGCGTAAGTACGGGAGTACTTAGTCTCACCGGAATCCAGGTCCACAGTCACCCAGTAGTAGTACGGGTTCTTCTCAGGAGCCGCAGCAGCCTTAATCGAAGCCAGCTGCGGGGAACCAATCGGACCCTTCGGAAGACCCTTATTCGCATAAGTGTTGTACTTATTGCTCTTATCGGCCTTCTGCTCTTCAGTCAGGTGGTACGAGCGGACACCCAGACCGTAGGTCACGGTCGCATCCGACTGAATCAGACCCGAGGTCTCACCATCGGGGTTGTTCAGGCGGTTCTCAATGATGCCTGCAACCGCCACGTAGTCCTTCGGCTGAGCCTCAAGCTCCACGATGGAGGCGATGGTCAGAACCTCAAAGATCTTCTGGTCGCCGCTCACGCCGGCTTCCTTCAGGTCAGCCTTGGTCTTATCAACCATGGTCTGAATGACCTTCTTGATGTCGGTGTCCTTCGGGAAGCGGTACTCACCCGGGTGCAACCAACCCTCAATCGAGGGGAAGTTGCTCGGCACACCGTACTGGGTGTAGTTGCTGACCGCATCCTCAACCTGCTTGCGGGTGAACGCGCCATCGGAGCCAGAAACAATCAGGTCGATGGTCTCGCTCACGCGCTTACCTTGCGGAATCGCCAGGTACAGAACGTTGCTGTTCGCCTCAATAATGGTCGTAATCGCACTCGAGCTGCTCATGTGCTGCTGCAGTTCATAGGTGCCAGGCTGCAAGTACTTACCCTTGCTCTCCTTGGTGTACACCTCAACGAACTTATCAGCATCAGCAATAACGCCCGCCGCCTCAAGCTCCTGCGCCACCTGCGCGGTGGACTGGCCAGAACGAATCGTGAACGTCACGGTCGTACCATTGCCGCCACCCGAGTAGTCACGAGTCTTGAACGGGTCGTAGCGAGTAATCAGGGCACCAGAGATGATGACCAGAGCCACGACAAACAGGGAAATTGCGCTCAGCAAAACGGCGCGGCGGCGGCGCTTACGCGCACGCAACGTAGCTACCGACACGATTTCCTGTTCCATCGTAATGCCGGTAATACCCTTACGTTCGTCCTCGGCCGTAGGCCTAAAGAGGTCGAGCCCGCTCTCTTCGGGCTGTTTATTCTGTTCGGTCACTGAAGGTTCTCCGTTTCGTTGACGGCACCGACCGTGGTCCCTTCTGACTCGGACGGTCGGTTTTCTTCGTGGGCCGGATCGCTCACCTTGTACCCGGCTACGGACTGCCCCGCCTTGAGGGCATCCAGGCTGTACTGCAAAATGTTCACAGCCGCCACCTGGTCAACCATAGTCTTGAAATCTCGGCTGGAAACCCCAGCCTCGTGCAGTGCACGGTGAGCGCTCACGGTGGTGAGTCGCTCATCCACCAGCCAAATGTTAATGTGTGTTTTCTCTTCGGCATCCAGCTCGGAGCGCAGAGCCTGGGCGTACTCCCGAGCCATTTCCGTGGAGGGAGAATCCCCACCACGCATGGTCTTCGGAAGCCCGACGAAAACCTCCACCACCTCGTTCACCTCAATCAGCTTGCGCAGAACACGGCGGTCAGAGTTCTTCTTCGCGTCGCGGCGTAGCGTCTTGAGCGGGGTGGCGAGAATACCGTCGGGGTCGCTGAGGGCGGTGCCGACGCGGGCGTTACCCACATCGACACCCATCCGCACTCCGCGCTGGAATTCTGCCATGTTTAGGCCTGAGCCTGTGCGATAGCGTCGCGGACAGCGTCCAGTGCAGCACCAATCTTGGATGCGTCCTGGCCACCACCCTGAGCGACGTCGTCCTTACCGCCGCCACCGCCGCCGAGAACACCGGCAGCAACGCGGACCAGAGCACCAGCCTTCACGCCAGCCTCGCGAGCACCCTCGTTGGTTGCCACCAGGACGACGGGGCGGCCATTAGCCACACCCACCACGGCGACAACAGCGGCCTCGGAGCCGAAGCGCGAACGCAAATCCAGAGCCAGGTCACGAACACCGTTAGCGTCCAGTTCGCCAGCGTCATGCGCCAGAACGCGAACAGAACCGATGGTCTGTGCGTTCTCCAGCAGCTTACCAGCCTCAGCCTGCAGCTTCTCGCGGCGAAGCTGAGCCAGTTCCTTCTCAGCAGCCTTCAGCTTAGCCAGAGTCTGGTTAATCTTCTCCGGCAGATCAGCGGAAGACTGAACCTTCATCAGACCGGTCAGCTGGTTCACCAGGGTACGCTCAGCAGCCAGGTGGTTGAAGGAATCCAGACCCACCAGAGCCTCAACACGACGGTTACCGGAGCCAACAGAGCCCTCGGTCAGCAGGGTCAGGGAGCCAATCTCAGCGGACGAACCAACGTGGGTACCACCGCACAGCTCGCGGGAGAACTCGCCGCCGATTTCAACAACACGCACCACGTCGCCGTACTTCTCACCGAAGAGGCTCATAGCGCCCAGAGCCTTAGCCTCAGCCAGCGGCATCTCACGAGTAATCACCTCGTGGTTATCGCGGATTGCGAGGTTAGCGACCTCTTCCACCTCACGCTTAGCGGACTCGGACAGACCCTCGCCCCACGCGAAGTCGAAGCGCAGGTAGCCTTCCTTGTTGAAAGAGCCACGCTGAGTAGCCTCGTTGCCGAGCACCTGGTGCAGGGCAGCGTGAATGATGTGGGTACCGGAGTGTGCCTTCTCACCGTCGCGGCGGCGCTGAACGTCAACCTGTGCCACAACATCGGCACCGGTGTGAACCTCGCCCTCACGCACAACGGCGCGGTGAACGCTCAGGCCCTTCACGGGCTGCTGAACGTCCTGAACGTCAATGATGAAGCCGTTGCCGGTAATGACACCGGTATCAGCTGCCTGGCCACCAGCCTCCGCGTAGAACGGAGTCTCATCCAGGACAACCTCAATCTTGTCGCCAGCCTTAGCGGCGGGAACCGACACGCCGTCCACCAGGATTGCGCGCAACTTAGTCTCAGTACGCAGCTCGGTGTAACCGGTGAAGATGGAGCCACGCTCATCCACGAGCTTACGCAGCTCGGACAGGTCAGCGAACGCGCCCTTCTTCGCCTTAGCGTCAGCCTGCGCACGGTGACGCTGCTCAGCCATCAGCTCGCGGAAGGACTTCTCATCCACCTTCACGCCAGCCTCAGCAGCCATCTCCAGGGTCAGGTCAATCGGGAAGCCGTAGGTGTCGTGCAGAGCAAACGCCTCAGCACCAGAAACAGCGTTGGAGCCGTCCTTCTTAGCGGCAGCAACAGCCTCTTCCAGACGCTCAGTACCGGTCTCAATGGTATGCAGGAACGCCTTCTCCTCAGCGTACGCAATGCGGGAAATACGCTCGAAGTCGTCAGCAACGTACGGGAAAGCACCCTTCATCGCATCACGCGAAGCCGGGAACAGCACGGGCAGGCAGGGCTCAGTCACGCCCAGCAGACGCATCGCACGAATCGCGCGGCGCATCAGACGGCGCAGAATGTAGCCGCGACCCTCGTTCGAAGGAGTCACGCCATCAGCAATCAGCATCAGCGAAGAACGGATGTGGTCAGCCACCACGCGCATACGCACGTCGTCCTCGTAGCCCTCGTCCTCAGCGGACTCAGAGCCGTGGTACTTCTTACCGGACAGCTTAGAAGCAGCATCCAGAACGGGGCGAACCTGGTCGGTCTCGTAGAAGTTCTCAACACCCTGCAGCAGCATGGCAAGACGCTCAACGCCCAGACCGGTATCGATGTTCTTCTTCGGCAGGTCACCCAGAATCTCGAAGTCATCCTTGCCGATGCCCTCGCCACGCTGGTACTGCATGAACACGAGGTTCCAAATCTCAATGTAACGGTCGTCGTCAGCCGCCGGGCCGCCTTCCTTACCGTAGGCGGGGCCACGGTCGTAGAAGATCTCCGAGTCGGGGCCTGCGGGGCCGGGCTGACCGGTGGACCAGTAGTTTTCCTTCATGCCCATACGCTGAATACGCTCAGCGGGGAAACCAACGGTCTTAGTCCAAATCTCGAACGCCTCTTCGTCACCTTCGTAGATGGTGACCCACAGACGCTCAGGATCCAGACCGAAACCACCCTTATCCTGAGGGGTGGTCAGCAGCTCGTAAGCAAACGGAATCGCCTGCTCCTTGAAGTAATCACCGAAGGAGAAGTTACCAGCCATCTGGAAGAAGGTACCGTGACGCGCAGTCTTACCGACCTCTTCAATGTCCAGGGTGCGGATGCACTTCTGCACGCTGGTCGCGCGGGAGAACGGAGGGGTCTCACGGCCCAGGAAGTAGGGAATGAACGGCACCATACCGGCGATGGTGAACATAGCGCCGGGCTCGTTCGAAATCAGCGATGCCGAAGGCACCACAGTATGGCCGCGGGAAGCGAAGAAATCGATCCAGCGCTTAGAAATCTCCTGTGAGAGCATCTCGTTCCTTAGAGTAATCTGTGCGAAATTCTAAATTAGTCTACTGACCTATGGTGCCTGCCCGAGAGCAAAATGGCTAATCGAGCCAGTCTCGTACCGTGGTTAACGGACAAAAGCACCACCTTTAAAAACCTAGTTGAAGAAGCCGTCACCGAGCTGGCGGTCACGCGCAATACGCTGCTCACGCGCTCGCTTCTGCGTCTCTTCCAAGGAGGCAATCTCAGCCTCCACCTCAATGAGTTCACGCTCAGCCAGGCGGCGGTTCGTGGACTCAATCTCAGCCGAGCTCATCTGACGGTCCCACGTATCCAGGGAGCCAGGACGCAGATCCTGCTTCTGGCGCTCCACCTTAGCGTTGAGCTCCATCTCCTTCTCCTGCATGCCTTCACGCACGCGGGCGGCGAACTCAACAGCACGCAACGCATACGGCTGCAGGGGCTTGCCAATCGGCGAATCGAAGAACTTTCCCATCTGAGACTCCGGGTTGAGGGCAAGCTCACCGTGCTCACGCATGAGCAGGGCGCTGCCGGGGGTACGGTGAGCAGGTTCGGAGGCGGTGGCACGCTTGGAAGCGAAGTAACCAACCGCCGCGCCGGCGCCGAGCAGAAGAGCTGAACGAAGCAGACCCATTAGTTCTCACCGCCTGCAGAGTAAGAGGACTGTGCCGAACCGTACTGGCCGCCAGTGCTACCGGTGCCGTGTGCATCGCCGGACTTACCGCCGCGGAACGCCTGACGCACACCGTACGAGAAGGACGCAACCTTAATCAGCGGCTGACCCACAGTCGAGGTCACCAGCGAGGACAGCGCAGAAACGTTCGCGGACGCATCCGAAACGTTCGAGGTAATGTCATCAACCTTCTCCAGCTGCTCATTGGTGGTCACCACAGTGCGGGTCACCTCTTCAATGAGGGGGCCGGTGCTCTGGTTCAGCGAACGAATCGTCACGATAAGCTCATCAAACACCTTAGTCAGGCGAATAATGGGTAGCGCAAGAAGAGCCACCAGAATCGCAAAAACTCCTGCTGCAATCAGGCCCGCAATATCTCCGCCGGTCATCTATAACCCCATTCCGCTCAATGCATGATGCTTATCAATAGTCGTACAAAGCTGGACGCCACCGTGGCGTACAGCCGGATTGTGCGTACAGTTCAGGACTGTATACACAGTTCAATCCCCTATTTTAGTCGAAAAATCCTTCAAGCGCCCCCTAAACTCTCATGAAACTCCCAGCGACGGAAGATTCACAGGTTCAGCGGCACCACTGCCCTGTAGTGTATATACCCCAAAAACCCGCGCATTAAACGGGAACAACCCGCCCCCACCGAACGGTGCAGGACGGGTTGCTTCTCGAAAAATCGAGATTATGCCAGACGCGAGTAGTACTCAACGACCAGCTGCTCGTCGCAGATCACGGGGATCTCTTCGCGCTTGGGCTTGCGCTCAAGCTTTGCGTGCAGCTTCTCGATCTCAACGTTCAGGTATGCGGGAACCTCGGGCAGAACTGCCTGGTGCTCGCCTGCAGCCGCAGCCTGGAAGGGGGTGGTCTTCTCAGCCTTGGGGTGAACGTGGATCAGCTGGCCGGGCTTGACGTGGAACGAGGGGCGGTCCACGCGAACGCCGTCAACCATGATGTGACGGTGAACAACCATCTGACGTGCCTGTGCAATGGTGCGGGCGAAGCCTGCACGCAGAACCAGAGCGTCGAGGCGGGTCTCGAGCAGCTCGACCATGTTCTTACCGGTCTGGCCCTCGGTACGCTTTGCCTCGAGGTATGCGCGGCGCATCTGTGCCTCGCGGATGTTGTACTGAGCGCGCAGACGCTGCTTTTCCTTCAGCTGGGTAGCGTAGTTGGAGTCAGCCTTCTTGCGGGCACGGCCGTGCTGGCCGGGGCCGTAAGGACGACGCTCGAGGTACTTTTCTGCCTTCGGGGTCAGTGCAATGCCCAGGGCACGGGACTGACGCACGGTACGGCGGGTGCGGTTGTGCTTAGCCACAATCTACCTTTCATATGTGAGGCTCCTGCACCCTCACGGGTGGGGCCTCAGTCTGTTGAATACTGGCCTCCTCGGTTGACCCCGCCGGGATCCGTACGCGACCGATTCGGTCGTTGCTGTACGGCGGTGGGGCGGAGAGCTCGGGGCAGAGTACCCCGCAGCTACATTACTGACGCTCGCAGAAATGCGGGCATAGTAATTGCCAGACCCGTCAAGCTTACCGGATGCACCCGGGCTTTACCAGCCTTTTGGGAAATCTTTGGTTCAAATCACTGTGCGTGTGGGTTTTTGGTACTTACCCACACGACCCCCACAGGAATTATTTATGCCCGTCAGAGCTATTTAGATGCATCTTTCCCTGGAAAATTGCAGCATCAGGATGTTGGATTGTAATCATTTCGTTATTTTTAACCTGTGTCTTTATGGGAATAGCTTGAATCAGACCCCCATATCGCCTAGACTAGAGAACATAACAAGCTTGGCGTCCGCCCTTCCGGGAAGGCCGACAGCCAAGACGTCTATCACAACTCAAAACTCTGACGCGGTGCGCAGTACTACCGAGGTACTACGCACCGCTTTCTGTTTGCGCTCAGCCCTATACGGCTGCTTGCTCTATACGGCTACCTGCCTGCCGAGGCGCACCACTCCCCCGGTGGTCAGCACTCAAAGTAGTAGACGGCTCGATGGGAGCCACGTAAGCTAACGGGTCGTATCCTGCACCGGAGCCGCATCCAAAATACGGCGGATACGCTCACGACGCTCCGTCAACGTACGCTCGAATCCATGCTGAGTCGGCTCGTAATACACCGTGCCGCGCAGGGTATCCGGCAGGTACTGCTGCGCCGCCACATGCCCCGGCTCATCATGCGCATACACATACCCCACGCCGTGACCAAACTGCTTAGCCCCCGCATAATGACCATCACGCAAATGCACCGGAACCTGACCCGAAGCACCCGCACGCACATCCGCAATCGCGCGGTTAATCGCGTTATACGCCGCATTCGACTTCGGCGCGAGCGCACAATAAATCACCGCCTGCGACAGGATAATGCGAGCCTCCGGCATGCCCACCAGCGCCACCGACTGCGCCGCAGCCGTCGCCACCTGCAGGGCCTGCGGATCAGCCAGACCAATATCCTCACTCGCCAAAATCATGATGCGACGCGCCACAAAACGCGGATCCTCGCCGCCCTCCAGCATGCGCGCCAGATAGTGCACCGCGGCGTCCGCATCAGAGCCGCGCATGGACTTAATGAACGCACTCACTACGTCATAATGCTGATCGCCCGAACGGTCGTAGCGGATCGCGGCACGGTCCACCGCCTCCGTAGCATGCGCCAGGGTGATGCGCACGGGCGCGGCGGGTTCGGCCTCTTCGGCACCGGTTTCTGCGGGGCCAGTTTCTGCAGGAGCATTTCCCGCAGCTTCAGCCTCGCTAAAGGCAATCGCAGCCGCCGCCTCCAACGAGGTCAGAGAGCGGCGAGCGTCGCCTCCAGAAACCGCCGCGAGGTGGGCGCGCGCTTCCTCATCAATGACCGCCGCACCGTCAAAACCGCGCGGGTCAGCCAGCGCACGGTCAATCAGCTGCTCAATATCGGACTGCTCCAGCGAATGAACCCGCAACAGTAGCGAGCGCGAAAGCAACGGCGAAATAATGCTGAACGACGGGTTCTCCGTCGTAGCCGCCACCAGAATCACCCAGCGGTTCTCCACGCCGGGCAGAAGCGCATCCTGCTGAGCCTTCGTGAAACGGTGAATCTCGTCCAGGAACAGCACGGTGGTCGTGCCGTACATGTCACGGTCGAGCAGCGCCTGATCCATGACCGCGCGCACATCCTTCACGCCCGCAGTAATCGCCGAAAGCTCCACGAACTTACGACCCGGCGCACGCGCAATCACATGCGCCAGAGTGGTCTTACCCGTACCCGGAGGGCCGTACAAAATCACCGAGGACGGGCCAGCCGGGCCGGCGTTCTCCCCCGCCAACACGCGCAGAGGCGCACCCGGAGTCAGCAGATGCTCCTGGCCGAGGACCTCATCAATCGTGCGCGGACGCATACGCACCGCCAACGGCGCACGAGACGCCGAACGCGCAGAATGCGCACGCGACACAGTGGCACGCGAGGAGGCGGGCTCCTCAGCGGGCGCACCGATCAGGCTCACGCGGTCCCCGTCATCGGGCAGCTCAAGATCAAAGAGGGAATCAGCCATAGTCTTACTCTATCGTTTCACAATCTGGAGGTGGGTACGGGGTGTGGATATACAGCTGCAGATTTAGATCGCGGCGTGACACCACACGGGTTTTCGATAGGTTAGTGTCTTCGCCGTGGGTTTTAAACCCCGGGGCAAGGCTTTAAACCCCGGGACAATCCACTAACCTATCGAAAGCGCCGCCCTAGAGGGTCTCACTATCGAGAATCAGGGTCACCGGGCCGTCATTGACCAGCTCCACCTGCATGTCCGCACCGAACACGCCGGTCTCCACGTGCAGGCCACGCTCACGCAGCGCCTGAACATAGTCGTTGAACAGCGGCTCACTCACCGCGCCGGGCGCAGCGGCAGACCAGGAGGGGCGGCGGCCCTTCTTCGCATCCCCGTACAGGGTGAACTGGCTAACCGCCAGCACGGGTGCGCCCTCATCGAGCAGGGACTTCTCCCCCTCCAGCAGGCGCAGGTTAGCGGTCTTATCGGCAAGCTTCGCAATCTGCGCCGCACCGTCACCGTGCGTGATGCCGACCAGAACCAGGTAGCCGGGCTGGTCAATCGCGCCGACCGTCTCACCCGCCACGCGGACCGCCGCGCGGGTCACGCGCTGAATAACTACTCGCATCGTTCACCTTTCAACTTGGAGCCGGCCTTCACCGGGCTCATACATCTCTTTCGACACCGCTCTCAGCGGCTGGTTTAGGGGAGCCGCAGTTCTAGAAGCAACAGCCTCAGAGCACGCCGCGCAGCTGCACGGCACGCAAAAACTGGTTCGCCGCCCGCGGGGTACGAAACTCAATAAAACGCTTCTGCAGATGCTGCCCGCGAGCCTCCGCCAGCAACTCCCCGACGTGCGGGTAGCTCCTCCACGTGTACCGAATCATGTTGTCCGGGTCGCGCAGAATATTCTTCAGCGGCGGCTCCACATTATCAGCCCACAGCCTCTGACCCGTCACCGCACGGCGCACCGTCCTGCGAACCACACGCCACATGACCACCGCGCGGCTATAGCGCAAGTAAATCACCACATCCGCACGCTCCAGCAGGCGGCCGCGCACCTGCGGATACTGCCACTCCGTAATCCACGCAGGCCGCTCAATGAGTGTCTGAACATCCGCTTCAAAACTAGGGCGCGGAGTCCAGTTCGGACCCCAATGCAACGAGTCCATCTCCGTATGCGGAATGTCCAGGAGGCGCCCTAACCGCGCCGCGAACGTCGTCTTACCGCTACCGCTCGGGCCGGCAATCAGAATACGCATGCTCCCCTCCCCCTTTGATTAGTACACAAATCGGCACGCACGCCAGTTGATACAAAAGGTGGGCTGTGACCCTGCACCAGCAGAATACACAGCCCACCCTCAACGGCGACCCCGGCACAACTCAACGCCCGCCGGGTTCACGCCGCACAGCCTCACACCCCCTACAGGGCGCACGACCAAAGACTAGAGAAGATTAATCCTCGTCCTTCTTCTTCGGCTTGAAATCAACGCCAGCTTCCTTACGCTGCTCCGGAGTAATCGGTGCAGGAGCCGCAGTCAGCGGATCAAAACCATTACCGGTCTTCGGGAACGCAATAACCTCGCGGATCGAATCAACGCCAGCCAGCAGAGACACAATACGGTCCCAACCGAACGCAATACCACCCATGGGCGGTGCGCCGTACTTGAACGCATCCAGCAGGAAGCCGAACTTCTCCTGAGCCTCTTCCTCACCAATGCCCATCACAGCGAACACGCGTTCCTGCACGTCACGGCGGTGAATACGGATCGAACCGCCACCAATCTCGTTACCGTTGCAGACAATGTCGTAAGCGTACGCCAGAGCCGAACCCGGGTCAGTGTCGAAAGTATCCACGAACTCGGGCTTCGGGGAGGTGAACGCGTGGTGCACAGCAGTCCACGCGGAGTGACCCAGAGCCACGTCACCGGACTCAGTAGCCTCAGCAGAAGACTCAAACATGGGAGCATCAACAACCCACACGAAGGACCACTCGCCGTCCTTAATCAGGCCGGTACGGTGACCAATCTCAACACGAGCAGCACCCAGCAGCGCACGGGAAGCCTTAGCCTCACCAGCAGCGAAGAAGATGCAGTCGCCGGGCTTCGCGCCGGTAGCCTCAGCCAGGCCAGCACGCTCAGCGTCAGTAATGTTCTTAGCCACCGGGCCGGTCAGCTCGCCATCCTCCTGAATGAGGACGTACGCCAGGCCCTTAGCGCCACGCTGCTTCGCCCACTCCTGCCAAGCGTCCAGGGTACGGCGAGGCTGAGAAGCACCACCGGGCATGACCACAGCACCCACGTAAGGAGCCTTGAACACGCGGAAAGTGGTGTCCTTGAAGTACTCGGTCAGCTCGGTCAGCTCCAGGCCAAAACGCAGGTCAGGCTTGTCCGAACCGTACTTCTCCATCGCATCCTTGTAGGTCATGCGCTGAATCGGGCGGGGAACCTTCACATCAATCAGGTTCCACACAGCCTCAACGATGCGCTCGCCCAGCTCAATGATGTCTTCCTGATCAACGAACGACGCCTCAATGTCCAGCTGAGTGAACTCAGGCTGACGGTCCGCACGGAAATCCTCATCACGGTAGCAACGAGCAATCTGGTAGTACTTCTCAATACCGCCCACCTGCAGCAGCTGCTTGAACAGCTGCGGGGACTGCGGCAGAGCGTACCACGAACCCGGAGCCAGACGAGCCGGCACCAGGAAGTCACGCGCACCCTCAGGGGTGGAACGGGTCAGGGTCGGGGTCTCAACCTCAATGTAGCCGTCCTCAGCCAGCAGGTTGCGTGCCGCACGGTTCGCGTCCGAACGCAGGCGCATGATGCGAGCCGGCTCCGGGCGACGAAGATCCAGGTAGCGGTAGCGCAGGCGTGCCTCCTCACCCACCTCAACATGCTCGTCAATCTGGAAAGGCAGCGGAGCGGCAGTGTTCAGCACCTCAACGGCGGACACCTCAACCTCAATCTCGCCGGTCGCCAGGTTCGGGTTCTCATTACCCTCCGGGCGCTTAGTCACCAGACCGGTCACACGCAGCACATACTCGTTGCGCAGGTGCTCAAAATCAGCCTCATTGTGGAAAACACACTGCGTGACACCCTCACGGTCACGCAGGTCAACGAAGGCGACACCACCGTGGTCGCGGCGGCGAGCCACCCAACCGGTCAGGGTAACAGTCTCTCCAATATTTGCGGCGGTCAGCTCGCCGTTGGTGTGAGTGCGAAGCACAGACATTCCTTTCATAGCGGGCACCTCACGACTATAGACAGTAGCCGGGTACACGCGGTTGATGATATGCGCACACTGCGTGCGCCTCATATATTGTATCCCCTCCGGGCAGGTCGAGGGCAGAAAAAAGGGTGCGGAGGCAGGGGCGAGGATGCGGAGGTGATGAGGCGGGCAGCGGTTTTGGTGATGAGTTATGGATTTCAGTAATGACTTAGTGACTCTGGTACGGGTTAAAGACCCCCTCCAAAGTCACTAAGTCATTACCCAAATCAAGAACCCACATCTGCAGCCTGTGGACAAACGCTCATTCTGCAAAACCGACCAAGTTATCCACAGATTTTGGGTTAGCCCTGTAACTCCGACTCAAACCTGTCAGGCTTATGCCATGAACGCTATAACCCCTCTGACATCAAATGCATACGTCTCAAATGCTCCTACTAAGTTGCCCGGGATTCCACGTATCGCGGAGCTGTACCCTCTCGTGCACACTCCAGCCACACTTCGCATGAAAGGAATAGGCCCGCGCCGCCTCCGTAATCTCATAGCCGGAGGAACCCTGCAACGTATTCGACGAGGAGCCTACATTTACAACCACAACGCAGAGCAACTCAACTCCGACGACCGACTCCGCGTACGATGCATCGCCGCCGACCTCGTGGGGTTTCAGGGAGTATTTTCACACGAGTCAGCTGCGGTGCTGTGGGGCCTCGACCTGCTGACCGTTCCGCAGATGCTGGACGCGTACAGCCGTAGCCACTGCGCCACGGATCGGGAACGGATTCACCGGCATAAAACCGCTATTAGCCCTGATGAGGTCACCAGGTTGCCGGGCACATCCATCATGGTTACGACGGTGGCTCGCACGCTGCAGGATTGCGCGCGCAGCATGCCCTTTCGGGAGGCGGTGGTCCTCGCTGACTCCATCATGCGGCGAGGGCTGTTGGAGCCCTGCGAGGTAACCGAGATTCTACTGAGCCTCACGGGGTACGGCGGTTCCGCGGGGCCGCTCCTGGCGCAGGCGGTGGATGCATCCAGCGAGTCGGCCGGTGAAAGCCTCACCCGGTGCCTACTCATGGAACACAGGCTACCCCTGCCCGTAACGCAGTACCCGATTTCGTGCGAGGGCCGTAACTATCGAGTGGACTTCGCCTGGCCCGAGGCGCGGGTGATTCTCGAGTTCGACGGCGAACAGAAATACGTGGACCACCCCGGCCGAGACCGACAGGAGGCGGCCCGCGACCGCGCTCTAACCCGTGCCGGCTGGACGGTCGTGCACCTTACGTGGGCTGACATCTTCAACAAGGAGCTAGAGGTCGTGACCCATTTGCGGAATCTACTTCTGAAATAAGCACGGGTTGGCAGCCGAAGACGAGGAGGTGGGCGGAGGTGTTCCGTGTGGGGGTGCAGTTTTTCGGTGATGACTTATGTATTTCAGTCATGACTTAGTGACTCTGGTACGGGTTAAAAGCCTCCGCCAAAGTCACTAAGTCATTACCCAAATCAAGAACCCATGACAAAAGACACTAACCCATGGCACAAATTCACGCGACAAAAGATGACGACCAAAAAGACCCGCCCGGCAGGGAGGTCAACATCCTCCCCACCAGGCGGGTACACATCCATATGCAGGCTACAGTAACCAAATTATTACAGCAGCCAGATATTACCGCGGCCAAACACCGCAGGTATTACAGGCCCTACGATGACAGGCCCCTAATGTTTACAGGCCCTCAGCACGCACAATCTGAACGTGCAGGTCCTCAGCCGGCGGCATCCACGAAGCCGGATCAGCAGCAACCTGCTCACCCGAACGGATATCCTTCACCTCGTGAACCGGGGCGCCCGACTCATCGGACGAAATGAACCACACGAACGGAATGCCGCGCTTCTCAGCGTACTTAATCTGCTTACCGAACTTTGCCGCATTCGCAGACACCTCGCAGGCAATACCGCGGGCGCGCAGTGCATCCGCAACATCATTCGCAGCGGACCAGCCCTCATCATTCGTCAAGGCAACAAACACAGCCGAAGGCACCTTACGGCTCGCCTGCGCAAAACCCTGCGAGAGGATACGAGCCACCACACGAGTCACACCAATAGACAGGCCAACACCCGGGTACGTCTTCTTACCGTTCGACGCCAGCGACTCATAACGGCCACCCGAGCAAATCGAACCCAGCGACTCGTGACCAACCAGAACAGTCTCATACACAGTGCCGGTGTAGTAGTCCAAGCCGCGAGCAATCGACAGGTCAGCCAGCACCTTACCCGGCGCGCGGCGGGACGCCTCCTCAATGACCTCAGCCAGCTCAGCAAGACCCTGATCCAGCAGCTCATGCTCCACCGAATACTTAGCGGCAAGCGCACGCACCTGCTCCACAAAAGAAGCATCCTCCGTGCGGATCTGCGCCAGCTCCAGGGCGGCAGCGGCAGCATCCGCGCTCGCACCAGCCTCAGCCTGCAGCTCCTCAGCCACACGCTCAGCGCCAATCTTCTCCAGCTTGTCAATAGAACGCAGAACAGCCGCAGTATCAGTCAAACCCAAGCCCAGGTAGAAACCCTCAGCCAGCTTGCGGTTATTCACACGCAGCTTGAACTCAGGAATCGGCAGCTTCGACAGCGCATCAACAACAACCAGCGCCAAGGTCACGTCGTAACGGAACGGCAGCTCGCCGTCGCCAACCACGTCAATATCAGCCTGAGTGAACTCGCGGGCACGACCCTCCTGCGGACGCTCACCACGCCACACCTTCTGAATCTGGTAACGCGAGAACGGGAAATTCAGGTAACCGGCGTTCTCCACCACATAACGGGCAAACGGCACGGTCAGGTCAAAGTGCAGAGCCAGCTTTTCCTTAGCCTTCGCAGCCTCGTCCTCCTGCAGACGAGAAATTGCGTAAACTTCCTTGTCAATCTCACCCTTGCGCAGCAGCTGCTCAATAGTCTCTACCGAACGAGTCTCAATCGGGGAGAAACCGTGCAACTCAAAAGTCTCACGCAAAGTGTCCAGAACATGATTCTCAACCAACCGTTCAGCCGGAAGATACTCGGGAAAACCAGACAGCGAAGCCTTGCGAGCCATACGCGATACTCCTTGACAAAGAACTCGACAACAAAACCCCGGAACACCTCCGGGCATATCTACCCATCATACCAACACCCGCCCCAGCACAGCACCCACTCCCCCAGCTCACCCGACACAAACCCACGCAAACCCGCGGCCGGCAGGTTCGCCCACAACACAACACGACCAGACACTACTCACACACACCCCACAGAGGCTATGCTTAGGAGGTGCACACGCACACCCAAACGGGTGCCCACCACGGGGAACAGCGCAAAGGCGCCCCACCCCCAGCACCCCCGAGTGAAAGAGTTATAGCGGTGACTACCAAACCCGACGACACTGTAAACCTCGAAAAGGCACGCCAGTACGGCCGCGTCTCCGAGGACGGCCACGTCTTCGTCATTGTCGACGGCGAAGAATACGCCGTAGGCCAGCTGCCCGGCGCCTCCGAAGAAGAAGCGCTCAGCTACTTCGCCCGCAAGTTTGAAAACGTCGAGGCGCAGGTTGCCCTGCTCGAATCCCGCCTCGCCAACAACGCCCCCGCCGCAGACCTGCAGAAGGGCATCACCTCCATCGGTGCACAGATCGGTGTGCGCAACATGGTCGGCGACTACTCCGGCCTACAGAAGCGCCTCATCACCCTCGCAGAGCAGATCGCTGAACTCGGCGAAAAGCAGCAGCAGGCACGCACCGAAAACCGTGAACGCGCCCTCGCCGTCCGTGAAGAAATCGTCGCGGAAGCCGAACAGATTGCCGGCCAGGACCCCGACCAGATTCACTGGAAGAACTCCCACTCCCGCATGAACGAACTGTTCGAAGCGTGGAAGAAGGCACAGCGCGAAATTCACCTGGCAAAGAGCGTAGAGGACGAGCTGTGGAAGCGTTTCCGTGCAGCCCGCACCACCTTCGACCGCAACCGCCGCGCACACTTCTCGCAGCTGGACGACCGCAACGCACGCATCAAGCGCGCCAAGGAAGAGCTGATCGCACGTGCGGAAGAGCTGTCCACCTCCACTGACTGGTCTGAGACTTCCCGCGCATACAGCGACCTGATGCGCGCCTGGAAGCAGGTACCCCGCGGCCACCGCCGCGAAGACGACAAGCTGTGGGCACGCTTCCGCGCCGCTCAGGACGTGTTCTTCAACGCCCGCAACGAAGCCGAAGCAGCGCAGGACGCAGTCTACGCCGAAAACCTCAAGGTCAAGGAAGCACTGCTCGAAGAAGCACGCGCACTCCTGCCCGTCGAGGACATTGAGGGCGCGAAGGCAGCTTTCGAGAAGATCCTGGACCGCTGGGATGCGGCAGGCCGCGTGCCCCGCAACGACCTGCGCCGTATCGACGGCGAACTGCGCCGCATTCAGGACGAAATCAACGGCGCCGAAGAGGCAAAGTGGAAGCGCAACGACCCCGCCAAGGCAGCCCGCGCGAACTCCCTGCTCGCACAGATCGAGGATTCCCTCGCCGAGCTGGAAGCAGAGCTCGCCGCAGCCGAGAAGGGTGGCGACTCCAAGAAGATCGCTAAGGCTAAGGAAGCTCTGGAGGCGCGCCGCGCCTGGGCAGCAACCCTGCAGGGCTTCGGCAACTAAGGTCTAGCCGGAGTTCTAACCGGATAGGTAGTGCCCGGGGTGCCGGCTGATAGAGGCTGGTGCCCCGGGTTACTTGTCTAGATTAACGCCGAGAAGCCACATGTGTTTCGAAAAGCCACTTCTTTGGTGGCTTCTCGAAACACATGTGGCTTCTGCGTGCCTGCGGGGGTTATATTCACGCCCCCACCAGATGCAGATGGAGGGCGCACCAGGTTCATGGATTTTCGATAGGTTAGTGCCTTTAATGCGGGTTAAAGACCCACGGAGAAGACACTAACCTATCGAAAACCTCTGTCTAAAAAGCAGACGACCCCCGGATGCACCAGGTAGGCGGGCGGAATCCGGTAATGACTTAGTGTTTTCGGTAATGAGTTAGTGACTTTGGGCTGGGGTTTTAACCATTACTAAAGACGCTAAGTCATGGCTGAAATTGCTAAGTCATGACTGAATCTCTACCCGAGTGGAGGCGCCGCTTCTGCAGAAATTTGGTCGTAGTTTAGCGTCTTCGACCATGGTTTTTAACTACGACCAAAGACACTAACCTATGGCAGAATTTTTCGGCACGGCACGGTAAAACAAAAACGGCCCCGGACGCTTACATGTCCGGGGCCGCCAAAGGGTTGGGTTTATTTATATGTCGGGTCAGAACTGGTTTACATATCAGGCCAGTCGCGGTGCAACGAATACTCCGTATCCCCGTCGCCATTGTCATTCAGGTGCCAGCGCTGGCCGGTACGAATATCAGCCTTGCGCAGGCGCGGGTTCGGATTATCCTTCTTACCCATCGTCGGATCGTTCTTACAGCCCCACCTGGTGTCGTCGTAGCTGCAGTCACCTGCCACGCGGCCCACATCAACCCACCACACACGCACCAGCAACGGGTCACTGGTCGCCTGCGGAGTCACCTCCATCATCTGCCACGGGCCACCATCCACACGGAAACGAGCCGTGTAATGCACGGTCGCATACGCGTGGAAGTTACCCGAACGCTGGTAGGCGTAACTGGTTGCGGTTTCACGCGGGCGTTCGCGAGGGTAGGTGGTAACCGGTTTGCCAGCGGTGTAGTTGGTGGCAGTATCGCCGTTGCCGTACTCAATGACATAGGAGGAGGGCATGAGCTCAATTTCGACGTGTCCGGCGAGCATGTCTGCTTCCAGGCGGTAGGGGCCTCCGTCATCGACGTAGAAGTTGACCTGATCGCCCTTGTAGACGTTGGGGTCGCCTTCTGCTCGGCCAGTGCCTGCGGGGTTGTTGTAGGACTGGTGCAGGGTCGGCTTACCGGGCTCTAGGGATTGGGCGGCTTCAATGATTTGCGCCATCATTTGCTCCCAGGTCGGGCCGTCGTTTGCCTTGGATTTAGTGTCCTGAACAGCCTTGATGTCTGAGGGGATGCAGCTAGCACTGGTGGGGCTTCTTAATGCATGACCGCGATCCATGAATCCTGCATCAGTTTCCGGGCTGAGGTTGGTGTGTTTATAGATACCAACCTTTCCTCCCGGGGTTACGCAGTAAAGGACACCGGGGTTATTTTTGGAGGAGTAGACATCAAAACCATTGGGGTTGTGGCTCTTTTCCCACTCATGGACTTGAGTTTTTGCTTTTTCTGCAGCTTCAGAATTTTTTGTATCTCGTACAGTATCTCCACCGGACTGATTGCGACCAGCATCGTATCTATTGGATTTAGAAGTAGGTTTGGGCTCTGGATTGTTAAAAATAGTTCCACATACCTGCGCTGAATTTGGGTTATTGCTAACACACTCTGAATACGAGCTGAATTCTCCTTCTACTCCAGACGCGGCAGTGTAACCAGCAAATGATATAAATAATGCTGCAATAGTATATTTGGCGAGAATCTTCATGGCAGATACTTAACCTTCGACTACCGTTGTTGACTCAACAAGCCAACGATCACCCGTATAACGCAACTTGATGTCCCACATATTATTGACATCATCCCCATTCTCAAAGCTCTCCCAGCTGCCGTCAGGCTCAACATACATTGCGTAAGTCCACTGCCGGTACGCACGCCAAATATAGGTCTCCCCGTCCTCAGACCAGGGCGCACCATTCGCTACAAAGTTATGGGTACCAGCAATAACCCAACCACCCTTCTCATAAAGAGATGAAATCTTCTTGCTGAAATCAATCTCTTCCTTAAAAGAAGGGCTCACAAATTTAAGGGTTTCCGTATAGTCTCCAGTTTGAATTGAGTAATTTTCATTCAAAATCCAAGCGCGAATCGTCTTCTCCAAGCCGGAAATCGACTTCTCGCGGTAACCCTCTTCGGGAGCCGCAGGCTTCGGAACGTTCTGGGCGGGTCCCTTCGAATCCGCAGGGCGGTACTCCCCATCAGGTGCCTTCGAGCCGCCGGAGTAGCCGCGGACAGTAGACGGGGTCGCACTCGCCGAAGGCGAGTTAGAAGTCGCCGCAGACGCCGAAGCAGTCTCACTCGGTGCGGCGGAAGTCGTGGCTGCCGCCTCATTATTTGCCTGCTGACCGCACGCCGCAAGCAGGGCCCCCAGGCCCACAAGTGCGCCACTACCCAACAAGGTACGGCGATTAAAGATGGTCGAATCCATAGAAGGTACGCTCCTATCATCGGTGATGGTGTGAATATGTGCATGTCGGGCCGTTATTCACAGGTTGCGTTGACTGCCGGAAGGAAAACAGCCCCGTAGCGCGCCCATCAAGCGCATCAATGCGCTATTGAGTACTACAGTTACCACCCTACCGCATGTTTGCCATCGTTTGCATTCTTTTGGGTGCTATAGCAACGAAACATCACTATTCGGATATTTCATTGCTTTATGCATCAAATATCTCTACGCCCGTGGAGGCACCGCCCCTGCAGAATTTGTGCCATGGTTTAGTGTCTTCGACCATGGTTTTTAACTACGACCAAAGGCACTAACCTATGGCACAAATCCGTAACCATGACCGAATTTGTGTATGCGGCGGTTAGTCGGGCGGGATTCGGTAATGACTTAGTGTTTTCGGTGATGAGTTAGTGACTTTGGGCTGGGGTTTTAACCATTGCCAAAGACGCTAAGTCATGACTGAAATTGCTAGGTCATTACTGAATTTTCACCGGCGGCGGGTAACTAGCTGTTTCGATAGGTCACTGTTTTCACTGCGGGTTAAAGACCCACGACGAAGGCACTAACCTATCGCAGGGTCCCCGCCCCTCCCCTAAACGGCGAAAAGCCACATGTGTTTCGAGAAGCCACCAAAGAAGTGGCTTTTCGAAACACATGTGGCTTCTCGGCGGAATACCTCTGGCTTCAGTGGAATACCATTGGCCACGGCGGATAACCATCAGCTAGCCGCCGCTACATTCGGGCCTACTCACCCCTCAGGAATGACGCGATCTTACCCCAGAAACCCTTCTGATTTCCGGTGTAGCGGGCACCCGTGGGGGTCGGCTGGAAAACCGGACGCTGCTGGTTCGGCGCATCCTGCTGGTATGCAGGGTTCTGCTGGTACTGGGGAGGCACCTGCTGGTACGGGTAGTTCGCCTGCGGATGCTGCGGGTAGCCCTGCGCCTGATAGTTCGGATCCTGATAACCCTGCCCCTGGTACGCACCTGCCTGAGGCTGAGCACCCGGGTGGTACTGCGCATCAGAGTGGTAGTGGGCATCGGGGCGGTACTGGGTTTCTGCGCGGTACGGGGCGTCCGCATAACCCTGGTTCTGGTATCCCTGCGGGTTCGGGCGGTACTCAGGGCTCGGCTGAGGAGCCTGCTGGTACGCGGGCTCTGCCTGATGTGCCGCCGCCTGGTTCGCTGCGGGATGCGGCGGGTTAGAGTACGCGGGGCGCGGGTTCGGCTGCTGCGGCTGGGCAGGTGCCTGACGCTGTGCGGGAGCCGGACGGGACGCAGGTGCCGGGTGCGCCTCCTGAGCAGGACGAGTAGCGGGTGCAGGCTGAGCGGCAGGAGCCGGGCGCTCCGGGCGGGCCTGCGGTGTACGCTGTCGCGGCTGACCACCAGGAACCTGCAAATGCGATCCCTCAGGAAGGCCACTCTGCTCGGCAAGATCTTGAGCAACGAACGCCGAACTGAACAGCATGTCTTCCATGGTCCATTCAAGCGGCGGCTGTGCGTTCGGTGCCAGCTGCAGCTTGTCCAGTTCGCGCAGGTGCAGGGCGAGCACATCCACCATGTAGCTGATGACGGCGAGGTTCGGCTGCTCCCCCAGGTTCTTCGGGTAGGCGAAGTGGTAGATGTAGGTGTTGATGTTCTGCCGCTTTTCCAGGGCTTTTGCCGCCTTCTCAACGGGGACGCCGCCGCAGGTAAGATCCGAGAGGCTGTCGAAGGTTGCGGGGCCTTCAGAGACACGCACGGTCAGCGGCCGCGAAGGGTCTACGGCGGACTGCTTCGGCCAGAAGATGCCGGGTCGGAATGCCGTCTGCAGGCTGTTGTTAACGACGATTTCCTTCTCGGGTCGCCAGGGCTTCTCATGGTCCACGATGTACTTGCGCGGCATGGCGTACGTGGTGAATGAGCATGCGAAGTTCTGCAGCTCCTCCCCCGCCGGCGAGGAGCTCAGGATGTACGCCTTGGCGCGGTTCCAGGTTTCGCTATTGCGGACCTTGTTTGCAAACATGGACAGCTTGGTCATGAACCCGTCGACCTTGACGGTGGGTGCGTCGGCGGTAATCAGGTAGATACGCGCCGTGCCGTAGAGCGAGGAAAGCGCATACTTCTTGTTCGATTCGCCGAAGTTGGTGCCCATGATGAGGTGGCAGGTGGGCGGGTTGACCGGTTCGCCGTCGTAGAAGGGCGTGTAGTCGAAGCCCATGTCGATGACCTGGCAGGATTCTGCGGCGGCGTGAATGGTGTCGAGGGTGAGGGTTTCGTTGGTGGGCGTGCCGTCTGCGTTGTTGAAGGCGATGAAGGCGGCCGTGTAGCCATAGGCTGCGCTCTTTGGCTTGTCCAGGGCGAGGGTGTTGCATTGCGGGTGGTGTGCGGCGTACTGCTGCTGGATGTGTGATACGGCGTTGTGCGGCATGTTCACTCCTTGGGGTGTGGTTGTTTATCGGATTCGATTGTGTGGGTGTGTGATGTGTTTTACTGTACGCTACTCCCCTGACAGGCTAAGCGGGAAAAGGCACATTTTTCGCGAAAAATCGCGATGCGGAGGCGGCTGTACTCCCACCGGCGGGCGCGCTCTCAGCGGCGAGTTTGGCGGGTGGCGAGCATGGCGGCGCCGGAGGGGCGGCGCATCCAACTGCGCGGGTGCGCCGCGCCCTGTGTTTTACCGGCGCTTGTTTTACCGGCACTTTTGCCTGGCGGGCTACTTGCCGCGGCGGCGCTTAATTTCCCGGCCCCAGACCATCACAATGTCGATGCCGAGGACCCCGTACTCGTACTCATCGAGAGCAGCCTGAACCGCCTCGGTGTTCACCGCAAACCAGTCGTCGGGCAGCGAGTCGATCCACGCCTCCCAGTCTGCGATGCGCCAGACGTAGCTCCGTTCCATGTGCTCCTCATAGTCATCACTGCCAAGTGCTTCGGGGAACTGACAGTACCGCAAGGAGTCCGACTCACTGTTCGGCCGTTCTTCCCGATAATTAACGAACTGACGCCAGTTCTTCTTCGTGATGATGAAGGACTGTTCCCCGTCAGGCCCGAACTTTTCCACGGTGCCCACGTACGAATTGGTTTTAACGCGCTTCCAGAACGTCGGCACGTCAATTTCGCCGCGCTTGACCAGGTCGGCCAGGTACTCGATACGGTCGTGCGGAGGGGCGATGGCGCCATCCGGGAGGGCGTCGCTGAAGGTCAGCAGGCGGCCGGCGCGGTAGTCGTCCATGTTGATGGTGTCCCAGGAGAAGCCGTTGATTTCTTCGTACTGGTCAGGCTCCAGGCAGGGGTACCAGTCGTTGTCGTACACCATCTGCAGGAGTTCGTTGGAGCGGTGTTCGCCTTCGTAGGCGAAGTCGTTCACCTGAATATTGCGAACGTATTCTTCCTGCTCTTCGTTCAGGTGGTACTGGCCACCCTTGCGGCGGAAGTTGAGCTTTTTGGTTTCGGTGCCGTTCTTCAGGTTCGCTTTGTGGATGTTGACGGCGTGTTCGATCATCCGCTGGCTCGGGTCCAGTACGTATGCGAGGCGAAGCTGCGTCTCGTACGGGGTGATGATGTTCAGGGTGCGTAGCAGTTCTTCGCATCCGTCGGGGTCTTCCCAGTACATGTTTTCGCCGAGGTACTTGAGCTTGTCGTCGAGGGTCATCTTGGGGATTGCGTTCCGCAGGGTCTGCGCCCATTCGGCGGCTTCTTCGTCGTGGGGGTCGGCTTCAACTTCTGCTTCGACCTTCGCCAGTTCCGTTGCCATGTAGGTGTCGATGTTGAAGCGTTCCGTGTACATCGGTTCCATGGCGTCGCAGCGTTCCTTGTTGATCTGGCGACGTTCCTCTTCCAGGGCCTGGTAGTACTCCAGATCATCCAGGGTCTTCTGCTGCTCTTCGGGGGTGAGGCTGTTCCAGTACTCTTCCTCGGCGATGCGGTCCTGCTCGTCCTCATCGGGGGCGGGCTGCTGCGGCAGGCGCAGCGCACCGGGGCGACCGTACTGGCCGGTTCCGAAGGCGTCGAGGGTGATGGCGCCGTGCTTTTCTTCGCGCAGCGGGTGGTCACTGTTCAGCCATGCGCGGGCCTCACTGATGCTGATGGGCTTGGTCAGGCGGTACAGGCGCACCTCCTGGTTCAAATCGTCCAGGCGCAGCTTCTGACGGTCGTAGGAGGCGCGGGCTTCCTTCTCGTTCAGGTAGACGTAGATGTAGTCGCCGCATTCCTGCCACCAGGGTGCATCCAGGCGCGGGTCCTCCCAGATGAGTTCCTTGCCGTCCTTACGCTTGTAGCGCGGGCGACCTACCGGCGGGTTGTTCACCTCCTTGCGGCCTCGGTTGACGTGCACGAGGTAGCCGTAGACGCCGGGCTCGCCCTCCAGTTCGTTCTTGAGGGTGATGTCGGTGTCGAGCTTCTCGATGACCCAGTGCTTTTCGTCATTGAAGTAGGCAATTTCCTCATCGGTCATGTTGTCGAAGAGGGTGCAGTCGAAGAGCATGCGCGGGTCGGTGAAGGATTCGTAAGGGGCTGCATCGCCGAATGCGTCCCTCACGTAGCTGGGGAGGTCTTTGGGCATGCCCTGGCGGCGCCACTTGAGGGGGTGGACGGTCAGGTCTTTGTCCCAGGGGGTTTCGCCGGTGATGCCGGGGGCGCGGCGTTGCATGAGTTCGGCGGAGAGGTCCTTGCCGTTGACGATGACGCGGTGTGCCTTTTCGAGCCGTTCGTAGGAGTAGCGGGCGCGGGCGTTGCGTTCGGCGTGGTACTTCTTCTGGTAGGCCTTGTAGCGGGCTTCGGCTTCGGGGCTGCGTGCCATGGTGACGGTCCTTTCTCGCGGGGTGCGCTGGGAGGCTGCGGTGCTCTCGGCGCGGGGGCTTCGGTGCTTCTGATTACAGAATAGGAGGGACCCCTGACACGATAAGCGGAACGGGATTTACCCGGGGGTAAAGCACGGGGCCACCTACGAGAACGGCGAAAAGCCACATGTGTTTCGAGAAGCCACCAAAGAAGTGGCTTTTCGAAACACATGTGGCTTCTGGGCGGGATATGAATCTGGCTAAGACTCTTCCTCAGCAATAACCTGCAGGTTCTGAATTCCGCCCTGATTCACAATATCCAGAGCCAGAGCACGCAACGGCGGGAGGATATCCTCAATCGGTGCCAGCGGATCAATAAATGTAGAAACCGGCTGAAAACGTTTGATTGGTTCAGGTTCGCTTTGAAGCATAAGATTCCACGTAAATTTATCATGGTTTCTCAAGACGATTGGGCTATTAGCATCGCCTACCAAACCAACGCGAATACGGAATCCCCCAGATACACTACGTTCTTGTGCATGTTCCCGGAGAAGGGAGAAGAAATCTATTAGTGCCTTCTCTACATTAAAAGAGTTGCAATGATTAATTTCTCCAGCTACATACTGTTCTGAAGTAGATTGCACGCCCCGTACATTTCTTCTAAGGCAATACCCTCCCGTCAGAGTTCCGTCATCATGTAGGTGTTTACGATATTTAGCGGCTGCTTGCGCAGAGCTTCGTACCACCCACTGGCGCATTCCTTTGACGCATTCTCCTTGACTCCAAATAAAGTTAAATTCAGTCTCGATTTTTTCTTCTTTTGAACAACTTCCTCGCTGTGAAGCCATGAGATAGGAATATGCCCGCGGGGTAGTATGCTGAATAGCTTTGTCTCTATCCACTGAACCTGCAGAGATTTTTGGGCTTACAGGAACGGCTGCGATGGCGAGGAATACTCCCTCTTCTGGGTTGAGTGCTTCTGCCGCCTGTTCAAAGTATCCCTGCAGGGTCTTTTCCTGCTCAACGCCACGCTGGAAACGCTCACGGAAACCACGCTCAATATCCCTCTCAGTCATGAACACAGTATGCGGCCCATTGCGCCACGGGGCGCGAAAAGCGTCATCGCCCTTCCTCGCAAAATGAGGAGCATACACTGAATCAGGAATATGCATGAGCACAATATACCCTTCATCAGGATTTTCTCCGTAGGGGATTTTAAAAAATTCGATACCAGCAACCGGCGGACCAATCTTACTGTAGGCTATATTACGAATTTGCCGTTCATTATCTGCTGACCACTGGATAGGATTCACTGAGGAAGCAGAATTATTCTCGCCATCTTCTTTAATACCAAAGACAATCCAGCCACCACCGCTATTCGCCATAGCGGCAATATCTTTTGCTACTTCTTCCATCACAGCATTGTTTTGTATGCTATAGAACTTTTTCTTCCAATCAAGGTCAGCTGTCTCTTCCACCTTCCCAGCTATGACTTGATTGATATCGTTCATCGTGAGATTCCCAGGCTCCAAGCCCAGGGCGCGGTGAATGGGTGTAAACATTAGAACTCCTTATCAAAAGAGGAAATACCCATAGATTCTGAGTGCTATCCGCCCTCAAACCTCAGTATAGATTCCTCACGAAATTTCTGCCCCTGAATCGGTCAAATTGTGCGGGTAATGCAGGAGGGCTGCGTGCCCGCCGAGAGTAACCCAGCCAGCACGCAGCCCCCAACCTATAGAATCAGCTACTTAGCGGTTTGCTTGCGAGCGCGAGGCTTCTTAGCCGGCTTGGCTGCTTCCTCCGCCGCAGTCAGCTCCTGATAACGCTCAAAAAGAATCTTCAAACGCGCTTCATCAGAAGAGCAACGACGCGACGCGCCAAAAGCAACGTCCACCGCAGAATCCAACTCATCATGAGCCGCACGCAACGCCGGATCCATAGTTGCTAGCGACTCATATAAAGTTTCCAACAGAACAGGTGCACCCTCGCGCTCCTCAATCGCCTCACGCGCAGCCAACACCTTACGACCCGCAGCAATCACCTTACGACGCTGCTCCTCAGAAATCTCCGGCAGAGGAAGGTTATTCCACACCACCGTATTTGCAAACCTCAAGTCAGACTTTATTTGGCCACCAATTGCTCGTTGCCATGCAATAAACATGGAAGAGGAAATGATCGCAAACACAAATCCATCTGGATCAACAGCCATAAAAACTGCATCACTTGAAATAGCTTCTGCCGGCAAGTATTTCACAGTAAAATACGGACGATCTGCAGATACATGTCGTGGAATACATACGTAAGATGTCAAAGGACGTACTTTATTTGGACGCATCAAATGCGGAATATCGCGTAGCTTATATGCATCTCCCTTCTGAGGTTGAGCAGAACGCCACTCACGGTTTTTTTCCACACGATTACTGAGTACCGGACTTGAGGCAATTTCCTCTTCTGAGGCATCTTCCAGCCAAAGGCACCAACGTTCTAAATTATGAATCAATTGCTTCGCGCCAATAAAGGGACGAAGATAACGAGCAGCGACAGGATCGGCGGCAAATACCGGGTAATCTTCCGCCTCAACGATTAGATTTCCACCATCAGTTGATTGACTGCCACGTACCACCTCGGGTATCAAGGAAGAAAGCGGCTTTGATCGTTCTCTCACAAGTACATTCTGGTTACCTAGCAAATAAGCGTTCAAAGCGTGCACTGGCTCGGCTTCCACTGTACGCTGAGCCGCCCAATCGTAGTCAAAGACACGCACGCTACGCTTCTCCGGAACTTCTGAACGGGTAAAGCCTGTAATCACGCAATGCACTGCTGCCTTGCCGGTAGCCTCGGATTTCCAAGGAAAAGTGCGGTAAGCGAACTTAATACGCCAACCGTCCCGGAAGAGCGGGCTAAAGAGCGAAGGCACAGGTTTCCCTTGGACAATCGAATTCGTGGAGACAAAAGCAAACTCGCCCGGCACCTCGGTCACGCCCAGTGCCTCAGACTGTTCCTGCAGGGTCTTCAGATAGCGAGCCGCCTTAGCGAACCACGCCGTCGCAAAATCCAGGTACCCGGCATAATCTTCACCCCAGGCTAGACGCATACCGCGTTCTTTTGCTTTTTTCTCTTCTGTACCTTCGGTACCCTTTTTCCCTTGACCAGCGAAAGGAGGGTTACCCGCAATGTACACGCGCACGCCGTCCGATACATCCTGCGCGGTCACTGGCAGGACCTTCGACCAATCACGATCTACATGCTCACCCGAAGCAAGGTCAACCTCAGTCAGAGCGTCACCCTCAAGAATATGGGCGCTATGGCTCAGAGGAAGACGCACCGGAGCATAACCAAACTCCTCCATCATCTTCTGATCCATCTGACGCTCGACCAAGAACATCGCCGTACGCGCAATCGATGCAGGCCACGGGTCGAGCTCCAGACCGTAGAAATTATCGATGGTTACCATCGGTTCCAGAGAACGTACACGGTTAATAGGGCCCTGACGCGCTCCTGCTTCACCCAACATGAGTGAAGATTCTCCGTGCTTATTGTGTTTGAATTTCGTATCCAACTCATTCAAATCTCGCATACGTACCAGAATGTCAAGCTCCAGCTTACGCAGCTCACGGTAAGCAATAATAATGAAGTTACCACAGCCACAAGCAGGGTCCATGAAGCGAATATTAGCGATACGACGCCGCAGATTATTCAGGGCGGTCCGTCGCTTACCTTCGTCCTTCTGTTTTTTAGCCTTCTCGAAGTCATCATGAAGCTCGTCCAAGAACAAAGGGTTCAAGGTCTTCAGCACATCCTCTTCCGAGGTATAGTGCTCCCCCAGTTTTCGGCGAGTCTCTTTTGTACGCACCGACTGGAACATCGAGCCGAAAATAGCCGGAGAAACCTTCGACCAATCACGCTCCGAAGTCGTCAACAGCTGCTGACGGAACGTCTTCGCCACCGCGCCACTCATCTCAGCAGGAATCGGCACAGCGTCCGCAAACATGCCGCCATTTACGTACTTAAAGCCAGACAGATACTCCGGAGCATCCGCCACAGCAGAAGCACCCGAAGGCTTCTTATTCAGCAGATCAAAAAGCTCATTCAGACGCTGCGCCAGATCCGTACCCTCCTGATGGGTGCCACGAATCATCCGCTCAAACGAGTTCGAATCCTCAGACTCAGACCACATCTGCGTATCATCAGCAAAGAGCAAGAACAGCAAGCGCGCCATCACCGTCGAAATCTGCTTATCATCAGACATGCCAGCCTTCGCCAACAACTCAAAAAGACCCGCCATCTGGTTCGTTGCCTCGCGCGTCTCGTTCACCGTCTCAACGTCAAAACCACGACGCATACGGTCCAAAAGATCCAGAATCGACACGCCATTCGCAATGTCATCAGATGTCAGATACAGCAGAGCACAACGCTCCAACAGCGCCTCAACCTGAGCCTCATCCGTCACCAACAGCTCGTGACGAGTCAAACGCGACGACGAAGCACTCGGCCAACGCCACACCTGACGCGGCGTAAAACCAACGCCCTCCTGCACAAAAATGCATAGGCGGTGCATGCTCAACGCACGCAACGTACGGTCAACCTCAAGCTGCGAAGTGTTCGACGGAATACGGTCCACACGGCACACCCACACCGGAATGCCCGACTGCGCCGCCACACACTCCACGTTCAACACGCCAGAAGGAACCAGCGGGTCATCCACCTTCACACTCTGCGCCTTATACGCCCCACGGCGCGGGGAATCCCAGCCCAAAGACTCAACAAAGAAATCCTTAATCCGGGCACCAACAAGGTACCCGCGAGCCGCTTCATACTTGCTATCAGGCCACGTAACAGCCATACAATACTCCTCACGAAAAACAGCAAACCAAACACTCGGCTCACTACAAAACTATTCAAACCCACGGTGCAGGGCGTATGGTACGCCCCGCACCGCCGGTCTAAGCCTCAGAAAAGGCAAACTAGATAGAAGGCGACTCGCCCACAGAATCAGGGTTTACCATCGACATGGAACACACCACGCGAGCAGTCTTAAGGTCAGCTTCCTTCACCAACAACGCATCATCCTGGTGCATACGCAACAACGCATCCAACAAAGAGCGATCATCCACCTTACGGCGCAACATACGGCGCAGTTCAGACTCAGCCTGACGACGGAGCGGGTAATGGTGCAGCTTATTCAGCACATCCTGCTCCCGCTCCTCCAGTTGCAAGGTCTCCAACAAAGCCGTGTTATCAGTCCTAGAGAAGCGGTTCCACACCTGACGACGTACACCACGCAGATTACCCTGCGCCGTGCCCTCCTGCCGCAAAACATACTGAGTCAACTTCTGCTGCAGGTCATACTCCTCCGGGCTCGTCACCTCACCTGGAGTAGAACGCTCAGCATAGAACAAGCCCAAAGCCTGCGCTGGAAAAACCGTACGTTTCTTCACCGAACCAGAATCTGGGTCATACTCAGCCAAAGCGAACAGGTCAATCTCAGAGTTCGTGCGCACATACGACACCATCACAGCATTATCATCCGCCGGATGAACGCTCGACTCACCGCGCAACGCACGAGTAGCCAAACGCTTATCCTGCATCTTCATAATCCGCTCAGCATCCTCAGGGTACTTCTTCGCAAAATCAGCCCAACGCTCCGCAGCCTCAGACACCACATCAATACCCTCTTCCTCAGGTTCCGAACTATCCAGATTGCCCGAGTAGAAATCCTCAAGAGTACGAGCCGTAGCATCATCAGAAGACATATCAGTAAAGAAGGCCTGATCAGCGCCAAAAGCCTCAGCAGCAGACTCCAAACGCTCACGAATACGCGAACGCAACTTCAAAGTCTTCTCCACCGTCTGATGCGAAATCAGATACACGTTCACCTCATGATGAACCTGACCAACACGGTCCACACGACCCGCACGCTGAATCAAACGAATAATCGCCCACGGCAAGTCATAGTTCACCACCACGTGAGCATCCTGAAGGTTCTGCCCCTCAGACAGCACGTCGGTAGCTACCAGCACACGCAACTCAGGACCGTTCAAAGCAGGAGCCTCCGCATCAGATGCCTGCTCCGTCGGCACACGGTTCGACACCGGCGAGAAACGACGAGCATACAATGCAGGATCCTTCGTGTCACCAGCCACCGCTTCCACATTCTCAACGCCCAGCTTCCGCAGGCCCTCAGCAATGTAGTACGCGGTGTCCTTATACTCCGTGAACACCAGCACCTTATCGTTCGCGTGCTTCTGCTCAATCAAATCACGCAGAGCATGCAGCTTCGAGTCAGTCTCAACCTGCCACGCGCCAAAACGCCCCAGCATAGCCTTAATCAGCTCGCTATCATGTTGCAAATCATCACGCAGACGAGACGTAAACACAGTCGAGGAAACCCACTTCGTCTGAGCCGGTGCACTCTGAACCAGGCTCTCATACATCTGCTCCAGGTTTCCGCTCAGGTCCTGAACCTGCAGGCCATCCACAGACTCAAAGTCAGCCGCGTCAGAACCCTCCAGACCCAACTGGTCATCCGAGAAACTACCCGTCGGAACACTCAGCTGATGGTCAATCGCGTAAATCCACAGCTCGTTACGAATCAACTGACGAGTCAACGACTGAATAAACGAATAACCCGAAGAGCTCAAACGCTTATACAAGCCCGAAAGCACAAAGCCACGCACATTACCGCGACCCGAACGAGCCGCCTCAATAATCGCCTTATCCTCCGGAGAATGGTGTGCGCTCGGGTTGTCATACCCCGAAATGTCATAACGCGGCAGACGCAAATCCCTCAAATCATCAAGGGTCTGGTCATCCTCCATAAAACGGGCAGGGTCATCAGCCTTAAAACTATGGCTCACCGGCTGCGACACCCAATCCGGGTAATAGAACTTACCCGTCGACAGCTCCAGGTAGCTACGCTCCTTCGTCACCAAACCATCAGGAGAAGTCCACATCTCCGTCGGCGCCTGGCGCTTCGTGTACGCACGAGTACGACGTACCAGATGGTCACTCATCAGCGTGCGCCAATCCTCCGGTTCCTCAGAAATCTCAAAAGCACGCAGGGTCGACAGGTTGCCCTCCAGCTTGTCGAACTTCTTCGAGTACTTCTCCAGGCCCTTCTCCGGAATAATACCCAGGTCAGCGTCCTCATCAAGGTACAGAGCCAGCTGCGCCTTCACATCGCTAAACGAAAGGTTAAACGGGGTCGCAGTCAGAAGCAGAACACGCGACTCATTACGCGAGATGTACTCTTTAATAGCACCCCACAGCTGCGTCTTCTCATTACGCAGATTATGCGACTCATCGCAAATCACCAGCTGATAACGCGCCAAATCAGGCAACTCAGCAGCCGCCATCGAATAGCGAACCACCTTACCCACCACGTCATACTCACCCAGATGCTGATTCCACATCTGCTCCAAGTTCTTAGGGCACAACACCAGAACGCGCATATTCTCTTCGTTCTGCAACATCGACGCCACAGCAATCGCAGTCAAAGTCTTACCCAGACCCACCACGTCACCCAGCATCGTGCCGCCACGGCGCATCAAACGGCGCGCCAAAGTATGAGCAGCCGACTTCTGGTAATCCATCAGCATATTCTCCAAACGCGGAGAAAGCGCATACTCCTGCTCACCAAAACGAGCATCCTCAGACAGCTCGTAGCAGACCTTCATATACACGTCATACGGGTCAGCCGGCTCAACCCACGACTGATCAATCAAATCAATAATCTCGCGGGTAATATCAAACGACGTACGCTCACTCCACAGATCCTCAAACCAATTCTTCAACTTCGCCGCATGATCCGAATCAGTCAACTCAACATTGAGCTCCAAATTCGTGTGCAAACCCGGGTGAGTAAAGTTCGAAGAACCGACGAAGCCTACGACCGAATACGGGCCGCGCAGGTCCGCCTTATGCGCAATATATGTCTTACCGTGCAATGCCTGCTTCGTGTACACCTTCATCTGCACACGGCCAGACTCCAAATGCTCCTTCAGGGTCAACAAAGCCTGACGACGCGAAGAGCTCGTACCACCAGCCATCAGCTGGCCACGCAAATGCTGAACCAGCTCATCGCGGTAGCCCGGGCGTTCGTTGTTCTCCACAGACGGCGACTCTTCGCCGCGCATCTCCGCCTGCGCCTCACGATGCATCTGCTCCGTAATCGAACGCGGCACCATACCCAGCAGAATACGAGCCACCGGAACGTTCTTCTTCGGATCCTCGCAGGGCTCAAACGGAGCCTGACCAATCTCATCAGCGAACTCGTCCCACGCGCTCAAATTCATATAACCCGTCGCAATATCCAGACGGTCATAGTACTCCATCGTGCGATGCAACGCGTCAGCAAGCTTCGCGCCCTTACCTTCCCCCTGCGGAAGATAACCAAGATTATCGTAAATTTCAGCCATGAAAATAACCTTTACTTGTGAGTGATTAAAAAGTGAGTGAAAAAACTAGGCAGCCAACAGCGCCTTAGCCAGCTCCAGCTGAGCCTTAACCTTCGCAGTACGACGCTTACGGCCAAAAGTCGCCAACACAGCCGACTCAACATCCTGGCCCTCATCCATCAGCTCAGGATTCTGCTCATAGAAGCGCCAAGCATTCGCAATCTCAACCGGGCTAATCTGGTCAAACTCGCGCACCGCACCATCCACCGAAGGACGGAACTCGCCATACTCCTCGCGCGACTCTTCAACATGCCACACGAACTTATGCTCATCCACCTGCAGCTCAGGCATGCGGTCCGCCAAACGGATAATCCAGTCGCGGTTCTTCTTCGCCAAACGGCTCACACCAAAGCACTGCGCCGCCAAAGTAGCCAAACGATCTGCCTGAACCGGGCCCTCAGCAGACACAATCTCTTCAAGAGCAGCAGACATCTGATCCTTAGAACGCTTACTGCGCAGCGAATCAAAAATATCGCGGTCACCCAGCGAAATCGGCTCCCACGGCTCAAACGGGTAACGGCCCTCCCCCACCGCAAGACACAGCGGAGGAACCGAGGAATCAGATGCCGGGGTCGGCTGAGAAGTCGAAGCAGGAGCCGCAGGCTGGGCAGGCTGCGGAACCGGTGCAGGACGGGCTGGGCGAGTAAACGCACCACGAGGCGCAGATACCTCAGTCTTCACCTCACGGGCAGCCGACGTAGCCTGACGAACCTCATCATCTAGCTCACGACGAACCGGTGCCGCCTCACCAACACCAAACAAATCAGCATGCACACGGTCCAGCTGGCTCTCACACCACGCCTGCTGCTCCGGCGCACCCAGCGCCTCAAAAAGACGAGCCGCCGAATCGTAGATACGCACCGCATCGTTGCGGTCCAAATCGACATAATGCGCGCTCTTGTTACGGAAAATACGCAAATCCTGCGCATAAGTACGCACCTTGCGAGCGCCGTCAGGTTCAAAAGGGAACTTATTGTCCGGGGTGCCCACCGCTTCAGTAAACATACGAAGCTGAACCTGAAGATCCTTCGGGTTATAAAGATCAGGGTGACGGAGACGCTTACGACTCTCGTCGTGAATCTTCAAAATGATGGTCCAGCCATGCTGATCAAGAACATCCTGACGCATGAAATCCTTCTGAGCCAACAACTTAGTCAGCAGAGGGTCAAGCTCACGGCTCAGATAATACAGGCACGAGGAAATGTGAGCGTTTGCCTTTTCAATAGACATATAAAACCATTTCGTTGTATGTGTTGCAGCAACCATTGCCACCACATTCATTATGCCTAATGAGAACGACATATGCGTACCGGTTCGTCATAATGGAACCCAACCCGCTTAACGGCGAAAAGCCACATGTGTTTCGAGAAGCCACCAAAGAAGTGGCTTTTCGAAACACATGTGGCTTCTCAATGTAAAGACCAGAAAATAGAAATCCGGCCCGTCTACTCCATCAAGAGTAGCGGGCCGAACGGTTAACTCAAGAGTACAAAAACCAGCACCCCAAATCAACACATGAAGGATAATTCTAAAGAGCCTACGCTTCCGAGGGCTTCGCGCCGGTCAGGCGGTACGCCTTGTACACGCCCGTCACGTTACGGACCACGTTCAGCACGTGCTCCAGCATGAAGCGGTCACCCAGCTCCAGGGCGAAGCGGTCCACCACGGTACGATCCTCCGAAGTGTGTACGCGCGCATCCAGGATGTTCACGCCCGACTCAGAAATCGCACGGATCAGGTCGCTCAGCAGGCCCTTACGGTCCAGTGCCTCCACCTGAATCTGCACACGGTACGTAGCGGTCGGCGAAGACGCCCACTCAACCGTGGTCACGCGCGGCTCCTCGTCAGCGTTACGCATGTTCGGGCAGTCGCGGCGGTGCACCGAAATGCCGTTGTAGCGGGTCACAATGCCGATAATGTCATCCGGCGGGACCGGGGTGCAGCAGCGCGCAATCTTCGTCAGCACACCCTCAGCACCCGGCACAATCACGCCGTTATCGCCAATCGCCTTGCGGGTCGACTTCAGCAGCGTCTCGTCAAAGTCGCTGACCTCAACCTCGGGTGCCGGCTCGTCGCCGCGGTGCACCTCAACGAGGGTGTCAATGACCTGCTTCGGCGTGATTTCGTGCTCACCAATCGCACGGTACAGCGACGCCACATCGTTCTTGTGCAGCAGCTGAGCCACCTGAGTCATAATCTCCGGGCTCATCATCTTCTGCAGCGGCAGCTCGCTGTTGCGCATGCTCTTGGTGAGCATCTCGCGACCGGCGAGTAGCGCCTCCAGGCGGCGTTCCTTCGCGAAGTACTGGCGGATCTTCGTGCGAGCGCGTGAGGAGCGAACGAACTTCAGCCAGTCCTCGCTGGGTCCGGCGTCTTCGTTCTTCGTGGTCATGATCTCCACGGTCGCGCCGGTGGGCAGAACCGTGTGTAGCGGCACCAGGCGACCGTTGACCTTCGCGCCGACGGTGCGGTCGCCGACCTCACTGTGGATGGCGTAGGCGAAGTCCACGGGGGTGGAGCCGTTGGGCAGGGCGATTGCCTCACCGTTAGGGGTGAGTACGACGATTTCGTCGGTGTCGAGGGTGTCTGCCAGCGACTCGTAGAACTTCTCCGATTCCGGGTTGGAGTTCGAAATCTCGGCGATGGACTGCAGGATGCCGACGTTCATCATTGCCGAGGTCTGGGTGCCCGGCTCCTTCGGGTCCTTTGCGGGCGCGCCACCACGAGCCGCGACCTTCTCGCCGCGCGACGCAGCCTTGTAGCGCCAGTGCGCAGCCACACCGTACTCGGCCTCTTCGTGCATCTTGTAGGTGCGGATCTGAATCTCAAGCGGCAGGTTGCCCGGACCGTACACGGTCAGGTGCAGCGACTGGTAGTTGTTGTTCTTCGGGTTCTTAATGTAGTCCTTGAAACGGCCAGTCATCGACGGCCACAGGGACAGCACGTGGCCGAGCACGGTGTAGCACTCCGCCTCTTCCTCGACCATGATGCGCACCGCGAGGATGTCGTTAATCTCGTCGAAGCTACGGCCCTTCGTCTTCATCTTCTGATGAATCGAGTAGTAGTGCTTGGGGCGGCCGGTCACGGTCGCCTCGATACCGACCTGTGCTAGGCGCTCCTTAATCTTGGTGCGCGCCTCGTTCAGGAACTTTTCGAGGGCGGGGGTGCGTTCGCCGACCATGCGCACCATCTCGGCGTAAATTTCCGGGCTCATGGCGGCGAAGGACAGGTCCTCCAGCTCCCACTTGATCGTGTTCAGGCCCAGGCGGTGCGCGAGCGGCGCGTAAATCTTCAGGGTCTCTTCTGCCTTCTTCGCGGCGGAAGCCTGCGGCACGAAACGCCAGGTGCGGGCGTTGTGCAGGCGGTCGGCAAGCTTGATGAGCAGCACGCGGATGTCCTTGCTCATGGACAGCACGAGCTTGCGGATTGTCTCAATGGAGGCGTTCTCGCCGTAGGTCATCTTGTCCAGCTTGGTCACGCCGTCGACCAGGTAGGCGACCTCCTCACCGAACTCTTCGGTGAGCTGCTCCATCGTGTAGTCGGTGTCTTCCACGGTGTCGTGTAGCAGGCCGGCGGCGAGCACGGGGCCGGTCGCGCCCATCTCCGCAAGAATCGCGGTCACAGCGACCGGGTGGGTGATGTACGGGTCGCCACTCTTACGCTTCTGACCCTCGTGACAGCGGTTCGCCACCTCGTAGGCGCGCTGCAACACTTGAATGTCCTCATCCGGGTGGTAGCGGCGCACGGCACGCACGACCGGCGCAATCATCGGGGAGAAACGGATGGTGCCGCCGTGCGAATCGGAGGCCTCCATCTTGCTGCTGCGGCTACCGAAGACGAGGCGGTTCGGCACACGTCCGCCAGCAGCCATGACGCGGTGCGAGCCGCGTTTCTTCTTTGCGTCAGACGAATCAGTTTCAGGCAGAGGAATCGGGCCAGCGGGCCGAACCGCAGGCTTCTCGGCGGTCCCTGCAGGGTTCTCAGCGTTGGTGTTCACGGCAGGTTCTGCACTCATTCCAGGCTCCTTCGGACTCAAGATAATCAGCCGCACACTCAGGTTCCTCATCGTTGAGGGCTATACCGGCCAAACCAGCCATCAGCAGGCTCAAACGCGAGCGCACAGTATCTTCACTTCTTATCCTACCCAGCGGTCTGGAACGCGCCAAACTATGCGACGTTTTAACACACCAGAGCGCGTTGTTTAGGAAATAATTGGGCACGCTAAAGGGGAGCCGACACCTTTCGGTATCGACTCCCCTATCGTTAGCAACGCCAGTAGCGCTGGCGGAACGTTGGCTAACCGTTCAGGTTCACGCGGTGAATCTCAATGGTTGCACGTGCCGGCTTCTTAGCGGGCTTCTCGGTTGCCTTCTCGTCCTCTGTGGAATCCTCGGACTCCTCAGACTTCGCAGCCTTCTCAGCCTCGGCGGGTTCCTCCGAAGAGTCGCCCTCAGCCTCGTCAGCATCCTCAGCGTCCTTGAAGCTGCCGCTCTCCACCTTCGCGGTGTGCTCACGAATCTGAGCCTCGCCCAAACGCAGCGAAGCATACAGCGGCGCAGACACGAACAGCGTACCGAACATGCCCACCAGAATACCCACGAACAGCGACAGGGACAGGTCCTGCAGAGTACCCGCACCCAGGATGAACGCACCAATGAACAGGATCGCGCCCACCGGCAGAACACCCACAATAGCGGTGTTAATCGAACGGACCAGGGTCTGGTTCACCGCCAGGTTAATCTGCTCGGCAAAGGTCGTGTCGCGGCGTTCCAGCACATCCTCGGTGTTCTCACGGATCTTATCGAACACCACCACCGAGTCGTACAGCGAGTAGCTCAGAATCGTCAAGAAACCAATAATTGCACTCGGAGTGATCTCGAAGCCGAACGCGGCGTACAGGCCAACCGTCACCACCACGGTGAAGAACAGACCCGCAATAGACGCCAGCGACATCTTCCAGGTGCGGAAGTAGAACGCCATACCAATCAGCGCAAGCACCACAAACGCGACCAGACCCCAGAACGCCTGACGGGTCACATCCGCACCCCAGGTCGGGCCCACAAACGAAGAGGTCACGTCATTCTCAGAGACGCCGTAACCCTCCTGCAGAGCCGCCTTCACCTGCAGAGTCTCATCATCGCTGAGCTTGCTCATCTGGGCACGAATCGTACCCGGCGCAATATTGGTCACGCGAACATCCGAAGCCTCCTTCGCCTTCTCGTGAATAATGCGCTCACCCGTAGCAGTATCAACGTGCGCAGTCTTCGAGACCACGAACTCCGAACCGCCACGGAAATCAATACCCAGGTTGAAGCCGCCACCAACAGCCGGAATCAGAACCGAAACCGCCATCAGCACAGTAGCCAGCAGCAGCCACAGGCGGCGCTTACCCACGAAGGGGTACGAGCGGGCACCCGAATGCAGGTCATTACCGAAGCGGGCAAAAGCATTAGGTTTCACATCGGTAGCCATGCTTAGCTCTCCTTCTTCTCATCAGAAGCAGACTCGTCAGCCTCAGCGGCGGCACGCTCTGCACGGCGACGCTCAGCAATGCTCAGCTGCTTCTCCTCCGGGCTGCGGAGGCGACCGGCACCACGGTACAGCGGCGTAGCGCCCAGCGACTCAGGCGACAAGCCCGAGTGGCGGTGACCCTCACCGAAGTAGCGGGTATTCGCCAGCAGAGTCAGCATCGGGTGGGTGAACAGGTACACGACCACAAGGTCAGCAATCGCAGTCAAACCAAGGGTGAACGCAAAACCCTTCACCGAACCGACCGACACCACGTACAGCACCACAGCAGCCAGCAGGTTCACAGCCTTCGACGCCAAAATAGTGCGGGATGCACGCTGCCAACCGTGATTCACCGCCGACGGGATTGTGCGGCCCGCACGGATCTCATCACGGATACGCTCAAAGTAGACGATGAACGAGTCAGCCGTAGCACCAATCGCCACAATCAGACCCGCCACACCAGCCAGGGACAGGCGGTAGTTCAACGCCCAACCCAGCAGTGCAATCGCCTCATACGAAATAATGCCAGCCACAACCAGCGACATCATCGTGACAAAGCCCAACAGACGGTACTGGAACAGCGAGTACACGAACACCAGCAGCAGACCAATCAGGCCGGTCAGCAGGCCCACACGCAGCTGCTCCGAACCCAGAGTCGCAGAAATCTGCTGCTCCGACTGGATCGTGAAGCTAATCGGCAGGGCACCGTACTTGAGCTGATCGGCGAGAGCCTTCGCTTCCTGCTCGGTGAAGTTGCCGGTAATCTGCGGCTTGCCGTCAGAAATCACTGCCTGCGACACCGGCGAAGACAGCACCTTGCCGTCCAGCAGAATCGCGAAGCGGGCACGCGGATCATTTGCGTTCTGTGCACGAATCGCGTTCAGGCGAGAAGTAATGTTCTGGAACTTCTCACGAGCTGCATCGTTGAACTGAATGTTCACAGCCCAACGGCCCGTCGTCACGCCCTGACCGCTCGTCTCCTGCGAGTGGCTTGCGGTAGAAATATCGCTACCGCTCAGCTCCACAGGACCCAGAATGTACTTCTCCTTACCGTCAGTGGAGCACGCCACCATCGGCTTAGTCGGGTCCGCGCTATCGGCGTCCTCATTGCGTGCCGCGGTGCAGTCCTTCGCCTCGTACTGCTTGTACAGGTCCGCAGTAATCCAGTTGCGGTCCGAACCATTAGTCGGTTCCGCGGAGGGCTTGGGCAGCTTATCGTCCGCAGTGCGGGCATCCTCAGCCACCGCAGTACCGGCACCAGAAAGCAGCACCGGGCGGAACGTCATATTTGCAGACGCCTGAATCAGCTGACGAGTCTCAGCGCTAATCGTTCCGGGAACCGAAACAACCACGTTATTACCCGAGCCGAAGGAGGTGGTAACCTCCGCCTCCGAAACGCCGGCACCATCAACGCGCTGACGAATAATCTCAACCGCCTGGTTCAACTGCTCCTGGGTGACGTTCCCATCCGAAGAGCCATTGACCTTCGGAGAAAGAATCATCTGAGTACCACCCGAAAGGTCCAGGGCGAGCTTCGGTGCCCAAGAACCTCCCGAGTAGGTGCTGCCGAAAATACCGGCAGCCATAACAACCATGAGCAGGACCATCGAGAGGAGCGCCCCTCGCGCGGCTGCAAGCGGTGAACGCTTAGCCATAATGTTCCTTCTTCGTGTGAATAGTATTGAGTATTCTACAGATTCCGTAACGCGAAAACCCGACGCCGCTCATGGGCGCCGGGCTCATACGCTCTGAATTACTTAGCAGTATCAGAAGAGGTATCGGAAGCGGGAGCTTCGGATGCGGTAGCCTCGTACACGTCCTCGGTCAGGGGCGCTGCGGGGGCTTCCTCCTCAACGACGGCCATAATCGCGTTCAGTGCCAGGGTGATAACAACACCGTCCGCAATCTGAAGCTGCAGCTTGTTGTTCTCAAGGTCAGTGCTGACAACGGTGCCGTAGATGCCGGAACCAGTCATCACCTGGGTGCCGGGGACAAGAGACTGCTGCATTGCGCGCAGTTCCTCCATCTGCTTACGCTGACGCTTCTGTGCAGAGAACATCATCCATGCCAGCAGCGCCATCATGGCGATCATAATCAGGAGGTTAAAATCCATGGTCTCACTTTCACATCCGCACCCGTGCCGCTCACCGCGAGGGTTGAGCGTACCAGAAGGTGTGGAATCGTAGATACAGTACGTATCCATCCTACGCGAGAGCGTGAGCTTTAGTGCCCCGAACCAGCATTTTTGTGAGGTTAACCTGAGTTTTGGACTCTCTCGGCGTAATTTTATGTCCCCAATGAAGCCCGGCAGAGCCCGATAGAGCCTACAGAGAAGCCCGCGGGAGGTTGCTACCTCCCACGGGCTACTACTGTGTTATCAGCTAATGCGGGCCTAGAGCTGAATCTCCGGGGCCTCCAAGCCGAGGTGCTCCCACGCCGCGGGCAGAGCCACACGACCGCGCGGAGTACGACCAATCAGGCCCTCACGCACCAGGTAGGGCTCGGCAACCGTCTCCACGGTCTCCGTCTCTTCACCCACCGCAATGGCGAGGGTGGACAGGCCCACCGGGCCGCCGCCAAACTTGTGAATCAGCGCCTCCAGCACGGCGCGGTCCAGGCGGTCCAGGCCGCGCGAATCCACCTCGTACATGTCCAGAGCGGTTGCGGCGTCGGTCGCATTAATGCGATCCACACCATTGACCAGCGCCCAGTCACGCACACGGCGCAGCAGACGGTTCGCAATACGCGGCGTGCCGCGGGAACGACCGGCAATTTCGGTGAAACCCTCGGAGGTAATCTGCATGTCCATCAGGCCCGCGCTACGGCGAAGCACCAGCTCAAGCTCCTCCACCGAGTAGAACTCCAGGTGACCGGTAAAGCCGAAACGGTCACGCAGAGGCCCGGGTAGCAGGCCCGCACGGGTCGTCGCACCCACCAGGGTGAACTGCGGCAGCTCCAACGGAATGGAGGTCGCACCCGCACCCTTACCGACCACAATGTCCACACGGAAATCTTCCATCGCCATGTAGAGCATTTCCTCAGCCGGGCGGCTCATACGGTGAATCTCATCCAGGAACAACACCTCACCGGGGGTCAGCGAAGATAGAATCGCCGCCAAATCACCCGAATGCTGAATCGCCGGGCCGGAGGTGATGCGCAGCGGCGCCTCCATCTCTGCGGCAATAATCATTGCGAGAGTGGTCTTACCCAGACCGGGAGGGCCCGACAGCAGCACATGGTCGGCGCTACGGCCACGCATCTTCGAAGCCTCCAGCACCAGGGACAGCTGCTGACGCACACGGCGCTGACCCACAAAGTCATCCAGGGACTTAGGGCGCAGTGCCGCCTCAATCATCTTCTCTTCGGGCTCTTCTTCCATTGCCACGAGGCGCTGGGCGGGAGCTGAAGACGCCTGAGTGCCGGGCACCTGACCGGGAAAATACCCGCCGGGAACCAGGGACGCCGCGGGCTGCGGCTCATAGGGATTCTGGCTCATAGAATTCTTCTTTCACAAAAGTTTGAGTGGGATACGTCGAACAGGGCGCGCCGATTAGTGGCGGCCCACCGTGTTCTGAGTACCCAAGGAGGCGAGCACACCGCGCAGAGCCACACCCACCGGCTCGGTCTCTGCGGCAGGATTGTGCTGCACGTAAGCGTCAATAGCGGCGGAAGCGTCCTTCTCGCTCCAGCCCAAGGAGGTGAGAGCGTCAAGCACCTGCGGCTTCCAGACGATGCCCTGACTCAGCGGCAGCTCATCGGTCTGACCATCACTGAGAATCAGCTTGCCGGCAAGCTCCAGCACAATACGGCGGGCACCCTTCGGACCGATACCGGGAACCTTCGTGAACGCCTTATCGTCACCGGTCGCCACGGCGCGCTCCACCTCAGCGGCAGTGTGAACACTCAACACCGCCAGCGCAATACGCGGACCAATACCGGAAACCGAAAGCATCATATCGAACACTTCACGCTCGGCAGGCTCCGAAAAACCGTAGAGAGTCATCGACTCTTCACGCACAATCATGGTGGTCAGCACGGTAGCTTCCTCACCGGTGCGCAGCTTGGAGAGAGTACGCGCGGTAGCGTACACGAGCATGCCGAAACCGTTCACGTTAATCACCGCATGATCAAGGCCGACCTGAGCCACACGACCGGTCAGGGATGCAATCATTTCTCTCCACCTTTCAACACCGCGCCCACGGATTGAGGCTCGCGGCAGTGTGAGGGCACCGGGAATTCCGGCACCCACAGAACGCACTCCCCCAGTTCGACGGGGAGACACTACAAGTATATTAGAATATTTCTTCTGAAATCAAGCATATATTCGAACTTCTTAGCGAATATACGCAAGCTAGCAGGAGCGGCGCACAGGCCCACGAAGCCCCCCCTCTAACGGCGGCACCTCTAGCGGCGAGCGCGCGCCTCCGCCTCCATCCAGGCACGCTGCGCCGGAGTCAACGACCCACCACGGCGAGCCTGTGCCGGGCGTGAACCCTGGTGAGTCTGCGTCTGCGCCGCCATGTTAATACCAGAACCGATGCCGCCGCCACGCCAACCGTGACAGATCGCAATCGCCAGGGCATCAGCAGCATCGGCGGGCTTAGGCATGGAATCCAGCCCCAAAATGCGGGTCACCATGCGACCCACCGACGCCTTATCGGCGCGGCCGCTACCGGTCACCGCCGCCTTCACCTCCGAAGGGGTATGGAAGAACACCGGCACGCCGCGCATCGCCGCCGCAGAAATCACCGCACCCGAAGCGTGCGCCGTACCAATCACCGTGTTCACCTGCTCTTGGGCGAAGATACGCTCAATCGCCAGGGCATCCGGCTTGTAGGTGTCGAGCCAGTGGGAGGCGGCGTTGAAAATCCAGAGAATACGCTGGTCCAGGGACTCCGCCGGGATTGTGCCGGCAACACCCACGTTCACGAAGTGCGCCTTACGGTCGGCGGTCATATCGAGCATGGAGAAGCCACAGCGGGTCAGACCCGGGTCAACACCCATGATGCGGGTGGCACCCGGCACACGCTCCACAGCGGTGGCGGCGCGGTTCTCACGCATGCTATCGCGTGCGGCAGGTTGAGCGGCAGCCATCATCTCCCCTTTCGACAAACTCCCTAGAGAATCTCTAGATTCTAGCCCTTCAGAATCCTAGCACCCGGCACCGGGGCACGCCACGAGATTAGTCGTCGCGAGAACGGTCACCGCGAGAACCGTCACCATGCGCCCCGCGAAAAGTACCCAGCGCATCCCCAAAACGCTAAGAAGCCACTCCCCCAACCAGCCACCCTACGGCGGCTCGGTTAAAGGAGCGGCTTCTTCAAACATCAGATACCAGAATCCGAGTGATTACTCAGCTTCCAGCTCTGCCATAACCTCAGCAGAAACGTTAGCGTTCGAGTAGACGTTCTGAACGTCGTCGAGCTCTTCAATAGCGTCTGCCAGCTTCATGAACTTCTTAGCACCCTCGGCGTCCAGGTCAACCTGCATGGTCGGGCGGAAGACCGGGTCGTCGTTGTTGTACTCCAGGCCAGCCTCGTCCAGTGCCTTACGGATCTCGGGCAGGTCGGTCGCTGCGGAAACAACGGTGAACACGTCGCCCTCGTCCAGAACCTCTTCGGCACCTGCATCCAGAACAGCCATCAGAACGTCATCCTCGGTCAGACCGTCAGTCTTGGTGACCTCAGCAACGCCCTTACGCTCGAACAGGAACGCAACCGAACCCTGGTCAGCCATGGTGCCGCCGTTACGGGTCACAGCCAGGCGAACCTCAGACGCCGCACGGTTACGGTTATCGGTCAGACACTCAATGTACAGAGCGGTACCCTGCGGGCCGCGTGCTTCGTACATGATTTCGGTGTAGTCAATGGTCTCACCGGTCAGACCAGCGCCACGCTTGATTGCGCGGTCAATGTTGTCGTTAGGAACGGAGTTCTTCTTCGCCTTCGACACAGCCAGGTCAAGAGCGGGGTTACCAGCAATATCAGCGCCGCCCATACGTGCTGCAACTTCAATTGCCTTAATGAACTTCGCGAAAGCCTTCGCGCGCTTAGCGTCGATAGCAGCCTTCTTGTGCTTAGTAGTCGCCCATTTAGAGTGACCGGACATTCGTATCTCCCTTAGTCAAAACCTCTGTGCGGACACGGCGAAACGTCCCACGCACCGTACTGTACTCACATAACTATACCGTAGCGGAGGCGCACACCACCTCAGAAAGTGCACGCCACCACCCGGAATAGGATGCTAGCGGGGGCGAGACGCAGCCGAAGCGCGTGCCTTCTCCACCAGCGAGTCGTCAATCGTGTTCGGCGTGAACTCGCCAAACTTACGCTTAGCCGCCTGCTCAATCAGGTAGTCCGAAATCTTCGGGTTCTTCGGCAGCAGCGAACCGTGCAGGTAGGTGCCAATCACGTTGTGCACGCGCGCACCCTCATGCGAGTCGGTCACGTTGTTGCCCTCGCCCTTGGTGACGGTAGCCAGCGGGGTGCATCCGGCGCCCAGGTAGGTCAGACCCGAGTGGTTCTCAAAACCAATCACGGTGCCGAACTCCTTGGACTCCTCAACAATGTTGCCAATCAGGCGGTCATCGCCACCGACCGTGTGCGCGTCAAAAATGCCGATGCCCTTGAGCACCTCACCCTCACGGGTGCGGAATTCCTTACCGAACAACTGGTACAGGCCACAAATGACGAGCATCGGCACGCCATCCTCAGCCAGCGAGCGCAGCGTGTCACCGTTCGCGTGCAGGTCGTCCTGAATCACGGACTGGCCGGAGTCCTGACCGCCGCCACCCAGAATAATGTCAACATCTTCCGGGAAGGGCTGACCGGGGTTGTGGTCCAGAATCTGCACGTCAAAGCCGTGTGCCTGCGCGCGACGAGCCAACGCCAGGGTGTTGCCCCAGTCGCCGTAAATGTTCATGTCGAGCGGGTACAGCTGCAGAATACGCAGAGTCTTACCGTTATTGGGACCGGAGGCGGGGGTGCCCTCAAAAGTGTGAGTTGCCGTCATTAGGAGACCCTCTCAACGTCAGTGATCTTTGCGAGCTCTTCACGCAGAGCCAGCATTGCGGTGTAGGTGCAGAAAATACGCATGGGCGCGTTACCGCTGGAAGCGATGAAGCCCTTGAGCGCATCGGCGAGGTTCTCGTTGACCTCGTCAACCTTCACGCCGTCATGCTCCAGGCGCAGCGCCATATCCCAGGCGCGCACACCCGAAACCATCTGCACGCCGGTCTTCTTCAAGCTGTCGAAGTCGACATCCCATAGCCAGGACACGTCACGACCGTCAGCGTACTGGTCGTTAATCGTGATCATGGTGGCGTAGTCGTCAGCGTTCGCGCTCGCCAGGGACAGGCGGAAACCGCTCGGGTTCTTCACCAGCAGCAGCTGCAGCGGGCGGCCGTTCACGTTCAGGGTCTCACCGCGACCGAAGGCGGGGGTAATCTTCGCCAGCTCCGCGATGAGCTTATCTTCGTTGAGCTTATCGCCCATGACGGCGCGGGTCAGCGCCATAGCGCCAGCCGCGTTGAAGATGTTGTAAATGCCGTAAAGGTTAATCTCGCCGACTCGCTCCACACCCGCCAGATCGAAGGTTGCGGAGGTGCCGGAGAATGCGGTCAGGGTGACATCTGCATCGGGCAGGGTTGCCTTCGCGACAGTGCCGCCGCGCATCTCATCATCCGAGGGGAAGTACGAGCGCAGGGACTCATCCAGGCCGTAGTACTTGACGGTCACGCCCGGCTGCACGTTCTCAGCGAGGGAGCGGATGCGCGGATCCTCACGGTTAAGCACCACGGTACCGGTCGTTGCGGAGGCGACGGTCGCCAGCATGCGGCGGGTCGTGTCAATCTCACCGAAACGGTCCAGCTGGTCACGCAGAACGTTCAACAGCAGAGCATAGTCGGGTTTGACGGCCTTGACGAAGTGCACGGCGTGTGCCTCGTCCAGCTCAAGCACGGCAATATCAGCGTCAAGCTTGCCGCCGAGAGTCATCTCGCCCAGCAGTGCCGCGGCGACACCGCGCACAAAGTTCGAACCGGTGCGGTTAGTGAAAACCTTCAGACCCTGAGCTTCAAGCAGCTGCACAGCCATTTTCGTGGTGGTGGTCTTACCGTTCGTGCCGGAGACAACAACCACGCCGTAGGGCAGCTTCGCAAGCTCTTCAGCGACGAAGTCGGGGTGCAATTTTTCCATGACAAGGCCGGGGAAGGCGGAGCCGCCGCCGCGAAGCTTAGTCGCGGCGCGTACGCCCTGGCCGAGAAGACGAATGAGGGGTTTGGACATGCTTACCATTTTAGTACACGCACGCTAACGGCTGAATGGTCCGCCCGGCTCGTTCGCTCATGCCGGAAGGGGCAGGGTTACTGGGGTTTTGGTGCGGGGGGGGTGCGGTCGGGTGGGGTTTTGGTGTGAGGGTATTGGCGCGGGACTCCGGCTAGAGCGGAGCGCCGGGGGGATTAGAACAGCGAGCCCACTTAGAACAGAGAACCCTGCACCCTCACCCGCGTGAACTCCTGCGCCGGCTCCACCAGCACATTCCGCCACGCGGCAGTATTCACCAGGAACGACGCGTCAGCATCGCCGGTGTGGGCGCTCAAAAACTGACCCGCCGCACCCGTACAGAAGAAGCCAGCTGCCCCGTTCTCCAGACCTGAATCGCAGGGTGCCAGCGGTTCGGGCGATTGCGCCCGCAGAGCCGCATAGGGGCGGTTCATGGCGAGCGACGGAATCCACGGCTCATCCAGGGCGGTGAGTGGCACTTCCGGCTCGGTGCGCGCCAGTTCGGCGAGCGCTTCGCGGGCGCGGGCGACCGCCTCCTGGTGGGCAACACGAAGCTGTGCACCGGGCAGCGGGTTCGTCCAGGCGCGGTACTTGCTCGCCACCTGCTTGACCTGCGGAATCTTCGCGAGGGCGGTCACGGCGTCCTCGGCGCGGCGAATGGCAAGCCCGTCGGGTGCGAGCGCAATATAGGTGGCGGTGGCGACCGCCTGCTCATCCAGGCGGCGCGGGGTCGAATGCAGGGAGCTCGTGCCAACCTTGTGCGTGCCGTCCGGGAAGGTCGCGATGTAGAGGCGATGCTCCAGCATGGCGTAGGCGCGCATGGATTCGGTGAGCGTTCCGGGGTACAGGTGCGCGCTGTGCAGGGCGGTAAATTCGTCGCGGGCGGTGCAGCGCGGGCACTGCTGGCCACGCTGGATGCGGGCACCTTCGGGACAGGGTACGCGGCGGATTCCCGCGGAGGCTCCCCCGGAGATTCCCGCGGATTCGGTGGCGGCGTCATTGCTCGTGCCGGTGGTGTATCCGGCGCAGTAGCGGTAGAGTTCCCCCTCGCTATCGCGCGGAATACGTAACCCCAGGTAGGCGCCGGGGGTCAACGGAATCTGGATGCGAACCCCGCTCGGAACGCCACGCTGCGCAGGCTCGGGTGTACCCTCCCCTGCCGATTGAGATGCCCGGCTATTAGCTCCTTCAGCGGCCCCGCCAATGGCTCCACCAGTTACAGGCACGACCGGTTCCACCTCAATGAGCGGGCGGCGGTTGGACCAGCGGATCTGCCTCCAGATGAGCAGCTGCGGCGCGCCTGCAGAATCACCGGCGGCATTATTACCAGCGACGGGCACAGCACTAAACTCGTCGAAAGCAGTCTCAAGCAGGTTGGGGTAGTCCATAGCATTCCACTCTAGCGGGTCTGGCAAATCTGGCGGGTTCACGGCGCGGCTGGCGGAATCGCTTCAGACGCTCCGCCCATTCCAGGCGCGCATCCCCGGAAAGCAAAAAGAGGCCAGCGTCCTTCACGCTGATCCGCACCCCCGCAGTGTTGCCGTGCGTTCACGCACGACGGGGTGGGTTCTCAGCTGAGGCGCTGACCTCTGTGGTTGAGGCAGGGCGCTTACCCTGCCAAGCCCGAAAGCGATCGGTGACCGCTATTTTTCGGTGAGCTATGCGGTGTTCATGGAAGCCGGAAGCTTCCCAACAGCGTCGCTGCATTTAAAACTTTGCCATATCCAATGGACATAACATCATTCAAATACGCATCGACTGCCTAATCTGCGCATTTATGACACAGAATTTCTGTGCACTAGCTGGCAAATTGAAGCAATTAGTGCAAAATTTCAAAATCACCAAGCCACTCAGCCGGACTATCTGACGGATGAACCACGCCATCTAGCTGAGGCGAGCAAACCCCTCCGCAATCGCAGAACGCATATCATCCAGCGTGCGGGACATAGTCTTGGTGTGAGCGATAATCGGCAGGAAATTCGTATCCCCACTCCAGCGCGGCAGAATGTGCTGATGCAGGTGATCAGCAATGCCCGCGCCGCCCACCTTGCCCTGATTAATGCCAATGTTGAAGCCGTCATTATGCGACACCTCGCGCAGAACCTTCATGGCGAGCTGGGTCAGCTGCGCAATCTCCATGGTTTCTGCCTCGGTCGCATCATCGTAGAACGGGATGTGACGATACGGGCAGACCAGCAGGTGCCCGGGGTTGTACGGATAGAGGTTGAGAATCACGAAGGCATGCTCGCCGCGGTACACAATCAGCGACTCTTCGTCACTGCGGCTGGGCGCGGTGCAGAAGGGGCAGGTCTTCTCGGTGTAGTCCTTCTGGCCACCGCTCACGTAGGCGGTGCGGTGAGGGGTCCACAGGCGCTGGAACTGGTCCGGCGCGCCGGGCAGCTCGAAGGAATCCTGCACCGAGGCTGCGGTGCCGTGCTCGGGGGTCGTGTTCTCGCTCATAGTCCCATTCTATAGCCCACGCGCGGCAACGGGAACGCCCCGCCCATCATGCGTGCCAGATATGAGATGGCTCCCCCGGCAGCACGCTTAGCTGTGCTGCTTTTCCAGGCGAATGATGCGGGTGGCACCCTCAAAGGTCATGGGGAAGCTCAGCACGCCGTCCTCCATGGTGAATTCCTTAGTTTCCTTATCGGAGGCGTACGGTGCGTGCTTCAGCTTCGCGCGGTCCACATGCGAAATGTAGCTGAAGTTGCCGGTCTTCGCCTCGAAAGTGCCAACCCAGAAGGGGGTTGCCAACTCTTCGTGGTTCAGGTGGTAGGTGACCTCGATAATGCCGTCGTGAATGACAGCGTCCATGTAGTTCTCGAGGCCCGCAGCGTCCTGCTGAACCCAGGTGCCGTCAGCACTCGCAGTCGAACGAGTCGCGAGCACAGAAGAGGGAACAGCCGTCGCGGCGGATGCGGCAGGCTCCTGGTTACTGGTGCTATCCGGCGCGGGGGTCTCAGTGGGCTGGGTCGCGGTCGGGTGAATCGACGGGTCATGCGAGGTAATAACCGCCGCCTTAATTCCGGTGCTGTCGTCGCCGGGGGCGGAAACAGCGCTGGGCTCGGCGGTTTCAAAAGCTGCGGGGTCAACAACCGCACTTGCGGAGGCGTTATTCGGTGCGGATGCGCACGCGGTGAGGGAGAGCGCGCCGAGTAGTGCGAGCGCGCTCAGGGTGGACTTAGGTGCCACGAATGTGTCCTAACAGAGTATGTGTTTGAGTGAGTTTGTGAGTTGAGTGGTGCCTCCCCGTGAGTGAGGTGGGGATACGACGACACCCCGTAGCGCATTGAGGCTACAGGGCGTTCGATAACCAGCACGGTAGATAGTTTATAGGCTCTGGCTAGGCGTTTCACCAGTAGCGGTCATTTTTAAATGATAGTTTGGTCACATTAGACCTTAAGTTGAGGGTTTTTTCGCGCACATGAATCCCAATTTACACTCCGCGCGGGCTAATTTTGCCTCGACAAGGCGAAATATCTCGCACGGTGGCGTGGGCGGCGGCTTTCTTGCTTTCGTCTTGCCTTCACGTGGGCTCGGCACCCAAACCCACCGCTTCAATAGGTGCGCGGTGTGGGTTTGAGTGCCGAGCCTCAACTGAACTGTTATAGCTACGTTTATATCCGCGCTACCGCAGCCCAGCTACTGTTCGCAGGCTCCTGTTATTTGCGGGAACGCAACGAGAACTTCTCACGAATAATCGTGAACGTCTGGCGGGTCTCCTCCAGTAGGGCGACCGGCTCCTGCTCGCGCACCGCAACCTCATGAGATACCGAGGAATCGGCGGAACCATCAGCCCGCGCGGCGCCCGGAGCAGTACTCGAGGCTGCCGCGGAAGTCGTTGCCGAAGCAGGCTCAGCAGCACCAGAAGTACCAGGAGCAGTAAAGCCCGCGGCGGCAAAACCGGCGGCACCGAAACCACCAGCCCTGAAACCTGCGCGGCGTGCCGCCTCCGCCTCCGAAGGAACCGGGTGCACACCGTCCTCATCCACAACCTCACGCAACGTGTAGTCGCGGGCTTCACGGCGCGCATACTCACGAGCCAGCAGGGCACGCAACTCAGAAATTTCCTGTCGAAGATCGTCCACGTCAGCCTTGGTTGCGGGGTACTCCTGCTCCTCCCTGCCACCGATCTTTTCGATAATCCAGCTGGCGAGCGCACCGGTCGCGACCGCGACCATACCCACGCCGTACAGCATGACGACCACGGCGATAACCCTGCCGATACCGGTAATCGGGTAGACGTCGCCGTAACCGACCGTGGCGAGGGTCGTGAACGTCCACCAGTAGGCGGTGGGCAGGTCACGGATCATCGCGCCTGACTCGGAGGACTCCACCGAATAGATCGCCAGGGCGAACATGATGATGAAGATCGCGGTGTATCCGAAGAGCTTCACCGCCAGCTCTGAGAGCCTCTTATATTGGCGGTTGGCGGTCATGTAAATCATGGCGAGGAAGCTGACAATACGCCACGCGGGCAGCAGCACAATCGCCAGGTTCATCAGGTTGTGCGTGATGAAGTAGAGTCGCCGTGGCGCCAGGTACAGGCGAATGCAGTAGTCGGCGGCGAATAGGCCCCACAGAATCAGCTGAAGGATGTTGAGGTACCCGTCGTACGGCTCCTGGATGCGCGTGCTCATGATGGGCGCGGCGAACGCGAGCAGGTACAGCACGGACGCCACGAACATGGGTCGAGAGGAGCGTTCCTCCCACGCCGCCAGGTTCTTCTCGCCGCGGTACTTGCTGAGCGTGCGGAACAGGCGGGTGCGCGGGGCACGACGCGGCGGGTCCGTGACGGTGCGGGTGACCGTGCGGATGGTCGTGGTGTGCGTTTCAGATTCGCCCGCGTCAATAATCTCGGCGGCACCATCAGGGTTACCCTGGGTGTCTGCCTTCTGGGTGCCTGCTTTCTGGTCGCCTTGCTTGCCGTGCGGGTGATGCGTGGTGCGGGTGATGCGACGCTCCTCGCGGTGCGTGCCGTCCGGCGCATCGGTAGTGGCGTATTCTTCGACGACCTCTTCGTAGTCGTCGTCGGGATCCAGGTCGTTGGAGTAGACGGAATGGGTGCTGTCCAGGCGGGCGCTATCAATCTGCACCGCATCAGCCTGCACTGCCTCCATGCGGGGAGTGGTAGCCTCTGCGGGGGTTGCTTCGGTAGGACTCGCTTCGGCGGGAGCAGTTTCAGATGCGGTATTCTCAGCGGCGGCTTCAGATGCAACAGTTTCAGGGCGCACAGACGCACCCGCCGGGTTGTTCCCCGGAATATTGCCCGAGGTATTGGGTGCTGTGCCGTTCTCTACCGTGTTGTCTGCTTGGTTCTGTTCCGCCTTATCCATAGTGTGAATGATACTCTGCGCCGTTGCGTTTGCGTTTCTATTTCGTTGCACTGTGACCTTGTGCTGTGACCTTTGGGCGGCGGTCTTTACGCTGTGCCGCGGTCTTTGCACTGCGGGCATTTAACCTGACACAATATGTGGTGTACCCATCACCTCGGTTGCGCTATCCGGCAGTGTTACTGCCCCGCAGTGTTGCTATCCCGCAGTGTTACTGCCCCGTAGCGTTGCCGACCCGCACATCGGAGTGCCTCATGTCTTCACACACCACCGCGTCCTTCTTCCGCCTGCCTAACTTCCGCCTGCCTAACTTCCGTCAGTCGGGTTCTCGTCAGCAGAGTTTCCATCAGCCGGGTTCCCGTCAGCTGAGTTTCCGTCAGCTGGGCGCGAGCCTCTGCTTCTCCGGTGCGCTCGCCGCCGCCCTGGGCGGATGCGCCACCTTGAACTCTTCCCCTTCTGCGTCTGCTGAGGCTTCGTCTGCGCCGACTGCGGCGAGCCACGCGACGGCGCCGGTACTTCAGGATTCTGAGGGTTTCCGCCTGTTTACGGGTCGCGGTCCCGTTGAGGAGGCGGTCTTTGAGGGCCCGGCGGCGCCCGCCTCCTATTCGTATGTGGAGTTTGAGCGTCGCGGCGAACCGGAGGGCACGATGAAGGTTTCTGTCTCTGACGGTTCGGGCACGCAGGTTGAGGTGGTTGCTGGCGGCTCGGGTGAGGGTGCGGGCGTGTGGGTTCGTAATACGGCGAGCGCGTCGGCGCCGAGCCCTTCTAGTTCCGGTCCCTCTAGTTCCGCTAAGTCTGCCGGTGCGGTGAGTGTGCCGTATAGTTCGGCGCGTGTGACGGCTTCGACGTCGCAGCTGACTGATGATGCGCAGTGGATGGTGTCTGTTCGTGCGGCGGGTGTTGATTCTTCGGGCGTATTTGAGGCTCCTGATGGCGTGCCGCTGACGAGTCAGAGCGCTGAGGTGGGCGAGATTCAGATGCAGGGCAGCCGCGGTTTTGTGCACGATACTGTATCGAAATCGGGCGGCGGTTCGGTTGCGGTGGAGAACCGTTCGGATGCGAAGATGACGGTGTATTGTGCGGGTGTGGATCGTAAGGAGCGTAGTGTGCCTGCGGGTGGCCGCGTGTTTGTGGAGGATTTGGGGGTGCGTGCTTCGGCGGGTTCTCCCCTGTTTTGTGGTGTGGTGACTTCTGATAGTACTGCCAGCTGGAATGTTACGGCGCTCGGTGGCCGCGCCTAAGAGTAGCCGCGGCGTTCAGAGTGTGGTGAGTGCGCCTCCGCAAGCCCGGGCGTATTCCCGCGGAAAACCAGCAAATACACGGCAAAAACGCGCATCAGTACGGTGTATAACCCACCCCCTTTATGGTGACAAGTAGTCACCAAGCTTAGCCATAGCTAACAGGAAAAGACGGTATTCAAGAGCAGATACTGGGATAAGGACAGCATTCACACCCTTCACCAGTAAGGAAGCAAGATCATGACCGTCGTGTCAAACACGTCCGAAGCACTCAAGTCCCCCTACGAGGACACCCTCAAGCGCCTACTCTCCGATGCACGCGCAGAAGCCGTCGAATCCAGCGTCTCCGAACTCGAACGCCTCGCTATTGCACACGACGCATCCCACTACCTCCTCGTTCCCGCGGGTCTGCTTCGCCCCGACTCCGCCGAAGACGTCGCAAACATCTTCCGCGCCGCAGGCGAACTCGGCCTGCCCCTCACCTTCCGCTCCGGTGGCACCTCCCTCTCCGGCCAGTCCAGCGGTGACGGCCTGATGGTCGACACCCGCCGCCACTTCAAGAAGATTGAGGTCCTTGAAGACGGCAAGAAGGTGCGTGTGCAGCCCGGCGCGACCATCATGATGGTCAACAACTACCTGGCGCCCTACGGCTACAAGCTCGGCCCCGACCCGGCATCCTGGTCCGCCTGCACCATCGGTGGCGTGGTCGCTAACAACTCCTCCGGCATGTCTTCGGGTACCGCCTACAACACGTACAACACCCTCGACTCCATGGTGTTCGTACTGCCCAGCGGCACCATCATCGACACCGCAGAACCGGACGCCGACCAGAAGCTGCGCTCCCTCGAACCTGAACTTCACGAGGGCCTGCTGCGCCTGCGCAAGCGCGTGCTTGAGAACCCCGAATCCATGGCGAAGATTCGCCAGCAGTACTCCATGAAGAACACCATGGGTTACGGCCTGAACTCCCTGGTCGACTTTGAAACCCCCGTGGACATTCTGCAGCACCTGCTGATTGGTTCGGAAGGCACCCTCGGTTTTGTTGCTTCGGCAACCTACCGCACCCTGCCGATTCTGAAGAACATTTCCACCGGCCTGCTCGTGTTCGACAACCTGATTGATGCGGCACGCTCCGTGCCCGAACTGGTTGCTAACAAGCTCGCTACCGTCGAGCTGATGGACGCCACCAGTATTCGTGTGGCTCAGCGTACCGGTCAGGCTGCGGAGGCGCTCGCCGCCATTGACGTGAAGGACCACGCCGCTCTGCTGGTTGAGTTCCAGGGCAACTCCGAGCAGGAGCTGAACGACCTGGCTACCGCTGCGGCACCCATGTTTAAGAGCCTGCCCGTGGCGTCGCCCGTGTCGATGACCAGCAAGCTGTCTGAGCGTAACGCTCTGTGGGCTGCCCGCCGTGGCCTGTACACCACCGTTGCAGGTAACCGCCGTTCTGGCACCAACGCACTGCTCGAAGACGTGGTCGTGCCCGTCGAGGTTCTGGGCAACACCTGTAGCGACCTGACCAAGCTGTTCGACGCACACGGCTACCAGGACTCCGTGATCTTCGGCCACGCGAAGGACGGTAACATCCACTTCATGCTGAACGAGCAGTTCCGCGACCCGAAGCAGCTGGACCGCTACCGCGACTTCACCGAAGAAATGGTTCAGCTGATTCTCGGTAACGAAGGCTCGCTGAAGGCTGAGCACGGTACCGGCCGTATCATGGCTCCGTTTGTGAGCCGCCAGTTCGGTGACGAGCTCTTCGACGTGATGCGCCAGATTAAGCGCCTCATTGACCCGAAGGGCTTCATGAACCCCGGCGTTCTGCTGGTTGAGCCGGGCACCGACTACGTGACCGATCTGAAGGTCGCTGAGACCGTTGAGGAAGAAGTCGACCGCTGCGTTGAGTGCGGCTACTGCGAGCCGGTCTGCCCCTCCCGCAACCTGACTTTGACCCCCCGTAAGCGTATTGTGCTGCGCCGTGAGATTGCCGCCGCCGAGGCGAACGGCGACCACGAGCTCGCCGAGCGCCTGCGCAAGGAGTACGAGTACTACGGCATTGAGACCTGTGCTGTGGACGGCATGTGCCAGACCCGCTGCCCCGTGAACATCAACACCGGTGACCTGATTCGCCGCCTGCGTTCTGAGAACCAGGACAAGATGGCTGCCGCCGGCTGGAAGGTCGCCGCACAGCAGTGGGGCATCATGGACAAGGTCGCCGGCAAGGCTCTGACCGTGGCGAAGAAGCTGCCGTTCCCCGTGGTGCACGGCACCACCAACATTGCCCGCAAGGTCATGGGTGACGATATGGTTCCTTCCTACAAGAAGGACCTGCCGGTTGGTGGCCCGGCACGTAAGCCGCACAAGGACGCAACCGCTGAGATTGTGTTCTTCCCCGCCTGCGTGAACTCCATGTTCGGCGGTGTGGACGGCGACGGCAAGCACGACCCGGTCAACGCAACTCAGGCGTTCATCCGCCTGTGCGAGCGTACCGGCGTGAAGTACCGCATCCCCGACAACATTGGTGAGATGTGCTGCTCCACCCCGTGGAAGTCGAAGGGCTTCACCGACGGCTACTCGATCATGAGCGACCGTGTGCTGAAGTCCCTGTGGGAGGCTACTGACGGTGGCCGCCTGCCGGTCGTGTGTGACGCTTCGTCCTGTACTGAGGGTCTTGAGGTGATGCGCGAGAAGGTTATTAAGGCGCTTGAGCACAAGATCGTGAACGGCCTGAAGCCGGGCGAGCCGGACTTCTCGCGTCTGCGCATGTACGATGCGGTTCAGTTCGCCGCCGATAACATGCTGGACAAGCTGACCGTGTCTGCTCCCCTGCCGTCGGTTGCTCTGCACCCGACCTGCTCCATGACGCACCTGGGCACTCAGCCTGCGTTTGAGAAGATTGCGAACGCGATGAGTGACGACGTGTACGTGCCGAAGCACTGGGGTTGCTGTGGTTACGCGGGTGACCGCGGTATGCTGCACCCGGAGCTGACGGCGAGCGCTACGGAGGCGGAGGCTGCGGAGCTGAGCGAGCAGAAGCAGTTCGCCGCATACATTTCGGCAAACCGTACCTGTGAGCAGGGCATGACCGAGGCGACCGGCCACAGCTACCAGAACGTGCTGCAGCTGCTGGAACGCACCACCCGCTAATTAGGGTTGAGCGCGTAGCAACGGTATAAAGAAGGGACCCGGCGGGCTATCTGATGGATAGCCTGCCGGGTCCCTTGCTAATTATTTATTTTTGAACGACCACATTCCGCTAAATATCGCAATAAATACAAGTGGTATATACACTACATAAACCCCTATATAGAACATCAGCACAATCATGCTCCCCAATACTTCAGAACGCGACTTCTTATCCCGTAAACATATCGGATTCTGCTCTGAAAAAGATAAAGCCGCCAGAAAAATTAAAGAAAAAATCCCCGGAAAATTAAAAGCATGAAAATCCCACAATACAAACGCCCATAGCGTAAAGGCTACAATCTGCAGCCCTCCGCTCCTAATCTGTTTCATGGAAATAGCACTAACAAACATGCATATCCATCCCACAATACAAATTATATTCTGCGACCCGGACAAGGGTTCTTGCTGAAGGAAAGTAGCAACATCGGCAACTGGCTTAGCTAGAGCGTCAAAATGAACCCATTCAAGAAATTTTGAAATGCCCATGAGGCCGCTTAGTCCTGTATTGTTCCAGAGAGAGTAAATTACCGACATAGAGTAAGCAGATACGAAAACGCAGAAAGCTTTCGAGAAAAGGTTTTTGTCTGCTATATATTTTGCCGTGGTTTCCATATTAATAGCCACCAAATTCTCCTCAATATACAGAATAATAGAAATTCTTGAACGATAGCGCAGATATTTATATATCTGCATTGAAAAGGCGGGCACAAAGCTCCCCGTCAGCCTCCGTTACGATAATGACCGGCTTACCGCCCGCAACCTTGCGGACACGGTGGAGTACGTCAGCCTCATCTTCGCCGGGAGCCGCAGGGATGACGTGGCACTCCCCTCCTGCCTTCTGCGCAGCGAGCGCTACGAGTGCCTGGTGTTCTGGATCGCGGCGGGCAGACAGGTTGAAGCGTCCCGCGATGCGAGCTCGTTCTTTCATCACTTCAATGCTTGCCATTCTTCAATCCTTTCAAATGCGCCTTCTACGATAAAGGCTGTTGCTTCTTCGTAAGCGGCGTTGCTTTCCATAATACTATTCAGGGGTCGGTTCTCTTCGACCATGTAATAGCGAAGGCACAGGTATACCCGCGCAAGCACCGTGCTTGACCGCCGCCGTCGCGCAAAAAGATTGGGAACAACTAGGTGCGAGTACAGGATTTCAAACGAACCCTAGTGCGCTACCGTAGACACACCATATGGCACAGACACACAAAAGAGAGGTAGGGCTGACAATAGCCCTACCTCTAAGATGTTTTAAGATAGCACGGTTGACTAGTCATGATTCCTGAATGCAAAGAAGTACATGGTAGCCGATGCCAAACCCATACCTAAGGAAATCATAAGAACGTTTGGTGAACAAAGATTTCCCATTCCCTGAATCACTGTCAAGAACAGACAGGAAAGAGAAAATACGAGGATAAAAGCACCGATGCTCTGAAAACCAATACTTTTCATAATATACCTCCTTGGTTGCTTATAATTTATCTCGGCAGGTCCATGCAGCTACTGCCAGCTGAGCGGCCAAACCGGGAAGACCCCCAGCCCCCTTTTCTCAGTTGCAGCACCTATTTTCGACTATTAAGTAGTCCAATAATCAATACTGCTATTGAGATGCCGTAGAGAATCCCAAGCACTAGGTCGCTGACATTTGACACTACATTCAAGATAATTGCCAGGATCAAGAACAGCATCCCAACAGGAACATACTTATTCGACTTCATACGCTCGTGCTCCCTCAATAATCAACAGTGAGACATCATTTTCAGGACCATCCAGCTACCCATTTTCTGAATGACTATGGACGTTCACCTTACTACTACACTAGCACTCTGGGGTTAAAAACTCCCTTCACAACACAACTTTCTTCACCCAACCTCCCCCTCAAAGCACACATAAAACCACCCCCCTCCGCAAGTTGTTCAATATTTAAAAATCTCTATTTTACTAATGAAGTAAAAATATTGGTATTACAGTGAAACACAAAATATGATACAATAAAAAATTAATAGTTTGATTATTTATCAAAGGGCGGTAAGCATTATGAAAAATATTTATATGTATGTTCAAGATACTATGGCTGATTGGGAACATGGCTATTTGATGCATGCACTAAGTTTACAGGATATATTAGGAGAACCTAAAGTAAAATTATTAACGGTTTCTAAAGGGAAAAAGTCTATAA
>ERZ773028.84-NODE-84-length-84589-cov-4.487248_pt1 | contig 84589 bp, 82 predicted proteins | sample MGYA00511123_ERZ773028 | MGnify/ENA primary metagenome ERZ773028 (study PRJEB29015, sample SAMEA2738134) | human oral metagenome | biome: human oral; feature: human-associated habitat; material: saliva | place: China | collected 2206 ... | reverse complement strand
GGAACCCTAAGATGGCTCCATATATCTTCACAGAGAGAAACGGAATCTATATCATCGATCTTCAGCAGACGATTCAGAGAATTGATGATGCATACGATTTCATCAGAAAGGTAGCAGCAGATGGAGAGCCAATCCTATTTGTAGGCACCAAGAAGCAGGCTCAGGTTGCTATCAAGGACGAGGCTCTTCGTTCAGGAATGTTCTTCGTAAACGAGAGATGGCTCGGCGGTATGCTCACTAACTACAAGACTATCAGCAAGAGAATTGATAGATTAGCTGAGATTCGTGAGATGGAAGCTGACGGCACAATCGAGAAGTATGCCAAGAAGGAAGCTCTCAAGATCAGACAGGAAGCAGACAAGCTGGAAAAGTTCCTCGGTGGAATCAAGGATATGAAGGGTATGCCCGGAGCAATGTTCGTAGTGGATCCTAAAAAGGAAAAGATCGCTGTTAAGGAAGCAAGAACTCTTGGAATCCCTGTAGTAGGTATTGTAGATACAAACTGCGATCCTGACGATGTCGATTACATTATCCCTGCTAACGATGATGCTATCAGAGCTGTTAAGCTTATCACATCGGCAATGGCTGATGCTGTAATCGAGGCTAAGCAGGGCGAGAGCTTTGACGACAACGAAGCTGCGGCTGAGGCTGCAGAAGCTGAAACTGAAGCTGAAACTGAAACTGAGGCAGAGGCTTAATCGTCAGCATTTCATAGAGACTTTATTAAACGAATAATATAACAAGTAAATGCCGTCCGGACCGAGCTTAGAACCCGGCTCGGACGGTTATTTGGTAAGGAGGACACAATGGCTGTAACAGCTGCACTAGTCAAGGAACTTCGTGAACTTACAGGTTCCGGAATGATGGATTGCAAGAAGGCGTTAGTCGAGGCAGATGGAGACATCGATAAGGCGGTAGACTGGCTGCGCGAGAAGGGAATTATGAAGGCTCAGAAGAAGTCGGGCAGAATTGCTGCTGAGGGACTCGTAAGACTGGCTTTCGGAGAAGGCAATAAGGTTGCTGCAATCGCTGAGGTTAACTCCGAGACAGACTTCGTATCCAAGAACGAGGAGTTCGTAGAGTTTGTTGAAGCAGTTGCCGCTCAGGCTCTAGTTAAGGGTGACCTGGATATGGATGCTTTCATGGCAGAGCCATTCCAGGGATCGACTGTTAAGGATGTTCTGACAGCAAAGGTTGCCAAGATCGGAGAGAACCTTAACATCAGAAGATACGCTAGAGTTGCGGAAGAGGGAGTTGTATATACAGGATACATCCACGGTGGCGGCAGAATCGGCGTTATCGTTGGTATCAAGACAGCTGCAACTGCTGCTGAAATTGAGACCTGTGGTAAGGATGTAGCTATGCAGGTTGCTTCCATGAATCCTAAATTTGTTGACGAGGCAGGAGTTGATCCGGCATACCTCGAGAGCGAGAAGAAAATCCTCACGGAACAGGTTCTCAACGAGGGTAAGAAGCCGGAAATGGTTGAAAGGATCGTTGCCGGGAAGATCAAGAAGGAGCTCAAGGAGGTTTGCCTGGTTGATCAGCCGTTTGTAAAGGATAGCGAGCTCAATATCGCTCAATACGTAGATAAGTGCGCTAAGGAAATCGGTAAGGATATGCAGGTTGTATCTATGGTTAGATTTGAAGTTGGCGAGGGTATCGAGAAGAAGGAAGATGACTTTGCAGCAGAGGTTGCTGCAGCAGTTCAGGGATAGGCTTCTATCGTTTTCCCGTAGTACTTTGATGTGCTGTGGCACTATGTCGCTCAAGGGGCATAGGTGTGACAGCTTGAATATTATTCCTGCGCATGTTCACGCATTTATGGAATTTAGGCGTAGCCGTGAGGCTGCGCCTTTTATGTACTTTGATTAAACATGCAAATAGGTGTACATGGCGTTTAGGCCGAAGGTACTGAGCTTCATGCGTCGTAGTCGCAAGCTCTGCGATGCGCGGACGCAGAATATCGGAATTTATGTATGAATACAATAATCTCAAAAAATATTTATTTGCAAGTAAATAATATTGAACTGTATCACATATGCAATTATAATTATTCATGTGTCAGTACAAATTACTGATGCTGAATTTTCAACCCGAATGCTTATAAACACTATGGAGGTTTGTCAATGAGCGACGTAAGTATGCTAGCACCACAGGAGGTGTTTAGATATTTCAAAGAGATAAGCGACGTGCCGCGTGCTTCCCGCCACAACGAGAAGATAAGCGCATATCTCGTTAAGTTTGCCCGGGAGCACGGTCTTGAATACTATCAGGATGAAGCGTTAAATGTCATTATCTGGAAGGACGGGACTCACGGATATGAGGACTCCGATATGGTCATGATACAGGGACACATGGATATCGTTGCTGAGAAGACTGAGGACAGCGCTCACGATTTTGAGAATGATCCGTTGGAGCTTATGATTGATGGCGATTATATCACTGCAAAGGACACCACGCTCGGTGCGGACGACGGTATTGCAATCGCTATGGGTCTTGCGATTCTCGATTCGACAGATATTCCGCATCCGCCAATTGAGCTTATAGTGACAGTAGATGAGGAAATCGGCATGCTGGGGGCAAATGCTCTCGACGGTTCCAAGATCAGATCCCGCAAGATTATCAATCTCGATTCGGAGGAAGAGGGGATCATCACAGTTGGCTGCGCAGGGGCAGTAGACGTAACCACGCATTTTCCCGCACGCAGGCAGTTAGCCAAGGGCATCAAATACAAGTACGTAGTAGAGGGCCTTCTCGGTGGTCACTCCGGCAGCGACATTCATCTGGAGCGCGCAAATGCAGGAAGCATCGCAGCTAGAATGTTACTCGAAGCTAGAGAGGCAGTGCAGCTCAATATCCTGTCTATTGCAGGCGGACGTGCGACTAACGTAATACTCGGAAAGGTTGCCGGTGAGGTAATCGTTGCAGCTTCGGACGCAAAGGCTTTTGAAGAGAGCATTGCAGCTACTACGGCAGCAGTTAAGGAAGAGTACCGCACATCTGATCCCGGCATCAGAGTGGCAGTAGAGGCGGTTGGCGAGACAGAGGAAGAAGCGATTGATACAGCTTGCCAGGACAACTTCCTCAAATTCGTGCTCGCGTGTCCTGCCGGTGCCCAGCACTACAGCGTGGAGCTCGAGAATCTGGTTGAAACTTCACATTCAATCGGAGTAGTTCAGCTGGAAGGCGATGAGCTTATCACTAGGTCGATGGCCAGATCGAGTGTCAACTCACGCAAAGATTTGCTGACTAGAAAGATTACCATTATTGCAGAGGCTCTGGGCGCTACAGTTGAGTTTAGCGGCGCTTATGGCGCATGGGAATTCGACAACAAGTCGGATCTCCTGGACGTGTGCATCAAGGCGTATGAAGAGCAGTATGGTGAGAAGCCTGTTGTAAGTGCCATCCACGCAGGCGTTGAGTGCGGAAAGTGGGCGGAGAAGGTAGGCAAGATAGATGCTGTATCTATCGGCCCAGACATGTCGGGTGTTCACTCGGTGCTTGAGAAGCTCTCAATATCCTCCACTGAGAGAACATGGGAGTATGTAAAGCTTGTGCTCGCTCACTGTAAATAAAAGTTAAATAAAAGTCGGATATAACACAATAATACAAATGTATAGAGATAATACGTAGAAAGTGCTATACTGATATTAGCAGGGATGGTGGACATATTATTCCTGCTTTTTCAGGGCTTATAGTTAGATTTATCTAACTAGGTAGATAATTATCACAATCATCCTGTTATTCCATGCATTTAGCAAAGATACAGCAATATTTATATGGGTAGGTGGTGTCATATGTATTTAGAAATAGATAATATATCCAAGAGCTACGGAACCGGCGACAGCCGAGTTGTCGTTCTAAAGGGGATTTCCTGCGGAATAGAGAAGGGCGATATTTGTGTGCTGCTTGGACCGTCGGGATCCGGCAAATCAACACTTTTAAATATTGTGGGCGGTATAGATACGCCTGACAGCGGCTCGGTAACTATCGGGAGAGATTGTCTTGAGGAATTTAACGCCAACCAGCTGACTCAATACAGGCGAAAGCACCTAGGCTTCGTATTTCAGTCATACAACCTCATTCCTAACCTGACGGTCAAAGAAAACATTGAGGTCGGAGCTTATCTCAGCGATAAACCCTTGCCTGTCGATGAACTGATTGACCTGCTTGGATTGGAGGAACACAAGGACAAGCGTCCTAATCAGCTGTCCGGAGGTCAGCAGCAAAGAACATCCATAGGAAGGGCGATTGTCAAAAACCCGGATTTACTTCTATGTGATGAACCGACAGGCGCGCTGGATTACGGTACATCCAAAGAGATACTGCGTTTGATTGAAGATATTAATAATAGGTACGAAAGCACAATTGTAATTGTCACGCATAACGTGGCTATCAGTCAGATGGCACATCAGATAATTAAGCTCCACGATGGAAAAATTAGGAGCTGCGAGCGCAACACGGACAGACTATCCGCCGATGAAATCGATTGGTAGGTGGAATTATGAGAAATCCAATACACAAGCGAGTGCTTCGAGAACTGTGGATAGATAGAGGCAAATACCTTGTCTTGTTTCTTTTCCTCGTAATTTCAATCGGCTTTGCGAGCGGGTACTTTGTTGCTGATGGAAGCATGCTGCGCACATATAACGAGAGCTTTGACAGGTATAGGATCGAGAATGGTCATTTTGCACTCGCTTCCAAGCCGGACGCGCACTTTGGTGATGTAATAAGCAACCTCGAGAAAAATCAAAGTATTGAGATACAGAAGCAATACTACAAGGATCAGCGTGTGACAGCGGGAAAGTACAAAGGTGATACCTTCCGTATTTTCAAGAACAGAGATAAGTTAAACAAGATATCGCTGCACGAAGGGCGGCTGCCTGAACGCGATGACGAGATTGCAATCGACAGACTTTACGCTGAGAACAATAAAATTAGCATTGGCGATAAGCTTGAGGTAAACGGCAAAGAGTTCAAGGTGTCGGGACTTAGTGCATTTTCCGACTACAGTGCGATGTTTCGTAACAACTCTGATACAGTGTTTGATGCTCAGAATTTCTCGGTGGTGATTGTGAGTGACGAGGCTTGGAATGAAATCGGGGATGACGGCATTGTATATTCTTATGCTTGGCGCAACAACAACCAGAGCCTGTCTGATAAGAAACAAAAGGATAAGGCCGAGGATATCAAGGATGAGCTGCTACAGAGGGTGATGCTGAGCGACATCGTGGCAAGGCCGGACAACAACGCGATAAAGTTCACCGGAGACGATTTTGGACATGACATGGTCATGATGCAGTGGATGCTGTACATAATCATGGTCGTAATCGCGTTTATATTCGCCATCACTGCACGAAACGGTATAGAAAAGGAAGCTCGCACTATAGGAACACTGCGTGCAACAGGATATACGAGACGTGAATTGTTGGGGTACTATTTAAGGCTGCCTATACTTCTGGCTTTGGCCGCTGCTGTAGTAGGCAATATTTTAGGATATACTCGTCTGAAAGAGCTAATTGCCAAGGCCTACTATCATAGCTACTCCCTGCCACCATACACGACGCACTGGAACGGAGAGGCTTTTATAAAGACGACCGTCATACCGCTTATCATTATCTTGGTTGTAAATGTCCTGGTTGTTTCCATTGCACTCAGGACTGATACAATACAGTTTCTGCGAGGTGATATCAGGAACAAGAAGTCTTCCGGGAACCCTGTTAGACTTCCCAATTACAGCTTTGTCGCCAGATTCAGAACCCGTATTATTTTTCATAATATCGGTGCCTACATAACACTTGCGGTAGGAATTCTTCTGGCGGCGGTGCTTATGATGTTCGGGCTCATGCTCCATCCTATGCTGGAGCATTTCAGGGGAGATATCCAAGACAGCCAGATCGCAAAATATCAATACGTGCTGAAAGCCCCATATGAGGTGAAATACGGAGGTGCGGAAAAGTACGCTTATTCGACACTCCAAAATGAGAGAGATGAAGAAATCGGCGTGTACGGTATCACGGAAGACTCGGAATATTTCAATGGTAAGCTGGTGAAGTCGTCAGATGAAATTGACGATAATGAAATTGAAGTCCTTGCGTCGAGCGCCTATATGGAAAAGTATAGGCTCAAGGATGGCGCGAAGGTCAAGCTACACGAGAAGTTTGGGAATAAAAAGTATACGTTTGTGCTCAAGAGATCATGCAAATATCCTGCAGCGTTAACCGTTTTTATGCCGCTGAAGACATACAACAGGGTATTCGATAAGCCTGCGGATAATTATATAGGATATTTCTCAGACAAGAAGCTGACCGAGATAGACAAGAACTTAGTTGCAACAACAATTACCAAGAGGGATTTGGAACTCACGGCTAATCAACTGGAATCGTCAATGGGCAAAATTTTCGTCATGTTTGAGATATTTGCGACCGCACTGTACCTGCTGTTCCTGTACCTGCTCGCCAAATCGGCAATTGAAAAAAGTGCAGGTTCTATCTCGCTGGTCAAGATACTCGGTTATTCAGATCGTGAGATTGCGATGCTGTACAGCAGAGCGACAGGAATAGTTGCGATTACATCGCTTGCCATCTCAGCGGTGGTAGCAAAGCTCGTTATCAACGAGGTGTTCTATTACATGATGCTCAATTACAGCGGGTATCTGACGTATTATATAGTTCCGGCAGTGTACGTTAAGCTGCTGGCTACAGGAATAGTGGGATATCTCGTAATATCCAGGATTCTCCTCAGGCATATCAAGAGAATTCCAATGGCTATAGCCTTGAAGCAGGCTGAATAGTTGAAGGCCTATATCACCGGGATATATCAATCCGAGGCGAGAAAATTACATTTGAACATGTGAGTTGAAGAGTTGAAACACAATTCCGCAAAAGTGGAGGAGATGTCCTCTCCTTCACAGGCTATAGATAGAGCTTTGCCAAAATAAGGGCGAGGCTCTATATGCGGTCTGTGTAAAACGGGTACTACACGTCTTACTCTTTACAACTAACAGATGCAGCAGCCAATCAATCATTATCAAAAAGGGTAATGATAGTGTGAAATACGAATAATAATATTGCAGTTTTTGATATAACCTCAGCAGCAGCTAAACCGTCCATTACTCCGGAATTCGTTCCAAACCAAGGTTCAGAGAATATAAGATGTGTTTGCGCGCAGAAAACTATACCGACTACTGTTATCACAAGTTTAACTATTAATTTGTATTTATCCTTATAATTTTTCATTATTGATAATCTTTTGTATGCATTGTGTAAGAATACATAAGTCATAGTACCATTTCTTCAAGCTTTCAATAGTGATATTCCATTTCTTCAAAATTAAGATCGATGATAAGTACCGTATCTTCCAACATTGTATCAAAAAAGCACCCTGCATTGTACAGAGTGCTTCGATATTCGGGTAGTTCGCCTTCAAAATGTGTAATTGACATCCTTTATAGTTTTTATTTTTCAATTCACAAAATATGTACCAATGAATATTTCTCGTGTAAATGGTGGCATTTTATATATTGGAGTGGAGGATTTTTTGCTTAATGAAGCAATCATAGATTTATAAAGATATTTTGTGTCATTCGCTTGATACGAGAGGGCGGATGGATTCTGCATTGCAATTGTACATCAACCTACACTAATTACGCACTAATATAGATACAAGTTTTAACGTGTTTTAACGTGAAGCCGGAATTTGGTAGAATATACGTGACGATTAATATATGGAGTATATAGAGTGATTATACGAGGCGTTACGATTAGAGAGGGAGAGCTGGCGATACACGGCAAGTGGTACATGGACGGCCGCGATGAGAAACTCCCGACTGTTATTATATGTCACGAATTCGGAACCAACATGCGGTTCACCGGCAGATATGCACAGATGCTGTGCAGGCAGGGGTATGCGGTGTTCTGCTTTGATTTCTGCGGTTCAGAAAGCGGTACAAGTCAGGGGCGCAAGTCGACAGAGATGAGCGTTACGACGGAAGTGGTAGATTTGCTGGTGGTGCTCGACTATGTCGAGTCGAGACCGTTTGTCAATACCGATGCTGTTTTCCTCATGGGCTGTTCGCAGGGCGGACTGGTTGCATCTTTGGCGGCTGAAAAACGCAAGGACGAGGTCAGGAAACTCGTCCTCTACTACCCGGCTCTGTCTATACCGGACGATGCTCGTAAGGGCTCAATGCTCGGAGCTGTATTTAACGGAGATGAGATACCCGAGAGCTTCAAGGTGCTTAACGACAAATTCAGAGTGGGAAAGCGCTACGTCGCCGACGCGATAAAGCTCAGTGAATGGCGTGAGATGATGCGGTACAAGAACCCGGTGTTAATCGTGCATGGGACAGAGGATGAACTTGTGGATATCGACTACGCGCGTAAGGCGGCAAAGATTTTTCCTAATGCTACGCTCGTCGAAATTGAGGGTGGCAAGCACCTGTTCCCGACACTTAAAGAGAGAAAAATTGCTGTAGAGGCGGCGATTAGATTTCTTTGGGAGTAGCAGTCGGCGTGGATTGGTGATACAATCTAGAAGGTATATTTTATTAAGAGCTGCGCTTGGGATACTAGGAGGAGCGAAATGCAGGAGTTTAAACCTTTTAAAGAAGGCAAGGTGCGTGAGATCTACGACAACGGAGACAGTTTGATTATGGTTGCCACCGATAGGATTTCAGCGTTTGACCATATTTTGAAGAACGACATTGTTGACAAGGGAGCGATTCTGACTCAGCTGTCGAAATTCTGGTTCGACCTGACAGAGGATATTGTTCCTAATCACTTGATTTCGGTAGACACGAACGATATGCCGGAATTCTTTAGAAATGAGAAGTTTGCTCGCCGCAGTACCATGTGCCGTAAGCTGGATATGCTTCCTCTGGAGTGCATTGTCAGAGGATATATTACCGGCAGCGGCTGGGCAAGTTATAAGAATACAGGCGAGATATGCGGCATCAAGCTGCCCGAAGGACTTAAAGAGTCTGAGAAGCTGCCCGAGCCAATTTACACACCGAGTACCAAGGCTGAGCTGGGAGAACACGATGAGAATATCTCCTATGAGAAGAGCGTTGAGGTGCTGGAAAAGGCTTATCCGGGTAGAGGTGAGGAGCTGGCCAAGAAGGCTAAGGAGCTCACACTTGCTGTATATAAGAAGTGTGCAGATTACGCACTGGAGAGAGGTATCATCATCGCTGATACCAAGCTTGAATTCGGTCTGGACGAGGATGGCAACGTGGTGCTTGCGGATGAAGTGCTGACACCTGACAGCTCGCGATTCTGGCCGGTTGCCGGCTATGAGGTTGGAAGGTCACAACCTTCATATGACAAGCAGTTTGTAAGAGATTGGCTCAAGGCTAATCCTGACAGTGATTATAAGCTTCCGGACGATGTCATAGCCGGGACTATCGAGAAGTACAAGGATGCATATAAGCTGCTTACCGGAGAGGCTTTCCGGGATACCGGAATATGATTAAAATTGAGAGCTGCTAACGCGGCTCTCAAACTATGTAGGTTGTTTTATGAATTTTATGTTTTATCTGAGCAGCGTATTGCTCGGTGTCGGGCTGGCTATGGACGCTTTTACGGTTTCAATTGCAAACGGTATGAGCAATCAGAATACCGGGTTCGGTACAGCCTTGCGCATCACAGCGGTATACGCATTCTTTCAATTCACAATGCCGATGCTGGGCTGGTTCCTGGTGCATGAAGCGGTAAATGCATTAAGTTTATTCAACAGGTTCGTCCCATGGATCGCACTCATTCTACTGGTGCATCTGGGCGGACGTATGATATTCGAGGGCTTGCACGGCAGGAGTGAAGCGAACAGAGTTGAAGGTGAGCCGGACGGCTTGGAGGCGACCCTGACATCTCCAACCGGACTCGCGCTTTGGGCGTTTCTATTGCAGGGCATTGCGACATCTATCGATGCATTGTCAATCGGATTTGCAATAACCGCATATGACGTCAAAATGGCGTTTGTCTGTTCGACTATCATCGCCGCGGTGACATGGGGAATGTGTGTGACGGGCATATTTATCGGTAAAAGGGTTGGAAAACTGTTTTCAGCGCACGCTACTATTGTGGGAGGCATAATTCTTGTACTGATTGGCATAGAAGTGTTTGCAAAAGGCGCACTGCTATAATAGAATTACACTGATATTGATATTCTAATGATACGAAATTTTTAATTGTAAGGAGACATTTGATTGGAGATTTTTTTTAAAATCGTGAGTCTGCTCGGCGGACTTGCAATGTTCCTTTATGGAATGCGCATCATGGGAGACGGTCTAAAGTCGACTTCCGGTGGTGCTATGAAGGCGGCACTTGCGAGAGTTACCGATAAGCCGTTTAAGGGCTTTCTTCTCGGATTGGTCGTGACATGTATGATCCAGAGCTCTACCGCCGCAATTGTGCTTACAGTAGGCCTGGTAGGTGCGGGCTTTCTGACATTCAGACAGTCGATCGGAATCGTGCTGGGAGCCAACGTAGGAACAACTATTACGGCACAGATTATCAGACTGATGGACGTCAAGGCAGGGTCATCAAGCATCCTGTACTTCTTTAAGTCCGACAACCTCGCTCCGATGGCACTGATCGCAGGCATTATCCTGATTATGTTTATCGGATCCAGATCAGCGACCACGGCCGGAACCATACTCATGGGCTTCGGTACGCTGTTTGTAGGGCTTATGAACATGAGTGCAGCTGTTTCGCATATGGGGGATATGCTGAGCAGGCTGCTTGTATCGTTTGAAGGCAACCCGCTGCTAGGGTTCCTATCAGGAGTATTTGTTACAGGCATAATCCAGAGTTCATCGGCGGTAGTCGGAATACTGCAGTCCATCGCGAGTACCATCGGCATCAAATTCTGTGGAGTATTTGCAGTAATAATCGGTGTCGATATAGGTGACTGCCTCACAACATATCTGGTGTGTCGCATCGGCGCAAAGCCGGAGCAGATTAGAACCGCACTCGTGCATATCCTGTACAACGTGACAGCGTCAATTCTGCTGTTCATCGCGGTTGGCGTTTTCAGAGGAACCGGTATCATCGATGACAATCTGTGGTTCATGACGCTTAGAGCCGGAGGAGTTGCTAATGTGCACGGATTATTCAAACTGATCCCGGCGCTGATACTGCTCCCATGCGCAGGCCTGTTTGCAAAAGTCGCAGAGCGTCTGGTACCGGATCAGCCGGAGGATCCTGAGGATACGATGATCAAGGAGAGTATCAAGCAGCTTGACCTCAGGCTTATCACCAACCCCAGAATTGCCCTCGGTGAGACTCACTCGATGACGAGCAATATGTTTGAGGTATCTCTGCACAACTATACGGCTTGTATTCAGCAGATGTACGAGTATGATACTAAGCGTAACGAGCGTATGAATCAGCGCGAGGACATGATTGACATGATGACTGACGTGGCGGACAAGTACGTGGTAGAAATTTCGCCGCATATTACGCTCGACTATGATGACAGGTACCAGAGCTTCCTGATGAAGGGGCTGGTAAGCATCGAAAGGATCGGCGACCTGGCAATCAATATCATGCAGTCAATCATCAACATGAAGAGTGAGGACGTGCAGTTTTCCAACGTCGCTATGGCTGAGCTCAGAGTGCTCATGACTGCTGTCAATGATATCCTGGAGATGACAGCAGACGCATATAAGGAAAAGAGCCACAGCATGGCTCAGAGAATAGAACCTCTTGAAGAGGTTATCGACGAGCTGGTAGATAAGGTTAGACGCAGACACATGTGGAGGATGAAGCATAATCTGTGTGAAGTTGTCCGCGGTATCAGCTTCCAGAATATTATTCAGAATCTCGAGCGTATATCGGACCAGTGCTCTGACCTTGGAGTCAACATACTTGGTCTCGAGGACGAGTCGATTAACGGCAACGAGCACCAGTATCTGAGGGATATTCATCATTCGGATGATCCGCTGTACAACAGGCTGTTTGCAAAATATAAGGCTAAATACATGGGTGTTCTCGATTCTATTGCAGTCGATTCGGTAAACGGGAATGAGGAAGAAGTCGAGAAGCAGCTTAAGCTGGATATTGAGATTTAACAGGCATTATGAAGACAACCAACAAATTGCTTTTTGAATTACAGGACGGAGTATATGATTCGTGCATCGAGGCTGTGACCGGCCCTGGCAGCGACTCTCGCATGAGGGAGAGTCTTGAGGCTGCACTGCACGGCTTCGAGGGAGACTTCGGGCAGATGGAAGTATCTGTATACGGCGCTCCGTTTGCAGTGCCGCTGCTGGGAGAATTTACCGAACCTCAGAATGGTGCTGTTCTCAGCGCAGCGATAGATAGCGAACTCATCTTGGTGATATGCGAGTCGGAAGACAAGATGGTTCACCTTTATTCAGAAGCAAAGGGTCTTATAGAGCTGGATCCTTGGGGTCTTAAACGCAATGAGAACGAAGTGCGCAGCGAGAAAGGTCTGGTTCGCGGAATCCTGTCAGAACTGAAACAGCGCGGATATGAGATTGGGGGATTCAATGCGTACATACTCGGTAGAGCGCCATTTGATATAGACGAGATATATGTACCTACCCTCGAGGTGCTCCTGACGAGAGCGATATATGAACTCTTCAACTCAGGGGAGCTGAGCAAGTATGAGCTCGCAGAGATAGGGCAGGGTGCATCAAACTCTCATTATGATATTCCGAGCGGGATCGCTCGTCAGCTGGCTGCAGAGATGGGAGGAATAAGCTTTGCGGATTTCAAGAGGCCGGGTATCCCGATTTCGAGCAAGGTTGCGGGCGAAGCGTTGCCGCGCGATTACAGGATTGTGCTTACACAGCTTTATCCGAAGGCTATTCTTAACGAACGTACAGATATAGATGCGTTGGGAGATGTAGCTAGGGAGCTGAGACAGGCAGCCGGCGTGATTGGAACCGGGGTCCTGAGAGATGTGCCAAATGATGTGGTTATAGAGCATTCGGCAGCCATACGTGACAAGCTGGGTGACAGAGCCCTGTTGAGATCATTTTGCTATATGGGGGAAGTTGTGCGAACCCTTGAGGCCGGCAGCTACATTATCACCGATGATGTCGATAAATTCTTGAATACTTTCAAGCTGGCAGGAAACTCGCGTTTTAAGTATCTGCAGTCGTATGGTGTAGCAAATGCTCCGACCTTTGAGGACCTTGCAATCGCGCTTGCAGTAAGCGACGAGCTCCTATATGATGGCGGCGCTTCGGCAATTATGGGAGACGGAACGAAGGGGATATCCATTGCAATTGCCGGATCCGGGAGAGTCGATGATTATGTCAAATCCATGCAGCTGATATTTGGCAGCGGATCTGAGGATGAGATTTCGGATGTGTGTTGCTTCAGTAGCTGCGGACTGTTCAGATTAGTGTGAACGGCACGAGGAAGCCTTCCGGCAAATTGTCTGGCAGGCTTGCTGATGAGCCGGGAACAAACATCACGATGGAGTTCGTGCCCGGACACGCTGTTGATAAGTATAATATATAGCGAATACAAAACGCTGCACTCCCCGCAAAGAGTGCAGCGTTTTCAGTACCGTTGTTATATTAAAATCAGCTTTTAGTGTGAAACAGTTCGGGCAGGCATACTCGGAACATCAGCGAGCACTTTCGGTACTGTCATATCCTCCAACGCTATCAGCTCCAACCCTATAGTCATCTCCGGACTTGCCTGCGAGCAGCCTGTATAGTTCCGCGTCGCTGGCCAGCACGTACGGGAAGGTCCAAAATATTCCTACGATTCCTCCGGTGATTACGCTGAGCAGATGCCAACCTATAAACGAGAGATCAAATACAAAAGACTTCCATTTATTGCCCATCATCATTTCTTCGGAACGTGCAAGCGCTTCGTTGGTATTGATATCCGGATTCTCTGCCAAGATGTATGGAACCATTCGGTACGCATAGGATTTGATTATTCCCGGAACAATCAGAACGAGTGTCCATAGGAATATCCAAAGGTTACTGAAGAACATGGTTTTAGTAACATTGAGGTAATTGCTTTTGAATCCGTCACCGAGATGCGTTCCCTTAGCTTCACCCATAGAGTTGTGAAGGAAAAACGAGTATATGCTCACATTGAGCGGGTTTAAGACAAATATTCTGACAGCAAGTCCGATCGTGAAAGTTATCAGAAATACGCCCAGAATAATGATGCTTAATTGATACAGCGTATAGCTGTCTGCCATGCTATATGACGATGAGGAATGAATGGTGTTATGTGAATCAGAGGTATGTCCGAATTTGCGTATTACGGTTAAGCCACCGGCTACAAATAATACATATATCAGGCTCACGAGCACCGAATTCCAGTAGTTTGCCATGAATCGTTTTCTGCCCTTAGCTCTAAGCTCCGGTCTGTTTATCAACATATTTATCTCCTTTATCTCCTTAAATTTAATGCACGTCTACAATAGGATAAATTACCGATTATGTCATGTCAATTTGATACCGTGCACTTTAAGAAAAAATTAAATACGGGCAGCGAACTGTCCCGACTTACCGGACCGGTATCGTTACCCGTATGATTATTTGAACTTGAAGCCTGCGCTGCAGTAACCTGTGGCCGGCTTGGTATGCGGTCTCCCTTGCTACTTGCCGATATATCTGCTCTCGATGTAGTAGCGCTTCTCGTTAGCTTCGCCCATCGAGAACGTCTTTCTAGGCAGTGCGCCATCTGCTGCGACTGCAGGGAAGAGCATGAACTTGTCCATAGCCGGAAGTGCGAAGCCGGCATTGCCGGTCTCGGCAGAAAGCGACTCAAGCGCCTTGGTGCCGTGGATGTAGTCGATGTCCACGGATTTTCTCTCTTTAACCAACACGTCCAGAGCATTCTGAAGAACACCTACCTCCAGCTGAGCGGAAGGTCCTTCTACGATGATGGTTCCTCTTACTCCACCCGCCAGGCATGGAATTGCAAATCCGCCAGCCGGAGCAGCTGTTCCCTCCGGGGCGAGGTAGGCCTTCTCGTTCTGCTCGTTGAGCAGCTCAACTGCCTCCTGTACAAGCTCCTCACCGGACTGTCCGTTCTTGGCAAAGATGACACGGTGAATTGGCTCAAATACGATACCCTCGTCGTGGATGTTCTCAATTTCGCATAGTGCATATCTCGCAGGGTGAGTTTCAATTTCCTCCGGGGATAGAGTTTTCTTGATATTTTCCCAGTTAGTCTTAGCTGTAGCGAGCGAGTGGTTGCCGTCCCCCATAGCCTGGAAGATTACATTACCGGCACCATACTTCGCCTCTGCCTTGTCGTATAGAGCGGAAAGCGCTGCCTGTGCACCGGCAAGCTCTTTTTCCTCGATGAAGCAACCGGTGATATGTCCGCCATCGAGCATTAGGTCTGTATCGTAGATCTGCTTCATAGGTGCGTTGACAAGTGGCTCGATTACACTCTTGTCCGGGTCGTCGATAAGAATCAGAATGTGTGGGAGCTCAATAGGAGCACCTTCTCTGATTCTAAGTCTAGGTGGAATTCTTTCAACAACAGTTCCCTCGGTGGCTCTGGTGAGCGATGTGGAACCCTTGTTAAAGTCATAAGCTTCGAGGTCTGTAGCTATTACGAGACCGAGACGAGTACGTCCTTCGGCGGTTCTCTTGACTAGCATGCAGCCGGATGCGAGGGTCTCGAGCGTGCCGTCGGACATGTATTTGTCCATATTCTCGCGGATAGCTTTGATTCTATCTGTTTCACCTTCCTTATCCAGATAGATTTCAGGCAGCATGAGGCGAAGTGCCGATGGTGCATCTCCAACAATTTCTTCTACCTGCTTCCAATACTCAGGTTCAGAAGTATACTGGTCACAGGCTACCACAGCCCACTTTTCGTAGTCTGTACCGTCCTTAGGTACCATTATTTCAGGGATATGGAAACCAAACTTGTTCCAATTATACATTGCCATTGCTTTAATACCTCCTGTGGTCATTCAATTTATATATTCCCGACATTTCTATTATTTATTATCGAAGCGCAAAATGCAATAATTCAATTCTGTTTATAGATTAAAACAAAAAATGTTTTCAAGTCTGGTAAAGTTAATACAGGTTGCTGTATATTAGTCAATGACGTGAGACTTGTTTTACAAAAAAGAAAAAGATCGTTTATTATAAATTAGAATGTATCCGTAAGAATAAAGAGTTTATATATAAGTAGGATAAACATGTACATAAACAGAGAGAAACAGTTAGAATTATTTGATAAATACAATACGCCGGAGCGCGTGAGACGTCATTGCAACGAGGTTGCGAGGGTTGCTCGCATAATCGCGGAGAGACTCAACTCCAAGGGCTATGACATTAATATTGATGAACTCTATGGAGCGGCGCTGGTGCACGATGTGCTGAGAGCTGAGAAGGAGCATGACAAGCGCGGTGCGGAAATCCTGCTCGGACTTAATCTGCCCCGTGAGGCGGAGCTGGTCAGACGTCACATGACGTACGAGCCGTTCAATCATGCCGGAGACTTTGAGGAAATAGACATCCTGTGTCTGGCAGACAGGGTGGTAAAGGAAGACCGCTATGTGGGGTTAGATGAACGCATGCAGTACCTGATAGATAAGCCGGGCAAGAATCCTGAGCGGACAGCGAGGATACTCAAAGCCAAGATGCATACTCAGGGCATTATCGATGAACTTGAAGCTGTTATGGGCATAAGCCTGGATGCTCTGTGTGAAAAGTAATTCTGCTTGCCCATCCTATGACCCGGGGGTGCTGTGACCCGGGGTGTTTTTCGGTTAAATTTCTGCATAGATTGATGCAGAAGCTGTTTGCGGATGTCGGATAATGTGCCTTACGATTATAGACTATAGACAGATTATTCCGCCGCCGAGCACGTAATCTCCGTCGTAGATGACGACTGATTGACCTCCGGTGATAGCACGCTGCGGTTCATCGAATATGATTCTGACTTTGGTTTCGTTAATAGGGATGATTGTTGCAGGAGCCTCCTTGTGCTTGTAGCGAATTCTGGCCTTGGCTCTAAACTTCGCGTCCGGGCATGCGATTGATACCCAGTTGAAATCCCTGGCGACCAGCTCTCTTGTAAATAGATCCTCGTTTGATCCGAGCACTACCTCATTGTTTTCTACATCAATATACTGCACATACATTGGTTGCTTGAGGGCGAGACCGAGACCTTTTCTCTGCCCAACCGTATAGTGGATGATGCCCTTGTGTACGCCGAGCACATTGCCATCCATATCTACGAAGTTGCCAGGCTCGTGTCTTTTGCCGGTATACCTTTCGATAAACGCGGCATAGTTTCCGTCAGGAATGAAGCAGATGTCCTGACTCTCCCTGCGTTTTGCGTTTATGAAGCCATGATCTTCAGCGATTTTGCGGGTTTCCGCCTTGTGTAGAAGCCCGAGAGGGAACATCGTGTGTGCAAGCTGTTCCTGTGTTAGCGTGTACAGCACGTAGCTTTGATCCTTGGACAGATCCGCAGCTTTCTTGAGCTTGTATCTGCCGTCATCCCCATGTTCAATTATCGCGTAGTGGCCGGTGGCGATATAATCTTGATTCAATTCTTGACCGGCTCTGTACAGCTCGTCGAATTTTAATGTTCTGTTGCATTCGATGCATGGGTTAGGTGTCAGACCGTGCTCATAGGCATCGATAAATTTATCGATGACCTCTCTTTCAAACTCAGCCCTGAAGTCATATACCGTAAAGAGAATATCTAATTTATTTGCCACGCTGCATGCATCGTTTATGCTGTCAAGGCTGCAGCACGTTCCGGAACTGATACCAATCGTATGGTTATCATATAGCCGCATTGTTACGCCGGTCGTTTCGTAACCGGCATTTCGTACGAGAAGGGCAGCTACACTGCTGTCTACACCGCCGCTCATAGCGACGAGAACTTTCTTGCACATGTCTAGTCTCCTGATCTGTATTTAGCTTACAAATTATATCATATAAAACATGTGCCGGTCTGAGCACGAGAAAAATCACATTATATTTTAATAAAAGCATATTGACGCGAATACATATTAGGAGTATATTCTAAATAGACATATGAATAATTGCTCATATGAACGAATGTGAAATTCATTTTCGTGTTGAAAAGGAGAGCGCATGGCTATTAATGATACACCTCACTGCGAGATTAGCGAAGTACACGGCAGCACAGTAGAGCGGGTAGTGGGAGCAATGCCCGACGAAGACGAAATCTTTGATTTATCTGAATTATTCAAGGTATTTGGCGATTCCACCAGAATGAAGATTCTGTTCGCACTTTTCGAAGAAAAGCTGTGCGTGTGTGACCTTGCCGAGGCTTTGGGCATGACACAGTCTGCTATATCCCATCAGCTCAAGCTTCTGAAGCAGGCCAAGCTGGTCAAGTTCTCGAGAGCCGGCAAGATGGTGATCTATGAGCTGGCCGATGAGCATGTCAGGACTATAATCGCTGTCGGCAGAGAGCATATCGAAGAGCTATAGCTCTAAATAGACGGCTTATATATAACGGCATGGGTCTTATATCATGGCGAATAGCGTACTCTGATGTGGATCTGTCAGGCAATGGTGTAGGTTACACCGACGAAATTTATAAACCAATGCAATGTATCAGTATAAAAAGGAGTAAATCATGAAGAAAAAATTCAAGTGCGAGATTGATTGTGCGAACTGTGCAGCAAAGGTTGAAGATGCAATCAAGAAGCTGGATGGGGTTGAGGATGCCAAGGTTAACTTTCTAGCTCAGAAGTTCACTCTTGTTGCAGCTGATGATAAATTTGACGAAATTCTGACTACAGCTATCAAGACAGGCAAGAAAATTGAGTCGGAGTTTGAGGTTGAGCTGTAAGCAATAAACTGATCAAGCTCTTCGGAACAAGTGGGAGCCAGTGTCAGGTTTGAGGACGCGATGGGCAACAAACTAATCAAGCTCTTGGGAATAACCTGTTTTCTTGGATATATGTGCAGCGATTTGCTTAGAATATTATGCGCGAACTTATATTGGGACGCTTGTAACGAAATATACTGGAGCGGAACACTTGTAACGAGGTAGACCGGAGATGAACAAAAAACAGCGTAATAGAAACAAACGAATAGTGGTCGCTCTGATATGCTTTGCTGTGCTTATGGCGCTGAACATTACCGGCAAGCTCAGGGGACTGAACGGTTACGTGCTGTTCATAATCTATTTCATTCCATATCTGATTGTCGGCTGCGATGTAATAGTCAGAGCCGCAAAGAACATTAGCAATGGTCAGGTCTTTGATGAAAATTTTCTGATGATGATTGCGACCTTCGCCGCATTTGGACTTGGTGCTTTCGGCGACGCTCAGTATTCCGAAGCTCTCGCCGTGATGCTGTTCTATCAGATAGGTGAAGCTTTTCAGGATTACGCAGTCGGACAATCCAGAGCGTCTATAACAGAGATGATGGAGATAGCGCCGGAATCCGCGTTTATATTGAATGGAGACAGTGCTGAAGAGGTTTCTCCCGATGATGTTGAGATTGGCAGCATAATCGTTATCAGACCCGGAGATAAGGTGCCGCTTGATGGAGTGGTTATAGATGGAAGCTCCTTCCTTGATACGTCTGCACTCACAGGAGAGTCAGTTCCCAGAAGGGTGTCAGAAGGCGATGATATCATATCCGGCTGTGTGAACGGTGAAGGAACGCTCAAGGTTAAGGTTACCAGGGAGTACGATGATTCCACAGTTGCCAAGATTCTTGAGCTTGTTGAAAATGCAAGCACGAGGAAGGCGGTGCTTGAGAACTTCGTTACGAGGTTTGCGAGAGTATACACACCGATTGTAACCATCGGCGCCGCACTGCTGGCCCTCATACTGCCGCCGGCATTCAACTTATCCTGGGCAGACGGTATCGAAAGAGCCTGCAACTTCCTGATAGTATCTTGCCCATGTGCACTTGTCATATCTGTTCCGTTGGGTTTCTTTGGAGGCATAGGAGCTGCATCTAAGCTGGGAGTGCTCGTCAAGGGAAGTAATTTCCTCGAGGCAGCCGCAAGCCTTGATACTATGGTGTTTGATAAGACGGGAACGCTCACCGAGGGAGAATTCAAGGTATCAAAGGTCGTGCCTGCAGAGGGCGTCAGCAAAGCAGAGCTGCTGGAGCTGGCGGCATATGGTGAGCTGTATGCAACTCATCCAATTGGCAAGTCCATACTTGAAGCCGTGGAAAGCGATAGTCTGGATACGAGCAGATTGAACGATTTGCAGAATATCTCAGGCAAAGGAACGACAGCTGATCTGGATGGGAAGCGTCTGTTGGTCGGAAGTCACAAGCTTATGGCGGAAAATAGCATTTCGAATATCAGCGATGAATATACTGCTGAAGCCGGGACGCTGACATTCGTATCATATGACGGAGTATATAAGGGATACATAGTAATTTCGGATACTGTCAAGGAGAACGCGAAAGAAAGTATAGCTGCTGTCAAGCGCGAGGGCATCCGCAAGACTGTTATGCTGAGCGGAGACAGGCAAGCTGCTGCAGAGACTGTGGCGAAGGAGCTCGGGTTGGATGAGGTTAAGTACGAGCTGCTCCCTGCAGATAAAATCTCTGAGTTAGAGAAACTGATCGGCAATAGGTGTGAGGGCGACGGCAAGCTCGGATATGTGGGTGACGGTATCAACGACGCACCGGTTCTCATGAGAGCCGATGTGGGGATTGCCATGGGCTCGCTCGGATCTGATGCAGCAATCGAAGCAGCGGATATCGTGCTTATGGATGATGATCTCCGCAAACTTTCATTAATTCTGAGAATTGCACGCAGGACTATGAAAATCGTAAAATCCAACATCGCATTTGCAATCGGTGTCAAGATCATCATACTGATTTTATCAGCGATTGGACTTGCCTCGATGTGGATGGCGGTATTTGGAGATGTAGGTGTCAGCATAATCTGTATCCTCAACTCGATGCGGGTACTTCGGTACAAGCAATAACGATATTTTCATGCACCGTTTGACTTAGCAAATGAAAAGGAATAAAATTAAATCGGTTTTCAATTCATGGGAGTTGAAAACCGATTTTTCTGGGAATCTATAGGGGTGAGATTGTGGAAGCTAAGAAAAGATATAGAACTAAGCAGTACGATGAACTGGTGGAGTACATCTCTTCGATTCCGGGACAGCATTTTACGGTTAACGAGCTGTATATGCATTTCGCCGGAAAGGATCAGGCGATTGGTGTCACTACGCTTTACAGACATCTGCAGCGCATGATTGGCGAGGGTATCGTCAGCAAATACGCAGTCGGTACAACCGGGGCGGCCTGTTTCGAATATGTAGGAGGTAACGAGTCCGGTGAGACAGCTAACGCATATCATTGCAAGTGCGAGGGCTGCGGCAAGCTTATTCACGTATACTGCGACAAGATAATGGATATAGAGAAGCACCTCGAGGAGGAGCATGGTTTTAAGGTGGATCCGTTCCGCACGGTTTTCTACGGGCTGTGCGGAGACTGCATGTCCGAAGCGTCTGACAAGTAACAGTGTGTAATGCAGGGTGTTAAGGGAATGAAATCTAATGATATGAGCAACCTTCTCCATGGTAGTATATGGAAGAAGGTTTTAATTTTTGCTTTGCCTCTGGCATTGACCAGCGTGCTACAGCAGCTATTCAGTGCGGCTGACGTAGCGGTACTCGGTACGTTTGTCGGCAAAAACTCCATGGCGGCTGTCGGCAGCAATGCACCGGTCGTCGGACTGATTATCAATTTGTTTGTAGGAATTTCGGTCGGGGCCAACGTAATGCTGTCCAGATTTACCGGCTCAAACGATAAGGCCGGTGTCAGCAGGGCTGCGCATACGGCAATTATACTTGCTGTTATAAGCGGGCTGATTATTGCTGTAGTCGGTAATCTTATCGCGGGGCCAATAGTCAAGATGCTGGAGGTGCCAAGCAACATTGCGCCGCTTTCGATCAGATATTTGAGGATCTATTTCGGCGGTATGCCGTTTATCATGCTGTACAATTTTGAATCGGCGATTTTTAGAAGTCAGGGTGACACCAAGACGCCACTCATATGTCTGGCTACCTCGGGAGTAGTTAACGTGGCTCTCAACCTTTTCTTCGTGCTGGTAGTGGGCATGGATGTCGAGGGAGTTGCAATTGCAACGGTAATCGCTAACGTAATTAGCTCAGGGCTGCTCCTGTGCTTCCTCAGAAACCATGACGGTGCAGTGCGCATTCATCTCAGCAAGCTCAAGCTGGATCGTCGCATCACCTCTACAATCCTTAAAATAGGTATTCCTTCCGGTGTACAAGGTATGGTATTTTCTATATCCAATCTGCTCATCCAGTCGGCTATCAATGGGTTAGGTTCTGATGCAATGGCCGGTGCTACGGCTTCGTTCAATATCGAAATTATGGCGTATTATATTTCAAACGCATTCGGACAGGCAGCTGTTACATTTATCGGTCAGAACCATGGAGCGGGAAACTACAAGCGCTGCAAGGACATCATAAAACAGACTTTAATATTGAACTGGCTGTCGATGATAATATTTGGCGCATTCATGATAATATCCGGAAAAGGCGTACTAGCCATATTCAACAACGATGCATCTGTTATTCAATACGGATATGTAAGACTTACGATACTGATGCTTGCGGAGGTTCTCAACGCCACGATTGAGACGTTGTCAGGTGGTATGAGAGGCTATGGACACTCACTGGGCCCTGCGATAGTGACTCTAATCGGGGTGTGCGGCTTCAGAATAGTGTGGGTATACACGTTCTTTGAAATTGATTCTACATGGTTCAATCTGATGCTGGTCTATCCGGTTAGCTGGGGCTTGACTGCGGTGATGATGACCTTTGTATATTTAAGAACACTCAAGAAGGTATTGCCTAATAGGGAGGCATTAGTCTAAAATATATACGAGTATAACAAAATTTGCGAAAGGGGATTGTGATGAGACTGCCTGTAGCTATTGATACATTTGCAGATACATATCTGGTGCCGCATGCCGGCGCGATATCCTGGGCAGCGATGCTTGTGATTTTCGTGCTGTTTGGCTATATATGCTATAGGGCTCGTGCAAATAAGCCGCTCAAGGGCATACTGCCTGCGGCTGTAATCATATGGGCGATAGTCCTCGTGCTGCTCACTGTTATCACCTTCGCAAGCGAGGAGGGGTCGTTTTCATTCCTTCGCGTATAGGCTGTGCACGGAAACAATTTCATACAGCAGTTCGAAACCATCCTGCTTTATCAAAACTACGGGTACTGGGAATACGAAAGTAAGCCGGCGTTTTGTTTTACGCCGGTATTTTATTTGTCTGTTAATGCAAAATACAGTGGAATCGGTATTTGATATAACATTTAGAGCGACGTAGCTTCAGAGCTGAGCGTGATACGCGGAATGCGATTAGAACTGAAACCGAGTAAGATGATTTCCGGAAATTGTAGATTAAGAAAGGAGCGTTCGGACTCATACACTCTGAATCCGGACAAAACACACTATGAGTAATGAATTACTGTTGGTCATCACTTTGATTGTAGAATACAGCGCTGTCGTGCTGATGTACAAATATCTGGGCAGGGACGGACTCTACCTGTGGACAGTGCTTGCGACTATAACTGCAAACATTGAAGTTCTTATCCTCGTAAAGGCGTTCGGTATGGAGATGACGCTGGGGAACGTCTTATTTGCGACAACCTTCCTGGTCACTGATATTGCGAGTGAGATATATGGCAAAAAAGACGCACATAAAGCTGTGCACCTCGGTGTTGCGACATCCGTTGCCTTTGTGGTTATAAGTTCGTCGTGGCTTCTGTATTCACCCGGTGCAAGTGACTTTGCATCACCTGCAATCAGAGAAATATTCTCACATACACCAAGGCTGATGTTTGCAAGTCTGGCAGTATATGTAATTGTGCAGTATTTCGACGTATGGCTGTATCATAAGTGGTGGGATTTCACGAACAAGAGATTCGGAGATAAGGAGAAATTCCTGTGGCTCAGAAATAACGGTTCAACGTTATTGTCTCAGCTAGTGAATTCTGCATTATATACAGTATTTGCATTTGCGGGAGTATATGACACCGGGACAGTAATAGCACTTATCTTCTCGACTTACGTCATCTATATCGTGACCAGTCTCTGTGATACCCCGTTTGTATATATATGTAGATTGATAGCGCGTAAGAAGGGTGATGTAGCTGCTTAAAACTATAGCTCAGAGTATTCCTTCCTTGTATTTTAAAAATATATTTATCATAATACATATGATAAAATGACAAGAACATATTCATAAATAAATTTGATTAAGAAAGGAAAATGAAATTGATGGGAGTTATAAAAAAACGAAGAAACTCAAAATGTTTTTCATTATTGATAGCATTTACGATTTGTATAACTGTATTTTTTTCTGGGCTAGTATATGCGGATGAGGAAGAAGCTCCTGATGCAGACACAGCCATTACTGAGAACTATTGGGTTGAGTTAGAGAAAGACGGTCATGTTGATGGTGGGGTATATCCTAAACACCTAATGAAGTTGCAAGATAGTGTTCTTAAAAATTTCAATTTGGCACGAGGTGGGGATTCTCCTAGTACGGGTGTGTATAAGAATCTTAATACGTTAACATATGTTGCAGGAATGGATATGTTTGATTATATATCAAAACCGGAATTACAGGATAATGAGGGTGCTAATGGTGATCCGAACTATCAAGATGATAAATACCACAATCCATTTAATTTCAGTTTTAAATCTGATTTTATTAGAGACAGGGATCAATTGAACGTATATGGTGACATTTCTGTTAACAATAATACTGAGAATGCATCTGTAGGATCACATGCTATTGGCGATAAACTTAATCTTGATTTTTCCGTGAAATTAGACAATCTTAGCAAATGGCAAAATAGCAGGTTGTGGTGGGATATTAATGGACACTCAAAGGGAATGGCATGGAAAACTCATGGAACAGAAGGCTATATAGCTACTGATTCAGAATTAGTATTTGTCCTCAATATACCTAGAGGTATTACAGTTCCTAATGTTAATGATTTGAAGTTTAGAGTTGAAGGTTTAAATTCTCTGAAATTTAAGAAAGCAGAAAGAGTGGGCGATAAACTCATAATTCGGATACATCCTTCGTTAAATGAGAACGGATATTTATCTGCTAGAGACTATTATGCTTACCTAAAAACAATTAGTACTGTAAAAGTGAGTGTTGAAGGGCTTTCGGTCAATAGCAAGGCTGCTGTAAATGAAAATGTAACTATCACTGGAAGTGTTGTGGGAGTACAGGATGAACTTGTAACAGATTCTATGGAAGTTGCAAAGAATAAGGCTGGTGCAGGTTCAGATGATGTAAGAGCAGCTTATTTCTTTGCTGCTAAACAGTCTAATTCAGGAAGAGATGCAGCGGCACCACAGGATAAACCTAACTTGATTTCATACACTTTTAAGGTTAATAAGGCTGCCGAGAATACTACACCAAGCAACCCTGGAAAGACAGTAAAGGTTGTAAAGAAGACTAAGATGCCTAAGACGGGAGATGATGCAGATATAATGCTATATGTACTCCTTTTAGGTGTGTCCGGTACAATGCTTGCTGGTGTTAGTTACTTTAGAAGAAGAAAAGTGAGCTAGTATTAATAGCTTGGGAGTCAAAACTCAATTTAAATAGGATGAGCGGATCTTCAGGAGCGAATCTTGGAGGTCTGCTCTTGCTATGTAAGAAAGCCACGCAATGCAATATATGCTTGCGTGGCTAGATTTACTTATTGGTACATACATAAGGGTATAATAAATTCACTAGATTAATGGGGAGCTTAAGTCTGTATTTTTAAGATATCTTACGATCGAGATGCTTTGCTAGTGCTTTAGAGACTACTGTTCCGAGAATACAGCAAGTTACAGCTTCGATTAAGCCCTGAAGGCCAACGAGTGTAATTACGAAAGTAAGCGGATTGGTAGCACCAATCGTATGAACCAGTTTCTGAATATAGTCTGTGTCGTAGAATGCAATGACTAGGAATCCCATGAAGAATAATGTGTTGAGCAAGGGAGCACTGATTGATCCTATCGAGTATGCAATAGTGTGTCCTCTGAAGATTTTATTAACAATCTTGAATACTACGCCGGCTAAGAACCCCATGAGGATTCTTGTGATAACGCATAGTACAAATGTCTTAAATGGTGCGACTTGAAACAAAACTCCACCCATTGCAGATGCACCTGAAATAGCATCTACAAAGCTTGCGATGCCGAAGACTCCGCCGAGTATGGCTCCAGCGAGTGGTCCCATTAGTATCGCCCCGATAGCGACTGGAAGTGTGAGAAATGACATGTAGATAGGACCAATTGGCACACTGCCAAGCCCTGTAATCTTCATGACAAGTTCAACTGCGACGAGAAGCGCTAGTTGCGCAAGAAATTTAGGATTGGATAATTTATCCCTCATATTAACCTCCTTCTGCCGTTCCGTAAGGATACAGCGATGAGCCGGGTTGCCCCGAAGAAATGATTTGTAGGCAGGCACTGCTCTATGGAGTCTCTATCGTGCGGTATGCTACGATGATATCCGCGCAGTAATCTGCCCGTGAGATTATAACAACTTGAGAGCTACTTTACAACAAGCATTCTCGCAAATAAAAATGGAATTAAGCTCAATACTCGCCTAATTCCAGCAATGGATTTCTATAAGATCTATTCATAGATGATGAGGGCGACGAATTTTACTGGATCATCCTTCTTGTTGGTTAGACTATGTCCCTCGCCAGGTCCAGTAAATGTGACATCACCTACGTGCACAGTCTTTATAGTGCCGTTATCATTGTACTCAGCCTCGCCACTTTGGATGACATAAATTTCAGCATCTCCCTCGTGTACATGGTAACCTACACCGCAATCCTTTTCGAGAACATTCTCCTTAAAAAGTCGTCCTTTGCCTAGAAGTTCCTCGTCATTATCGATGATCTGCGTTGTAATCAGGTGACCAGGACCACCAAGTGCCTCTTCCTGGATATAGTGAGTCCTCTTTTCCTTAGTTTTAATCCAGCTCATTTTGATCCTCCATAAGTGAATAAGTCATTTTGATTAATTAAGTGTTGCTGTTAAATATTATATTTCATAAAAGATAAAATGGCATGCATCATATGCATGCCATCGTTTGGTTTTATTCTTCCTCGGCTCTTAGAAGTGGCTCGTTATAACCGAGCATGTTGCAAGCGGTATCCTCTATGGCATCTGCCATAACTGCAGCATTTTCCAGGCTAGTAGCACAGAAAATCGGACCTCGATTCGCAATCACGCATATATTGTTGTGTCTTAGCTCCTTGAGTATACTTTCGATGAAATCAGGAGTATGTGGCTCAACGTGCTCGCTTGCGCTGACATCGCCGAGTAGCTGGTGAAGAGCAGGGTCTGTGATTTTGAAACCAACCTGAGCAGCAGCAAATACGGAAAGCCCGTGTGAATGTGTACGGATTATCGCGTTCCAATCAGGGTGCTCTCTATAAATGGCAGCGTGCAAGTCAAATTCGCTTGAAGGCACGCGCTGTATGTGCTCAAATGATAGTGTGTTGATATCTATCTTGACGATGTCCTCGGCACGTATTTTGTTGTACTCCATAGCTGAAGGAGTGATCAGCATCTCGTGATCATTAAGCCTAACAGAGAGATTTCCCCATGAACCATGGAAGAGACCTTTTTCCTTGAGCTTATTTGCACAGTCAATCATGTTGTTGCGCACATCGAGTTCATCTGTTGAGATGTTTACGAAATCAACCTGCTTCTCCGAATTGACATTAGAATAGAGGTGATTATGCATCTGGCGTGTGCGCAGTGCCTCCTCGGCGGATAGATGCTTTATACCACCGATTTTATCTCCGTACATCTCTGCCTCGATACTCTTTTCGATAATCTTAACTATTGAAATCGCATCCTTCATATTGCTACTAGTGCTAAATATTCCTTTGCCTCGAACTAGGCAGCCAGCCCTGTCTTTTAGTGCTGCCAGAAGTGATTTTGCTGTAGTGTCTTCAGCGATTTTTATATCAGTTCCAACTATGCCAGCGAGGTCGTAGAGCGCTGGTCTAAGCACATCTGCATCCTTGGAGAAAATTGCTGAAGGTTCCGTACATGCAAAGATCATGACGTTGATGTCCCTTCTAGTGCTCAGTATCTTGCCTGCATCACCGGAGCTCATATCGAAAAGCTGCAGATCTGAATCCTTGATAGTATCAAGAACTAAGCCAGGTCTCGACATGAGATATGTTCCGTTATCAACCCTAGCGATGATTGATCCGTATGCCTTCGTATATCTATCTGTAAAGTCTGAGGCATACTTAACAATAAGTTCCCTCACTTGTAATTCGTTCATTTCATACCTCTCTATACTATTTGTATTAGAGTAGTGCAGCTAGCTTGATAGCTCGAGCTACACTGATTATCTCTTTATTCCTAAATTTCCTAAATAAAATCCGCGATATAAGTATCCCGATAATTCTGTGAACACAAGTTGTATATCCATCCCCATACAAAGGTGTCCAGCTAAGATTTGGGCAATATATACATATGATATTATGTGTGAAATTATATCATCTAATGTAATTTTGAATGTGGAGAGAGTAAGGAAAGTTATACATATTTTAGAATAGTTTCTGTAACTCCATCCCACGATGCTTTGCTCGTATCTGGATATATATAATCTGGATCAAATCTCTTGCTACGTGCAAGCTTTAAAGCTGATATGAGACCATCCTTGAGCCGATCCTTAAATGCAGGGATTTCGGACTCAAATGGTTCGCCTGGAGTCCGCATCTTGGGCGGCTCTACCAAGACGGTATTATCAGATATAATCTTGCTGGCCAGCCAGCTCCGTATGCCCGGCAGGCTGGTGCAGACGGGAATCGCGCCCGACGCCATCGCCTCTATTAGGACGAGGGGAAGGCCTTCATAGTATGAAGGGAGCACGAATATGTCGCTGGCTCTGAAGGCCGCAGCGAGCTCGGTCTGGGATAGCATACCGAGGTAGCTGGCTCTAAATGGCAGGGCTTTGAGCTCGCCTGCGTCGCCAGCGCGGAGCGCTGGCTTCCCCGAGAGGAGGCGCGCGATTCCCTCATCCTGACAGCCACCGGCAAGCAGGAGCTCAAAAGCGGGAATTTCACTATCCTCATTCAGTTCAGCAAGGGCTTCTATAAGCGGAAAAATTCCCTTAGCCGTGCTGAGCTTGCCGGCATAGATGATTTTATACGGATCATCTGACCCTGGAGTTTCCATACCTTCATCTATATTAAATATCTGCGAGTTATATCCGGTGCCAATAACTTTGATTTTGTCGTCAGCTATGCCGTAAAGCTCGATGATCTGATTCTTCTGTTCTTCATGAAGAGCAAAGATTCCGTCAAGATTCCTTATCCCAGAGATGATAGAATCACGTCTGAACGGACAGTTCTGAAACTGCCTTATGTCGGAGCCGTGCGAGATACCATAGATTTTGCCACGAAATGAATCTGGTGCAAACTCTTTGACCATATCAGGAAGCATGGAAGTGAGCAAGAATAGGTGATGGCATAGGATTACATCTGGATCGAGCTCTCTTATAGCTCTACCGATAGCTTTTCCAAAAGCGCTATAAAGCATATCTGCCATATCATCAGTGAGGGAATTGTACAGCGTAGAAGGGTATGGCATAACATCTGACATGCCAAGCACCTCAAACGGTAATTCTCCCCTAGAATCCTCGTGTGAATAATATACAGGGTAGGTGCGTACTGAAGGAGGAAATTCAAATAGATCCTCGTTATATACACCGGCAACCACTGCCTGTCTGTGACCGGCTCTGTCAAAAGATTTGACAAGCTCTGTTAGGTATACGCCGCTACCGGTTGAGTGCGGCTTTTGAGTGCTAATACTTAATATTTTCATAATGTTTATATTGTCTTATAAGTAAATTGCGGTGTCAATATCAATTGAACAACTTAAAATTCTATCAACCAATATTTTCCGCATTGCGAATTTACTGCTCGAAATACGGAAAAAATTCGCCTGTTAATGTTGACTAACTTAATAGTAAAGAGTATATTTTGAATTGTAAAAAGGCAGTGAAAGGAAGACATCATGGCAGAGCGCAATAGTTCACTTGAAAAAGCGTTAAAGGTGCTTGATTTATACCAATCTCAGAGCCGACTGACACTGACGTCTATAGCTCAGCAAACGGGGCTTTCCAACGCTGCTATAAGCAGAATTCTCAATTCGCTTGAGGAGATGAAGTACATCTACAAGGATAAAATCGATGGTGGTTATTATCTAACCGATAGAGTATTTACCTTAAGTCGAAATACTAATATACAGAAGCAGATAGTCAATATGCTAGATGAACCGGTGGCCAGGCTATGTAGGAAATGCGGTCTGGCGGTGACTGTATCTGTGCGTGAAGGGCTAAAGTCATATATAGCGATTCGTAAGAATCCATATACTGGCATTGCCGTGGTGGTTAGCTCTGAGGAGATGATGAGTCTAAACTTGACAGCGGCAGGGAAAGTACTCACTGCATTTTCCGGTGAATCGGATAAATTAGCCGAAGAGATTGATTACGTAAGGCTCACACACAAGAGTATCGTGGATAAAGACGAGTATAAAACACTCCTCGAAGAGGTTAAGGAAAGCAGACTCGCCTATGATATGGAAGAAGTAACAGAGGGACTCGTATGTGTAGCGGCGCCTGTACTTTCAACGGATGGAACAGCAGTCTGTGCAATCAGCGTCAGCGGGTACAAGGAGAGGATGGTCAGAAGCCTCTACTCCGTAATCCCAAGGCTGCAGGATACAGCTTCTGAATGCGAGAATTTATTTAGATAGTTAAAACTGATTTGCTTTACACAATATCGACTTTTTCTTGTGACATTGTGTGAAAGAAGTTTTTAGATGAGGTAGTAGGATGAGTATTTTCTACGAGATGGATAAGGATTTCGGAGATCTCCTCAAAGAGAAAAAGAATTTTCTCTTTATAGGAGAGGCTGGAAGCGGTAAGAGTGAGATTGTTCTCAATGTTGCAGCAAAGCTTGCTGAACAGACTGGTGCAAAGGTTCAGGTATTCGATATGGACCAGAGTAAACCGCTATACCGCTCTAGAGATATGAAGGATGCATTCGCCCAGAAGGGTGTGGAGATAAATTATCAGCTGCAATTTCTCGATGCACCGACTGTAGTCGGTGGCGTTGCTGAATCACTTATGAACAAGGACGTGTATACAGTCCTTGATATCGGCGGTGGTCACAATGCATCGAGAGTTGTAGGAGTGTACGCACACTTGCTAAAGGATGACGATACAGTTCCGGTCTACGTCATCAATCCGTACAGACCTTGGACGAAGAGTCTAAAGGCGATTGATGAGACTATGAGCGATATCGTAACTGCGGCTAGGTTGAATCGCATCTATATTCTTGGTAACCCTAACCTAGGTTACCAGACGAGTGCAGAAGAATTCATGGAAGGACTTGCTAGGCTCGACGAGATGCTCGACGGAATAGTTACCGTCGGCAGTTTCGTTGTGAGGGATGAGATATATGACGAAGTCAAGAATATGACCGACAGACATCTATTCCCCGTCGAGTTGTTCCTGACGTATTCGTGGGTTGATCGCTAAAACATTTTATTTAAGGAGGTAATGTTGATGGCTAAAGGTAGAGTCGAAATCAATGCCGAGGCGTGCAAGTCGTGCCAGTACTGTGTGATTTCATGTCCGAAGAAAGTCCTCGTTATCGGTGAAAATGTTAACTCTAAGGGATATCCTTATTCAGTTGCAGCTACACCAGAGGATTGCATCGGTTGCGCAATGTGCGCACAGATATGTCCAGAGGACTGTATTGAGGTTTGGAGAGATTAGTAAGGAGGAGCAATATGGCAGAACGTGTATTTATGAAAGGCTGCGAAGCGATTGCAGAGGCAGCTGTAAGAGCAGGATGTCGTTTCTTTGCTGGTTATCCAATCACACCACAGAACGAAATTCCTGAGTATATGGCAAGAAGAATGCCAGAAGTAGGTGGAAGCTTTGTACAGGGTGAATCCGAGGTTGCATCTGTAAATATGCTTTACGGTGCTGTTTCGACTGGAATCAGAGCGATGAGCTCTTCGTCCAGCTGCGGAATTAGCTTGTACTCAGAGGGTATCTCCTTCTGCGCATCAGCTAGACTACCAGCAGTATATGTAAACGTGCAGAGAGGTGGTCCTGGAATCGGTGCTATCCAGCCAGCTCAGCAGGATTACCTTCAGGCAACAAAGGCTTCTGGTAATGGTGGTTTCAGAATGATCGTACTCGCTCCAGCAACTGTTCAGGAGTGCGTAGATATGGTATATAAGGCATTTGACTATGCTGAGAGAGATCAGAATCCTGTACTCATCCTCACAGATGGAGTTATGGGAACAATCATGGAGCCAGTGGTTCTTCCTCCAATGAAGACACCAGAAGAAATTGCAGAACTAAGAGATGCATTCAACTACAGAGCTATCGTAGGTCACCCAGTAGGTGAGAACGCATTCTGTAGACCTGGTTCTGTTGGAACAGGACAGGAAGCTGTTAATATCGAAGCAGATAAGCTCTACAGAACTTGGGATAAGGACGTTGAGTACGAGGAGCTTGAGACAGAGGATGCTGAGATCATCATCGCAGCATACGGAATCTCCGCTCGTATCGGAAAGGTTGTCGTAAGAGAGCTAAGAAAAGAAGGAGTTAAGATTGGTATGATAAGACCTATCAAGCTTTCTCCGTTCCCATATGAAGCATTTGAGAACCTAGACTTCAACAGAGTAAAGGGTATTCTCGATGTTGAGATGTCCATTCCTGCTCAGATGAGATGGGATGTGGATCATGCAGTTAAGGGCAGAACAGTTATCAAGGAGTGCCTAAGATCCGGTGGTCAGCTTCTGACTAATGATCAGGTAATGGAAGCTGCTCGTGAACTGATTAAGGAGGTACTATAGATGGCAAAAGTTTATTCAAGAACTAAGGGAATTCTTCCTGATACAGTATCCGGATTTTGTCCGGGATGCATGCACGGTACAGTGCATAAGCTAATCGGTGAAGCGGCAGAAGAACTAGGCAAGCTCGATAAGCTCGTTAGAGTTGAGGGTGTAGGCTGCTGCGGACTCGGTCAGTTCTACGTTGCTCACGATGCTACTATCGCTGCTCACGGAAGAGCTTGTGCTGTAGCTACAGGAATCAAGAGATCGTCCCCTGATTCACTTGTATACACATATCAGGGCGATGGAGACCTTGCTTCCATCGGACTTGCAGAGACTATGTCAGCTGCTAACAGAGGAGAGAACTTTACAGTAATCTTCGTTAACAACGGAATTTACGGTATGACTGGTGGTCAGATGGCGCCAACAACTCTTATTGGCATGAACTCCACAACTACACCAGAGGGCAGAGAGCCGGATCTTCACGGATATCCAATGCACATCGTTGAAATTCTCAACCAGCTAACAGCTCCTTACTATCTAGAAAGAGTTTCTTGCAACACTCCTCAGAACGTAATCAAGGCTCGTAAGGCAATTAAGAAGGCATTCCAGTATCAGCTCGAGGGCAAGGGATTCTCACTTGTAGAGATCGTTACATCTTGTCCAACAAACTGGGGAATGAGCACACTTGATTCGCTGAAGTTCCTCGAGAAGGATATGTTTGATGAGTACCCTCTAGGTCTCGTTAGAGACAAGGGCGCAGAAGCTAAATAGGGAGGTTTAGAATGGAAAGAAATTTGATGATTGCCGGATTCGGCGGACAGGGTGTAATGACCATGGGAAAGCTTCTTTCGGAAGCTACATGTCAGTCAACAGACCTTAACGTAACATTCTTCCCTTCTTATGGCGCAGCTATGAGAGGTGGTACAGCAAACTGCTACGTTGTAATTTCTGATGATGAAATCGGTGCACCTGTATCTAACAGTGTAGATGACCTTGTTGTAATGAACGGACCTTCACTACACAAGTTCCTTCCAACTCTTAAGAAGGGTGGTACATTGTTCATTAACAGCTCAATCGTAAAGGATCCAATTGATAGAGATGACATCACTGTGGTATCTGTTCCAGTTACAGAGATGGCTCTCGAGATGGGTAACCCAAGAGTTCTTAACATCATTATGCTTGGAGCTTACATCGGATACTCTAATGCAGTACCTGAGCAGGTTATTTATGATGGAATTCACCACAAGTTTGAGCACAAGCCAAAGGTAATTCCACTAAATGATAAGGCTTTCAAGACAGGTCTTGATATTGGTGCTGAGGCTAGACAGTAATGGCATACGCTAGGTAATGGGCGTATATTGATAATCCATAAAGTATGAGGAGAGATGGCTGAATTTCAGCCATCTTTTCTTTTTTTGAAAAAATTAAAATTTTAATCTGAAGCTTCTTAGCGTTGAAATTCAGCTATTTTTAAAGCAAAAAAAGAATTGCACACAAAACTTTCACTTGACGAAAGCAGCTGAGGCAAATAAAATAGTAAAAAAATAATAGATAAAATTATTTAACTAAATTATTTTATCAAATACAGAGATTAAAAGAAAAAGGAGTAAATGATATGACTTTTGAACAGCTAAAGGAACTAATTTGTGAGAATTTTGGTGTTAGTGAGGATAAGGTAACTGAGACCGCAGATCTTCAGGAGGATTTAAAGCTTGATTCATTAGATGCTGTAGAGCTTTCGATGATGATGGAAGAAGCTCACGGAGTTTCAATTCCAGAGGAGAAATTCCCAGAGTGCAAGACTATTGCAGATGTACTGAAGTTCGCAAATGGTGGTAACTAATTATGGAAAAGTATTTGGAGCTAACCGAGAGGCTAGTTGGCGTGTTCGACCGTAGTAGTAGTGACTATTTAGAAATTAAGATATCGGACTATGCTTTAACTCTTAAGAAAGGCTCGTCTGTATGTGCAGTACCATCAGTGCCAGTGACCGAAGTAGTAGCACCTGCAGTATCCCTGCAGCCTATCGCCCCTGCTTCGTCATCGGCTGTGCAGACAAGAGCCGTAGCAGAGGCTAATGATGTGTCTAACTTAGAAGCATCAGTGCCTGCTAAGGAGGTAGCTACAGCCTCTCTTAATACAGAAGTTGTAAAATCACCGATTGTAGGAGTGTTCTACGCAGCAAAAGATCCTAGTTCACCTCCGTTCGTAAAGGTCGGAGATACTGTGAAGAAAGGTGATGTGCTCTGCATCCTGGAATCGATGAAGATGATGAATGAGATTAGATCTGATTATGATGGTGTAATCAAAGAGATTAAGTGCAAGAACGAAGAACTTGTGGAGTTTGATCAGGTTATGTTTGTGCTGGAGAAGGGCGAATGATTAGAAAGGTCTTAATAGCTAATCGCGGAGAGATTGCGCTGAGCATACAGAGAAATTGTAATGAAATGGGCGTCGAGACCGTTGCGGTTTATTCAGATGTAGATAAAGGCCAACCGGCGATATATTTGGCGGATCAGTCAATATGTATCGGGTCAGGAAAGAGTTCTGCATCATACCTAAATGTTGCGAATATCTTGACTGCTGCGATCGAGTCGGGCTGCGAGGCTATCCATCCTGGATATGGTTTTCTTGCTGAAAATGGCGATTTTGCAGAAAAAGTAGAGGCCTGTGGACTTAAACTCATAGGACCATCGTCGAAGGTAATTAATCTTATGGGTAATAAGCTTTCCGCAAGAAACCTCATGGAAGAGAGCGGGGTTCCCGTTGTGCCCGGATGTAATGATGTAGTCCGTGATGAGGAGCAGCTCTACAGGATTGCTGATGAGATTGGTTATCCAGTCCTTCTAAAGGCATCAGCTGGTGGCGGTGGAAAAGGTATGCGCAGAATCTATAAGCGTGAAGATCTCGTTGCTGGCTGGGAACTAACAAGGAGGGAGGCAAAGGCATCATTTGCAAACGATGATATCTATATTGAGAAGCTAATTGAGAATCCTAGACATATCGAGATTCAGATACTTGCGGATAGCCTCGGAAATGTGGTGTACCTACCAGAGAGGGACTGCAGTATCCAGAGAAACAACCAGAAGATTATCGAGGAGAGCCCTAGCAGAGCTAACAGCGACTTACTGGAAAAGATGTATGAGTCTGCCGTGATGTGTGCGAAGGCGTGTGGTTACGAAGGTACAGGAACTGTAGAGTTCATAGTAGATAAATACGACAATTATTATTTCATGGAGATGAACACGAGGATTCAGGTTGAGTATCCGGTAACAGAGATGGTCACGGGAATTAACCTGATTAAGGAGCAGATCAGGATTGCCTCGGGACTTCCTCTATCTGTAAAGCAGGAGGATGTAGCAGCTAATGGTCATGCGATTGAGGTTAGAGTTAATGCTCAGAATCCTTATGATGACTTCAGGCCAAGCTGTGGGGAGATAAGCTTCTTTCTACCTCCAGGTGGTCTCGATACGAGATTTGAGACCGCACTATATCAAGGTGCAAAAATACTGCCATTCTATGATTCTATGATGGCAAAGCTGATCGTAAAGGGAAGCACACGAATGGATGCTATAAAGAAGCTTAGACGTGCAGTTTCTGAGACGATTATAGATGGTGTCCCAACTAACCTAGGATTTATCTATGCGATACTGTATGACAAGGATTTTATCCTTGGGAACATTGATACAAATTATGTTGCTCACAAGGAAGCTGAGCTTCTGGAAAGCATGCATGTAACGGGAGAATAGCAGAAAATGGGAAGCTTAAATAAGCGAAAAAATCTATTGTCCGCAATTAAGAGTATAAGAGGCGGGAGCAAGCAGAATCAGGTTAGGCGTGAGCCTCGAAGAGCGCTTCCCGACCTTTTTCTTAAGTGTGAAGGGTGTAAGTCAGTAATCGACTACAAGGAGTTCTTAGAACATCTTAAGATATGCCCAGAGTGCGGATATCACATGAAGATGAACGGACATGAGCGCTTCGAGTACCTCATGGATGAGGGATATGAAAAAATCAGTTTTGGTAGCGAGCTAAAAGACCCAATTTCTTTTCCTAAGTATGATGAAAAGCGTGCTAAGGAAGAAAAGAAGTCGGGGCTTAATGAGGCTGTTTCTATCGTTAAGGGTACGATAGAAGGGAAGCCTGTTTTAGTGGCGGTGCTTGAACTTCAATATATGATGGGAAGCCTTGGTACATACGTGGGCGAAGAGCTGACTAAGATGTTCGAATATGCGATTAGTAATGATCTTCCGGTTATCGTCTTTTCAGCTTCGGGAGGAGCTAGAATGCAGGAGGGAATTTTTTCTCTCATGCAGATGGCCAAGACGAGCGCTGCTATCGGAAAGTTTCAAGATGCGGGATTGCTCTATATAAGTGTTTTGACAAATCCTACCACAGGAGGAGTATCAGCGAGCTTCGCATCCCTTGGGGACATCATCATAGCTGAGCCTAATGCGCTTATAGGATTTGCAGGACCAAGAGTAATTGAGCAGACAATCAAAAAGAAGCTGCCAAAAGGGTTCCAAAGAGCTGAGAAACTTGAGGAATGTGGTTTTGTAGATATTATTTGCGAAAGAGAGAGCCAGCGTAGACTGATTGCTAAGCTGCTCAAGCACCATGTGAAGATTGGAGCAAAATATGAGTAATGCTTATGAAATAGTTAAGAAGGCAAGATCTAGCAACAGGCTTAGATCTAAAGAGGCTATCGAAAGGCTTTTCGAAGACATAGTCTACCTTAAGGGTGACAGGTGCTTCGGGGACTCCAAAACGATAATCGGTGGAATCGGATCATTTGAGGAAAGACCGGTTACCTTTATCGGGATTCAGAAAGGGCGCGGTATTGAAGAGGGGGTAGAAACGAACTTCGGAATGCCAATGCCTGAAGGATATCGCAAGGCCATGAGGTTGATGGATCAGGCTGAAAAATTCAGAAGACCTGTAATTACATTTATAGACACACCAGGTGCATATCCGGGTGTAGGTGCAGAAGAGCGTGGACAGTTTGAAGCTATAGCGTCTTCACTAGAGAAGATGTCGATACTGACAGTCCCCGTAATTGCAGTGGTTATAGGTGAAGGCGGATCTGGTGGTGCGTTAGCCCTATCTGTAGCTAACAAGATATTTATGTTTAAAAATGCCGTGTATTCGATTCTTTCACCCGAAGGTTTTGCATCAATTCTATGGAAGGATGCAGGGCTTGCCGAAAAGGCTGCTGATGTAATGAAAATCACATCACAGGATTTATATGACTTCGGAATTGTAGACGAAATCATAGATGAGAATGGGGATAAGGTAAACTTTACACAGCTTAGAAATTTGATTTCAACTGAGCTTCAGTCCTTGTCTGACATGACTGGCGAGGAGATTAGAGAGCGCAGATACGATAAATTTAGAGAGATTAGAGGATAAGATGGGACTTAAAGTTAAGGACATTAAGAGCTTGACTAGAGGAGTTAAGCGTAGCAATAAGTACTATGAAGAAAGACTCGATACGACTGACGAGTGGATTCTAACTCGTACGGGGATTGAAAATCGCTACATAACGGAGGAAACTCCGTCAGAGATGGCTAAGGAACTCGCTGACCAACTTGAATTCGATCGAGATAAGGTAAAGGCGCTTATCGTCGCATCTTTCTCGAGTGACGTTAGGATTCCTTCGATTGCGGGTATCCTCCACAAGAGATTAGAACTTAATAATAGCTGTTTTTCTGTAGACATTAATGCTGCCTGTGCAGGTTTTGTATCGGCTATGATTATGGCTGAGCGCATGCTTAATCCTGGAGAAGAGGCTATTCTCGTTGCCAGTGAGCAGGTTAGCAGATATATAGACTTTAACGACAGAGGAATAGCCGTACTGTTTGGAGATGGGTGCGCAGGCATTGTAGTTGAGAAGAACGATAAGCTGTGGCTGAGCGATGCAAGTACTTATGGAGATGACCGGGTAATAGTAATGGACGATAATGATTTCATCCAGATGAATGGTCAAGAGGTATTCAAATTTGCGATAAGTAAAGTCCCAGAATCTCTTGAGCGCCTACTCGAGAGAGCAAATCTCACTGGAGCCGATATAGATTATGTCGCTGCTCATCAAGCTAATGTGCGGATACTAGAGCAGATTTCGAAGAGAACTGGAATAGACGAGGATAAGGTCCTAAAGAATATAAGAGAACGAGGAAATACCTCGGCAGCATCTGTTCCAACACTTTTATACGATTATAGAGATAAATTTAAAGATGGGGATAAGGTTCTGTTCACGGCTTTTGGAGCGGGGCTAATTGTTAATTCAGTACTGATGGAGTGGTAGATATGAACTTAGATAAATTACTAAATATTAAATATCCAATAATTCAGGGAGGAATGGCGAATATAACAGATGGGAAATTTGCAGCTGCTGTATCTAATGCCGGAGCTCTAGGAACGATTGGATCGGGCGGCATGAAGGCTGATGTACTTGCCAAAGAAATTGACATATGTAAAGGTCTAACAGATAAGCCTTTTGCAGTAAATCTGATTATGTTCCGTTCAGATATTAAGGAGCTTGTTGAGGTTGTGTGCAGGGCGAAGGTTCCGTATGTAATCGCTGGAGCAGGTAGTCCTGGTCCATATATGGAGGATTTCCAAGCTGCCGGAATCAAGGTCATGCCGGTTATATCATCGCCGCTTCAGATCAAGCGACTCGATAAGTTCGATGTATTTGCTTACATTGCAGAGGGAATGGAAGCAGGGGGTCATATCGGAGAGATGACGACTATGACTCTAATATATCAGGTAGCAGGTGTAACTGATAAGCCGATAATTGCAGGTGGAGGAATCGGATCGGGAGCACAGATGCTAGCTGCAGAAGTGCTGGGAGCTGAAGGTGTTCAAATCGGAACAGCTTTTCTGTTCACCGATGAGGTTCCGGTTCACCAGAACTATAAGGATTTGCTGATTCATACTGAATCTCATCGCATTACATCGATCGGGAATCTAAATGGAAGACCTATGCGCCTTGTCAAGAATCCGATGACCAGAGAGTTTAAGGAGCTTGAGAGGAGCGAGAGCGACAAGGAAGTGCTTGAAGATTTCACGCTTGGTAGGCTAAGAAAAGCAGTATACGAAGGTGATGTAGATCAAGGTTCTGTTATGGCAGGATACACAGCGGCTCAGTTCGATAGGCTGTATTCAGTTCCTGAGCTACTTGAGAAATTGATGAGCGAATATCAGCTCGCAAAGAATAGCGTTAAATAGAGAGGTCTATTTACATAAATGACAGTAAAGTGAATCTATCAAAGAAACAGAGGGAATAATGGAAAATTTAGCAGTAATATTCGCTGGACAGGGTTCGCAGTATGAAGGTATGGGCAGTAAGCTGTACGATAGATATCCTGAGATTAGGGGTATATATGACAGCCTGGGGAAAGAGCTCACTGATATATCCTTCTGCGGTAGCATCGATGACATATCGAAGACTGAGAATCTTCAGCCCATAATGATTGCATTTCAGCTTGCCGTTTTAAAACTAATTCGTGCACATAAGCCGGAGCTCCTAAAGGGGCTTAAGTCAACATGCGGACTCAGCCTAGGTGAATATAGCGCACTCGCACTATCAGAAATAATCGATGAAGATGATGCACTAAGACTTGTTGATATACGTGGCGCCCTGATGGGAAAAGCATCGGAGAATAGAAGTAGCAAAATGCTAGCAATTCTCAAGATGACTGAGGACGAAGTTAGAGAAGTTCTGCAGAGTCATCCCGAATTCGAGGGCAAGGTATATATCGCTAATATAAACAGCAGCCGGCAGATTATCGTATCGGGTGAAGGTTCTGCAATTGATGAACTTAAGGATTTTCTAAAGTCTAACAAGAAGCTGGCTAAACCTCTCTCGGTAAGTGGCGCATTTCATACTCCGTTTATGGAATCGGCTAGGTCTCCATTTATTGAAACGCTAGAAGAAACTTCATTTAGTTCACCAAAAATTTCATATTATCCAAATGTTACTGGCGAGAAGTACGATGGAACGCCGATGGTCCATGTGTTATCGGAACAGATAGTGTCACCGGTGCTCCTTTACAAGACATTCAAAAATATGGTAGATGATGGTGTTACACGTTTTCTGGAAATTGGTCCAGGTGGTGTACTTTCTACAATCCTAGAGAGAGAATTTGAAGGGCTAGAGGTTAGCACGATTAAGAACGATGATGATTTGATTGAACTACTTGAAGCCTAGGCTGAGTGTTCAAATTCTTAGAAATAAAAAGGAGTGTATGTATGGCGAATAAAGTAGCGCTTATTACAGGAGCTGCTGGTGGAATAGGCACAGCAATTGCCGAAAAGCTGAAGAGCGAAGGGTTTGATCTTGCACTAAATGTTCGCACCGTGAAGCCACAGTTTAAAGAGCTAGTAGAGAGGTTATCGGACGAAAACTGCCATGTGCAGGTGGTGCTCGGTGATATCGCAAGAGCTGAAGATTGTAAGAGGATGGTAGAGGAAGTCATCGAGGAACAGGGGCAGATTGATGTGCTTGTTAATAATGCAGGTATCACCAAGGATAAGCTCGTCATGCAGATGAGCGAGGCTGACTTTGAAGATGTTATAACCACTAACCTAAATGGTGCTTTCTATCTAAGCAAATACGTGTCGAGATACATGATGAAGAGACGTAGCGGCAGAATCATCAACATGTCTTCGGTCGTAGGTCTACATGGTAACGCTGGACAGGCTAACTATGCTGCTGCAAAGGCAGGTCTTGTAGGCATGACCAAGTCATTCGCAAAGGAATTCGCATCGAGAAATATCCTCGTAAATGCGATAGCACCGGGGTTCATAGAGACACCGATGACTGAAAAATTGACGGAGCAGGTAAAAGATAAAATTAAGGCTGAGATTCCACTCGGCAAGATTGGGGAGCCGAGCGATGTTGCGAATCTGACAGCGTTTCTTGCTGGAGATGAATCGCGCTACATTACAGGCCAGGTTATATCAGTAGATGGGGGTATGAACATATAATGAGTAGAGTAGTAGTAACTGGTATCGGCATGGTTACTCCGTTAGGAAACAATGCAGCTGAAGTGCTTGAGGGAATCAAGAATTCGCGCTGTGGAATCGGAGAAATCACAAGATATGATGCAAGTGATAGAGCTGTTAAGCTAGCTGCAGAAGTAAAGGACTACAATCCCGACGATTACTTTGATAAAAGAGAACAGAGGCGATTGGATAGAGTCACTCAATTTGGTATAATAGCCGGCAGAAGAGCTTTGGAAAATGCTAATCTCACAAGGGAATATTTGTCAAATGAAAGAGCAGGAGTCTTTGTTTCCTCTGGAATCGGTGGAATAAGCACTATCGAGTCAGAGCATGCCAAGGGTATGAGTCGTGGATTCGACAAGGTGTCGCCATATTACATCCCGATGGCAATAATAAATCTAACAGCTGGAAATATAGCTATTGATTTAAATGCGCATGGCTCTTGTCAGGCTATGGTTACGGCTTGCTCCAGTGCAACCAATGCTATCGGTGAGGCATACCGCCACATTAAGCATGGGTATGCTGATATCATGTTTGCAGGAGGTAGCGAGGCCCCTATCACGGAACTCTCTGTAGGTGGATTTACATCTATGAAGGCGCTATCGCTCTCTCAGAACCCTAACAGAGCGTCGATTCCATTCGATAAGAAGAGAGATGGATTTGTAATGGGTGAAGGCGCGACTGTGCTAGTTCTAGAGGAATACGAGCATGCAGTCAACAGAGGTGCTAATATCCTGGCAGAGATTGTAGGGTACAGTGATACCTGCGATGCAAATCACATCACAGCTCCTTGCGAGGATGGAAAATTTGCTGCGCAGGCTATGGTACAGGCAATAGCAGATGCTGGAATTAAGACTAGCGATATCGATTACATCAATGCGCACGGAACGTCAACTCCTCTCAATGACAAATATGAAACGGCAGCTATTAAGCGTGCATTTGGCGAAGGATATAGAGATGTGCTCGTATCTTCTTCAAAATCACAAATCGGACACCTTCTTGGAGCTTCTGGTTCAACGGAGCTAGCAATGACTATCATTTCCATGCAGGCAGGGATAGTTCCTCCAACTATAAACTACGAATATCCGGATGACGCATGCGATCTCAACCTGGTGGTTAACAGGTATAAAGAAGCAGAAATCAACTATGCGCTCAAGAATTCACTAGGGTTCGGAGGGCATAATGCATCAATCGTAGTAAAGAGGTGGACCGAATGAAATTGACATATGAAGAAGTGAGAAATATTTTACCGCACAGATATCCATTTATCATGGTTGATAAAATTGTCGAACTTGAGGCGGGAAATAAAGCTGTAGGAATTAAGAATGTTAGCGGAAATGAACCTTTCTTTCAAGGACACTTCCCTAGTGAGGCTGTAATGCCAGGAGTTCTTCAAGTGGAAGCAGTGGGCCAGGTTGGCGCGGTTGCAGTCTTGATCGATCAAGAAAAGGGCGCTAATGCGTTCCTAGCAGGAATCAAGAAGGCTAGATTTCATAAGAAAATCGTTCCAGGAGATCAGTTAGAGATCCACTGTGCAATCAATAAGAGAGTCGGGAATATTGGATTTGGAGAAGGCTACATCCTAGTTGACGGTGAGAAAGCGATGTCATGCGAGATTTCATTTGCCATCATGTAGAGCACCAGAACTTTAATCCCTGTAGTTAAGAAAGGCGGATTTGAATAGATGCTTACAGAGGTATTTGCAGAGGTATACGAGAAGTTCAAATTGAACTTATATAAGCATATGTTTGTAAATGGCGGAGGCAAGGAGCATGAGCTTACAGCGACAGAGACATTTACACTAGAGGTTATTCATGCGATGAAGAACCCTAAGGTGAGCCAGCTTGCGGAATTCCTGGAGATGTCTACACCTAATGTTGCTTACAAGATATCTTCCTTGATGAAGAAGGGATATATTGAGAAGATTCAGTCTAAAGAGGATAAGCGAGAGTATATTCTCAAGGAGACCGAGAAGTTTCACGAGTACTACAAGGCGAAGAATAGTTATATACCGATAGTGCTCGACAGATTGGCGAAGAGGTTTACAGAAGAAGAAATCGATAACCTGGAGCACATTCTTAAGGTCATGAGCGATGAGTTTATGGGTGAGGTTAATAGATTTATCGCGGACAACAAGGTCGATTAGATGCATGATTTTAGGCTATATGAGGACTCGGTAATTTCAGAAATTAAAAGGAAGCATAGTGCAGATAGCGTTTTACCTAATGGATTCCGATATATATATTTCGAAAATATCGATTCAACAAACAAATTTGCTAAGGAACATGCTGGCGAACTTGAGAACGCAATAATTGTGGCGGAAGACCAATATGCTGGTGTAGGTAAGAATTCATCTCACTGGTGGTCGTCACCATGTCAATCGATACTGGCGACGATTATGCTGTCGATTGATCTTGAGCCAGCTGAAACAATTGTGTATCCGCTTCTAGTCGGGGTTATAATCCGTGAAGTGCTGGCAGAGCATGGGGTTGAAGCTGAGGTCAAGTGGCCAAATGACATTTATATAGGCAACAAGAAGCTAGGCGGGATCCTCTGTGAGACAATTATAGAGAATGGAAAAACTGAAAAATTAATAATAGGGTTTGGAATTAACGTGAACCAAACTAAAGACGAGATGACTTTATATAATATGACATCTCTGTATGAATATAAGGGTATAGAATTTAATAGATGTGAGATTCTTGCAGATATTATTGCAAAGCTATTTGAACGTATGAAGGATAGCAGTTCGGATAATACGAAGTATATGGAAAGAGAAGTGAACTCACATCTCTTCGCAAAGGGATTAACTGTAACTTTTGAATCGGATAAGCGCTATGAAGGTACGCTGACTGGAGTCGGCGAAGACGGGGCGCTTTTACTTTTGACAGAATCGGGCATGAAAAAGTTCATTTCAGGGAAAATAATCATGTAACAGATGAGAAAGAAAAGGTTAAAAATGGATAAGAATCGAAATAAAGAAAACGACATTTGCGATATTAACAAGAATTGTAATAATGGTCACGTTAAAAGCCACAACCGACTAGACGCACGCACTATTACAAGCGTTGGACTTGCGATAGCTCTTCTCGTAATAGGGTCTGCGATTTCCATACCAATCGGCCCAGTTCCAATTAGTTTACAATCGCTCGTAGTGCTCTCGATAGGAATAACTATGGGCAAGAGGCTCGGTGTGATGGCTGTTACAGTGTATGTAATAGCAGGGCTTGTGGGACTTCCGGTATTTGCCGGATTAAAAGGAGGACCACAGTATATATTTGCTCCAACATTTGGATTCATAATAGCGTTCATAATAGCAGCATATATAGTAGGTGCAGGCTATGAGTCGAGTTCAAATGTTAAGAGATATGCTAGCCTTGCTATAGCGACCTTTGTGATATATGCGGTAGGTGCGGTATACTTCTATTTTGTGCAGAGTGTACATCTTGGAAATAATATTCCATTTACGAAAGTTCTCCAGCTTACGGTACTGCCGTTCATAATTGGAGATATGATAAAGCTTCATGTAGCATTTTGCGTAGGCGGAAAGCTTAAGAGTATACTAGGTGTAAACTTTGAAAATGCAAACTAGTTAAATGTCTTAATATATGAATAAAATATCGGCGATAATCAATTCTCATCATCAGAGAAGATTATCGCTTTTTATATGATATATACAAGATAACGAAGCGCGTGTGCGGTTTATTGCCTTCTGGCGAAATGGCTAAATGTATAAGGTCAACATCTAAACACCTTGAAAAAAACAAGGTATTTAGATATAATCGAAAGAAGTAACACATGTAAATACTGCCTGATGGCAAGGAGGATATAATGGCTAGAAGAAGACGTATGACAGATGCAGAAAAAGCACTTCTAATTGAAGAGGGAAAAGCAGCTAGAAGACAGAAGATACTCAAAACGAGCATGAGAATAGCTGGTCTCAGCATAATCGCAGGAGCTACTCTTGTCGTTGCAACTAAGAAGATTTTCGACGAAATTTTTGTTGAGGATGATTGGTCAGATGTAGATTGGGGAGAAGAAGACGAGGACTACGGCGTATATTAAACCAATCCTTTGACACATGCTATAGATTTTGAAAGGGAATACGATGACGGAAAAAAAGGGCACTTTTTATATTACTACACCTATATACTATCCAAGCGCTAAGCTGCACATTGGACACACATACTGCACAGTTATGGCAGACGCGATGGCGAGATTTAAGAGGCTTATCGGATATGATGTAAGATTTCTCACAGGTACTGACGAGCACGGTCAGAAGATCGCTAAGTGTGCACAAGAAGCTGGCGTGACACCGATTGAATATATCGATCCAATTGTTGATACAATTAAGAGACTCTGGGCGACGATGGAGATTAGCTATGATGACTTTATCAGAACCACAGAGGAGCGCCATGAAAAGCGTGTTCAGGAAATCTTCATGAAGATGTACAACAATGGTGATATCTACAAGGATAAGTACGAGGGGTGGTACTGCACTCCTTGTGAGTCCTTTTGGACTGAGAGCCAGCTAGTAGAAGGAAACTGCCCTGATTGCGGCAGGCCTGTTAAAAAGATGAGCGAAGATGCTTACTTCTTTAAGCTGTCAAAGTATTCTGACAAGCTTATTGAGCTTCTTGGAAATGGCACATTCCTTCAGCCAGAATCTCGTGCGAAGGAGATGATTTCATTTGTAGAGCAGGGGCTCGAGGATCTATGTATCTCGAGAGCTTCATTGGATTGGGGTATCAAGGTTCCAATTGATGAGAGACACGTAATCTATGTGTGGCTCGATGCTCTATCAAACTATATTACCGCCCTTGGATTCCCTGGGGAGGATGAAGAGCAGTACAAAAAGTACTGGCCAGGAATAAACCTAGTAGGTAAGGAAATCGTAAGATTCCACTCCATTATTTGGCCTGCAATGCTCATGTCTATGAACGAGCCAGTGCCTAAGAAGGTTCTCGGCCATGGCTGGATTCTAATCGATGGCGGAAAGATGTCGAAATCTAAGGGCAACATTGTTGATCCGGAGATTCTAATCGATCGTTATGGAATAGATGCGCTTAAGTATTTCTTGCTCAGAGAGTATACTTTTGGTCAAGACGGACTATATACCAACGAGATCATGCTTAACCGCATCAACTACGATCTCGCTAACGACCTTGGAAACCTCTTGTCTAGAACTGTTTCAATGATTGAAAAGTATTGCGGCGGAGTAGTTCCAGAAGCTACGACTGAGGATGATTTCGATCGTGACCTTATTGCTACGGCACTCGGATGTGCTGCGAAGGTTGAAGCTCACATGGATGAATTCCACTTCAACAATGCGCTCGAGGAGATTTGGATAGTTATTTCGAGAGCTAACAAGTATATCGACGAAAAGATGCCTTGGATTCTTGCAAAGGACGAGAGTAAGAAAGCCGAACTTGATACAGTTATGAGCAATCTAGCAGAGGTGCTTAGAATGATTTCTGTGTTAATCATCCCATATATGCATACGACTTCAGATAGGATGAGAGATCAGCTCGGAATTTCAAATCAAGAGTCAAAATGGTCGGATCTTGAGGAGTTCCGCATGATGGCTGGGGCACATGTCCATAAGGGTGGTGCTCTGTTCCCAAGACTTGATGTAGCTAAGGAAATCGAAGTTCTATCTAATACAGAACAGGAAAAGGTTGCTATAAAGAAGAACAACCGAAAAAAATAAATAAGAATGAGGCCTCAAGTATAGACTTGAGGTCTTTTTTACCAATATAAGGGGGGAGAAAATGCTATTTGATGCACACACTCATTTGAATTATGAAGAGTTCAGCGAAGAAGAGCGGCTTGATAGGGCAAGGGAAATAGAAGAGTCTGATGTGGAGTTTATCATTGATGTCGGAGATTCAGTAGAATCGTCAAGACAGGCGATTAAGGATGCAGCTGATTATTCTTGGTGCTATGCCGCTGTTGGGATTCACCCGGATAAGGCACTCGCATACTCTGATGATGATATAGATAAAATCAAGGAACTAGCTAGCGCACCAAAGGTTCAAGCAATTGGTGAAATAGGTCTAGACTTTCACTATGGAAAGGATTCCAAGGCAGAACAGATTGAACTCTTTAGGAAGCAGATAAGAATTGCGAATGAACTCATGATGCCGATTATGATTCATACACGAGAAGCCGATGCGCTTACAAGAGATATCCTCATCGAGGAAGGAGCATTTAGCGAAGAGAGGAAGGCCCATTTTCCATCGAGGCCAGACGGACACGGGGGGATGGTTGCTGATGCAAGAGTACAGCTACATTGTTATTCAGGCTCACTTGAACTGGCACGTGAGTATGTGAAGCTTGGGGCGACATTCTCTATAGGTGGACCGCTAACATTTAAAAATGCGAGAAAAACCGTAGAGGTACTAGAGGGAATACCGCTTCAGTTTATAATGAGTGAGACAGATGCGCCTTTTTTAGCGCCAGAACCGAAGAGAGGAAGACCTAATAAGACGCCATATATTGAGCATGTAGTCAGGAGGATGGCGTTATTAAAGGGCATCGAGTTTGACGAAGCAGTGCGGATAACGTCAGAAAATGCGAGACGTTTCTTTAATATAGAAGCATTATAAGTAGAGGTATTTTGCAATTCGGAGTATGTTCATACGACGATGTATAAATAAGCTTATTAGGAGTTAACTTGGGATATCTATGAATGGAATTATAAAAAAGATTATTGATAGCAAGACAGTAGAATATGGAGATAGGGTAATTGTCGGTTTTTCGGGTGGACCTGATTCGCTGACACTTCTTCATGCTCTGAATTCAGCTAAGGAGGAGCTTGGAATATCAATATATGCGGTTCATATTAATCACCAGATTAGACCTGTGGACTGCGATGTTGAGGCAGAACATGCTAGACGCATATGCATAGAGCTTGGTATTCCATTTAAACTCGTTATCTGCGACTGTAAGGAGCTCGCAGAGCGAGAAAAGATATCGGAAGAAGAGGCTGGTCGCAAGATTCGCTACGAAGCATTTTCTGATATGGCGTGTGAACTAGAGCGATGCGGAACACCTAGGGAAAGGATAAAAATAGCAGTAGCCCAGAACAGAGACGATCAAGTTGAGACCGTCCTGTTTCATATACTGCGTGGCACTGCAGTTCGTGGTTTAGCTGGTATACCTATCAGGAGGCTAGATGAGCGTGGATACATTGTAATTAGACCACTTCTAGACATAAGTCGAACTGAGATTGAGGGATATATAAATGACTATGATCTAGAACCAAGCATGGACAAGAGCAATGAAAAGCCTATATACAGCCGTAATAAGATTAGACTTGAACTGATACCAGAGCTCGAAAGAGATTATAATCCTTCGTTTCGAAAGGCAATTACACGGCTGAGCGAATCAGCAGCTTGTGATGATGAATACATGATGAAAGAAGCTGCAAAACTATATGAGGATTCTGTCTCTTTGGATAATGAATATGAGCTTTATAAAGTAAGGGATGTGCATAAAGCACTAAAGAGACGGATAGCAGCCATGATGCTTGAGGCAGAAGATGTTCATCCAACCTATGAGCTCGTCAATTCATTAGTAGGAATCATCGATTCAAGGAGCCCTTCAGCAAGCTATGACCTGCCTGGGGGGATAACAGCAGAGCGCAGGTATGAGAGATTGGTGTTTTTGCAGAAAGAACACTGGGGTAATTCTCACTCAGATTCAGGAAGGCGTGGTATAAAAGAGATCTCTATAAAAGCTATATCTATTGCTGAATATCAAGAGTTAAGAGGTAACACAGAAAAGGATGATCTGTATGCGGCATTTGACCTAGATAAGCTGATTCAGGAAAGGGGACTTAAGGCGGAGATGATTAGCGTATCAGATGAAAGCTCCTGGCTTGACATCAACCTGCGCACCAGAAGGTCTGGAGACTATATCGGAACAGGAAATGGCAGCGAAAAGCTGCAGGATTTTTTAGTAGATGAGAAGGTGCCAAAGGCGTCTCGAGATGAAATAAAATTGGCTGCAATAGGTAGTGAAATACTTTGGATTTTACCTAATGAAATGTTTAAGTCAGAGCGATATAGGATTAAGGGGAAATATTCACAAAAATATCAGGTTGATAACAGTTCAGAGAGGGTTTTGTTTCTTGAACTGCGCTAATTCGTATGATAAAATAACACGACAGTTTGTGTAAAATAACAAATTTTAGACCAAAAATATTATTAAAGAAATATGAGGGGTACGATAATTGAAGAGATTTATTAAGAATTTTGCGATATATTTGGTTATATTCGCGGTTGTTCTCGGAGTAGCTTTTTTCTACAAGGGAGCAGACGGTGCGAAGAAGACTGCTGAAGTGAAATTCTCAACATTTGCAACTCACCTTGAAAAAGGAAAATATAAGACAATAAATATAACGGATCGAAAGATGACGGCAACGCTAAAGAATGGCAACAAGGAATACGCGTATGCGCCATCGGTTGTTGAAATCAGCTGGCTTGAGAACAGCTATGTGTTCCCACAGGTTAAGTCCGGTAAGCTGAAACTTTCTAGCGATCCACCGCAGAGTAGTGTTAACTTCTTCTCACTGCTACCGACGATTATTATGGTTGTCGCACTTGGATTCCTATTCTACTTCATGATGAGTCAAGGTGGTAACAACAAAGCATTCCAGTTCGGTAAGAACAGGGCTAAGCTGTACAAAGAAAATGGTAAGAATATACGTTTTGCAGATGTAGCTGGGCTAAAGGAAGAAAAAGAGGAGCTCGAGGAGATCGTTGATTTCCTTAAGAATCCTTCTAAATATTCTAATTTAGGTGCAAGAATTCCTAAGGGGGTACTACTCGTAGGAAATCCAGGTACTGGTAAGACTTACATCTCTAGAGCTACAGCTGGGGAGGCTGGAGTTCCATTCTTTACGATTTCAGGTTCTGACTTCGTCGAGATGTTTGTTGGTGTGGGTGCTTCTCGAGTAAGAGACCTTTTTGATCAAGCTAAAAAGAATGCGCCGTGTATCATATTCATAGATGAAATTGATGCCGTAGGTCGTAAGAGAGGTGCTGGTCTTGGCGGAGGTAATGATGAGCGTGAGCAGACGCTCAATCAACTTCTTGTTGAGATGGATGGTTTCGATGGAAACTCAGGCATCATCATTTTGGCTGCTACAAATAGACCGGATGTACTAGACCCTGCACTGCTTCGCCCAGGTAGATTTGATAGGCAGATTGTAATCGGAATGCCTGACGTTAAAGCGAGAGAGGAAATTTTCAAGGTTCACACCAAGAATAAACCGCTTGCTGACGATGTTACAATTGAGATTCTCGCTAGGAGAACACCTGGTTTTTCACCTGCAGATATCGAGAATCTGGTTAACGAAGCGGCACTTTTAACAGCAAGACGCAATGGTACTAAGATTAGAATGGATGAAATTGAGGAGGCTACTACTAAGGTAATGGCTGGTCCTGCAAAGAAATCGAGAGTTATTTCCGAGGCTGAGAGAAAGCTTACTGCATACCACGAAGCTGGACATGCAATAGTTATGAAGGCCATACCTAACTCCGACCCAGTTCATCAGATCACTATCATACCGAGAGGTATGGCAGGCGGATTCACGATGTCACTACCTGAAGATGAAAAGTTCTTCATGACAAAGGGTGATATGGTTAATATGATCAAGCATCTTCTAGGCGGCAGAGTTGCAGAGGAGCTTAAGCTAGATGACATAAGCACTGGCGCAAGCAATGACCTTGAACGTGCGACAGCTATCGCTAGACAGATGATTACAAAGTATGGATTTAGCTCAAAGCTCGGACCAGTGAGCTTTAGCTCAAGTGATGAAGTATTCCTTGGAAAGGACTTTTCCACAAGACAGAATTATTCCGAGGAAACCGCTTCAGAAATCGATGCTGAGATTAAACACATACTCGAGAGCTGCTACGAAGCAACAACTAACATCCTTAAGGAGAATGATGAAGCGTTCGAAAGAGTTGCTCAGGCACTTCTGCTCATCGAGACACTGGATGGAGAACAGTTTAATGATCTCTATGAAGGAAAAATCACACCTGAGGAGCTTGCTGAGAATGTAAAGGCTCGTGATGAACAGATTGCAGAGCTAAACAAGGCAGAGGCAAAGGAAAGTGAGAGGCTAGAGGAAGAGAGACGTCAGGAGGCCGAGGAACGGCTAAAGGAGCTTCAGTCTGTTATCGTTGGTGATTTGAAGTTTGAAGACTCTACTTTTGCAGAGGAAAACAAGCCTACAGTCAAGAAAGATTTGGAAAAGCCATCTGAAGAAGAGCAGACGAATTCTAACGTAGGGTGGCCGACTGAGGCTGAAGAAGAGCCGAAAGATGCTGAGATTGAAGCAGATGCAGATACAGATGCGGACGCATCAAAGGAAGCAGCGCCTGAATCAAAAGATGAATCCAAGAATGATACGGAAACTGACAAAGAGTAAAAGAGCGATAGGCTCGGAGTCAAAGAAATTGAAGGAGCAATAAAATGAGGATAACTGTAGAAGATTGCCTTAATCTAGATGCGTTCAAAGGGAGCACCGTAATTTCCTGCAAGAGAAAGATGGACAGAAGAGTGCGAACCATCTCAGTTTTCGATGAAATTGATTATGAGAAGGGAATCGAGCGTAACGGAGTAAAGGAACAGATGGTTCTTACCCATTTCTGGAACTGTAAGGATGATATTGATGCCCAGTGCCGAATTGTCGTTGGTTTTGGTAAAAAGGCAATCGCTACACTCGTAATTTTCCTACATGAAGAAGGTGTTAGAGCTGTAGACCAAAAGGTAATCAAGACAGCGGAGGAAAATGGACTTCTGATTATCGTGATTCCAGATGATAAAGAGACTACGTATGCCGTACTTATGGAGCAGGTGCTTGATAAAATCCTGTACGGACACAACTACAGTGACAATATTTTAAACAACACAATTTATCATCTTCTTAACTTCGAGAAGCATAGAAATTTCCAGAGTGCGCTGAAGGAAGCTGCTATAAATAATGATTATCAGGCTATTTTGATGACCTCGGAGTTCAATCCAATACTCACAATTGAGACTCGCCATGAGGAAACTATTGATAATGCAATAGTTCAGGCCAAGAAGATGGATGTGTCACACTCTACCATGTTCACTCAGGTCAATATAAATGACGTAATCACTTACTGGGGAACTATAGATATAAATAACGAGAAGCACATCTTGATGATTGTAGATAATGAGGACAACTACTCTGCTACTGAAATCAAGAAACTAGCGGAGATTATCGAGCTTGCGATGGGTATGTGGAAGTATACTCCTGAGAGAGATTCAAGAGCTGAGTTTATAAAGTCAGCTATAAGAGGAGATCTGACATTCTGCTACACCCTAATCGACGAGGCTGGACTCAAAGGCAAGCAGTTTGTCAGCGTATTCTATGCGAATGGGATAAACAACAGAGCATCACAAGATATTCTCGAGAGATACAAATCAGACAAGGGCTTCGGAATCCTTCCACTCATTGAAGGAAATGAATTTTACGGCATGATTTATGCTGATGCAGGTGAAGAGAAGGGTGTTCAGCTTAAGAATGATTGTCTCAGAATGTACGATGATCTCAAAGAAGGTCGTAAGGATGTAAGGATTTTTCACTCCACAGGTATTGAGGAGCTTGACAGCGCAATAGACGGTTTCAAGATGATTAACGAGACATGGAATAACGTAGAGGCTGTGTTCCCATACAAGAGGGTATTTACTAAGTACGAGATGTCGATGGTCTGCAACTGTATCAATATTCAGATGCAAAGCAGCGTGCTAAAGAAGATTTATCTAGATTTACTCGAGCCATTTGAGCGTGAAGTATCTCTAAATAAGGGAAGGCTGCTACTCGAGACACTCGAAACCTTCGTGCTTGATGCTGGAATGAATAGTAACAAGACTGCAGAGTTTATGAATATTCATAACAACACAGTTCAATACAGACTAAAGCGAATCAATGAGATTCTCGGCGCAGAGCTAACAGGAAACAGAATTATCCCAGGGCTCACTATGGCACTAGCTCTAAGGAGAATGGAGGATCACTAAAATGCTTCTAGCTGTAGATGTAGGAAATACAAATATAGTGATAGGCGTGTTTAGCAAGTCGCAGCTCATTACTAGCTGGCGACTTGCTACAGATAGCAGGCGAAGTGCAGACGAGTATGGGATTCTAGTCGAGCAGATGTTCAGACATGAGGGGATAGACCCATCTGACATTGACGATGTGATTATATCCACTGTCGTGCCTTCGCTGCTTTTTGCCTTACAGCACATGTGCTATAAGTATCTGCACGTATCACCACTTGTTGTTGAAACGGGTGTAAAGACGGGGCTCAAGATTAAATGTGACGACCCACGTCAAATTGGTTCCGACAGAATCGTAAACGCTGTTGCTGCACATCATAAGTATAAGAGTCCACTAATAGTTATCGATTTCGGAACAGCAACGACTTTCTGCGCTATAACTGAGGACGGAGACTATTTAGGTGGTACGATTGCCCCCGGGATAAAAATTTCGGCAAAGGCACTTTTTGAGCAGACAGCTAAGCTACCACATGTGGATTTAGAGGTCCCAGGAAATATGATCTGCAAGAATACCATTGAAGGCATGCAGTCGGGATTAGTATATGGTCATATGGGGCTTACAGAATACATCGTTGAAGGCATGAAGAAAGAGCTCGTAGAAAACTACGGGAAAGAGTACGATGCCATTAAAGTTGTTGCGACAGGGGGGCTTGCTCCAATGGTAGAGAATGGCGTAAAGTGCATAGATGTCATTGAAAAGAGACTTACGCTCGATGGTCTAGTACTCATCTATGAAAAGAACAAATCACAGAGGAAGAAACGCAACTAATGTCAGATAAGAAATATATTATTGGCGATGTTGAGCTGCCGAATCCATTTTTGTTAGCACCACTTGCGGGTGTCACGGATGCAGTTATGAGACGACTCTGCGAGGAACAGGGAGCGGCGATGACGTGCACCGAAATGGTAAGCGCAAAAGGTTTATATTACGGAGATAGGAAGACGCCAAAACTCCTATATATACCCCCAAAATCCGGAGTAACAGCAGTACAAATTTTTGGCAGTGAACCTGACGTGATGTCGTATGCGGCATCAGCTTTAAACTCAGAGCCAAATAAGATTCTCGACATCAATATGGGCTGCCCCGTTCCTAAGGTGGTAAAAAACGGCGATGGTGCGGCTCTGATGAAGAATCCCGACCTCGTTTATGACATCGTATATGCGGTTGTGAAGAGTTCTGAGAAACCAGTCACCGTTAAGATAAGGAAAGGATTCGATGATGCGTCTATCAATGCAGTAGAAGTTGCGAAGGCCATATCAAGTGCAGGGGCATCTGCTGTTGCTGTTCACGGGAGAACACGGGAACAATACTACTCAGGCAATGCTGACTGGGATATCGTGAGGCGGGTCAAAGAAGCTGTAGGTATACCAGTTATAGGTAATGGCGATGTATTTACAGGTAAAGATGGCGTGCGCATGATGGAGGAGACAGGATGCGACTTTGTCATGGTAGCACGAGGTGCAATGGGAAATCCCTGGATATTTAAAGAATTAAATGCAGCCTTCCATGGCGAGGAGGCACCACCTCGTCCAACTGTAAGAGAACTTAGCATGATGATGATTAGACACCTAGACGAACTGGTTCAACTTAAGGATGAATATTCTGCGGTAAGAGAGATGAGGAAGTTTGTCGCATGGTATACTAAAGGGGTGAAGGGAGCAGCTAAACTCCGTGGTAAGATTAATAATATTGAAACACATGCAGAGATGAAAGAGGCTTTGAACATTGAGTAATAAGAAGAAACTTAAAGCGGTATCCATCATGTTATTACTGATAATGATAGCTAGTGTACTTGGTGGATGCACGACCTTTGACAATTTCAAAAAGACTTTTGTAGATAAGCAGGTAGTCGGTGATGATAATACCATAACCATTGGTATATATGAGCCTAGCTCTGGAGAATTTAAAGAACAGGGTGAAGAAGAAATCAGAGGAATTGAGCTTGCTAATTCTATTTACAGCAATGTAAATGGAATTAAGATTAAACTCGTTATAGTCGATAACCAGTCTGATGTAAATTCGGCGAAAGGCGCAATACAGAACCTTATCAAGATGAAACCAGCTGTGATACTAGGGAGTGCTGGTGAGGCGAACTCCATGGTTGCATCTCCGTATATTGAGTCAGCAAAGATTCCAACTATTACTCCGTCTGCAGTCAATCCGTTGATTACTGAGAACAACAAGTATTATTTCAGGGCATCTATTACCGAATCACAGCGCGGAGCAGGGCTAGCCGAATACGTGTACAGTGTGCTTGGATCAAGAAAAATTGCAACGATATCCATGAAGAATGACAGTGCTAATACTGCCATGCAGAGGGGATTTAACTCCAAGATTAGTGAACTAGAGCAGGGGACTTCAGGTGATTCTCCCGGCGTTTCGTCCATTGTCTATCAGAAGGCTGTTGATGTCGATTTTGAAAGCTATGGAAAGCTTGTTAAAAGTATAAAGAAATCTGATGCAGATGTTGTGGTTGTACCGTTTGGTGCAGAGAATTCCGATAAGCTCTTCTCCGAAATAGAAAAAGAAAATCTAGAGAAGAAGATAACCTTTGTAGGAAGTTCAAACTGGAACAATGAAGACTTTATAGCGATGATGAAGAGCCATCCAAAGATTAAAGTTGTATTTCCGTCGGACTCCGTGTTCAGCGGTGGAAAAACGACGACAAAGTCCGTAACGGCTGAGACTCAGAGATTCATTATTGAGTATGCAAAGAAGTACGGTAATGATTCCGAACCAACGAGTAATGCCGCCCTTGGATATGATTCGTATTTGCTTGCCATCAATGCTATCAATAGAGCAAATTCTAAGAAGCCAAAGGACATACGAAAGGCCTTGGCAGAATTATCAAATGTCAGAGGGGCGACGGGTGTGTTCACTTTTGATGAATATGGAAATCCTATAAAGTCAGTAAATCTATCAACAATTAAGTCTGGAAAGGTTATTTCGCTGTATGTGACTAACGACAAAACCACAGCGGAAAATATGGGAAAGATTAAGTAAGTATAACCAAGCATTTGAATTAATAGTTTTGCGAAATATTTTGCGGTTAGAGGTAGTAAAATGAATTATATAGATTACTTAGAAGATTCAAATTCTGAGATGATTGAAGAACTTGCAAGGCAGGTAAGAATTGACAGCGTAAGGTCAGAACCAGTAAGAACGCCTGAAGGAGAGCTTTACCCGTTTGGGAAAGGGGTTCAGGAATCTCTTGAAGAGCTGCTTAAACTAGGTGAGAGCATGGGATTTGAGGTCCACAACTATGATAATTACGTTGGAGAAATTGTTTTCCCTGGAGATCCAGGCGAAGAATCATTCGGCATAGTTGGACACCTAGATGTAGTTCCTGTGGCTGATGATTGGAAATATGGTCCGTTTAATCCAGTGATTGAAGATGGTTTTATGTATGGACGAGGAACAGCTGACGATAAAGGACCTGTTATCGCTGCACTTTTTGCTATGAAAGCAATTAAAGACGCAGACATTACACCTAAGAAAACTATTAAGCTTATTGCTGGTCTCGATGAGGAGACTGGCAAGGAAAGCGCTATCCACTATAGAGAAGTGGCAAAGATGCCTGATCTTGGGATTACGCCTGATGCTGATTTCCCCGTAATTAATGGCGAGAAGGGGATTCTTATCTTTGATATCGCGCAGAAACTCAAGAAGCATACAGTGAGGGAAGGGCTCATACTGAGCAAGGTTCAAGGTGGACTAGCAGCAAATGCAGTTCCAGCTCATGCTAGAGCAGTTATAGCATCCGATGACAGAGCAAGATATGACGAGATTATTGCACTTGCTAAATCATATAGTGAAGAGAGCGGGTATGATGTTACCGCAAAGAAAACTGGAACATCATTAGCTATTGAGGCTCATGGAGTTGCAGCACATGGTTCAATGCCAGAGAAAGGACTCAATGCTATAAGCATCCTTATAGAATTCCTTGGTAAGCTTGACCTCTATGGAGATGAAATAACTGAGTTTATCGATTTCTATAATGAACATATAGGATTTGATTTAAATGGTGAACGCCTAGAATGTCAGTTTGAAGATGATCAATCTGGCAAGGTAATCGTAAACGTTGGAACGATTGATATCAACGATGAAGTTGCCACTATGAAGATGAACATTAGAGTCCCAGTAACGTATGATAACTCAGCGGTTATGAAAGGGATTGAAAGTGTACTAGGACCAAATCAAGGCATAGTAAAGGGTACAGACGATAAAGCGATATACGTTGATCCAGAAGACGATTTTGTAAAAACACTGATGGAAGCCTATAGAGATTACTCAGGGGATTTAGATAGTGAACCAGTAGTAATCGGTGGCGGGACATATGCAAAGCACTTTGATGGTGTATTGGCTTTCGGAGGGCTCTTCCCATGGGAAGATGACTGCATGCACATGGCGGATGAGAGAATCTCTCTCGATTCGTATGACAAGATGGCAAAGATATATGCTTCAACTATCTATAAGCTTTGTTGTAAGTAGGTATAAGACGAGAAATGGGTGTTCAGGAACAGATTGTTTATATAAAAAATGAGCATGATACTGAAGAGTTTGGAATGAAACTGGCTTCCTCATTGGAGCCGGGCGATATTGTGGCTCTAATTGGAGATCTTGGAACTGGCAAGACTACTTTGACGAAGTATATTGCAAAGGGGCTTGGGGTTACTGAGAACATCGATAGTCCAACCTTCAATATTGTTAAGGAACACAAGAGCGGTATAATACCGCTCTTCCATTTTGATGTATATAGACTATCGAGTGGTGATGAACTTCTCGATATTGGAGCTGATGAATATTTCTATTCTGATGGAGTATGCATAATTGAGTGGGCTGATATAGTGGCGGATGTTGTACCTGAAAAAGCAAAGGTAATATTGATAGAGTATGGTGAAAAACAAGGGGAGCGAGTTTATAGATGTATATTCTAAGCATTGAGACAACAGGAAGATATGGTTCAGCTGCACTCATAGATAGTGATGGTAGAATCTCATCAAAAAACTCCCATGAAGAAATGAATCACCTTAAGGATATCATGCTACTTGCTGATGAATGCCTTAAGGCAGAAGGGATTGGAACTAATTCCATCGACGCAGTGGCGGCTTCTATCGGGCCAGGCTCATTTACTGGCATAAGAATTGGGGTATCTACTGCGAGGGGAATCGCCGAGATGCTTAACATACCTTGCATTTCTATATCTTCTCTAGAGGGGATGGCGGCTCTCGCTGACGCTCATATAGGTGAGGAAGTAAGATTTTTCGCACCTATCATCAATGCTAGGAGAGGACAGCTCTACGGTGCACTTTTTGAGAGAGATGGCGCCAGATATAACGCTGTACTTAGTGAGAGGCAGTACATGATAGATGAGTTTTTGGAAGAGATTGATAAAATTAATTCTGAGGAGAATCAGATTATCTTCGTTGGTGATGGCATAGATGCATATGAAGATAAGATTCGGGAAGCTGGGTTATACAGATTAGCTGATGAAGAGTGGCGCTATCAAGATGCTTCGTCAGTTGCTGAGCTAGCACTTCAAAAATATAGGAGTAACAATACAATCACTTATGATGACCTTCTTCCCAACTATATGAGAAAGAGTGAAGCTGAGATGAGACTTGAATCCGGTACTCTCAGCAGCAAGATAGGGAAGCTCAGATGATAAGGGAAACATTTGAGGATAAGACTAAGGTCGGAGTCCGAATTGCAAAGCGCTCAGATCTTGATGATATATATGAGCTTGATGTACAGACGTTTGCAATGCCATGGAGCAAAGAAGCGCTTAGCTACGATATACTCGAAAACGATAATGCATTCGTTATTGTGGCTGAGTATGAAGGTGAATTTGCAGGGTATGCAGATATTTGGACTGTGCTGGATGAAGCTGACCTTAACAGTATCGCAGTGAGAGCTGACTTCAGAAGGAAGGGAATAGGCGATGCAGTTATGCTCGCGATGACTGAAATGCTTTCAGCAAACGGCGTGGAAACCATAAACCTCGAGGTGAGAGTCAGCAATATACCAGCGATAAAGCTTTACAAAAAATACGGATTTAAAAAGTGCGGAGTGCGTCCAGGGTATTATCTGGATAATGGCGAGGATGCGCTAATTATGAAGAGGGAGACAGGTGATTATGCACAATAATAAGCATATTACACTGGGAATAGAGTCGAGCTGTGATGAGACAGCGGTCGGCATAGTTGCAGACGGACGTGAGGTTCTAGCAAATGTCATTTCATCGCAGATTGACATACACACTAAGTTTGGTGGTGTAGTACCTGAAATTGCTTCGCGGCGCCACCTTGAGAATATCAACGATGTAATAGAGCAAGCGCTAGATGAAGCTGGAGTTACTATGGATGAGGTGGATCTCATAGGAGTAACTTATGGACCAGGGCTTGTTGGTGCGCTTCTTGTTGGAGTGGCAACGGCTAAGGCAATGGCTTGGGCACGCGGTATTCCATTAGTAGGGGTAAACCATATGCATGGTCATATCGCATCGAATTATCTAGAATATAAGGAACTTGAGCCACCGTTCATCGGGCTCGTTGTCTCTGGCGGACACACCAACATCATCAAAGTCGATGATTACAACGAGTGTAAGATACTTGGAGCGACTAGAGATGACGCGGCAGGTGAAGCGATGGATAAGGTTGCTAGGGTAGTCGGACTAGGATATCCAGGTGGACCAAAGATAGATAAAGCTGCTCGCGAAGGGGATAGAGATGCTATCAAATTTAAAAGGGTGTATCTCAATGATGGAAGCTATGACTTCAGCTTTAGCGGTCTCAAGACGCAGGTACTAAACTACATAAATAGTGAAAGACAGGCAGAAAGAGAGATAAATATACCTGATTTGGCAGCTTCATTTCAGGAATCGATTATGGAAGTTATCGCAGATAAGGCAATCAGCGCAGCTACTTCTTATGGAAATAATAAAATCGTAGTGGCTGGCGGTGTTGCTGCTAACAGTAGGCTTAGAGAATTACTAGAGAGCAAGGGTGAAGCATCCGGAATAGAGATTCTAAAGCCTGCTCAGATCCTGTGCACAGACAACGGTGCGATGATCGCTTGCTCTGCATACTATCAGATGAAGAAAGGAGAGTTCGCGGACATGTCATTAGATGCGTGCCCCGGACTGGAGTTTTAACTATGCTTGTAATGTCGGCAAAAGATATATGCAAGTCGTACGGAACTGACATCATCATCGAGGATGTCTCGTTTTCTGTAAATAAAGGGGACAAAGTTGGAATAGTCGGTCCGAACGGTGCTGGAAAAACCACATTGCTAAGCATAATTGCAGGCGAGAATGAACCGACTAGCGGCGATGTTTTTATCCGCAGTGGGTATGTCGTCGGGTATCTCAAACAGAAGGATCACTTTTTCTCAGAAGGAACAGTTATCGAGGAAGCTGCGAAGACTTTTACGCACTTTTATGAGATGGAAGAGGAGATTTCAAGCCTGGAGAAGGCAATCTCTGATACGAATAATCCGAAATTCGATCAAGACCTAGAAGCATATACCCACCTTATGGATAAGTATAAAGCTATGGGTGGATATTCATACAAGAGTGAACTCATCGGTGTGCTGGCGAGCATGGGATTTGGTGCGGATACTCACGACAAGGAGATAAGCATGCTTTCTGGTGGTGAGAAAACCAGACTTGCATTGGCATGTATGATGCTTCAAAAGCCAGATATCCTCATGCTTGACGAACCAACTAACCATCTCGATCTTAAGATGCTTGCTTGGCTCGAGTCATTCCTAAAGACTTATAAAGGTACGATAATCGTCGTATCTCATGACAGATACTTTTTGGATAGGATAGTGAATCGCATATTTGATATGCGCGGGACGCACCTTGTAGATTATCGCGGAAATTACTCAGAATACCTCGTAAAGCGCAGTGAGCGCGAAGAGGTTATGAGACGAGAGTACGAAAAGCAGCAGAAAGAAATCGCCAGGCAGGAAGAAATAATTCGCAGGTTTAAGCAGCATAATACGGAGCATCTTGTCAAGAGGGCACAGTCTAGAGAGAAGAGACTTGCGCATTTAGAAGTGCTGGATAGACCGTCACTCAAGCAGGCTGAACTGAAACTATCATTTGATGCTGACTTCAAGAGTGGGAAGGATGTAATCATGACAGAAGAGCTGTCTAAAAGCTTTGGAGAGAAGCAGCTCTTTAGGGATGTTAAGTTTGATATCAAGAGTGGAGAGAAGATATGTTTTATCGGAGAGAATGGTGTAGGTAAAACCACCCTGCTGCGCATCATCATGGGCGAGGAAGAAGCAGATGAAGGATATCTAAAAATCGGACATAATGTCGATTTTGGCTATTATGATCAGGGGCAGCTTTTGCTTGATGAAAACGAGACTGTATTAGGTGAGATGAAAAACGCATATCACCTCTATACTGACACGGAAATGCGAAATATCCTAGGTAGATTCTTATTTAGAGGTGATGACGTATTCAAGAGCGTATCGGCACTTTCAGGCGGAGAAAAAGCGAGATTGTCGCTTCTGAAGCTAATGTTATCTGGGGCTAATACCCTGATCTTCGACGAACCAACCAATCACCTTGATATTGAATCAAAGGAAATTGTCGAGGCGGCGATTATGGAATTCAAAGGAACTGTTCTAATCGTATCTCATGACAGATATCTGCTCAGTAAGATTCCCGATAGAATCCTTGAGCTAAGGCACGATGGAATTAGGGAATACAAAGGTAAGTTTGATTACTATCTAGAGAAGAGCGCTGAGTTTGACAAGAAAGATGTTGAGATTGGTGAAGATGAAAATACAAATGATGAACTAAGTGCTGAAGAGGAGCGTAGGATACGCAAGGAACGTGAAGCTGAAGAGAGACGCAGGTCTCGCAGGATATCTGAATTAGAAGCTATTATCCATGATATCGAGGCAAAGATTGAAGAGATAGAATCTGAAATGTGTAAGCCTGAACATGCTTCTGATGTATTCTATCTACGAGAGGCAGGAGACAAGGCTCTAGAGTATAAGAATGAACTCGAGGTCATCTACGACGAATGGCTCAGCCTACAGGAAGACGAATAGCTGAATTCTCTTAATAATATGAGTGAAGGCTGCCGAGCGCAGCCTTTTTTCATGCCTGCTTATAATTCTATGGACGATTATTACCTAACATACTATATCAGATTAATAGCGCAACTAATGTAAAATTGAGACAGACATAGTATGAAGCTAACTCAATCAAATAATTAATCTAAATGAAATAAAGTTATTATTTCATAAAAAATATTTATAACAGTTGATAAATCTATCTGTGATAACAATTTGTAGTAAACATTGGTTTCATGATACAATGTTGTTAATATTGTATCAAAATATTAGGTTTTACTGAGGAGGTACTTGAGATGATGAGATTTACAAATCCTAGGGATTTATATCACGGTAAGGGTGCTCTGGAGGCACTTAAATCGCTGAAAGGCAAGAGGGCTGTTATCTGCGTGGGTGGCGGAAGTATGAAGAGGTTCGGCTTCCTAGATAAGGTTCAGCAGTATTTAGAAGAAGCGGGTATGGAGGTTGCTCTAATCGAGGGAATTGAGTCAGATCCTTCCGTAACTACAGTCATGGATGGTGCCCGCAAGATGCTCGAATTTGAACCTGACTGGATTGTTGCAATTGGTGGAGGCTCTCCAATTGACGCTGCGAAGGCTATGTGGATTAAGTACGAGTACCCAGAATGTACATTTGAGGACATGTGCAAGGTGTTTGGGCTTCCTGAACTTCGAAAGAAGGCACACTTCTGCGCAGTATCCTCTACATCGGGAACTGCCACAGAAGTTACTGCTTTTTCCGTAATTACTGACTATGACAAGGGTATCAAATATCCGCTCGCAGATTTCCAGATTACACCAGACGTAGCTATTGTCGATCCAGATCTTGCAGAGACGATGCCACAGAAGCTTGTAGCGCATACAGGAATGGATGCTCTTACACATGCGATAGAAGCCTTTGTATCATTAGCCGCATCGGATTATACAGATGCCCCAGCTTTATACGCTATACAGATGATTCAGAAGAATCTGATTTCGTCGTATGAGGGAGATATGGAAGCGAGAGATGCTATGCATAATGCACAGTGTCTAGCTGGAATTGCATTCTCAAGCGGGCTGCTCGGGATAGTGCACTCTATGGCACATAAGACAGGTGCTGCATTTGACGACTATGGTGCGCATATCATCCATGGTGCTGCAAATGCAATGTATCTGCCAAAGGTTATCGCATTCAATGCAAAGGATGAGAGAGCTGCGGAGAGATTTGCTGTAATTGCAGATACGCTCAAGCTAGGTGGAGAGAGTAGAGATGAGAAGATTAAGAATCTGATTGAATGGCTGAGAGGCATGAATGATGCTTTAAATATACCTCATGGCATCAAGAACTACGGTGCGGATAGCTATCCAGCAGAGAAAGGATTTGTTCCAGAAGATGTGTTCCTAGCAAGATTACCTGAGATTGCAAAGAATGCTATCCTAGATGCTTGTACAGGTGCAAATCCTCGTAAAATTAATCAAGAAGAAATGGAAAACCTACTTAAGGCCTGCTATTACGATACGGAGGTGGACTTCTAAAGCTCGTAAGTACGCTGCCCATTACTCCTTTAATGGGTCAAAGTGGGAGTGTAATCGATGCAAAAGTATGGAGGGCTGTGATATGACCACAGCCCTTTGTTTATGATGATATGGAGCTGTGTCGCTATAAAAATACAATCAATTTTAAAATTGCGAATTATAGCTCTATAAATGTGAAAAATATACGGAATTATTTACATTTATCGTGATTAATATGCATATGATTGATAAAAAACTTGCAAGAATTGATTGTATAATTTATAATTAACGTTGAATTTCAAAAGGAGGTTAGAGCTATGACTTTTGATACAATCAGAGATATAGTAGTCGAGCAGCTTGGAGTTGATGCTGATATGGTTCAGATGGACACCAACTTGATGAAAGATCTCGAAGCAGATTCGCTTGATGCTGTAGAAATTATTCTTGGCGTTGAGGAAGCTTTCGGTCTAGACATTCCAGATGAAGAAGCTGAGAAGTTTGAGACTGTTAAGGATTTAGTAGAGTACGTAGATTCACACAAGTAAGAAACACGAAAATTGTCGAGTTGGGGTGGGAAGTATTTATGAAAAGCAACAATACAAAGGTATCAAATGCGATTATCCGCAGACTGCCAAGATATAGAAGATATTTGAACGAACTTCGTAAGCAGGGCGTTAAGAAAATCTCTTCTAATGAATTAAGTGAGCTTATTGGTTATACTGCATCTCAGATTAGACAGGATCTCAATACATTTGGTGGCTTTGGCCAGCAGGGATACGGTTATTCAGTTGATTCTCTATTCCATGAGATTAACAAGATTCTAGGTCTTGACCGTGAGTACAAGACTATCGTAGTTGGTATTGGTAATCTTGGTCAGGCAATCACGAACTACACTTATTACTACAAGATTGGATTTAATATCGTTGGTCTCTTCGATGTTAATCCAAAGCTAGTAGGTCTAAGCATCAATGATGTGCTTGTTCGCGATTTTTCTGAGATGAGCGATTTTGTAAAGGAAAATGACATAGATATTGCGATTATCTGCGTTAACCGTGAGAATGCACAGAAAGTCACAGATGTTCTTGTCGATGCTGGTATTGAGGGAATCTGGAATTTTGCACCAGTAGATCTCAATGTACCAAACGATGTCGCTGTTGAGAATGTTCATCTAAGTGATAGTTTACACACGCTATCGTTCTTAATCAGAAGCAATGAGCTAGAAGATGCTGATAAGTAAATAGTTAGACATAATTCAAAGAAAAGAAATGGTTGGGCAGTGCCCAGCCATTTTGTTTGTATGTATTTTGAGGTAGGAGCATAAAAAAACCCCTGTGCAAAGCACAGGGGAAATTGCTACCTTTGGTATATCCTTAACGGATTATTCCTGAGCAGGTGCTCCTACTGGACATACATCTGCGCAAGCTCCGCAGTCAATGCAAGTATCTGCATCGATTACATAAGGTGTTCCCTCTGTAATAGCCTCTACAGGGCAACCATCCATGCAAGCACCACAGCTGATGCAATCTTCACTAATCTTATAAGCCATAATAATCCTCCTATGATAAACAATTCATTTGATTTCTTTATTAGCATTGTATCATGGTATAATGGGTTTGATAAAGTTAACTTTTTGTGAAGTTTTCAAGGAATAATGTCATATGAAGGTATATTCATTTACAGGAAAAAGTGGGACTGGTAAGAGCTATCAAGCAATTAGGGTTGCTAAGGAAAAAGGGATTCCGGCGCTGATTGATGATGGTCTATTGATTTATAAAAATAAAATTGTGGCAGGCAGATCAGCTAAAAAATGTGAATCAAGAGCTAAAGCGATGCGCACTGCACTTTTCAATTATGAAGATCACCGAATTGACGTGCAGAAAAAAATAAAATCCCTCAAGATTAAGAAACTACTCGTGCTCGGTACATCTGACCATATGGTGGACATAATAACCGACACACTAGAAATACCAAGGGCTATAGAGAGACTATACATAGAGGATTATACCAGTGCTGGTGAACGTGAACTTGCGGCGGAGCGTCGCTATAACCATGGAGAACACGTTATTCCGGCGCCAATGGGTGATTTAAAGAGGGATTTTGCAGGGTACTTCATGAATCCGCAGAGATTTCTCAAAAATTGGAACCTTGCTAACGATGAGACAGATAAGTATGAGAAAACTGTGGTTATGCCACAATACGTTTATAATGGAAATTACACGATTAATGAGAACGTAATCGGTGATATTATCAGGATTGTGGCTAGGAAGTATCGACGGAACATCAGGGTGACAAATTTTTATAACAATGGAAAAACTGGCAGTTTGGTAATCGAGCTGGATCTAAAAGTTAGGAAGACTGTCGACTGTATGCGCTCCTGCATTATCCTGCAAAGGGACGTTAAGCGCAGCATAGAACAGATGACATCATTTCAGGTAAAGTGTGTAAATGTTAACATTAAGGAGCTAGTGCTCGACCGCGAGATAATGCGTAATCATGGCAGGAAGCAGGCGTAAGGTAAAACTGCAACTAAAATATGGGCAGTGGTTTTCAGGCCATACGATTGCTGAATAGCGAATGAGCGAGCTTTAATTATATAAATTCATTATAATAAAACAGCAGCCCACAGGATATCACCTATGGGCTGCTGATCTTATTTCTGATTGTGAAGCTATCTCTCTATATGCTCGTTAATAATGTCTATATAGCGATCAAGCCTCGGTAATAGTAGTTTTTGAATTATCTTTTCAAACCTATTTTGCGTAGGTATTGCAAATATAAATGTCACAGCTATTAAGAAAGCTCCTACCATAAAGCATATCAAGGCAAGTGGCAACATTTCTGTAATAATCTGAGCCATGATACCTACTAGAAATAAAAGACCACTCTCAATAAACAAAAATATTGGCAGTGGGGCCTTGTATCCTCTAGGTTCTGCTTCATATGATAGGGTTGAAGTTTCTCCGGATGTCGATACGATGTCGAATTTTAAAGTTTTTATATTGATCAATAAACCGGAAAGATTTCTGCCTTCAGGAGTTTTTTGCAGAGCCTTTAACGCTTTACGATCTAAAGAATAACTTTGAGGGTTGTCCACACCATTGTATGAAAGGAGTCCCTTAAGAGCGATTTGTACGACTTCAGCGGAAGCGTTAATATTTACATTCCCTTTTAATATATTCATTATAAATTACTCCTCAAACTTTGATTGCTAAGCAGAGCTTTAATTATCCGTCTTTCCGCTATACATTAGCCATATAATAAACGCTATTTCAGCGATTGAAGCTACTACACCTAAAATCAGAGCTAAGCTTCCGATTACAAGGATAAAAATGCAGATTAACACTCCAAATATATCTAGGAGCATAGGAATCAAGTAGAGCGATTGTCTTTTCTTTATATCAAAATTATCATTTAAATCGGCAGCGTTATTTAGACACAATGCTAATACCGTAACGGATGCGATCAATAATAATATAAAGACAAATCCCATGAACATCAGTTTGAATAGCGTAGTTATATCCTGATAGAAGAAGTAGCTACTACCGACCACGATGTCATTTGATATCGATGTTCCGAGGGTAAGATAAAGCACGATACGTGTTGCTGCGAAACAAAGGTACGCTATTAACGACCGTTTGATTGACTTTTCTAGCTTTTCTTTCGAATAAAACTTAGTCTCTATGTTTTTCATATCTCTATTTGGCAAATCTCTCTTTAGTTCAAATAAATCACGTTTAAGCTCTGATTAAGCTTCGGTGTCACCTGAAGGACTATTATCTTCAGACTTAACTTCGTAATCGACATCGACAGGTACAGCTTCAGCTTCTTGTTCAGCTGGTGCAGTCTCTGCCTTCTGTACAGGTGCAGCCTGAGTAGAATTAGCACTATCAGAAGACTTCTTAAGTTCTGCAACTGCGCCAAAATCAAGGTTGCTTTCAAAGTTGCTCTCGCCCTGTAGTTTTCTGAACTGGGTGATCGATACTCCGCAGAGAATCCATGTGATAATTCCAAGTACAAGTCCGAGTAATGCGAGTATACCGGCTATAACAGCTCCGACGATGAGCAGTATAAACCCAGTGTTCTTACCATGGTTCTTGGTCATAAGTACTGCTGAGCAAATGGTTACTACCAATGATACGATAAAGAGACCGATAAGTGTAGCTCTCTGTAAATTGAATATCTCCATGTAGTAACCGCTTAATCCGAAATTAGATGTTAGATACTGGTTAGTAATTTTAATTACTATAAACGCTACTACTGTGGCGATTATGAGTACGGTGTTGAGAATTATACCTTTCTTTGCAATGCTCTGTTCTGTCATAACTATTCCTTTCTTAACAAAAAAATCTACTTAATTGTAACATATTTGAGCAAATGCACATAGTTTTTAATCTACATTCTGTGTGTTATAATGTAAATTAATCGTGAGGGTTACGGTCATTTGAAATTCGAACCGAGAAAGGGAGGTTATTAATGGCACTTGTAACAACAACAGAGATGTTTAAGAAAGCATACGATGGAGGATACGCTATCGGAGCTTTTAATGTTAATAATATGGAAATTGTACAGGGAATCACCGAAGCTTGTAAGGAGGAGAATTCACCTGTGATACTTCAGGTGTCAAAGGGTGCTCGCTCTTATGCTAGCCATACTTATCTCATGAAGCTCGTTGAGGCAGCGGTTATGGATTGTCCTGATATTCCAATTGCACTTCACCTTGATCACGGTCCGGACTTCGAGACTTGTAAGTCATGCATAGATGGTGGGTTTACTTCTGTAATGATTGACGCTTCTTCAAGACCATTTGAAGAGAATATTGAAATTACTAAGCAGGTTGTGGATTATGCGCATAAGTATGGCGTTGTAGTTGAAGCTGAGCTTGGCACACTTGCAGGCATTGAAGACGATGTGGTTGTTTCAGCGGAAGATTCATCATATACTCGACCTGAAGAGGTTGAGGAGTTTGTGCGTAGGACCGGCTGTGATTCACTTGCAATTGCTATAGGAACGAGTCATGGAGCATTTAAGTTTAAACCGGGTACTAAGCCACAGCTAAGGTTTGACGTGCTTCACGAGTGCGAGAAGAAGCTGCCAGGATTCCCAATAGTACTTCATGGAGCATCGTCTGTTCCACAGGAGTATGTGCACATGATAAATACTTATGGTGGAGCGATGAAGGATGCGATAGGTGTTCCGGAGGATCAACTAAGAGAAGCTGCTCGTTCGGCAGTATGCAAGATTAATATAGATTCAGATCTTAGACTAGCGATGACGGGCTCAGTTAGGAAGCATCTTGTTGAGTGCCCTGCAGATTTTGACCCTAGGCAGTACTTGAAGCCTGCAAGAGCTAATATCAGGGAGATTGTAAGGCACAAGATTGTAAATGTTCTTGGCTGTTCAGGAAAAGCGCTATAATACTTGAAAAATATCATTTTACGAGGTTAAGAGCATTGCGCAGAGCGCAATGCTCTACTATTATAGACATATGAAAAAAATAATTACATTTGTTTAAGAGGTTTAGATGAAAATACTTTATTTTGACTGCGCGACTGGTATCAGTGGCAATATGGCTATTGGAGCGCTTTTAGAGATCTGTGATGGTGAGCAATATTTGAGAGATGAGCTCGCCAAGCTTGAGGTTCCAGGATATCAATTAAATGTAATTAAGAGGGATTCTCATGGAATTGACGGAACATATGTTGAGGTATTAGAGGCTAATACAGGAATACCAGTTGATGCAATACATGATGGGAACAAGAATGTAGGTAGCAGTGCTACTCTGGGGCTCCATCACGGACATACCCATAGTCATCATCACGAGCTTGATTCCAGCCCAGAACACCACTCTCATGGTCACTATCACGACCATAACCATGACCACTCTTTAGACAATCACTGTCATAATCATCAAGATGACAATGATAATAATCACAATCACAATTACGTTCATAGGACATATGCTGATATTAAGCAGATAATAGAAGACAGTGGAATTACAGAAGATGCAAAGAACCTTTCTAAATCCATGTTTCACAAAGTTGCAGTTGCTGAAGCTAAAGTTCATGGTAAGCCGATAGATGAGGTTCATTTCCACGAGGTTGGTGCTATTGATTCGATAGTTGACATTGTCAGTGTAGCAATTTTGATGGATTACATAAAGCCAGACAGAGTTATATCGAGTGTTGTTTCTGACGGATACGGCACGATTAAGTGTGCACATGGGGAGTTAAGTGTTCCAGTGCCGGCAACATCGATGATTTATAAAAATGAACATATTAGATTTAAGCAAATCGAAGTTCCAACGGAACTCGTAACACCTACGGGAGCAGCGATTATATCTACTTTTGCCGAATCATACGGACTGATGCCGGAGATGAATCTAAATAAAATTGGTATAGGAGTAGGTAGCCGCAATATCGGTGGACCTAATACGCTGAGGGTTTTTCTCGGGGAAGATGTTACAGCAGAAGGCGAGACTCAGAATGGTGATATTATAGTTATAAATTCTAATATCGATGATTCAAGTGGAGAGGACCTCGGGTATGTGCTTGAGAAACTTATGGATGCGGGTGCTCTTGATGTTTCCTATGCTCCAATCTTCATGAAGAAGAATAGACCCGCGTATAGGCTCGAAGTTATATGTAGAGCCGAAACTAGAGAGAAACTCAGCGAAATTATCTTTGACGAAACAACTACAATTGGTGTTAGATATTATCCAGTGCAGCGTGAGGAACTTACGAGGGTTAGAACTCTGGTGGATACGGAGCTAGGGCAGATTGAAGCAAAGCAGGTATCTACGACATCTGGGCATACATACACATATCCGGAGTACGAGAGCATGAAGGCTATAGCCTCAGAGCTTGGGATATCTATAAAGTCAGTGCGAGCTGCATTTGAGAAGGGATTGAGAGATTGATGTATAAAGCTGCAATTTTTGATATGGATGGGACTATTCTTGATACCATAACGGATTTAAAGGAAAGCACCAATCATGCGCTTAAAGTAAATGGGCATAGATGTGATTACAATGTGAGAGACGCGGCAAGATTTTTTGGTAGCGGAGTAAAGGTTGCCATGGCTAGGGCGCTAGCGACTGAAGCTGGATACAGCGACGATGAGGTTGATCTCATAGGTGTCGAGACATCATATGAGGGTGATGAAGCGGAGCTGACAGCGGTAATTAACTCATTTGAGGAATGGTACCCTGATCATTGTGATGAGAAGACGAAGCCTTTTGAAGGCGTGATTGAAGCGATTAATGATTTGAGGAGTAAAGGGATAAGGACAGCGGTAGTGTCCAACAAAATGCATGAGGCTGCGGTAATTCTTGCTGATAGATATTTTCCTGGAGTTTTCGAATATGTTCAGGGAGTAGATGACAAAATCAGGAGGAAGCCTAATCCAGACGCAACACTGAGGATACTTGAACTCATGGGTATTGGCCAAGATGAGGCAGTGTATATAGGCGATACCGAGGTGGATATCGAAACTGCACATAATGCAGGGTTAAACTGCATAAGTGTCGATTGGGGCTTTAGAAACAGAACATTTTTAGAGAGTGTTGGAGCTAGCCCGGTTTGTTCCGATATGGAGGCGCTGGTTGCAGCTATTACTAAATAACATATATTGCTGATAATTTATGGAGGAAAACGTGGGAGCGACTAAGCTGAATTGTACCGGTGAGTGCATGTTTGTCGTAAATAAAAAGGCGTCTAGAGCGAATTCATTTAATTTTGTTTGCGACTATGTTCTAATTGGAGACGATAAAGGACTTCCAATAGATGGAGCACGAATCAACGCAAACGAACAGCTTTATGCGGTGCTATTTTACGAAAAGCGTCATTTTATATCTCTTATTGTAAAGAAACCAACACCATATGCTATATCTCTAGTGTTCCGTAATAGGGCGGATTACGATGATGTGCTTGCGCTGCTCGAGATGACTGCTAGTGAAATTAGATTTAGCCGCCAGGATTTCAAGATTTCTAGCTATGCGAATAGTATTATTGATAAGCTGCGAGATGGAGTAGAGCTTGCGATCATGGATGCCGTTGATAAATCCAATGTCACGGTCTGTCCAGAGTGCGGTGTTGAGGTGCAACCTGGAGCTTTGTACTGCATGGAGTGTGGGGCTGAGCTCTAAATATAGAATCATATATGACGATACTAACCGTATATAAAATCTACACTAATGGGATATAGAAGTGCTGCGTAAGGTTTATAGAGAGGAGACTTAAGTGGATAAAGATACAATGATGATGGAGACTTGTCATGCTAGTGACACTAGAATTACTGAAGAAATCGATAAGGATATGAGTGATTTGGCTGAGCAGCTCCTAGAAGATTATAAGCAGGATCGTGACATCGATGCCATTAGAATGTATGAGCTACCCGAACAGAAAGCAATTAAGGAAATCATCCGCGAGCTGATGATGGTGCTTCTTCCAGGATATTATCGTGAGAAATCTTATCGCACTTATAGTGTAGATAAGAAAATTCTTGTCATTCTAGAAGATGTTATGTTCATGATGACTAAACAGATAGAAAAAGCATTACTTCACAGACATGAGTTTGAAGATGCATGCATAGCGGTTAGGCAGGATGAGGCTAAGAAAATTGTAAAGTTGTTTTTTAAGCAGATTCCTAAGATTAGAGAATTTCTTAATACTGATATAATTGCCACATATGAGGGAGATCCTGCGGCAAATAGCAAGGATGAAATCGTTCTCGCGTACCCGGGGCTTTATGCTACAGCTATTTATAGGCTTGCTCATGAACTTCATGAACTGGATGTTCCGTTAATTCCAAGGATTATGACTGAGTATGCGCACAGAAAAACCGGTGTGGATATCCATCCAGGAGCAACGATTGGAAAATACTTTTGTATGGACCATGCAACGGGCGTAGTAATAGGATCTACCTCCGTAATCGGCGAACACGTTAAGGTATATCAAGGGGTTACCATAGGTGCGCTTTCTACAAAGGCGGGTCAAAAGCTTCATGGAACGAAGAGGCATCCAACAATTGAGGATAATGTTACACTGTACTCTGGAGCATCCGTACTAGGTGGAAACACTGTAATCGGAGAGGGTGCCGTAATCGGAGGAAATGCATTTGTAACAAAGTCCGTAGATCCTCATACGACCGTAACAATTAAGACGCTTGAAATGGTTTATGACAAGCAGTCGCACAAGGCGGGGCAGGAGAAAGAGCGTAAGCAGGACGAGTGGTTTTACGTGATTTAACCAGATTGATTTATAAGAGAGAATTTTTAAGAGGGAGGGAGCATGAGTAAGCAGCTGACACTAGGGATATTGGCACATGTTGATGCAGGTAAGACTACGCTTAGTGAAGCCATGCTCTATACCTCTGGAACAATAAGAAAACTAGGACGAGTCGACAATGGCGACTCGTTCTTCGACAATTATGAGGTTGAAAAAAATCGCGGAATTACCGTTTTCTCAAAGCAGGCCAGACTAAACTGGAATGATAGTCAAATCACCATACTCGATACTCCAGGTCATGATGATTTTTCGGCTGAAATGGAGAGAGCTCTCGATGTAATCGACTATGCACTACTAGTAGTGAGTGGTGTAGATGGACCTCAAAGTCATACAGAGACAGTCTGGAGGCTTCTAAGAACACGAAAAATTCCGACATTTGTATTCATCAATAAGATGGATCTTGCTATCGCTGATAGGCACGAACAGATCAGCCGCATCAAGGGCAGACTTGGTGAAGGATTCGTCGATTTTAGTGTAGGTAATAACGACGAAGATTTTATAGATGGTGTGACATTTTATTCTCCAGAGCTTGCGGAGGATTTTTTGGAAAATCTTAAATTGTCAGAAGAAGGTATTCGTAGGGCAATCCGAGAGTGCCAGATATTTCCGTGTTTATTCGGTTCTGCTCTCCACCAGGATGGAGTAGATAAATTGCTCGATGTAATATCAACATACACCTGCGGCTTTGATGAACTTAGAGGAGGAACCTCATCAGATGAAAAAATGGGGGCTTTGGTCTATAAGATAGCCCGTGACCAGAGGGATGAACGAATCTCATTTATACGAGTAATGCAAGGTGTACTTCACCTAAAGGATAACGTCGCAGTCAGAACTGAAAGCGGTGAACTACTGCATGAAAAGATCAATCAGATAAGAATTTACTCCGGTCAGAAATACACGATGATAGATTCAGCATCTCCTGGCGATATATGCGCAATAACTGGTGTAAGCTCATCAAGAGCAGGCAGGGGAATAGGAGCACTTGCGGAGGATGAGACGAGAAATGGCATAATCGAGCCATACCTTTCTTATAGAATCATTCCCGAAGAACGTGTGGAGCAAAACAAGTTTGTAGCGGATATGAGAGTGCTCGAAGAGGAAGATCCCAAACTGCATATTTCCGTAGAGCAAAGTCTCCGTGGTGTTAACATCAGGCTCATGGGTGAGGTCCAGCAAGAAATTCTTGAAACTCAGATAATGAACAGGTTTGGATATAGAGTGCGCTTTGAGGCAGGAAATATAATCTATAAGGAGACTGTAACAGAGGCAGCTGAAGGTATTGGTCACTTCGAACCGCTTAAGCATTATGCTGAAGTACATCTAATTATTAGACCAGGTGAGCGTGGAAGTGGCATCGTCACAGATAGCATTATCCAAGAGGACGTTTTAAGTAGAAATTGGCAAAATTTAATACTATCGCATCTAGATGAGAGGGTATTTCGTGGAGTGCTGATTGGAGCGCCCCTCACAGATGTGCGCATTACATTAGCTGCAGGAAAAGCTCATGAAAAACACACTGAAGGGGGAGACTTTAGACAGGCCACTTATAGAGCGGTTAGAAATGGACTTCTGCGCGGTAATTGCCGAATACTAGAACCTTGGTTTAGCTTTGAGATAAAACTGCCTAGTGCTAATATTGGAATGGCTATGACCGATATAAGAAATGCTTCCGGGTCGTTTAGTGAGCCAATTATTGATGGTGATATGTCTACTTTGAAAGGGAAAGCGCCTGCAGTATCATTAATTGACTATCAGAGAAAGCTTACTTCTTACACAGGTGGTAGAGGGCATATTAGCTGCATGCTAATTGGATATGACTTTTGTCATAATGAATCAGAAGTTATTGAGGAGTCCAAGTACGAACAAGATAAGGATGAAACAGAAACGGGAGATTCAATATTCTGTTATCACGGGGCTGGGAGGACTGTCAAATGGGATGAGATTCAAGACTATATGCATCTGCCCTTTGTTCTCGAGGAAGAAAAGGATTCTGGTTTAAGCGAAGATTCCGCTAGAGCTGAAACAATGGCGGCTGGCCGCAAACTAGCGAGCGATGCAGAGCTGCTGGCGATATTTGAGAGGACGTACGGGAAAATTTCAAAGGGGACTCTAGTAAAGCATAAGACAAAACCGAAAGAGTCCGAATATCGAGCTATGGAGAAGCAGAAGCGTTCGCTTCATAGGCTTGAAAGAGCGGGAAAGCCAGATACTCACTTCGTTATAGATGGCTATAACCTTATAAATGCTGATGAGCATATGAAAGAGCTTTCTAAGGCTGATATTGGGGCAGCTAGGGATCATCTAATAAATATTCTTGCGAATTATCGCGGATATCTAGGGTGCAAGATGACTATCGTCTTTGATGCATACAGAGTGCCATACAGCTTTGGAAGAAAATATAAAGTAAGCGATACCGAGGTAGTATATACTAAGGAAAATGAGACAGCGGACGCATATATCGCTGAGCTTACAAAAGATATCGGTAAGCGAGAAAGTGTTACGGTGGTATCGTCTGATGCCCTTGTTCAAGAGATGTCACTCGGACACGGCGCTCTCAGGATATCATCTAGGGAGTTCCTAATTGACATCGAAACAGTTCTGCAGGAGATTAGGGAGTTCATCGATGAAAATAGTTAGGAAGATTGATTGAAGGGACAGAATTCACATTATAGTTATAAAATAATAGACATAATTGTAAGGCTAGGAGTAGAGAGAAAGGGACTGTAGATGGAAAAATATTTGGGATGCCACCTATCGTCTTCGGATGGGTTTGAAGCGATGGGAAAAGCTGCACTATCAATTGGTGCAAATACATTTGCGTTTTTTACTAGAAATCCACGTGGTGGAAAGGCGAAGGCAATAGATGAAGCCGATGCACAGGCTTTGATGAAGCTGATGGATGAGCATAACTTCGGAAAGCTTGTAGCCCATGCACCGTACACGCTAAATCCATGCTCGGGTAAGGAAAGCGTGAGGGAATTTGCACGAACATGCATGTTAGAAGATTTAAAGCGAATGGAATATTTACCAGGAAACTACTATAACTTCCATCCTGGCAGTCACGTTGGCCAAGGAAGTGAACTGGGAATAAAGATGATTGTTGATACGCTTAACCACGTGATGTGGGAGGACCAGCATACGGTAGTGCTACTCGAGACAATGGCTGGCAAGGGTAGTGAAATAGGTAAGAATTTTGAAGAGCTTCGTCAGATTATCGATGGCGTGAAAATCAAAGATAAGATAGGTGTTTGTCTTGATACATGCCATATAAGTGATGCGGGATATGATGTAAAGAACGACTTCGATGGAGTGCTGGAAGAGTTCGATAGAATTATAGGGTTAGATAGACTATGTGCGCTACACATCAATGATAGCAAGAATCCTATGGGGGCGGCAAAGGATAGACATGAGAAGATTGGTGACGGAGAAATAGGTCTTGATGCGATGCTGTCAGTAGTTAATAATCCACATATAATAGGGCTTCCATGCATCCTCGAGACTCCGCAGGAAGACCTCGAAGGCTATGCAAGAGAGATTGAGACACTTAGATGAAATATTACGAAATAAAAATTGCAGTATCGGAGCTCGGAATTGAACCGATGCTGGCAGCGCTTATCTATGAAGGTATAGAGACTGCAGAAGTAAATGATCCAGCAGATGCTGTATTTATGAATGATCAACTTGGTGAGACAGATTATATAGCACCAGAGGATTTTAAAAGGGAGAGCAGCAAGTCGCCAAGTATTGTCGTGTATGCAGCGGATGATATGACAGCTGATAGCACTGTTAATGCGGTTAAGAAGGCTGCAAAAACAGTTAGAGAAAATGCAGAAAAAGGTCTATTCGGCACTGCTACTGATCTCGGCTCATTAAAGGTAACGGTCAATATCAGAGGTGACGAAGAGTGGAAAGACCGCTGGAAGGAATTTCTTAAGCCAGCTACACTTGGATTTAGCTACATAGCTGCCCCTCCATGGGTAGATATTGCTGACTATTCACAGGAATTTGAATCTGATAGAGAGATTATACGCATAAATCCAGGCATGGCTTTTGGAACTGGTCTTCATGAAACCACTTCGTTATCAGCAGATTTGCTAGAATCGTATATCAATAAGGGTGATAAGGTGCTGGACGTAGGCTGCGGCACAGGCATATTATCTATATTAGCTAGTAAGCTCGGAGCTAGTGAAGTGCTAGGTATAGACATAGATGATGAGGCAGTGGCAGCTTCGATAGAAAATAGCGAGGCTAATGACGTGCATAATGTGGTCATTGAAAAGGCTGATTTGACTGAAGGATTAGACTTTAAGGCAGATATCGTGGTAGCCAACCTTCTTACAAATCTTGTCATTCGTCTCACGGGGGACATCCGTAATCACCTTGATAGTGGCGGGAGATACATAATGTCTGGTATACTAACTAATCAGCAGGATAAGGTGATTGCAGCACTTAAGGAAAACGGTTTTGAAATGTTAGCAGTTGCTGAGTTAGGCGAATGGTGTGCCATTGCAGCTGAACTAATATAAAAGGGGTTTTGGGAGGAGAATAAAATGCCAATTAAAGTACCAAATAATTTACCGGCAATAGAGACACTTACTAATGAAAACGTATTCGTAATGACGGATACGCGTGCTATGACGCAGGATATGCGTCCGCTTCACATACTTCTTCTCAACCTCATGCCGACAAAGATTGACACTGAAACGCAGATTACGCGTATGCTTAGTAACACGCCGCTTCAGGTGGAGCTTGAGCTGCTGCAGACCGCAACACATAAACCTCACGTTACTTCTCAGGAGCATATGCTGGCATTTTACAAGACGTTCAGCGACGTAAAGAATGAATATTACGATGGAATGATTATCACAGGTGCTCCGATAGAGCTCCTTGAGTTTGAAGAGGTTAATTACTGGGAAGAACTCTGTGAGATAATGGAATGGTCTAAAACTCATGTTCACAGCACATTTCACATATGCTGGGGAGCTCAGGCTGGGCTTTACTATCACTATGGAATAAATAAGAAAAGACTTCCAAAGAAGCTATCAGGAGTATTCAAGCATACACTTAAAACTAAGCGTAGCATGCTATTTAGAGGGTTTGATGATGAATTCTATGTTCCACAATCCAGGAATACAACTATAGATGAAGAGGACATCGATAATACTCCAGGAATTACTGTTCTCTCTACATCTGAGGAAGGCGGTGTATTCTGTGTTAAGTCTGATAATGATAGGCAGATTTTCGTAACTGGTCACACTGAGTATGATTGGAATACGCTCCTTAAGGAGTATTTAAGAGATAAGGAAGCCGGTATTAATCCGGAGATTCCTGCAAATTATTTCCCTGATGATGACGATTCGAAAACACCTGTGGTTCGCTGGAGGTCTTCCGGGAGCTTGCTGTTTTCAAATTGGCTGAACTATTTTGTGTATCAGTCAACTCCGTACGATATAAAGCTCATACACAACGAGGATCTTGCCCCTGCGCTTAGAAACAACTCTGAACTAACAGTAGCGAAGTTTGGAGGATCGTCACTTGCAACGGCAGAGCGCATTAGGAATGCTGCGGAAGTAGTCCGTCAAAATAAAGCAAGACGCTACGTAGTCGTTTCGGCACCAGGTGTTCATGACGATGAAAAGATTAAGATTACAGATCTTCTTATTTCTGCTCACGAGAACCCTGAGTCTTTCGATGCCATAATCGAACAGGCGCGGAATCGATTCAAAAAACTTGCGGTTGAGCTTGATTCAAAGATTGATATCGATGAAATCTTCGACAAGATAATTGCAGAATATAAGGCTTCTAAAAGCCGAGATTATCTCATAAGCAGAGGTGAGTTCATAACTGCACAGCTTATGGCTGAGCAGCTTCAGTACGATTTTATAGACGCAGCTTCAGTCATTAAGTTTGGTGACACGGGAAAACTGCTTGATGATATAACGAGAAATAATATCGAGAAGCTTATTAAGAATCATAAGAGAATAGTATTTCCTGGATTCTATGGATCAAATGAAGCAGGGGAGGTTACGACGTTCTCAAGGGGTGGATCAGATATCACCGGTGCTATTATTGCAGCAGCAGCAAAGGCTGATTTATATGAGAATTGGACAGACGTCCCTGGGCTCTTGATGGCGGATCCTCGTATTGTGAAGCATCCGCTCAGCGTTCCTGTAATTATATACAAAGAACTTAGGGAGCTTGCGCTTAGAGGCGCCGAGGTTCTTCATGAAGATGCAGTTAGGCCGGTGAGCCAGTGCGGAATCCCTATCAATATTAAGAGCACGTTAGAGCCAGATAAGCCTGGAACACTTATAGTTAAGAATGCTGACTCGTATGAGAATCGCCTCGAGATTTCTAGCATAACTGGTAAGAAGGGATACTCTTCAATTCTCATCGAGCGAGAAAAACTAAATGACAATCCAAAGTATCGTGAGAGAATACAGAATATCCTCGATGAGTTTAACATCACCGTTGAAAGTGAGCAGCTCGGACTCGACTCATTCTCTGTTATCGTTGGGTCAGCAAGTGTAGCTAACTGTGAGGAAGAGTTAACGGAGAAGCTAAGAATCGCAACTGATGCTGATGAAATCACTATATCCACGGGTATTGCAGCGATAGCTGTAGTTGGAAGAAATATTTCAGGAGAAGTTTCTGTTGCGATGAAGATATTTGAAGCGTTATCTAGCGCTCATGTAAATGTAAGGTTCATCGACCATGCACCAGAGCGTATCAGCGTGCAAGTAGGCGTATCGGAATCCGATTATCAGAGAGCTATTAGGGCTATATACAATGCCTTCGTTGTGAAAGCATAATGCGAAGAAAATTAGATGCTAACTAAATCGTTATCTGAAGTGAATGAACTTCAGATAACGGTTGGAAAGCGTCTTTTTTGCTATTATCAAGAAATTTTTTTAAATAATAATAAAATGTAACATCTGTTACGGAGATTAGACGCATTTAATGTATAATGTATATACAATAAAAAGTAGATTAAACACCGTATGATGCCGCAACATCGGCGGATTATGAACAGGATAAGATTAATTTATAGGAGGAAGTAGATATGGCTGCAAAAGTATTAGATATGAAGAAAAATGTACACGATCTGGCTACAGAATACCCAGAAGTGATAGATATCATGATTGAGCTCGGATTTAAGGACATCTCGAATCCAGTTGCTCTTAATACGATGGGAAGGGTGATGACAATTCCAAAGGGCTCACAGATTAAGGGAATAGACCTGGATTCAATTGTATCTCTGTTTGAAGAAAAGGGCTTTGAGGTTATAAATGTTCCTGAGCTAAAGAAGAAGGAAGCAGCTAAAACCCCTAGGGCTAAAGAAGAATCATCAAAGCCGGCATTCGATATCAATAAACTAAATATTCCTGATTTTGCAAAAGCTTATATCAGAGAAGACGGAACTGTGGATGTAGATAAAGTACCTGATTTCGTAAAGAACTTTCTAGATGCTGATGGAAGAATCGATCCAAGCAAGCTCCCATCTTTTACATCAGGTAGTGATGCGAAGCGTGGAGAAGAACCTGCATCTGAGGAAACTAATAAGCCTAAGAATGCTAGTGAGAGAGAGGTTCTGCTTCGTAGCTACATAGAGAGACTTACTAAGGGCGAAGATCTTGAAACGGTAAGAAAAGAGTTCGTCCAGAACTTCAAAGAAGTTGATGCCCTTGAAATTGCTAATGCGGAGCAGCATCTCATAAAAAGCGGAGTTCCTTACCAGGAGGTTCAGAAGCTTTGTGATGTGCATTCCGCACTATTCCACGGCTCAACTAAGCAGGAAAAGATTATGAATGCTGAGAAAGCCGTTGCAGCATCAAAAGAAGCTGCTCAGAGAAGAATGAATGGCGCAAATGATCGAAAAGCGGCGGAAATTAAGGCTCAGACGCTTATCGCTGAACCTGGACATCCGTTAAATGTGCTGACTCTCGAGAACGAGGGAATTGCTGAACAGATTGCAGTAATTAACAAGCTATTTGAGGAAGGTGCGGACCGTTCTGTAATTACCGATGAACTAAATAAACTTCGTGATGTCTCTATTCACTATGCAAAGAAAGGCGACATAATCTACACGATACTTAAGAGTAGATACGATGTAACAGGCCCATCTGATGTAATGTGGACAGTCGATGATGAAATCAGAGATGAGCTAAGACACGTTACCGATGGAACACTATCCGATGAGGAGTGGCTAGAGAGATCCAAGGCAGTTGTTAAGCGAGCAGATGAGATGATCTATAAGGAGTCAAACATCCTGTTCCCAATCTGCGTACAGTTCTTCAAGGATGAAGAGTGGGAAGAAGTAGGGCGTGATCTCAAGGAATATGATTACTGCCTACTCAAGGAAAAACCGGCTGAATGGGCTAAAGCTTCTAAGGAGGATTATACGCATAGAGCAGCAAAGGAAGGTAAGAATGGGGCTGCTGCAAATGATGGGGACATCATATTCGCGAGTGGACACATGACTCCGTACCAGCTTGAGGCGATGTTAAATACCATTCCTCTCGAGTTAACATTTGTAGATCACGTGGATATGAACAGATACTACAATGATAATGGTGAGAAGAAGCTGTTCAAGAGGCCAATCAGTTCGCTAGATAGAGAGGTTTATACTTGCCACCCACCAACGATTGAACCGATGGTTCGCAGCATAATATCTTCATTTAAATCAGGTGCGCAAGATAAGGTAGAGGTATGGATGAATAAAGGCGGAAGCGATGTCCTCGTGAGCTACAGGGCTGTTCGAGATGCGAATGGTGAATATGTAGGAACTCTTGAATGCGTTCAGGTGATGGACGAAATCATGGAACACTACAAGGAGAAATTCCAGTAAGAATTTATATAAAAACTACACATGCCATACCGGATATTTTATGATAATATAGTATCCACTATATTATTTAGAACAGAAGGATTGGGAAAGCACGCATGGTATCAAAGCTAAGAACAGCTTTTAAGAATATTAAGGTGATAGTCGTTACTGAATTGCTACTCATGGTAGTGATGGTATCGACTATTGTCGTTAAAGCAGATGCTATAAATGACCGACGTGTTGTGACTAGGTATCTAAACGTGGCCACGCTCAAGACAATTAGCTCTGATAATAAATCAAGCGAATCGACTGGTATGAAGGCGACAATCACTAATGCTGAGACCGAGAGGAATATCAAGGTGGCAGAGGACAAGCGGGCGAGTGTAATTTCATTTGCGAGGCAGTTTATAGGTAAGCCGTATGTACTCGGTGGAAAGAGCCTCACCAACGGATGTGACTGTGCTTCATTCATAACACTGGTATATAAGGAGTATGGTTACAACTGGAAGATGGGTTCGGTTGATACGCTCTATGATAACTGCGGTGGTACGCTTGTGTCAGTAGATGATATGAAGCCAGGAGATATAATTTTCTTTGGTAGAGGCACTAGGAGGCTTCACGTTGCAATGTATGCGGGAAATGGCCGCGTTGTACACGCCATGGATCCAGCTCACGATATTTGTGAGATTGATCTCTACAAGCCAGGTACTAAGACCACCTATAGTGGTAAGAGCATATTGGCAGTTAAGAGGATAATTAACTAGTGATATGCTATGAAGGGCTAAGCTTAATAGCTGATATGACATTTATTATTTAAGATTTGAAGCGGAGGATCACTACTGGTGATGGAGTATCCTCCGTTTGCTTTTTCAATAATAACCGATGTGTGGGAATTATGGAAAAGGTATGCTATAATGTGCAAACGCTAAGAGATTATAGAGGTTATAAGGAGGAACTTATGGAAAATAATTTTCAGAATCAGAACAACAACCAGAATGGTGGTGGTTACACACAGTATACAAGACCTATTTCAAGAAGAGAAATTGGACTCTGTATTTTATTCACGCTAATTACTTGCGGTATTTACGGCATTTACTGGATGATCGTATTAAATGATGATGTTAACGAGGTAGTTGGCGACAGAACTGCTACATCAGGCGGCATGGTGTTCCTGTTCTCACTTCTAACTTGTGGAATATACGGCATATACTGGGTTTACTGCATGGGTGAGAAGCTAGACAGATATAATGGTAAGGATGGGAATTCAGGACTTCTTTTCGTTCTGCTCACGATATTCGGCCTTCCAATTGTTGCATACTGCATCATGCAGGATCAAGTGAATCAGCATGCAACAGTTGCATAATGAACAGAATTGCAGTTTTCTGCATTATCTAATTAAAAAAACGACTCCTTTTGTAATATTGGGAGTCGTTTACTATATTTGGCTGAGGATGACTCATTTGTACATTCCTTGCATCTTTAGATCAATAACCGGTTATAGGTGTCCGTGCTGTGGTACGACAACCATGTGTGTAAGCATACTGAGGTTCAGGTTTAGCGATGCTTTCTATGCCAACCCGTTCATCTTCACAACTATCCCATTTATACTGTTTGAGATAGTGTATAACGTATATCTGAGCTATACGGAAAAGCGCATGCCGCTATGGAACAAGATTCTGCTCGGAGTTTACTGCTCTGCGCTACTAATCTTTGCGATTATAAGAGATTTCATGTGAAAGGCTCTGCATACAAACGTGAGTATGACGATTTAGCGAGAGATGGTAGACGATAGAGACTTTCTGGTTACAAAACAATAAAAATGCGCTCCTTTGAACTGAACCCCAAAAGTTGGACAGTATAATTAAGCAGCTCTAGAGGACTGAC
>ERZ773028.81-NODE-81-length-85079-cov-6.349619_pt1 | contig 85079 bp, 81 predicted proteins | sample MGYA00511123_ERZ773028 | MGnify/ENA primary metagenome ERZ773028 (study PRJEB29015, sample SAMEA2738134) | human oral metagenome | biome: human oral; feature: human-associated habitat; material: saliva | place: China | collected 2206 ... | reverse complement strand
ATTTCTGTTGTCTTAATGATAAAAGACTTTCCGGAACCAGTATGGCCAACCATGATTCCATGAGGAGACTTCAGTTTCTTACGGTTAGCGAAAATCAAGTGATTTGTCGTCCGATTGACTCCGTAAAGGGTTCCTCCCATCTCGACAAGATCTTGAGCATAGAATGGCTGTAGCGCGACCAGGGAGGATGTCAAAAAAGCCCTCATAAAGGATACACTGCGATTTCCAATGGGAAGGGCTGTGTTAAAGGCCTTCATCTGCACCCAATTGTAAGTATCCAGATAAACACCACACTCCTTGCCGGTATGCTTTATAGACTCAATCCTCGTGGCCAGATCCTCTTCTGTCTCTGCTGTTACGACGAGCATCAGATCAACCAGGATACAGGCCTCATTGTTATCATTGATCTGATCAATGTAAGACTCCAGTTCCTCCTTTTTTCTCTGTTTCTGGTAGGAGATGCCAGCTGCCATCTGCCCTGCAGCTCTTTTGTGATCGATCTCCTGAGCGATTGCCCGTTCGTTATTGATGTTGGTGTTCTGCAGCATAGCCATAAGCGTTGTCTTATCAACTGGCGCATAATCAATGGTACAGAAGGTCTGATAGGGTACCGACGTAAGTGCGGAAATCACCTTTTCATCGTCCAAAGTTGCTGCGAAGTCTGAGGCAAAAAGAACAGACACATATTGCTGGTCATTAAAAATCAAAAAATTCTTAAAGGACTCAATCGAACTTGGCATGACATCATAAAGAGGATCGTCGATTTCCAGATCAAAATTATGGCCAAAGCCATTTATTTCTTTACGAAAGAACTGCTCGATGATATCCAATCGCTGTGCTCCATTGAGTGGAATAATAATGCTCTGCAGATTAAGAAACATATGGTCTAGTTCCACGTCTAGAGCCAGAAAATAGCTTCTGGCCTCCTCATAGGAATAAGCACGAGTAGAAACAGTTATGTACATAACTTTCTCCAGGTTTTTAAGATCTGCTTCTTCCCTCTTCTCCTCGATCCACTTTTGCATCCCCTGAGAGATAATTGGATAGGAGTCTTTATTGACATCGGAAAAGACATAATCAATAAAAGCATCCATGTTCTTATATTGATTTGCTACCGTGATCTTAAAGTCTGCAGACATAAAATTTAAAAACTTTGCCAGATTAACCAGAGTTGCCTGCTTTTCTGCCGGATCACGATTGATATAGTTGACATCAGAAAAGACATAGCAACGATCATACAAACAAGGCTTCGTCTTATCTTCGATCTGAAAAATTCCATTCTTATAAACCCTTGCAATATTAAAGGCTTCTCTGGTATTGGTCGGTCGCTTTTTATTCTGATGCGTCAAGCGAATATTTTCTTTAAACTTCTGATTTGGGTTAATGACAAGTGCCATAATCTCCTCCCTTCTGTGTACCGGATTCCGATACATGATTAATCACTTTTCTCTTCCCCCTCCTCTTCGCGGTAAGTCGTTTTGTTGCTCTCTTCGGAGGAATACTTATCGACATGGAAAATATTCTTAAACTTTGCCGCTTCTCAAGAAGATTGGTCGCAAAGCTTAGTTTCTCTATGGCACATGTGTAGAGAATCTCTCGCATTAGCTTTTCGACTGGCAAATACTTCTGATAGGAGTAAAAACCAATAAGAATGACCGGAATTGCAAATGGGATCGCCAGATAAACCGCAGTCGCCGGTGACATCTTTGTCGCCAGGTAGATCCCTACGACAATCCCTCCTGTCATTGCGACGGCAGAGGATAAAGCAATCAACTCCTTGCCGTCAAATCCCTTCCAGACATCGTTCTTATACTCTGACAAAAAGTCCTTATTCATTTGTATATTCATGTATCTCCTCTCTAACGCAGGTTAAATGCTCTCTTTAAGAAGCCGTCACTTCCCTTAATTGCCGTTGCCATAAAACACATGGTCACAAAAGACTTAAAGACATCGCCTGCCCCTCCAAATATGGCATCGAACAAGCTTGCATTATCCATAAAAGTAAATCCTTCTATCATCTTTCCTCCGATCCGCAAAATAAGGGCTATAACCACAATTTGAAATGTATTTGTCAAAAAACTCTTAATCCATGCATAAGCCGTTTCCTCAAAACCTCTGCCGCCTGCCCAGGTAGATAGGGCAATCGGCGCTGTGGCCATAAGCAGATAGATTTGCATAAACCTGGCAAAAACCTCCAGCATAATCATGAACCCGCAGATAGATGCTGCTATAAAGTAGACAATACCGATTACAAGATGGAGAATCAAAACCGTCAAAGATACATCATTTGAAAAGATCTGTGGCGGCTGGTTCCCCACAATATAGCTGGATGCCTGGCTTGCCGCAGAAAACATATCCGACATAAGTGAAATCCCATTGACCATAACGGTATTGGCAATCAAAACCTTGATAAAGAGTTCTACCCACATTTCAGTCGTTACATTTTCTCTTAGATTAGAAGCCTGTCGAATGAATCCCGTGAGACAGAAAAGATTGAGTAAAACAATGCCAATTGATATAAACCAGGGATAAAGGTTTGCCACTGTATCAGACCAGGCTGATGATGAAAAATCTTGTGGAGATTTCCCGAGCATGGCATAGGTTGCTCTCATGCAAGCATTCCATATGACCGACCCAGGTGAAAAAAATCCATTGGGGCTAAAGAAGTCTTGAACCCAACTTGGCATATTCCCTCCTTCCATAAAAATTGCGTGCCGGATTCCGGCACGCAAACTAATAAATACAATTCTTTGATTTCAATTTCTAACTGATTTTAACCGAGAAACGCGGAAATCAACTGGGGTGCGATCACCATAATGAGTCCACCGCCAATCCTCTTAAAAGCGGAGGATTGCATCACACCATCTTGTGATTGCATGGAAGTTCCCCACTCAAAGAATCCCCATAGCAAAACAATCGCCCCAATAGAGGACACCAGTGCCTTCACAATATCTAACAACTGATTAAAGGACTTTGTAATCTGTTCGTTTCCGGAAGCATAACTAACGAATGGCGAAAAGAGGATTATGCCAGTAATAGCCGCTAGCATCATTCCAATCTGCACCCTTTGCACTGGATCCAAATCCCAATGGAACTTCTTGTTTTTGTAAAATTCAAACTTCATATAATCCTTCTTTCTATGCCGAATTTCGGCCTACAACCCTATTCCGAGTCAGACTTGAATATCTGCCATCTCTATCATCTTACAAAAGCGCCTTATCGATTATTAAAAAAGCGCCCGCAGGCGACCGCTCCAAGGCCTCCAACACCCACAAAGACAAGCCAAAACACTAAATCTTTCATCTGCCCTAATGCCTGTCCAAAAACATTCCTTATTACAAACGCCAAAACAAGTGCCACAATAGCGACAATAATTGTTACGAAAATAGCGATAGGATTTATTCCTCTTCTCATGATTTATCTCCTTTTTTAATTCTCTATATCAGAAAGCTACTGTAGGGTAACCACCTTTGCATAGCCTCCTCCAAATGTGACAGTGATTCGGTGACTATCAAAAACATATGCGATATTTCCGTTTCCGCTTCCAGAATCAAATGCGCTCATATCCTTCTGCTTCGTCACGATAGCTGCATCGACATTCTCTACTTTGGATTGCATGTTAATCCCGGCAATTTTAGTATCTGCAGAAACAAAGCTGATTTCGACCCGAATAGAACCTTCTTGAATCTTATCCTTAGCGTAGTAGACATTCGCATTCGACCCATAGCTGTCATGGTAGGTTTCCACCATTTCCGCAGTGTTGGCCGGATTCTCAGCTGCAGTAACCATTGTCCATCCCAGGGCGGTCATTTTATCTTTATTCAGTGGCAAGCTTTCCTTTTTATCCTTAAAAAGGATTGTCAATTTGCCATTCTCAATACTCGCATGTCTTTCCGCTTCTTGTGCTGCTTTTTTCTTTTCCTCTGTTTTTTTCTTCTTCTCTGCTTTCTTTTTTTCTTCCGCTCTCTTCTTCTCCTCATCTTTGATCAAATCAGCGATTGTCTTTTCACTCCCCGCTTTTTTTAAAGCATCCATTTGCTTTTCGTAATCCTGTCTAAAGCTCATAGTGTCCCAATATTCTTTTGGATTCCTTAGATATGGATCAAAATGAATAAAAACTCCGACGATAACAACTAGACATACTGTACTAATTACGTTGGCGTAAATCATGGATTTACCAAAATTAGCCATGTTTTTATGCTTGTTCTTGCGGATGGCAAAACCTACAATCAGGCCAATCAGAGGTATCTTTGCTATGATCTGTAAGAAAAGAAAACGGCCTGTCGAAAAGACCGTTCCGTCCTTTTTCTGTTCTTCTTCCAACAGCTGCAGAGCCTTACTATCAAAAAGATCCCTTTGTCTCTCTTCCAAAATATGCACCTCCTTTCTGTGTACCGAATTCCGGCACGCAAATCAAACGATGAAGTTATGCCCTAACGATTTAGCCCGGCGGATGTGTCATCTCATGTGCAAGGACATGGGCATAGGCATCATTACTGTAAAAGGAAGATCGAAGCGGCAGATAAATCTGATCATCAGACGGGCGATAAAAAGACTTCTCCTGAGCGACTTCATGGATTGGGCAGTCACTGCTTGTTTTTAGCGCTTCTGTTCTTCGTTCTGCCTCTTCTCTTGCGGTCTGAGGCTTCTCATAAACTGGGAAGTCCTGGATCTGTTCTGCATTAAAAACGATGAAAGGAACAGGAATTGGGCGATCCAAAAGAATTTCTCGTTTTTGAGTCTTACCCTTTTCATCGATATATTTCTCCTCTTTGGAAAAAATAAATTTCTCGCAAATGGTTCCATGCTCGCCTTTCTTCACAAAATAACCTTTAGCTTTCGCCTGCGCAAAAGTCATCCAGCGGGGATCCTGATATCCCCTTTGAATAGCCCGATCCATTAAAATCAAACGGTTCCTTCCCTGATAAATCGCGCCGCTCATGGGATTTCTTGGTCGCATGGCAACACTGTTCCACATTGGTTCCCATAAGCTTCCTCCTTCCTTGACGCTTTGAACCAAGTGTGCAACTAAAGCAGTTCGGTTCTCACGAATTTTTGCTCCCTGGCTCTTTCCTTTCGTCTCTCTCATCACCCACTCCCTGTATCCTACACTTCCGGATTTCCTCACAGCTGGCAAAATATCTCTTATTCTTCTCCGGCAGCAAGATGTTCTGCGTAGGCATGCATGCGCTCCTTTCTGTGATCAAGGGTCTGCTCCTGCTTATTGGTTCCTCTCTTAGAACCGCGTGCGTCCGCCGCTAATTTGATCACCGTTCCGTCACTTAGAATATACTCTGACTCTGCATTTGCATTTTTCATTCATTCCTCCTTCGATAGCAAAACCAGGTATAGTCGAAATCAACTACAAATCCAGGGCAGCTGAGCCAGCTGCCCTTTTATATGCCAAAATTCGGCACGCTTTGTGTGGTATATGTGCCTGCCTGCAATGGCAGCTTCTTCTTGTTTCGACGATACTTACATTTTTTCTTTCTGTTTTTATTTGCTACTACCCCGATCCCTCACCTTCCGCCTTCGTCCATATCTGTCATATATCCTCCTCTCTCTGCTCCAAGATCCTTTCATTAAAAAAGGCAGCCACAAGGCTGCCACACTCAAAGACACATGCAAAAATGATGCATCCTAATTTACGTGTCGGATTCCGACACGTAAGCTGCGTGATCCTGGTGAAGCATTTTTGCTTACTGATTCACTTTCGTATCCCTGCGACGTCTCCTTACAATAACAATCGCGCTGGCGGCGGCAAGTGCCATAAGAGATCCCCAAAGGATTAAATCGAAGCTGTCAGAAGTCTTCGGTGCCTTAGGCTTTGCATAGAAGTTTACAGTCTGGCCTGCATCATGAATATTTTCGTGTGCTGCAACCAACTTCCCATCATAGAAGCATTGTTCAAAGACAACGGTTGATTTCCCTGCCAAATTAGAAGAATCCAGAGTGAACGTAATATCTACACTGCCATTGACTGACTCTGCCACAAAGGTCTTTTCTGCAACTACAGGCTTGCCATTGACTAAAAGTTCCTTCCCGGTAGCCTTATCCATCAGCTTGCCCTTGACCGTGTATTCCTTACCGACAATCAGATTCGTGTAGGTAATGGTGTCGACGATCGTTGTCTGCTTTTCTGCAAGAACCTTATGGCTGTGACTGGCTGCATCAAGAGCGGTAGTGTGAATCTGCGGAACATAGATAGACTGATCTACATTGTTCCGGTCATTATGAGCTGCAAGGAGAACGCCTTTTGCATCATAGAGATCATCGACAATCACAATGGTCTGACCGAGATACTTGCTGGTATCCAGGTTAAAATTCATGTGAAGCTCACCGCTTGCATTTGTTGCTGTAAAGGTTGTCTCTGCAGTCACTTCCTTGCCCTGATAAAGAATCTCCTTCCCGGTCTTTTGATCAATAGCCGTACCCTTAACGGTATAGGTTTCTCCGGGAATCAGGTTTCCATAATAGAAAACATCTGAGATTGCTGTAACGCCTAATGATGCAACCTGATCCTTTGTGTTGACATCCATTGCCTTTGTGTGAACCTCAGGGAAGAAAACTGTCTGATCCTTGTCCTCAATATCGGCATGGATTGCCAGATCAATACCATCCTGCTGTATATTCTCAAAGACAACGGTTGTCTTTCCGGACAAGAGAGAAGAATCCAAGGTAAACGTTATCTCTACACTCCCATTTGATTCCTTGGCAACAAAGGTCTTCTCGGCGGTCAGAGGCTTGCCATTGACTAAAAGTTCCTTCCCGGTAGCCTTATCCATCAGCTTACCCTTCATTGTGTAGGTTTCTCCGGGAATCAGGTTTTTATAGCTTACGGAATCAACAATCGTTACCTTCTTGCCAATCGGACTCAATTTATTGCCTGTGTCTTTTCCCATAGCAGTCGTCTCGATCTTACCGAAAGGAATTGTCTGATCCACATCATTTAGGTCATTATGAGCGACATACAGATTGCCATTATAATAAAGGTTCTCAAAGACAACGGTTGTCTTCCCACCAAGCAATGAGGCATCCAGTTCATAGATCAGCTCAACGCTGCCATTGACTGCCTCAGCTTTAAAAGTCTTTTCTGCTGTTACTTCTCTCCCCTTAGCGTCGGTGACAACAAGACCGGTAGCCTTATCCATCAGTTTCCCCTTGATGGTGTACTCCTTGCCGATGGTGAGCCCCCTGTAGTTGACAACATCCTTTATCTGACTCTTTGCTGTCGCGGAACCGGTCTTCTTTTCAGTGGCAGCGTTCGTCGCTGTGGTGTGGATCGAAGGAATATAGACCGTCTGCTCCAAAGAGTTCATATTCCTGTGAGACTGGAACTCCATATCATTCCAATAGAGCGTCTGATAAATAACAATTGTCGTTCCTTCCTTAATCTTCGTAGCATCAAAGGTAAAGGTAACGGTAGCTGTTCCACTGACCTTCTCGGTATTGCCTTGTGGTGTAAACTTAGCCTCTGCGGTTACTTCCTTCCCACCAATTAGAAGCGGCTTCTGTGTCGCCTGATCCATTGCAATCCCCTTGACAGTGTATTCTCTGCCCGGGGTCAGGTTCGTATAAGCAAGAACATCTGTCACCTGAGCTTTCGTGTCCTTTGGATTCACTGTCTTTGAGCCATCTTTGGTGTAAGATGCCTGCGTCTGAAGGTCTACATGGTAGTTCTTCAGATTTCCAGTCGATACGGTCACCGCATTTTCAGAAACGGTTACTTCCGTCTGTACCAGATCATAACCATAGTTGTCCTTGGAAGGCAGTTCCGTCACAATGTAGGTGTCAAATGGAAGTGCGCCCTTACTATCGTCCACCTTTGTGTCTGCGCCGAACCAAACTCCTGCATGTGAATTCTCCCCCTGATTTGTCTTAAAACTATGAGGAATAAAGTCTGAAGAAGTCGAATAATATCCGTTCTCATCGGTCATGACCACATGTGTCTCTCCGGTCGTCTTAGACTTGATTTCAAAGCGAACACGAGGCATTTCTCTACCAGTTTTCGCAGCCGTCTTCGTGATCGCAAGATCCCCTCTCTTGGCCTGCTCTGCAGAGTTAATAGCATCAGATATCGGAAGATTATTGGTGCGGACAACACTATTAGATTCAGTGGTTTTGGCCACAAAAACCTGAGAATCAATCAGATATCCTGTCGGTGCTTTTGTCTCCTGTATAGTTAAGGTTCCAAGCGGAAAAATGATATTGCCAAATTCGTCCTTATAAAGATCATCTCCACTAACAAACACTTTACTAATATTTTCGTTTGTCAAACCGTTAAGTCTGATCCTTCCTTTGGCATCGGTCTTAAATACCCATGTACGAACAGGATTGATTCCAATAGCAGCTGGATCTGTAGCCATGTCCGTGTCATAGTACTTCACCGTGTACTCTGCTCCCTCCAGGCTGGCTCCACCGAGAGGAGAATCCTTTCCTGTTTCCTTATCTCTCTTGGACAAAAGAACGGAAATAGGGTCATTCATTGGGATATCTGACGCTTCGAACCTGGCATTTTGATTTCCGCCATTGACATTGACCTGATATACCTCATCATTCTTATAAAAACCCTTGGGAGCAGTCAGTTCCTTTGCGTAGTAGGTTCCATATGTCACCTCAATGGATCCGGTATCACCGTTCTCATTGGTCGTTAAAGTTCCCACCTGATTGTTAAGCTCCGGGTCTGCATAAATACCATAAACCGCACCTGCAAGATTATAGTGGCTATTTCCACTGCAAAGCTCGGATAGCTCGGCAGACTTGTGCAGTGAGACTTTTCCCTTGTTATCAGATGCCACAGCAAATCCAAGTGCCTGCTTGCCACCGTTAGGATTTACAACATAAGCACGAACTTCCTTCCCTGAAGGCAATCCCTTGGTTGCGCAGCGATCAATCAGCTGCTGTGCCAGACGAGCCAGCGTTCCGGAAGTAGAAGTATTCCAGATGTTATTGGAAAAGCCCGCAACATTGTCATGTGCAACCTTGGCCAATGCAACATGGGCTAAAAGTGCCTGTGCTCCTGCATCGTGGGTTCCAATCACATTTGCTGCTTCATCAAAACCATAATAGGCGACACGAATATACGTGGGGTCTGTAACCTCTGAAATCCTCGCATTCGACGCATTGAATCGATATGGGTTGGATTTACTATTGTCAACGCCCTGGATCATGGGTTCCAGACAGTAAGCGCGGACATCATCATGACCATCAACGGCCACCTTAAAGTGACGATCAATCATAGAACCAAAGTGTCCGGCATACCAGTTGCCGCCACCATAGTGATAAGCCTCATAATGGATCTGTCCCTCCGACCAGGCGTTTATGGAACTTGGAACGGCCATCAGAGAGCGGGCTCTCCGAATGCGTGCAAAGGGGGAAGCCTGCTTAACACCAAGCTCTGCAAAACCTGTCATCCCTAAGTTTGGATACTGGCTTTCCAGACTTGCGCTTCTCTGGCTAAAGTACGCATCGGTTACATCCGTAAAAATACCAGAAACCGTCACATCCTGCGTCGGCATGGTAAAGGTCAGTGGATAATCCGCAGGGCCAAAGGAAGCTATCTTCTGACCGTCTGCCCCGGTCACCTGAATTTCTTTGACCGTATGACCCATAGCCGTTGAAAAGAAGAGTTCTACCGTATCACCAGCCTTAAAAGTTTTCTCCGTAGTGCTGTCTTTAAATACAACACTACCCTGTCCTGTCCAGTTCGTTTTTGCCTTGTAAAAAGTCTTTGGCTGTACCGACGTATCCTCAACAGGCTTATTGTTTTCCGAATTTCCCGATACTTTATTTTGTATCTCCTGCTGTTTTTCAACGGTCGATGCATCTTTTTCAAAAGACACTTCAAGTACGAATACCTTCTTCCCTAATTCAATTTTTTCTTTGACCTGCTTCGGGTGATCAGAAAACTTCTTCTCCTCCGTAGCACCTCCGTCTTTTGTTACTCGATACGTGGATATATGGTAGCCATCCAAAGCCTGGAATGTCACATCAAGAGGCCCATTCACAGCTTCTCTGAAGGATAGATTATATCCTTCTTTGCTAATTGGCGTGCTGACTGCAGTCTGACCATGATCAGAGACCGTATTTTCTCCTTGATCTGTACTGGTAACCTTTTTATCCGTGCTCTCGGAAAAAAGACGAACACTTCCTCCTGCAGACAGCTTGACATGAACCTCTGATCCAATGGATCCCTCTGCCGTTATCTCTGTTTTTTTCTGCTTTTCCACTGCATCTTCTGTTCCAGCCATAACCTGACTTGCCGGAAAGATCGACGTAAATATTGTAGCTGCGCTCAGCATCAAGGCGAATGCCTTTGTTTTAAATTTCATATGCCTCCTTATTGTGCCGGAATCCGACACGTGTTCCATCATCTTTTTCTTGCCAACTTGCCTGAGGCGGCGCTCTCCTTTGACACATTCCATTCTCCTTCTTACGGCATGAAAAAAGAGCCTGCTCAGCAGACTCCTCTTCTAATACCCCTATGGATTAGCAGAACTTGTAAACCTATATGAAAAAGCAGGCTCCAAACCAGGTGCCTGCTTCATCAATCGCTTTTATTTATTCTTTTGACAAGTTTATCATATCAAACCTGAGAGGTATCATCTAGGATCATTTAGGATCATTGTATACATAATGCAGATATGAATTGTTTGAGAAAACAAGGTAAACTTGACCAATGACCAACGGAAAAAGTAAAAGAAATATGACTTTTCCCACTTTTGCCTGTCTTTTTATTAAAAAGCAGTGAGCCTAACTGTCAACTTATGCTCTTGACACAGAAATTTCTTTTGTTTTCTTCATCCTTATTCCCATCCAACGATGACTGTTTCATCCCAGGCAGGCTTAACCACTACGGTCTCATTATGACCTCGTTCAGGATGATGCTTAACACCGTCCTGATATTTTTCGTACTGAATAGATCCAGAGCCATCGCTATAATCTCCTCTGTCCATAAGATCGTCCACATACTTGTTATATGCATCTGCAGAATAAAATTTCTTACCCTTTCCAGAAACCCACACAGGTCTTTTTTTCCAGATGGGTTCGTCCCAGGCTTTCTGGTCAATCACATAGCGACTTTCCGTCACTGCCTCGTGGTGAATTGTCTTATAGATCGGCTTTTTCTGGCTTGATCGTCCGGATGCAGCGGGCTTAGCATTTTCTGACTGATTTGCTTTTTCCGTTGTTGGATTACTGTTGGGAACTTCCTGGCTCTTTTTCATTTGTCCGGAAGCTTTCTGTAACTCTCCAGACTGTTCTGTAGCATTTTGTCCATCGGGAGTCTCTTGTGGCTGATTCTGACCCTCTACAGTTGTCAGCACCGTTTCTTCGGATGTTTGTGGTTGCTCTTTTGGTTTCTCAGCATCATTCACTTGCTTTACTGTGTTCTGAGGTTCCGTCACCTTGGCAGATGATTTCTTCTGGCTCAGTACAGCTACTCCCATACTTCCCGCAAGTAAAAGGACAATCAGAACGGCACCAATCACGACCCTGATCTTATTTGCTTTGATAGTCTCTGCCAATTCTCGCAACGTTTCCGCTAATTTTCCTTTCATATCTTACTTCCTTTCCTATATTGTGGCCATTTAGAGTGATAACTTCTTATCCGGTTGCTCGTTTTCAACGTCAATATTGTGTTTGATCTTGATTTGCTGTCCTTTGGACAGCGCTGCATTTGCATCACTAATTGCCTTTTCAGCCTCCATTTTATTGATCTTTGCCTCATATAATCCTTTGTAAAGTTCAGACACTTTAGATTCACTATATTCCTCATAAGCATAGACGGTGGATGAGGTCATCGAAAGATCGTCCATTGACAAAATTTGCAGATATTTATACTCCCTATCTCCCTCCATATGTGGGGACAGAGCTTTGGAAAAGATCTTGATAAATGCGGTGCTATCTCCTTTATTAAAGCTAATCTTACTCGCCGCCAACATTTCTGCATGTGTTGTACAAGACAAATCAAAATCATATCCGCAAGCTAAGCAAACAAGCCTTGCAAACTCTCTTTGTGCGCGACCATTACCCTCACGAAATGGATGTAGAGCATTAAGATCACCATAATTATCTGCGAACACTCTTACAAAATCATCAAAATCATCCTTTGCAGCATAACACAATGCAAAATACTTTTTAAAAACTGAGTTTGCGTAATCTTGAATACAGGCAACTGTACAGAAAAGATTCCCCTTACCTATTTCAACTGTACGAGAGATACCAGCCCATTCATATATATCTTGAAAGATATACCTATGAATTGCTTTTAAATGCGCAAAATCGAACTCTCCTGCTATCGGATTATCCTGTAGTTCCTGTACCCGAATATAAGTTAAATCTTTTTCTGCTTTAAAAAGATCAAAGGCATCCATTATATTCAGTTTATTGATCAAAACTTCCGTTCCTGGATAACAATACTTAGAATCTGGCATATTTTTTTATTACCTCCTGACGGAGTTCCTCATATGTCTTTTCCCCTTTTGATATTTTTACAATCTCATTGAGAAAATCCTCGCTGAAATACATATCTTCTATTGCCATCGTTGCGACAACTTTTTTTATTTCTCTGTTTTTTTGTGTATTTTCTAAAATCATAATATCCCTTTCCCGTGCCGGAATCCGGCACGCAAATCAGCTCCTTCAAAGCCACCAAAAGAACGGGAAAAGGAAAATTTTCAGAATGATCTTCTGGAGCGCCCACCAAGCCTTAAAGCATACGATAAAGACCTTGCCTATTCCCTTTAAGATCCGAACGAAAATATTGCTCTTTTTTTTCTCCTGCTCTATAGCCATATGATACAACATTTGCTCTGTCTCTGGGGGAATATAGCGACTGCGCTGTACCATAACATCAACAGTATGCTCTTTGTAGTATTTGCGCAGAATCTGCGCCAGATCGTTGCTGATTCGCCCGCTCTGCTCATAAAGATCAAGATTAAATTCCAAATTCTGCAGAAAGTAGCGGATCTTATCTGGTGACTCTTGCCGATTCACAGCATTCACCAGATCGTCTATTCTGGCCTCCAAATCCGGGTATTCATAGTTGATATCCAGTTTTCGCATCATCGGCATTTCCATTACATCCCCCTTTCTGTGCCAGAATCCGGCACGTAAAATATGTTGCTAATTTTTGAACAATTTTCGTTCTAGCCAAGCTATGTCATAATCTCCCGGTTGGAAGTTGTGAAATCGGTTTTTGCTTTTATCCCTTGTTTCCTGCAAAATCGGGTCGACCACATAATCATCTAAAACCGCCAGAGATACCGATCGATACAGTAGTGCAAGTATGAATTTCCTGTGGTTGTATATCTTACTCCTGGGATGGGTTAAAGCTTCTAAAACCGCTCTGATGTGCTCCTCTCTCAGAGAGAGAAATACCTTGCGGACAATTCCGATGGGTCTTCTCTCATCCTTGCTGATAGTTACGGTATCTGACGTCTGGAAGAAGACATCAAGCATTACCTCTAAAACCGCATCTACTCTCTCTTTGCGGTAATCCTTGCAGAGAGTTGGATAATTCATGTTATCACAGAGACGGTCTCTGACATACCTGTACTGCGTCTCTATATCCGTCTTCTGTGACTGGCTGACCTTACACTCCTGTTTTCCTTTTGTGTTATTGACTCCTCCTGTATGTATGGTATGTATGGTCTTAGATATACTAGTATTTAATTCTTTAGTATTTAATTGTGGTCGAAAATCCAGATCTGGAAAACCCAATCGTGGTAAATCATTGTTTGGCTTTTTCTTGATTTGTCCCTCCTCAACCCCTTGATTTTCCTGGCTTTGAGCCATTCGCTGATTTTCCATGTCTGGAAAACCCAACCGTGGTAAATCATTGTTTGGCTTTTTCTTCGCTTTTACCTCCTCCTTTTTATTTGTTACTTTTGATCTTACACTCTCTGTGATGACATTATTGGCATTTTTAATGACCGTGCTCTCTTTCTTTGCCTCCGTCGCGTCTTTTTGCTTTGTCTCATCCCTCAACATTTCATGATCCGCTCTATCTTTTTCCTCCACCTGATTATCCCACTCTTCTGCGGAAAAATAATCAAAAATAGAGTCAGCAGCAAATCCATCAACAGGTACAATTTCTCGCTTTTTTTGATTGGTCTGGGGTTCTTCAAAAATGTTATAAACCACGTTAGACAATTGACCATTCTTAGCGCGCTCTCGACTGCGGATAATGTATCCGGCAATAATCAGCTCGTTGATGGCAGATGCGACAGAAGCCTTTCCTTCCTTGCAGATGGCCGACAAACCAGCAACAGAGTAACTCCAGTTGTCTGGCAAACTTAAGATCTTCGACAGGAGTCCACAAGCTTTTAGCGACAGACTTTTATCTCTTAAATGTGTATTGCTCATCACTGTGTAATTGTGGGTACGGTTTACTCGGATGATTTCACTCATAGCTTACGCTTCTTCACTTTCTTTCGTATATTTTTTAACATACAGGTGCATCTTTCCGGAAGCTGTCTTCTTTCTCAAAACAAGATTCTTCTCTTCCAAATCTGCCAGCATTTTCTGCGCTTTCTGCGGGCCACAATGCGTAATGCCACATAAGTGTTTCGAAGAAAATACCAAATATCGCCTCTGTCTCTTATCTCTTGTGCCTTTACGGTAGGTCAGATCCAGCAAGATCCCATAAACAATCCGTGTCTCAAAGGACAGGTCTTGATATATCGGATTTGTCACAAGATCTGCCTGAATATGGATGTATCTGCCTCCGACCGATCTCTTTCCGGTAATAAAATCTGTTTTATCAATTTCTTCCATCTTGTTGTCTCTCCTCCATCTCTTTCTCCCTACTTCTTTTCCCCATTTTTAACAAGGAGATAGACCAGTACGATCAAAATAATCACTTTGAGAAAGGAAATCCAAATAGAAAAATCGGACTGGGGAAGATAATTTAACGCAATTTCTCCTGCGCAAAGCGCAATGACAAGCAATAATTTCTGTACTAATTTCTTCTTCATCGCTTACTTCCTTTCCTGCAGGAGAGCTTGGCAATGCCAAAGGACGTCCTGGCACAGCTCACGAATTTTTTGATAATCCTCTATTCGATAAGCTTCTTGTATTCTCTTGATTTCATTGCAAAGAGCGGATTTGTATCCCGCTTTGGTTCGGTCAGCTACCGCTCTGGCATTTCCCGGAATTCCCTTTTCCGGCATAAGTTGCGGGAAATCTTCTACCCGCATCTGACCTTTGATTTGATTGTTATCTGCAGAATCTAAATCCGGTTGTTTTGAATTCTGAAGACAGGTTTTTCCATTTTTCTTTTTCCGCTTCTCTGATTTCTTGCTATTTTTTATCTCTGTATAGCTTGTTATCTTCTTATTCAAAAGATCTCTTTGTTCCCCTTCCGGTAACTTTGCTAGAACAAGAGCAGCGGACTTATCTAGCTCTCCGCGTTGTAGGGCATCTTTTCCCTCTTCGACTAAGTTATGAGAGATGGATTGGTATTCTGATACCACCGTTCTTGTAAGTCCTATCTCTCTTGCAATTAACTCGACTGTTCTCTGACCTTTAGATTTTGGAAAATTCTCCGGATGCTCCAAAATCAATCTCTTTATGCCTTCGATTTCACGCATAATCTCATAGGGAGTCTTTTGGTGATATCCATTGGTTGAATAAACCGCAAATTCGGCCTGTACATCTGATAACTCGCTGATGTAGCAAGGTAACAGCCGGAAGGCTTCTTCTCCTCTTTCTTCCACCAGGTATTTGCAGGCAGCCTTTCTTTTATGACCCGCCAAAATTTCAAAAGAATCTGCGCCAGACTTTCTTACAACCAATGGCTGCAAGATGCGACCGTCCAAAAGAATTAATTCTGCCAGCGTTTTGATATCTTCTTCCTTCAACTCCCGATATTGATAGGAGCTCTCCATCAACTTGCTATAATCGATGTTCCGGATATGCATTCCTATCGTTGTTGGCTTTGTAACTTCGCTATGCTTCCTGAAAAAATCATTCATATTTGGCATAAATACCTTCTTTCCTGACCACTGCAGTCATGCGCTCTTAATCTGTCTAAACTCATTGATCACTTCTTCTGCTAATGCTAGGAAGTCGGCACTGGTCTTAGCCCTCCTTCGATGCTTGAAAATTGGCTTTAAAAGTGACAGCGCTGAATTAATGTTGGATTCTCTGCAGATAGCGGTTTCAAGTACAGGATAATCATGATGCATCATCAGATCCTTATAAGCCTCATAGACACATTTTTCTCGTCGTAACTGATTAACAATAATCCGGTATGGTATCCCCCTCCTAACCTGATCCTCCACTCGATTTAAAGTCCGCACAACCAGGTTTAGGTTGCTGATGGAATGTTTATCTAAAAGAATTGGCACAAGAACTAAATCACAGGCCGCAAGAGCATTGAGAGATGCCACATGCGCATCTGGATGACAGTCGATCAGGCAATAGTCAAAGTGATCTTCCATCTCCTGTAATCGTTCCGATAAATCTATAATTGACGAGAAAGGAATGTCATCGTTAGATCCGTAAATAAATGAAATGTTGGAAAACCTTTTGGATTCCTGAATCCCTTCCGTTAGAGATCGATTCTCTTGGACAAGTTGCTGCAGATTAACCTTGTGCCTTTTTTGATTTTGCTCTTGATCAAAATAGAACGACAAATCCGCCTGTGGATCCAAATCTAAAAACAACACCCGATATCCTTGATCAGCCAGCACAGAACCTAGATTAAATGTGATTGTCGTCTTTCCTACGCCGCCCTTCATTTGCCACATCGCAATTTTCTTCATCACATAGACCTCTCTTCTCTTTTTTGAATGCGTATTTCCAACCTTCCCTTTAACGATATTTGTCATCGCTTGATGTTTCCTTACAAAGGGAATCCATGAGTATCTGCGCAGTGGTCAGAGGGCTATTATATTGATCCAAAATGTGCCGGATTGCATTAGACCTCCAGCGTTTAGCAGTCGGAAAACTGATCTGATATTTTTTCTGGCAAATCGCCGCACCTGTCTTAAAAGAATTTCCATCAATGTAGAAATAACGCAGCACATTGTTCTCTTTCGGATCCAATTGCTGATAACAAACCATAACACGGTTCATAGATTCCTGCCTGTGACTGATCTCTGCTATACTGGTCAGAAGAGAACGCAACTCGTCATCAGCAATATTCTTGTAATCTCTATAAATCTTTGTGATATCCCTGATTGGCGCATTAGCTTGTATATTACCTATTGGGTTCCCAATATTAGAAGATAAAGACGCTACCATCATCATCCATTCACGATGCATGGGATCATGCCTCTGATTTATTTGATCAAAGAGATGAAAAAACTTTTCGTTGTTCTGCTTAGAAAGCAGTTGATAATTTTTTAGTGTCTGTATGATAAAAGACTCCGATATTTCTTTATACATAACAACTCCCCCATCTTATCGATGCAACGTTTTTTGTGCCTCCTCGGCTGTATAATGGCCTTTTGGACACCTCTTTAATTCTTTATAGATACTTGCCCGATGGTTTCCAATCTTCTCTGCTATCTTGGCAATGGACTCTCCTTGTTTTAGCATAAATTCTATGATCTTACGGTCTTCATAAGAGATGTAGTGGAACATATGATTTGATTCCTCCAACTAAAAAAGTGCCACGAAAACTCGCAGCACTTTCCTTTATATTTAAAAATGCTGCAACAGAAGGTTATTTCCTCCTGTTGCAAGCAATATTACAACTTACCCGTACGGATTCCTTTATCATGAATCCTCGGCTTCTTTGCAAGCGCTTCTCCTCTTGCTTTCCCCTCAATTCACCTGCTCGCCTGATAGATGGCCAGCATATCCTTCTCGCTCAGCTTTCTGGCAGAACCAATTGAGCCGCCTGCGCCAACCGCGCATTTGTGCGCCATATCCGCCATCTGCTCCTCTGTCGGTTCGACCCCAAGTTCATGTAAGTTGGTTGGCATATGAATCTGACGATAGAAATCTTCCATAGCCTCAATTCCCCTGAGTGCGATCTCCTCGTCGGAACCGGTCTCTGCCCCCTCCATAGTGAATGAGCAGCTTCTTTCCGCCGAACTCCCGAACCAGATCGGTAAGCTGCTCCTCGGTATTCCTTCCAAAGACAACCTTAGTCGGCGCATAAAACTTAAAATGATACATAAAAACCTCCTGACTTGTGTGACGTGACGACACCTCGCGAACGCATCCCCCTGCCAGCGCGAAGGCGTCTTAAAAATCACGCCTGGTCTCAAGAAGATTTTACAACTGAAAGCTAACGTTAACGCAAGAATTATAATAAAAAATATGCCTTCTTCCGCACGCTCTCCCGGTATGATATGACAGCCGCGGAGAATCCGGTTCGCCGGCATTCTATTGCTATAAAAAGATCCCCGGGCGCTCTGTTTGCAAACACCCGGGAATTTCCGCATATAACGCTCTATTGTTGATCTTTCTAGCCGATCATTCCAGCCATTGACGAAGCCAAAGACTGAAATGCCCTCTGCCGTGATTTGCGCCGGCCCATCAGGAAGCTCTCTCCTTCCTCTTCGCCTCCCTGGCCTGTTTTAAGACCATGTCCTTAACCTTCATCAGGCGAACCTGGGTAGACCTCTCATTCTCGTCCAGCTTCATGGAAATGGTCCTGATATTCTCCTGCGCCTCCGGAATAATGACATGCTCTAAGGCGTTGACCCTCCGTCTGGTGCGCTCGATCTCGGCCGCCATCAGCTGACAGGCCTTCTCCCGTTCCGCCAGGCGAAGCATATCCTCCGTCAGATCCGCCAGTTCTCTGACTGCCGAATCCAGTTCCCCGGAAGTAAAGGCGAAGCCATAGGCATAAATATCATTGGGATCGCTGGTGCGCATGTCGATCTCATATTGGGGAATATCGACAGACATGACGTTTCGCCTGGAGCTCTTTAAGCAGATCTCCTGCTTGGGAGCCATCAGAGCCTCCTTGAGAAGCTCCTCCGACATCCCCGCCCTGGCTAAGACCAGGCCGGCATTGGCCTTTTTGATCCCCTCTTCCACCTTCAGGCGCAGATCCATATTTTCACGGACCTGGTCCAAAAATTCCCGCATCAGCTCGTCTCTCTTATCCTTGAGCAGGCGATGACCCTTAACGGCGGTCGCAAGCTTCTGCTTCTGCCGGGTCAGCTCCATTCGCGTGGGATTCACATTCGTTCCCGCCATCTATTTATCCTTCCTCAATCCACTCCGAGGAGCGGCCCTGTCTGATGAGATGCGCACTCCGCCGGTGGAATCCCCGGCGACCCTATTTCTCGTAATACTTATCCAGCATATCGTCGCTGATTCTCTTGAGCTCCGACCTTGGGAGCAGGCGCAGCAAATCCCAGCCCAGATCCAGGGTCTCCTCAATGGACCGGTCGGTCTGATATCCCTGGGAGATATAGCGGCTTTCGAATTCATCCGCGAACCTGGCATAGAGCAAATCCATCTCTGTCAGGGCCGCCTCGCCCAGAATCACCATCAGTTCCTTGGCGTCCTTACCTCTGGCATAAGCGGCAAAGAGCTGGTTCATCGTCGCCGCGTGGTCCTCGCGGGTCTTGTCGGCTCCGATTCCCTTGTCCTTCAGACGGGACAGGGAGGGCATGACATCCACAGGGGGGGTAATTCCCCTGCGGTAGAGATCACGGCTCAAAATAATCTGTCCCTCCGTGATATAACCGGTCAGATCGGGAATGGGATGGGTCTTGTCATCCTCCGGCATGGACAGGATGGGAATCATCGTAATCGATCCCTTGTGCCCCCGCAGGCGGCCGGCTCTCTCATACATGGTCGCCAGGTCCGTGTACATGTAACCGGGGTAACCACGGCGGCCGGGAACCTCCTTGCGGGCCGCGGATACCTCGCGCAGGGCGTCCGCGTAGTTGGTGATATCCGTCATGATGACAAGGACATGCATGTCCTTCTCAAAAGCCAGATATTCCGCGGCGGTCAGGGCCATACGGGGGGTAGAAATACGCTCGACGGCCGGGTCATTGGCCAGATTGACAAAGAGAACCGTCCGGTCAATGGCCCCGGTCTGCCGGAAGGACTCCTGGAAGAAATTAGCCTCCTCGAAGGTGATTCCCATCGCGGCGAAGACAACAGCAAAGGACTCGTCGGTCCCGCGGACCTTAGCCTGACGGGCAATCTGAGCCGCCAGCTGCGCGTGGGGAAGACCGGAAGCCGAGAAGATGGGCAGCTTCTGTCCGCGAACCAGGGTGTTTAAGCCGTCGATGGATGAGACCCCGGTCTGAATGAACTCCGACGGGTACTGACGGGCCGCCGGATTCATGGGCAGACCGTTGATGTCCATCCTCTTCTCCGGAAGGATCTGCGGCCCGTCGTCGATGGTCCGCCCCATACCGTCGAAGACACGGCCCAGCATATCCTCGGACACGCCCAGCTCCAGAGACTTGCCAAGGAAACGGACCTTGGAATTGGACAGGTTGATTCCGGTTGCAGTCTCAAAGAGCTGTACCAGGGCGTTTGACCCGTCGATCTCCAAAACCTTGCAGCGGCGGATGCTTCCGTCCGCCAGCTCAATCTCGCCCATCTCATTATAGCTGACGCCTGATACCCCCTGTACCAGCATCAGAGGTCCGGCGACTTCCTCTATCGTGCGATATTCCTTCGCCATAATTTAGTCCTCCTTGTCCTGGGTCAGCGTGGCGATCTCGGTGGCCAGAGCCGCCTGAACCGAGCTGTACTCCTCCGCGATATCGCTCTCCTTCGTATACTTGAAGCGGCCGATCCGCTCACGGACCTGCATGCTGACAATATCTTCAATATTCGCTCCAGCCTTCAGGGCCTTGCTCCCCTCCTCGTAGAAGGCGTATACCAGCTTCATCATGTCGTACTGCTTGGGCAGAGAGGTATAGGTGTCGATCTCATCGAAGGAATTCTGGTGCAGGAAGTCCTCGCGGATACTTCTGGCCGCCTCCATCTTCAGGCGGTCCTGGGGCGAGAGGGCATCCATCCCGACCATCTTTACGATCTCATTGAGCGAGGCCTCCTCTGTCAAAAGGGACATCAGATTCTGCCGGACCTGCATCCAGTCCGACTTGACGTTCTCATTGAACCAGGGCTCCATATCATCCAGGTAGTTGGAGTAGGAATTCAGCCAGTTGATGGCCGGGAAATGTCTCTGATAGGCCAGGTTGGCGTCCAGTCCCCAGAAGACCTTGACAATGCGCAGAGTTGCCTGGGAGACAGGCTCGGAAATATCTCCTCCCGGAGGAGAAACGGCCCCGATGGCGGACAACTGTCCCTCGCGTCCCTCGCTGCCGAGAGAAATCACCCGGCCGGCCCGCTCGTAGAACTGAGCCAGACGGGAACCCAGATAAGCGGGATAGCCCTCCTCACCCGGCATTTCCTCCAGGCGCCCGGACATCTCGCGCAGGGCCTCTGCCCAGCGGGAGGTGGAATCCGCCATCAGGGCGACAGAGTAACCCATATCGCGGAAGTACTCCGCGATGGTAATTCCCGTGTAGATCGAAGCCTCGCGCGCCGCAACGGGCATATCAGACGTGTTGGCGATCAGAACGGTCCTCTTCATCAGGGACTCCCCGGTCTTGGGGTCGACCAGCTCGGGGAACTCATTTAAAACGTCTGTCATCTCATTTCCGCGCTCACCACAGCCGATATAGACCACAATATCCGCCTCGGCCCACTTGGCCAGCTGGTGCTGGGTGACGGTCTTGCCGGAGCCGAAGGGGCCGGGGATCGCTGCCACACCGCCCTTGGCAATGGGGAAGAAGGCGTCGATGACCCGCTGTCCCGTCACCAGAGGCATATTGGGAGCCAGCTTCCTGGCATAGGGGCGCTGACGGCGGACAGGCCATTTCTGAACCATGGTCACATCCACGTCTCCCGCATCCGTCTCAATGACCGCGATCGTCTCCCGGATGGTGTGCTGTCCGGACTCAATGCGCTTGATCTTCCCGGAAAGGCGGTAGGGAACCATGATCTTCTGCGTGACGACCGCCGTCTCCTCAACCGTGCCGATGATATCGCCGGCCTCCACCTCGTCTCCTACAGAGACCGTCGGGACAAAGTCCCAGACCTTCTCCTCGTCCAGAGCAGGTACCTGTACCCCCCGGTGGAGGAGATCAGACCCGGACACCTCCCTGATCTTGTTGAGGGGACGCTGAATCCCATCGTAGATGGAGCCGATCAGACCCGGCCCCAGATCGACCGACATGGGCATACCGGTCGACTCCACAGGCTGGCCGGGGCCAAGTCCCTGGGTCTCCTCATATACCTGAATGGAGGCCTCGTCTCCATGCATCTCAATGATCTCTCCGATCAGATGCTCATCGCTGACGCGAACCACGTCAGACATGTTGGCATCGCGCATTCCGGTCGCGATAACCAGAGGTCCCGCAACCTTCTTGATCACTCCAGTGCTCATCGCACGCCTCGCTTTCCTGTCTTAATTCTGGGAGAAGAGAATGTCGCTTCCGACCGCCTGCTCCACAGACCTCTTCACCGCGTCGACACCGACTTTCGTATCCCCGCTGATCCCGGGAATCGGAACGATCGCCGGGCTGACTCTCTCTCTGTATTCTTCGATTGTCTCTGCAAGCTCCAGACAGACCGCCTCGGTGATGTAGATGATGCCGTACCCGCTCTGGGCAAGCCTGCGCAGGGTGCCGGCAGGATCCTCGTCCTCATCCGTGGGAAAGAGCTCCATTCCCAGGGCCCCAAAGCCGTAAATGCTGTCGTAATCTCCCATGACCGCTATCTTATCCATACATCTCACGCACCCTTCCGCGAATTGCCTCCTCCGGGAAACCATTGGCCTTGGCCGTCAGCAGAATGCGAACGCTCTTGATCTCATTCTCCTTAGCCAGATAATAGGCCACAAGAGGGCCGACCGAAATGGTATTGGTCTTCTGGGGCTTCAATGTCTCGATCAGGCGATTGTCGCACCAGCGGTCAAACGCCGACGGGCCCTCCTCAATCGCGTCCGCGGCCTGTCCGTATCCCGCGCCCCTCAGGAAAGTAAGAAGTTCCTCACTCCCCCGGCTGGCCGCGTCGGCCAGAGCAGAGACCGAAATACTGTCGCATTCTGCCAGCCCCTCCCTGAGGAAGCGAAGGCTCTTTCCCGTCCTGGCCGCCCGGTAGGCAATGCGGATGTCCGTCACAGCGACAGTCATTTCCTCGTATGCCCGGATCAGGCTGCTGCCGTTCTTTCGGCCGATCTCCATCATGGCATCCAGGCAGGCCCGGTCAACCATCAGATCACAGATCTGTCCGTCCTGGGTAGACGCCATGGTCTCATAGGCCTCCGCGGCGACCTTTTGCATATCCTCCGGGAGCGCCCGGTAGTCCTTCTCCCGAAGCAGCTCAAGAAGTCTCTCTCTGCCAAAATCCTCTAATTCGTAGTAGGCCCCTGCCACACGGACCTCTGTGCAGAGTTCCTTAATCGCGGCCTTTAAGTTGTGAAAGTAACGGGGATAGGTCAGGATCCGAAAGATCTCCGGATCCACCTTGAGCTCCCGCATCAGGTCCAGGGTCTTCGACGCTTCCGCCGCCAGAAGACGGTCGGGATCCTGCTGGCTCCCGTCGCCCCAGCCCCTGTCCAGAAGGTAGGCCACGACCGCAGGCACATCTTTCAGACTGATCATGGCGCTGATGTCATCGTCACTGAGCAAATGCTTCTCCAGCACGCGGATTCTGGCTACCGCAAAGGTATATTCCACATCCCTCATAGACACTTACTCCTGCCACAGAATCGCGGAGACCGCGTCCTGCATCTGCTCATACCGCTCCGCGAAAATCGCCTTCAGCGTACAGTTCTCGTCAATTCCTCCGAAATCAAGGACAAAACCGTTGGCGACCGACGCGTCAGCCGCAATCGTCAGGTCGGCTCCCGCTTCCCCTGCCCTCTTCTCAATCGACCTCCTGACCTCCTTTGGCATGCGGTCCAGATCCCTCTGAGAGAAGCAGATCCTCCCCTTCTCCGGACGGATATGGGCGTCCAGAAGAGAGAGCACCATCTGCCAGTAGGACTCCTGGTCTTCATTGGCCAGCTGATCGTAAGCTTCCGCAATCAGGCCTGAGACCGCATCCTGTTTTCGGCGAAGGATTTCCTGTCTTCTGAGCATCTCCTGCCTCGACGCCAGGCGAACCTGTCCCGCCGCTCTGATGCGCTCACAATCTCCCTCCGCCAGCCTGCGGATCGCATCCAGCTCTTCTGCGGATTCTGCCGCCAGCTTCTTTGCGTCCGCCCTGGCATCCTCGATCAGGGCATCGGCCGCAGCCTGCGCCTCCTGCAGGATTTCAGATTGAATATTATCAATTCCTGCCATAGCTACTCCTGTCTTTACTCTGTCAAGCAACGGAAGATACGCTCTTCCTGCATTTCATTGCCATAAGCGATGGAATATTCGCCTGGCGAGACCCTCTCTCATGAGCAATCGAATGCGCTCTCTGCGGGGAATCCATTGTCATGAATGAAAAACCTGCTCAACCAATATTCGTAACCGCGAGGATAGAAACCAGAAGGGCCAGGATGGCATAGGTCTCTACCATAGCGGGGAAGAGCATAGCCTTGCCGAACTGATCCGGCTTCTTTGCTACAATGCCGATGGAGGCCACAGAGGTACGGCCCTGATGGTAGCCGGAGACAAGTCCTACAATGGCGATGGGAAGGCAGGCTGCCAGGTACAGAAGTCCCGTCCAGGTATCCGTAATGGCGCTGCCGCCCAGGACACCGATCCTTGTCAGCGTGATGAAGGTGACCAGAAGTCCGTAGATACCCTGTGTGCCGGGAAGGAGCTGCAGAAGCAGAACTTTGGCGAACTGATCCGGATCCTCCGCGACAACGCCAGCGGCCGCCTGACCGGCGAGGCCTACGCCCCAGGCAGACCCCATGCCCGCCAGAATTGTTGCCAGAACTGCTCCGGTTAATGCAAATACCATTCCTAAACTCATCTCACTTGTCCTCCTTGATTTGAATGTACTTATACTGTCTGCCAAATGGCTGGAAGGCTCTTCCGCCTCCGTCGTAAAACTTACTGAAAAACTCGACGTATTGCAGTCGGTTGGTGTGAACATAAGCGCCCAGCAGGTTGATGCCGATGTTGAGGCTGTGGCCGAGGATAAAGACGACGGCAAAGAGAATCGGTCCGAGAGGACCTCCCCCCACCATACTGGCCATCAGGTTAATGACATTGGCGATGACGCCGGTCGCGAGCCCCAGGGCCAGAAGTCTCGAGTAGGAGAGCAAATCCGACAGCCAGCCGGTCACCCCATAGATGTCATAGGCCCCCAGGGCTATCCGAAGCGCCCAGTTCTTCTTGCTTCTTCCGCTCATGACAAGGATGATCAGGGCGCCTCCCCCCGCAAGAATTTTAGAGAATGCGACCAGCCAGGCAGGGAACTGATATGCCGTCCCCGCAATGGAGCCGTAGAGGTCACTCGGCAGAAGCATCAGCACCAGACCTGTCAGCATCATGAACCAGGACAGGATGTCCGAGATGAAGCCAACCACATCATGGGCCTTCAGGGTCTCATATCCCTTGATGGCCAGTCCGGTATAGAGATGAATCAGGCCGAAGAGCATGCACCAGATCAGAAGCCGCATGGGATCCTTCAGCGGCTCAAACCAGAGAGGCTTTAATATGGCGTCTCCCTGATAGCCGAAGAAGGTCGAAGCCACGGTATCTATGGCGTTTCCGAAGAATCCGCCGTACATAAAGCCCCAGAAGGTCGTTGACAGGCCGCACATGAAGAAGAGCTGCAGCATTCGCCTGAGTCCTTCCTCCAGGCGCCTGTGGCGGAGGAGGATGAGGCCTGTCCCCAGAGAGACCAGGATCCCGTATCCGGCATCGGACAACATCATTCCGAAGAAAATCACATAGAAAAAGGTCATGATTTTCGTCGGATCAAATCTGCCGTGCGTCGGCAGTCCGTAGGAAGCCAAAATGGGTTCGACGGGCCTGGCGATCCGGGGATTGTCGAGAACCGTGGGCTCCAGCTCGTCCTGATTCCGCTCTTCCCTCTGCACAAAAGCCCCGTACTTCTCACTTAAGAGCCTGGCAAGCGGCTCGGCCGACTGGTCTGTCACCCAGCCCTGCAAAAAGAAGATATGCCGGGTCTGCGGGATCTTCCCCAGGAGCTCATACTTGAGCGCGCGGCTGCGATAGTAGTCCGCGCTGATGTAAAAGTCCCGGCGCAACGACCCGTAGGAGGCCATCTCCTTTTTGTTTTCTTCTATTTTCCTCTTCCGCCGCTCGATGGATTCCTCCAGGCTTTTGATCTTGTCCCCGGGGATCCGCCTGCAGCTGACCGCAGGACGGGCAAAACCCATCTGGCGCATATTTTCTGTCAGGACCTCGCTGATCGATTTGGCGGCGATCAGGCAGACGTAGGCCATCCGGTTCTCTCTGGCAAGAATATTGACATCGAGCGGAGCATCCGCCGGAAGATCCGCTGTCAACCCCGCGATCAGAGCCTCGTCGCTCTGGTCTTCGGGAAAGGTTCCGATAAAGACCTCCGTCTTCGCGGTTCCCCTGGTCGACATCGGAATATCCAGACTCATCCAGGGGGTCAGACCGCTGATCGTCGCCCGATCCTTGAGATTGGCCGCCCCAAGCTCATGAATCTCCTTCTCCAGGTCCACCAGCTTCTGGGCTTTGGTCAACAAGCCCGACGCCCGCGAGTCATGCGCCTGAAAATCACTGCGCGGGATCAGCTTTTTCTCGGAAAAGAGGGAGAGTCCGGCGTTTTTCTCCGGCGCGTACTCCTTGAGAAGCTTCAGCGCCATATCCAGGGTCTGCGCCGCCCGCTCAAAGTTATTGCGGGCCGCCTGGGTATCCATGCGCTCTAAATCGACGTCCTCAATCTGTTCCTCATGGAGCTCCATCAGCCCCATGTCCTGCAGCTGCTCGAGAATGGCTTTCCTGTGTTTCTTCGCGGCGGCGATGCTGATCTTTTGCATCTTCACAATCGCCATGGAACATCCTCCTTACTTCAGCGCCAGTCCGATCACGGCGTCGATCGCCGCTCTCCTCTGATCCTCCGGCAATTTCCGGGTCTCTCCATCTGTCGAAGCAGGATGCTCCGCCGCGGCGGTCAGGGCATCGGCCGCTTTTTTGGCTTCCTTCCGATCAGAGTCAGCCTTCGCAAGCGCTTCCTCTTTCGCTCTGGCCGCGTCTTCCTCCGCCTGGCGGCGAATCTGCGCCGCCTGACGCCTGGCGGAGGCGACGATCTCATCGGCTTTGGCCTCCGCCTCTTTCACCTTGACAATCGCGTCTTCGATCATCCTCTCACCTCTTTCTATTCCCGCGTCAGCGGTTGATTAAAGAGAACATCTCTCCCGGAAATTCCACGAGATTTATTATATTCTACCTTATCCGTCCTCCGCAACGGAAATCACTGTGAAGCCAGCCGGATCAGAAAGCGAATCCTCCCCTTGTCCCCGGTCACCCGGTATGGGATCTCATAGTTGGACAGGATGTTTCGGACAATATACAGACCTAGTCCGTTCCCCCTCTCGCTGTTCAGGTCAAAACCGCCGTCAAAAAGCTGATTGGGATCCGCCTCTGTCTCCTCATCAATCGTATTTTCCACATAGAGCCAGTTGTCTTCCGCTCCGATGTGAATCTCTCCCTTCTCATTCGCGTACTTGACGGCATTGCTGATCAGATTCGACAGGACCATCTTGAGCGCCCGCCTTCCGATATACATGGTCTCATCGCCCAGCTCCTCGCTCACGCTGATATGCCTCTGGGCCGCCAGCAGTCTGTACTGATCCAGAAGCGGTTGTAAAATATCTCTGACCAAAACCTCCTCCTCATCATTTTTGAGCTGGTCAAGGGACGAGACGGACAGCATCTGGGAGATATTTCTGGTCAGCTGATCCACAATCGCAAGGCAGCTGCCGATGTACTTGTCCCGGTCCTTGTACTTTCCGACATTGTATTGCATATTTTCCAGGATGATCTTTAAGCTGGCCAGGGGTGTTTTCATCTCATGGGAGGCTCCCCGGAAGAAATCATATTTCAGCTTCTCCAGCCGCAGAACCTCCTGATTCTTTTGTTCCAGGTGCTCCATGGAATTTAAAAGGGTCTCATACAATTCATTGATCTGTCCCTTCAGTTGCCCCACTTCATTGGTCGAATCCACTTTCAGGCTGGCGTCCTTGTCCAGCTTCATCATCTGATCTGTGACGTCCTTGATTTCCTGGATACTCTTTGTGATCGACCTGGCATAGATCAGGGAAATGACAACAGAGAGAAGAAAAGACAGGATCAGGGAATATGGCAGGAATTTCAGGCTCAGCTCTTTGGCATCTCTTTGCATATCCGCAGTCGAGACGAACTGAACCCATATCTTTCTCCCCGTGTTTAATTGGATCTCTCTCTCCTCAATGACCAGAGAGTTGCTGCTGCTCTTTAAGTCGGCTCCCACTTCTTCTTCGATTCTGATCCCGTCATCAGCTCCCTGCTCTTTGACAAAGGCCTTGATCTGGCTGGTCTTGGAGTAGAAATCCAGGGACTGCTCGACGAAATTCAGATCTCTCCCCTGAATATTGCTGGCAATTTCATCCGCCTTGGCAGACACTTCCTGCTTTCTGGTCTCCAGATAGGTCTTGGGGAAGACGAAAAAAATCAGCAGATGCATCAGAACAATGAGAATGCTCAGGATCGCAAAGGTCTGCAGGAACATCTTGGGAAATATTTTCAGATTCTTCATTGTCTCTCCAGCTTATAGCCCACATTCCGAACGGTGATAATGCAGTCCAGTCCCAGTTTCTTCCGCAGTTCCTTGATGTAGACATCAATGACCCGGTCAAAGGGGATTTCCTCCGTCTCCTTCCACACCCCGTCCAGAATCTGCGCCCTTGTCAGGGCGCAGCCCTCATGTTCCAGCAGGAATTTTAGGATCTCCACTTCCTTAGCGTTCACATCGACCTTTTCCCCGTCCACTCTGGCCGAATAGCTGCTGAAATTCACCTCCGTTCCCTTGTAGGCAAATCGATCTGTCAGCCCGAAGTGCCGTTCTATCAGAGAGTCAATGCGGGCCTTTAACACAGGCAGAGAAAAGGGTTTTTCAATATAGCCGTCCGCCAGACTGGTAAATGCCTCTATCTTATATTCCTCATCACTGAAGGCCGTTAAGATCAGTACCGGCAGCCTGCTCTTTCTTCGAATCTCCTTGAGTACGTCCAAGCCGTTGATATGCGGAATCTGTATATCCAGGATTACCAGGTCGATATCATCAGAATCAAACCTGGCAAGCGCCTCCCGCCCGTCCCCCGCCTCGACCATCTCATAACCGGATTCGGACAGGTATTCGCAGACGCCCTCCCGGATCATCTGGTCATCCTCAACAACAAGTATTTTCATAGGCTCTCCCTTTCCTGCGCAAGCGCCCCCGGTCCCTGTCGGTATATCCCCGAATTTGCCGTCAAAGCCTATTTTACCGACCACACCCGGCAATGTCTATGAAGGCACGCCTCGCGGGCATCCCATTGTTATAAATAAAGAGAGCCGACCGTCATAAGACACATTCACTCCAAATACGCGCATGCGTCTTATGACAATCAGCTCTCGCTTCATTCTCGGATCCGCTCTTATGATTCCCGTCTCCTATGAATGGACCATTCCCCGATCCCTTCAACAGATATGACGGCAGAGCAACCCGAAAGTTCTTTCCCGACCCGGCCGAACTTCACCGCTTCGCGTGATCTCTTACTTGGTATCTGTCAGCAGTTCCTTGGGACTTCTCTTTAAAATCGCAAACGAGGATATGAGGACGGAAACAATCAAAATCAGCGACATAAACAGTACCACATAGATCAGAGCATTGGGACCGACGATCACATCCAGGCTGGTCAGGGTCTTATTGAAGCCGTCCACTTCCGCGCCGCCGCCTAGGCCGGTCGATGCCGACTGCTTGGCTATCTGATCCGCGATATTCCCCGTAACTCTCTGGAGGATGCGGTTTCCGAGCGCTTTCCCCACATGTCCGGCCAGGAAGTAAGCCCCGATATAGGCCGGAATCGCGATGAACAAAAGTTCCATCATAAACTGCCCCAGAATTCTCATCTTGGAAAAGCCCAGTGACAGGAGAACCGCGATCTCTTTCTTTCTGGCATTCATCCAGAGGAGCAGAAGCAGAGACACGACAAGACCGGCAAAGACTAAGGATCCTGTCAGCAACTGGTTGGCAATTGCGTATACGCCGGAAATAGACTTCTGCAGAGCCGGATAATTGGACGAGCTCTTGATCAGGTTATAGGCCTTCCAGTTGATATCCAGAGAGCCCAGATCTTTGATCACCTGATCCAGGTTCTTATTCCCCTTCACGAAGAAGGTCGCGTCCTGATAGGTGGCGGTGTCTTCCGTATTCCCATAGACTTTCGCCGCCGTGTCCAGGTCTGTAATCAGCGTGTTCTCATAGAGTTCCTGGGCTGCGCTCACGCCGCCCTTGTTGTGTCCGTCAAAAAGGCCCTTGATTTCCACTTCCACCGTCTCGTTGGCGCCCTTCTCATTATCCGCATCAAAGAGATTGGACTTGATCTTTAACTTATCCCCCACTTTCAGATTGTTCTTGGCTGCCAGATCCTTATGCATCAGGATTTTATTCTTATCCGTCCCGGTCAGGTGCTGCCCTTCAACCAGCTGGTATGCCCCGGATACGAATTTCGTCTCCTTGGATGAATCGTTGACTCCGGTCAGCATAACGGTTCTCTTGAAATTCTTTGCGCGCTCTTCAGACTGAGAGGCCAGCGTCTCCTTGGTCTCAATGATATCATAGCCATCCAGATCGGCCACGCTGTTGATTCTCTTCACATAGCCGTCAATATCCTTGGACTCAGCTATTTTCTTGATATCCTGTCCTCTTACATTTCCTCCTCCCCGCGGTGTTCCCTGGTTGACCCGCCGGTTAATCTCCATGGAGAAACTATTGGTAATCGTCCCAAAGGTCTCCGCTGAGGCCCGGTTGGTCGCATCCCTGATCGACAGGCTGATCAGACTGAGGACAGACATGGACAAAATCACCAGAAGTATGATGAAGGATTTCAGACTCTTTCTTGTGACATAGGCAAATGCGTTTCTGATCATTGTCGCCCTCCTAGATATATTTCACCTGCTTGATCTTCTTATTGCTCAATTCCAGAATTGTGTCTGCCGCGCCGGCGACTTCCTTACTGTGCGTCACTACGATGACGCACTTATTCCTCTCTTTGGCCAGTTTCTTTAAAATTCCTATGATTTCTCCGGCGGTAGACTCATCCAGATTCCCTGTCGGCTCATCCGCCAGAATAACCGGCGCTTCTGACACCAGAGCTCTGGCAATTGCGACTCTCTGCTGCTGGCCTCCGGAGAGCTTCATGACATTTCTTTTGATCTGGCTTTTATCCAGCCCAAGCTCCAGCAGAATTTCCTCAGAGGCCTTGCTGTTGACCAGCCTCACATTCTCCAGAGGGGAGAGATAATCGATCAGGTTGTAGTTCTGAAAGACAAGCGATATATGATTTCTCCTGTGCCTGCTGTATCCCTCTTTCTCAATATTCTCATTCTTAAACAGAATCTCTCCCCGATCGGGACGATCCAGTCCTGCCAAAAGAGAGAGCAGGGTTGACTTTCCCGCGCCGGATTTCCCGATGATCGCATAGAAATTCCCACACTCAAAGCCCTGGTTGATGGATGAGAGAATCCGCTCTCTGGAGCCGGAATAGCTGTAAGTTACATTCTTCATTTCTAAGATACTCATACTGGCCTCCTAACTGATTTGGGATAAAATCTCTTTTGGCTTTTTGATCAGAATCATTGCGGATGCAATGATCACTGATACCGCGATAACGGCAGCCAAAACGCCATAGCTCTGTACAAACACCAGCAACTGACTGACTCCGCCCGCACCGGTCGGTAAGTTTGTCATAAGAGATGCTGTCTGATCCGCCCCCAGCAATCCCCCTGCAATTTGCCTGACTGCCAGACTCCCGACCACAAAAGCGGCCAGGCTGGTCGGAATGGATATCAGGATCAGCTCCACAAGAAACTGTCCCACGATTTTGACCTTGCCGACTCCAATCGACAGGAGGATTCCAATCTCATAGATTCGCTCTCTCAGCCAAAGGATCAGAATCAGAGAGAGTACAACCACGCCGCCGGCCATAATCGCGTAGGTCATCATCCCGATCATGTGCCTGACGCCGCCGATCGCCTCTATAGCTTCCTGAAAGGCGCTTGTATTCTTGTCCACACGATATTGAGACCAATCCGCGGGAAGCTCCTGAATCTTCCTGATCGCCTCATCCATCTTCTCAGGTCCCGCGCAGGACAAAGTGATCTTACTGGCAATCCACTGATTCTCCGACAGGCCAAGCCCCTTCTGGCTTGACGCATAGTCTGCGAACATCATATTCTCACTCAGATCCGATGACAGCCCCGTGTACCTCTCCTGCTTCTTCCCGGAAAAGATTCCTACAATTTTGTAGGTGCGCTCCGCAAGTTTGCGATCCGCATTCCTGGAGTCAATGTATTCCAGACGAATTTCATCATTTACCTTCAGCTTGTTTTTCCTGGCGAACTCCTCGTGGACGAGTAGAGCGTCCGAATCACCTCTCTGAATCCCTCTTCCCTCTTTCAGACTGAATGTCCCGCTGCTGAAGAGGACGTTTTTATCTGTTTCACCGCCGGCCTCAATCGAGACCAGATTTTTGAATTCGTCCGTCAGATCGTCTCTCGTAATCGCCTGCTCCCCCTCGACCGCTTTTGCATTGGTCAGTCTTGCCGGCCCCTCATACTGAGGAGACGACTGGGTAATCTCTTTGATCTGATCTGTCTGCGCGAACGGACTGATCTCAAAATATCCGTCCGCATCCCTCTTCGTGATCGAAAGGGATGAATTTGAAGACTGGTATAAGGTCTGCTCCAGATTTTCACTGGTCCGCATAATGCTTAAGCATATATACAGACAGGAGAGAACCAATGTCAGTATGACAAAAACAATCAATGTTCGGGTCTTTTTTCGCAAGACATATGCGATGGCATTTTTGATCACTGCTGCCCCCACTCCTTTCCTTCTCGCCCCCTGCAGGTAAGGCGTCTGTTTTCCCGCCGCTTTTGTTCACAAACCATATGCTATCGATCCTATATGAAACGTTTATGAAATCGAATGCAAAAAATAGAATTTCTGCTCTGCTCGTATTTGATTCCAGACGAAAAAGAGAGCGGCTTGGGGAAGCCGCTCTCAGGAGAAGGTATTTTACTATGGGGGTAGTAAAAAATGTAAAAATGTATTGGGGTTTTTACAAGACTTATCCTACCTCATCTTGGACAATGAGTCTCTACAAATTTGCCAATTATATAGCCTGTTTTTTGTCTATTATTTACAATTTCAGAAGAGATCTTCCACTGCCTCCCCCGATCGGCCGGTCTATGTCCGGCGTCAGCCCCAATATGGCAGAACCTCCTGATACTCTCCCCGCTGATTCCAAATAGGCTTCTCTTCGGCAGAACCGGAGAAATATCCATCTGCCCCTTTCCATCTGTGCTACACTTGTATGAGAAGACAGAAAGGAGACCAGACCATGAAACATGTCGCCACAAAAGCAATCTGGATCGGACTTGTCATCATTTTCATCCTCCTGGGAGCAGTTGTCGTCATCATCGGCATGCGCATGAAGGCCTCTCCCTATAACTCTTACCCCAAGACAGAGGCCCGCATCCTCAAGGTGGAGAACTACCAGAGGCGAAGCGATGGCTCAGACACGAAGTATGGAAGCACACTGCAAGTGGAATACACGGTCAACGGCAAGCAGGTGCAGGCCTGGGTGACCTTTGACAGGGACACCAGCCTCCAGGTGGGCGAGACCCTTACCGTTGCCTACAACCCGGATCATCCAAGCGACTGCCACGCCATGAATGGCAAACCCGATATCACGAGGATTCTGGCTCTTATCGCAGGAATTGCCCTCGTCATATGGATATGCAAGAGAACTCTGACCTCCCGCCGCTAACCCGCGCTCCACAGTTCATCCGCCTTTGATCCCCCTGTCTGCCGACCAGTCGCAGGAAGCGCTGCAACTCACATCTCCTCCACCGTCACGCCGCCTTCCGCCGGCTGGCTGTAGTGTTTTGCAAAGAGCGCCTCGAATTCCTCCCTGTGAATCTTCTCCTGCTTGATCAGCAGATCCGCGCACTGGTGAAGGACATCCATATTAGCTGTCAGAATCTCCCTGGCCTTATCATAGGCTGAGGAGATTATTTTGTGCACTTCCGCATCAATCCCTGCCTGCGTAGACTCCGCGTAAGACTTTGCATGAGCCAGATCCCTGCCGATGAAGACCTCATCATCATCGTCGCCATATGCGATGGGCCCGATTTTGGAGGAGAATCCATACTTGGTCACCATCTCCCTTGCTGTGCGGGTCGCCTGCTTAATGTCAGCAGAAGCCCCCGTCGTCACATCATCGAAAATCAATTCCTCTGCGACACGACCGCCGAAGGCAACCACGATATCCTGGAACATCTTCCCCCTGGTGACAAACATATTGTCCTTCTCCGGCAGCGGCATGGTGTAGCCTGCCGCTGAAGCGCCTGTAGGTATAATGGAGACCGAATAGACCGGCCCTACATCGGGCAGAACATGAAAGAGGATGGCATGTCCCGACTCGTGATAAGCCGTAATTTTTTTCTCCTGCTCGGAAATGATCCGGCTCTTCTTCTCTGTCCCGATTCCGACCTTGACAAAGGAGGAGCGGATATCCTCCATCCTGACATAAGCCCGTCCCTCTCTGGCCGCGGCGATGGCGGATTCATTCATCAAATTCTCCAGATCCGCACCTGTAAAGCCAACCGTCGTCCGCGCCACTGTCGCGAGATCCACATCTTCTGCCAGGGGCTTATTTTTGGTGTGGACACGGAGGATCTCCTCTCTTCCCTTCACATCAGGCCTGCCGACAAAGACCGACCGGTCAAAACGCCCGGGCCGCATAATGGCAGGATCCAGGATATCTACCCGGTTGGTCGCCGCCATAACAATGATGCCCTCATTGACCCCGAAGCCGTCCATTTCTACCAGCATCTGATTCAGGGTCTGCTCCCGCTCATCATGGCCTCCGCCCAGACCGGCTCCGCGGCGCCTCGCCACAGCGTCAATCTCATCGATAAAAACAATGCAGGGGGCATTTTTCTTAGCCTCCGCAAAGAGGTCTCTGACGCGGGAAGCGCCGACCCCGACGAACATCTCCACGAAATCAGAACCCGAGATTGAGAAGAAGGGAACCCCTGCTTCCCCTGCCACTGCCTTGGCCAGCAGGGTCTTACCCGTTCCCGGAGGGCCTACCAGGATCACTCCCTTTGGAATACGAGCCCCTACCTGAGTGAACTTCCCCGGATCGGAGAGAAAGTCAACCAGTTCTCCCAGACTCTCCTTTTCCTCCTGAAGACCGGCCACGTCCTCAAATGTTATATTCGTGTCTTCCTTTCTGGCCATCCTGGCCCGGCTCTTGCCGAAGTCCATCATCTGACCGTTGACGCCGTTCTGGGCCCGGTTCTGCATATTCATGACCAGGAGGAATAAGGCGATCATAATGACCCCCACGATCACAGACGGAAGGATGACCATAAGCCATTGATTGTCTCTCACGTCCTTGAGTGTGTAATTGTCAAATCCCGCCGTCCGAAGGGTATTTTCAAGGGTCTTCACATCCGACACGGCCAGCTTGTATTCCTGTCCGTCCGCCAATTCGACATCGGCGCTCCCCGTGGGAACCTGCGCGTTCTGGTGGATCACCACGTTCTTAACCTGTCCTGCCTGCAGCGCGCTCTGCAGCTGGCTGTCGCTCATGGCCTTGCCGAGCCTGGGCGCGTTGAAATACCAGACGATCATCAGGCCAAGCAATATCAGCAGATAGATGGCCGCTCCCCGTCTGCGCCTGTTCTCGTTATCCAAAATTACTCCTCTCCTGCGCCTGGCGCGATACATGCGCAGAAAGCGGCCGGCTTATCCCACAGGACAATATCCGGTCGCTTTCATCGCTTCTCTTTGGTTCAGCCATTCAGTTCAACAACCCCGATATAGGGGAGGTTGCGGTATTTCTGATCGTAGTCCAGGCCGTAACCCACAACGAATTCATCCGGAATGGAAAATCCGGTGTAATCAACCTCCACCGGAACCTCGCGGCGGTCAGGCTTGTCCAGAAGGCAACAAGTGTGCACGCTTTTGGCTCCCTTATCCCGGAACCAGTTGAGCAGGAACTGGAAGGTATTGCCGGAATCGATGATGTCCTCAACAATCAGCACATTCTGACCGGAGGGATCCAGATCCAAGCCCTTCTTAATAACGACATTGCCGGAGGAGACGGTGCCTGCTCCATAGCTTGAGGTCGACATGAAGTCCATGGTCACAGGAACCCTAATGCGCTTGGCCAGTTCACAGGCGAAAAAGGAAGCCCCCTTCAGGATGCAGACCAGGAAAATTTCCCTGCCCTGAAAATCTTTGCTGATCTGCGCGCCCAGCTCCCTGATCCTCGCGTCGAGCTCATCCTCGGAAAGCATTACTCTGATCTTCTCACTCATCTTTCACTCTCCTAATCTCCAAGACTCTTTTCGTGTTCTGATTCGCCTGATAAAACTGACTCTGCCTGTATCCGATGATCCAGACAATCTCAGATCCATCCGCTAAAAGAGGGCAGGAGGCCCTGAGTCCCGCGGGGATCTTTCGATTGATCATAAATCGCTTCAAGCTCTGTCTGTGGCCGGCCGCATCGATACAGACGCGATCATGCGGCTCTCTGAAGCGAATCTGAAGAGCAGTCCTGATTTTATCATAATCAAATGCCTTCGTATAGGGCGCCAGCCGACCTTGCTCCTTTCCCCCGCCCTCAATCAGACGGTAATGATAGCGGTCTTCCCCCAGCGCGATCAGCCCCGCGTCACCGATTTCAAGATCCGTGGGAATGCGGTCCTGACGGATCTTCGCCCTGTTAGCTGTCTCAAGCCCGGGGCCTGTCTCCGGTCCAGGGCCTGTCTCCGGTCCGGAGTCTGTCTCCGATCCGAAGTCTGTCTCCTCTTCTCCGGACGATCTCGAAAAGAACTGAAGACTCTCATAGCCCCGAATGACGAACAGGCCATAGGGCAAATCCAGCCGCCGTCCCGCCTGGCCGCGCAAAAGGTCGAGCAGGGCCTGCACATGCGCGCAGCCAAGGTCTTTAGCCTCTCCGGCCGCCGTCTCTAGGGCAAGACGCAGAATCTCCCTCTGCAAAAAGGGGTCTTCCCTCTTCAGGTCAAGAGAGAGAATCCAGCTCGCGGGGCGTGGCAGAAGGCGCTCTGTCAAGTCTCCCCTCTCCTGTCCTCCCGGCAGAAGATACCGGTCCAGGGCTCTCTTTGCCTGCCTTCGGATATAACCTGACGCCTCTCTCGCGATTCCCGCCGTGCGCGCCATATGCTCCAGGGCTCTTTGGTTCTCCCCCAAAAGGGGAGGCAGGACCTGATGACGGATCCGATTGCGGCTGTAGGTATCCTCCTCGTTGCTTCGATCTCTTCTCCATTCCTGGCCCAGGTCACGCAGCCAGTCTTCAATCTCTCTTCTGGACGCGGTCAGAAGGGGGCGGACAATCCTGCCCCTTTTGGGGGGGATTGCCGCCAATCCCTCCAGACCGGTCCCCCTGACCAGATGAAAGAGAAGGGTCTCCGCCGCGTCATTCAAATTGTGGGCCAGGACGATTTTTGCCCCGTCCCATCGGTCCGCCGCCTCTTCCAGGACCTGATAGCGGAGTATGCGGGCCGCCTCTTCTTCAGACCGTCCTTCTGTCTCCGAGAGAGCCCGCACATCCACCGGCACGACCTGACAGGGCAGGCCGTGCTCCCGGCACAGCTTCCTGACCCAGGCGGCATCCTCCAGACTCTCCCTCCCCCGAAGGCCGTGTTCTACATGTAAAACCCGCAGGAGCAGATCGTATTTTCGCCTCCAGATCAGAGCCAGCCGCAGGAGGGCAACCGAATCCGCCCCACCGGAAACCGCCAGAAGAAGACGGTCTTTGGGCGCAAGCATCTCTTCTCCCACCGCATAAGACCAGATCCTCTCCGCAAAATCGTCCACCGCCTCGCCTTCCTCTCTCTTCTCCTGTCGCCCGTGCTTCCAAGACAGGGCTTCAATCGCTCCGGCGGATCCCCTCACTTGCCTGCGGGCCGCCGACCGCGTCTGCTATCCTCTGACAAGAAAAAACCCGACAAGCCAATGTCGAGTCCTCCTGTCCTTATTTCTTCTCGCGGAAGATGATCTCGTTGGGATGAACCATCCCCAGCTTGCTCTGGGCCTCATGCTCCGCGTAAGCGTCTGTCATCGTGTAGTTCACCTGGTTCTCAAGCTCTTTGGCTCTCTCCTCCTGCTGCTGCAGCTCCTTCTGGTAGACGGCAGCCTTCTCCTTGTAGCTCCTCTGTTTCTGGTAGAGACGGGTCAGCTGGACCAACATCGTCACAGCAAAGATCACTGTCAGCAGGGCAAAAACTGCCCGCCGACGCCGCCTGGTTTTGTTGGCCTGTGGCCTTTCCTGCCTTTTGATTGGTCTAATCTCTTCGCTCATGAATTTCTTTCCTGGTCTGATCCCCTGCTGACAGCTCTCAGATTAAGCTCTCTGAATACAACTATGATAGGAGCACGGGACGGATTTGGCAAGTCAGAGGTACTCAAAGAGCTCCTTGGCCTCTTCCTTCTTCGTCGTATCCTGTATCTCCAGAACACGAACCTTAACCGTGCGATTCCCGAAGGCGATCTCTATGATATCTCCCACCGAGACCCTGGCAGAGGCCTTGGCCGGCCGGCCGTTCACAAGCACGCGACCGGCGTCGCAGGCCTCGTTGGCCACGGTTCTGCGCTTGATCAATCTTGAAACCTTGAGGAACTTGTCCAGCCTCATATCCCGCTCCTTTTAAAATGCCGTCCCTTTGAACTCCTATCCGGCAAAATGAGACTGGCCGCAGGCATCCTTAAGCCGCAGTCATCCCTCAATCATGAATAAGAAAAACCGATCTCCATATTTCGCACCTGCATATCCATGCACTTACGCTATATGGCGATCGGCTCTCTGTCTTCTGCAATTTCTTACAAATCGCTCAATTTCGAAGAATTACTTGTTTACAGCATCCTTCAGTGCCTTGCCGGCCTTGAACTTAGGTGCCTTAGAAGCAGCAATCTTCATGGTCTTGCCGGTCTGGGGGTTGCGTCCGGTTCTTGCGGATCTCTTGGAAACCTCAAAGGTGCCGAAGCCGACAAGCTGGATCTTCTCGCCCTTCTTAAGGCTCTTAGATACAACGTCGGTGAATGCCTTCAGCGCTGCCTCTGCATCCTTCTTGGACAGATCAGCCTGCTCTGCAATTGCTGCAACTAACTCAGTCTTGTTCATTTCTATTCCTCCTATATTAACAGTTCCGATTCTCCTTGGGTTCTCCCCCGAATCGTATAAACCCTTTATAATGGATTTTATTTTGCTTGTCAAGAAAAAGCCCCGTCTTGCGGGCTTTTCTCGAGATTTAAGAGAATTTCCCGGCTTTTCTTTCTCAGATAGTCCGCCTGATTGTGCTCCGGCTCCTCTAAGACATCCTCTAAAAGGGCGGACAGGACTTCTCCTACCTGCCTTCCCTGGGGCAGTCCCATCTCAAGAAGGTCCCTCCCCGAAATGGCCAGGTCTCCCACGGACAGGGCCTCCTTTTTTTGCAGAATCTGCTCCCGCAGGCGCTCGAAATCGTCAATCTCCCCTAGTTTCTCCTCACGCTTGTAATCACTCTGGGCCAGCATGTCCGCCCGCTTCAAGGCAAAGAGCCGGGGAAAGGCCTGCGCCCCCACCCGAACCATAGCCCGGCGGACGGACCGCAGATCAGCCCCGGGACGCTCATCATGATAGCGCACCAGCTGTACTACCCGATCCGTGGTATCCTTGTCAAAGCGCAGACGCCTGAGAATCTCCCCGGCCATCCTGGCCCCCTCTTTTGGATGCCCCTTGAAGTGGTCGACGCCCTTTTCATCCGTCGTTCTGCAGACCGGCTTGGCGATATCATGAAGGAGGGCCGCCAGGCGCAGGACAGGATCCCTGGGCACCCCCTGCATGACAAGCAGGGTATGGTGGCCCACATCGGTAAAGTGGTGGGGGGTATTCTGCGGCGTCCTCATACAGGCGTCGAACTCCGGGAGGAAAACTGCTGTGAGCCCCAGCTCATAAGCCATCTCAAGGCAGGCCGGATGAGGGGAACAGATGGTCTTCATCAGTTCCACCCGAATGCGCTCCGCCGAGACCTTCTTTAAGTTCTCAGCCAGGTCCCGGATGGCTGACGCTGTGTCCGCGTCCAGCCCGAAGCCCAGCTGGGCCGCGAAGCGAACCGCCCTGAGCATGCGAAGCGCGTCCTCGGTAAATCTCTGATGGGGATCCCCCACGCAGCGGACCAGCTTTCGCTTTAGATCGCCGATCCCGTCAAATTCGTCCACCAGGCCCCGATCGGGATGGTAGGCCATGGCGTTGATTGTAAAGTCACGGCGCTTCAGATCCTCCGTGAGACTGGGCGTATAGCGGACCGTCCTGGGATGACGTCCGTCCAGATACTCCCCGTCGACGCGGTAGGTCGTCAGTTCATAGCCGATATGATCCAGCATGACGGTCACAGTCCCGTGCTGAATCCCCGTATCGATCGTATGGGAAAAGAGGGCCTTGATCTCCCGGGGCCTGGCCGAGCTGGTAATATCCCAATCGTCCGGAATGCGCCCGAGGACAGAGTCCCGGACGCATCCACCGACGGCATAGGCCTCATGGCCGGCCGCCTCCAGAGTATGAATGATCTGCCGCACAGGGGCCGGCAGATCAATTGACAGCTTCTGACCTCTTCTCATTAATATGCCTTACCCCAGTAGACCAGCTTGTGCGCGGGTTTCCCGCAGCAGACGCATTTGTCATCAATGGTATCCTCGTCAAATGGCATGCAGCGGCTGGTCGCTGTCGTATCCTCCTTGATCCTGTCCTCACAGGCCTCGTCTCCGCACCACATGCCGCGGATGAATCCCGGCCTGTTTGCAACGGCGTCCTTGAATTCCTCATAAGTGTGCGCATCTGAAATATGGCTGTTCAGGAAGTCCTTTGCCCTTGCAAGCATATCCTCCTGCTCCTGCTCAAGAATCTGTTCCGCCCTCTCTGTGAGCTCGCGCATGGGCACAAAGGCCTTCTTGCGGTTGTCACGGCGAACCATGACTACCTGTTCCTTCTCAATATCCTTGGGTCCGACCTCAATGCGAAGGGGGATTCCCCTCATCTCCGCCTCGGCAAACTTCCAGCCGGGGCTCTTGTCAGAGTCGTCCAGCTTGACGGAAAATCCGGCCTTCTGCAGTTGCTGACGCAGTTCTTCGGCCTTCTCGAGAACTCCCTCCTTCTGCTGCATAACAGGCACAATGACAATCTGGACGGGAGCGATACGGGGAGGAAGCACCAAGCCGGAGTCGTCCCCATGCACCATGATAATGGCCCCGATCAGGCGGGTAGATACCCCCCAGGAGGTCTGATGCACATACCGCAGCTGATTATTCTTGTCCGTGTACTGAATCCCGTAAGCTCTTGCGAATCCGTCCCCGAAGTTGTGGGAGGTTCCTGACTGGAGAGCTTTGCCATCATGCATCAAAGTCTCAATGGTGTATGTCGCCTCTGCTCCGGCGAACTTCTCCTTATCGGTCTTGCGCCCCTTAATCACGGGAATCGCCAGATATTTCTCGCAGAAATCCGCATAGACATTCAGCATCTGAATGGTTCTGGCCTCGGCTTCTTCCGCAGTCGCATGCGCGGTATGACCTTCCTGCCAGAGGAACTCGGAAGAGCGGAGGAAGGGACGGGTAGTCTTCTCCCAGCGGACAACAGAGCACCACTGGTTGTAAACCTTTGGCAGGTCCCGATAGGACTGGACAATGGTGGAATAGAGATCGCAGAAGAGGGTCTCTGAGGTCGGCCGGATGGCCAGTCGCTCCTGCAGGGGCTGGATGCCGCCCTGGGTCACCCAGGCCACCTCCGGGGCGAAGCCCTCGACATGCTCCGCCTCTTTTTTCAGGAGACTCTCCGGCATCAGCAGGGGCATGTAGACGTTTTCTACCCCTGTCTCCTTGAACATCGCATCCATATTCTTCTGGATATTCTCCCAGATGGCATAGCCGAGGGGCTTATAGATCATAAATCCCTTGAGAGAGGAATACTGCATCAGCTCCGCCTTCTTCACCACATCGGTATACCACTGGGCGAAATCCTCACTTCTGGGTGTAATCTCCTCGACAAACTTCTTATCCTTAGCCATGATATCTCCTCACACGCCCCTCTCCTTTGCCTTCGACTGGCACACAGCGGCCAGCTCCCCGACAATCCTCGCGGGCATTCACTGCCCTATTCTAGAAAATGCTCTATTTTCTGTCAATCTGAGCCGTCATATTCAGGTAGTGTCCATGCCCGAAGCCCTCATAGAGCCGGGTGAAATGATCCTGATAATCGCTTCCCGGCCTGCCGTCGGGCTCACGCTTCTGATCGGAGAGGAAGACCTGAAAGACAGCGCAGTTATTGACATCGATCTTCCAGAAGTCCTTTCGCTCCACATGGCCGACATAGGCCAAAAGGGCGTGCAGGGCCGCCCCGTGCGAGACGACGAAAATTGTGGGCCCTGTCTTACGATCCTGACACCTTCTGTCTTTCCTAATATGACATTCTCCGGCATCTTCTTGTACAGGCTCTTCGCAATCGCTTACCACAGCCCCCCTATTTGCACACAGAACATACTGATCTCTCAAGTCCTCCACGAAGTCCGCGATGCGGTCGAAGAGGTCCTCGTAGCTCTCCGCTCCGTCCGGCGGCTCATAGTCGACGACCGTGCGAAAGAAAGATTCATAGAAGCCCTGGGCCAGCTCCTCATTGGGTTTGCCCTCCGCCTCTCCGAAGCACATCTCAATGATCCGGTCATCCGGCTCCTGAAGGTCTCTGGGCCTGCCGGAGACAATCTCCGCCGTCTCCCTGGCCCGATCTAGAGGGCTTACAATCACGCGGTCCGGGACGATTTTCTCCTTTTTGAGGAATTTCGCCGCCTCCCTGGCCTGCTGCCTTCCCTTTTCATTGAGTCTGGTATCTGTCCTGCCCTGCATGCGGTGCAGGACGTTCATATCGGTCTGTCCGTGCCGAATGATATATAAGTTCATGTTCTCCTCATTTCCTGGCAAGCCATGGCGCCTGCAAAGACACTGTCAGACCGGCTCTGATCTCATGACAGGTCGATATCAGATTCCATCCGATCCTTCTTCGAGACAGTTTTTAAATCGGCCGAAGGCTGTCCCCCTCGGCAAAATCTCATAGGAGATCCGCTCTCCCGTCCCTGGATGGGGAAAGGACAGCTGACAGGCACAGAGGGCCAGGGGCTGGCCGTTGGGATCGGCCCCGTACCTGGCGTCTCCCAGGATCGGACTGCCCAGACCTGACAACTGCAGGCGAATCTGCTGATGGCGTCCCGTCAGCAGGTGAACGCGAAGCAGGGCTAATGCCCGACCGTCTTTTGTCTTTGAATGGTCCAGGATCTGATATTCCAGGCGGGCTTTCCTGACTCCCTTGATCCCCGGCGCAAGTTGGCAAGTCTTCTTAGCTTCCCCAGTCCCCGGCGCAGGCAGGCAGGTCTTCTTCGCCCCCTTGTCCTCTGGCGCAAGCAGGCGGCCATTCTTGCCACGGGAAGCTGGCAGCATGTCGTTCTCCAGGAAAATCCATTCTCCCTTCCGATGGAGGGAATCCGCCTCCTGCCCGCAGCCGGGTCCCTTCGGCATTCCCTGTGTCAGCGCCAGATAGTACTTGTCGATCCTGCCTTTCGCCTGCGCCGCCTCCAGCTTCCCGGCAGCCCGCGGGTTCTTGGCGATCACCATAAGGCCCTCGACCGGCTGATCCAGGCGGCCAATCAAGCCGATATAGTCTGACTCTCCCCGGCTCTTGCGGTAGTTCTTCAATTCCGAGACCAGGTCTGCCTGCAGGGCAGAGGCTGTCTGTGCGGCAAATCCCGCCGGTTTATAGCAGACAAAGAGGTCTGCGTCCTCATATATAATTTCCGTCCGCATCATCCTTGTGTCTTCCTTTGATTTCCCCTGTCCCGCTTCCCCCAGTCGGGGTGCAGAATCTCTTCCATGTCAGCCGTCTCAAGATCCAGCTTCTTTCGTCTTTCGGCATCAATCGCAATCCACTCTGACAGAGTCCTTGGCCGGTAATCACTGAACATGCAAAAGGTGTTGATCATCTGGCAGGGCAGCTGGCGGACTGTGCCATCCCTGCCCCGCACCTCCATCTGCTGGCTCTGCCGCAGGAAATGGTGGACCAGGCGCTCATCCCTCGTGTCATGCACATGTCCATAGAGCATATAGACATTGGCCGATCCGTCCTTCCCCACATGATACTGCCCATTGTAGCAAAAGGTGGGATAGTGAGAGAGAATCACATGCCGCCCCTGATCCCGAATCTCTTTGTATGGAGCCGCCCAGACAAAACGAGACAGGTGTTTCTGATCCAGCTTCCGAAACCACTGGTCGTGATTCCCAATGACCAGGTGCAGGCGGCCAGGCAGCTGATCCAGGATCTCCATGGTCTCCTGCCCCTTCCCATAGGAGAAGTCCCCCAGGATATAGACCTCGTCCCTGGGGCCGACCGCCGCCTTCCACTGGCGGATCATACAGGCGTGCATCTGGTCCAGATCCTCAAAAGGCCTGCGGTCCATCGACGTCAGCAGGGCCTTATGGAAGAAATGACAGTCTGAGATATACAATTTCCTGGACATATCACTCCTCTCCGATCGGCCGATCCGCGTCTCTTCTCCTGATCTGTCCCCACTCGCCGGTCCACGCCTCCTGCCCCTCAGACGCGGAAGCGGTATCCCACGCCCCAGATCGTCTCGATATACTGGGGCTTGGAGGAGTCCATCTCGATTTTCTCCCGGATCCGCTTGATATGAACGGTCACTGTGGCGACCTCCCCGTTGGAGCTCATATTCCAGATCTCCCGGAAGAGCTCATCCTTGGAGAAGACATGGTTGGGATGCTCCGCCAGAAAGAGGAGCAGCTCATATTCCTTGGCGGTAAATGTCCTCTCCTCCCCGTTGATCCAGACCCTCCGGTCGGACTTGTCGATCTTGAGACCGCGGATCTCCAGGCAGTCATTCTTGATTGGGGACGCCCCCACCAGGCGGGAATAGCGGGCCAGATGCGCCTTAACTCTGGCCACCAGTTCCGAGGGGGAAAAGGGCTTTGTCACATAGTCATCGGCCCCCAGACCCAGACCCCGGATCTTATCGATATCGTCCTTGCGGGCAGAGACCATGAGAATCGGCCTGTCCTTGACCTCGCGGATCTTCTGGCAGATCTCAAAGCCATCCGCGCCCGGCAGCATCAGGTCCAGAATAAAAATATCGTAGTCCCCTTCCAGGGCCTTTTTCAGCCCGGCGGCTCCGTCGGTCTCGATATCCACCGAGAACTCGCTCAGCTCCAGGTAATCCTTCTCCAGCTCCGCAATGGAGCGCTCATCTTCAATAATCAGTACTTTGCTCATCTGACTTCCTCTTCCTGATACTTGCGCAGAACGAAATAAATACAGGTTCCCTTGCCGGGAGTCGACCTGGCCCAGACCTTGCCCCCGTGATCCTCGATGATTTTCTTGACAACGGCCAGACCGATCCCGCTGCCTCCCGTATTGGAGTTGCGGGAGGAATCGGCCCGGAAGGTCCGGTCAAAAATATAGGGCAGGTCGGCCGCTGTAATACCCTGTCCGTCATCAGACATCTCCACCTGGACGAAATCGCCTACATCTTTCACCAGCATGTTGATATGGCCATCGGCATGTCCCATGTACTTGACGGAGTTGCCGACAATATTGGAAATGACCCTCTGCAGCTGCTCCGGGTCAGCGATGACCTCTGTCTCCTCGGGCAACTGGTTGGCATAGCCCAGACGAATCTGCTGGTTGGACAGCTCCACGGTGAGCTCCCCGGCGCAGTCGTCGAAGTAGTCTCTGGCGCTCATGTGGCGGAAGTTATAAGGGATCCCGCTGGTGTCAATCTTTGTGTAGGTGGTCAGCTCATTGATCAGCTTGTCCATCTCCCCCGCCTTATTGTAGATGGTCCGAACATAGGCCTCCTGCTTCTCCGGCGTTCTCGCGATCCCGTCTAGGATCCCCTCCGCGTAGCCCTTGATGGCTGTGATCGGGGTCTTGAGATCGTGCGCGATATTGGAGATCAGAGCCAGCTGCTCCTTCTCGTTCTCTAACTTCTGTCTGGAGGAATCCTCCAGACGGGCGCGCATCTCCTCGAAGGCGCTGCCAAGCCGGGCAAACTCATCCTTCCCCTCCATCTCGATCTTGAAGTCCAGGTTGCCCTCCCGGATATTCTCGGCCGCCTCTGTCAATTTGCGGACCTGAGGAACCATGCCGGAGTAGATCCAGGCGGTCAGGAAAACGGCGGTCAAAATCAGGATGGCCAGCACTGCCAGGATATACTGAATAATCAGCCTCTTTGCCTCCGGCAGATCCCCGCTGGCGGAAGTCAGCAGGTAGACGCTCCCCACGGAACCGTTGATCGTGTAGAAATCAATCTGCCGGACGATCGTAGAGGCGTCTCCCTCCAGGTAGGTGAAATTATTGGCGTCCCTGGCTCCCGTCCCAAAGGATGGCAGATGCTCCGGATCCAGATTGCTGTGCTCGGACAGGCCATTGTAATAGACCTGATCCCGATAGCGAACCAGGAGGCTGGTATAGCTCTTCTTCAGGTTCTCGTTCTCCTTCTGCAGATAATCTGTGTTCAGCAAAACGGACGGATCTGTCCTGGCCTGCTCCAGAATGGTCTCATAGGCCCTCCTGGAGTAGCGGTTCATGATCTGCATGGAATCTGTCACCAGTCCCTGGTCTGACCCCCGGCCCAGGAAGCGTACTCCATAGAGCAGAAGGACGGCCAAAAGAATGGGAACCACAATGACAATGGCGAAGGAAATTATCAGTCTCTTGCGAAAATTCATCCTCTCTCCCCGGCCCAACGGGCCTTTTATTGTCATGTGTTCCAAGTCAACGATGAAATACGCGGGAATACGCGCGTCGCTAGCATCCCACAGTCGTAATAAAAGCCGCAAGCAGAGCTTGCGGCTTTTATTATACTATATCCTGTGCGCTCAGAGAGCCTTCTTGAGCACTTCCACCTTGTCTAAGGCCTCCCAGGGGAAGGCCACGTCGTTACGGCCGAAATGACCGTAGGCAGCCGTGGGGCGGTAGATGGGGCGGCGAAGGTCAAGCATCTTGATAATGCCGGCCGGGCGCAGGTCAAAATGCCTGCGAACCAGCTCCACCAGCTTCTCATCAGAGATTTTCCCGGTGCCGAAGGTATCGACATTGATGGAGGTCGGCTCAGCGACGCCGATGGCGTAACTCAGCTGAATCTCACAGCGGTCCGCCAGACCGGCCGCCACGATGTTCTTGGCCACATAGCGGGCGGCGTAAGCCGCGGACCGGTCTACCTTGGTGCAGTCCTTGCCGGAGAAAGCGCCGCCGCCGTGCCGGGCCATGCCGCCGTAAGTATCGACGATCAGCTTGCGCCCCGTCAGTCCGGCATCTCCGTGAGGGCCGCCGATGACGAAGCGGCCGGTGGGGTTGATGAAATACTTGGTTCTCTCATCCACCATCTCCCTGGGAATGACAGGATCAAAGACGTATTTCATAATGTCACTGTGAATCTGCTCCTGGCTGACCTCATCGTCATGCTGGGTGGAGAGGACAACGGCATCCAGGCGGGCGGGTCTGCCCTCCTCATCATACTCGACGGAGACCTGGGTCTTGCCGTCAGGGCGAAGATAGGAGAGTTTCCCCTCCTTGCGGACCTCAGTCAGCCGCAGGGCGAGCTTGTGGGCAAGCTCAATGGGATAAGGCATATACTCCTCCGTCTCGTTCGAGGCGTAACCGAACATCATCCCCTGGTCTCCGGCCCCGGTATCCAGGTCGTCGGTCAGGCTCCCCTCCTTGGCCTCAAGCGCCTTGTCAACACCCATGGCGATATCCGCGGACTGCTGGTCCAAAGCGACGAGAACGGCGCAGGTATTGCCGTCAAAGCCGGTTTTCGCGTCATCATAGCCGATCTCCTTGACCGTCTCTCTGACAATGGACGGAATGTCCAGCCTGGCCTTGGTCGTGATCTCCCCGGTCACCAGGATGAATCCGGTACAGGCCGCGGTCTCGCAGGCGACACGGCTCATAGGATCCTGGGCCATGCAGGCGTCCAGGATCGCGTCGGACACCGCGTCGCAGACCTTGTCCGGATGTCCTTCCGTCACCGACTCAGAGGTAAAGATTCTTCTCTCCATATTTTCCTTTCCGCTCATCCATCGAGCTGTAGCTCGGCCATTTCCAGAGCCGGGGTCAGACCGGCAACAATTTACAAATCATTCTTAATGGCCATGAACAATCGGGTGCGCGTGGAACTGCCATGCGCAAAAAGATCCGCATGTAACTGCGGATCTGACTCAAGTGAAGATAATCAAATCCTCTTATTGTTCGAACATACTCGCTCAGGTTGGCACCTACCGCTTTGGGGGTTGCCGTGGCTTCACGGATCCTATGTATCTCCACCACTCTGAATAAGAGAACTGTATGTAACCTGCCGCGCGGGCCGGTATTTTCTGACAGGATCTGACTGTCTCAACGATGCCTACGATAGCCCAGAAAATGCCCGGCTGTCAATACTTCTGACAACCGGGCATACATATCCCTGAAACTGTATACGGGTCTTATCCCGCTTCCTGTCATCCTTCCGGGAGAGCTCGCGGACCCGTCATCCCACTTTGCCGATAAACTTGCGCAGGGCCTCCTCGCTGGAGACGCACTCGATCTGAGCCCCCAGGCCCCTAAGCTTCTGATCGAAGCTCTCATAGCCTCTCTGTATAAAGTGGATATCATCGACCGTCGTAATCCCGTCGGCTGCGAGACCGGCGATCACAAGGGCGGCGCCGGCGCGAAGGTCCGGGGCGGAGATGCGGGCCCCGGTAAACTGATTCACTCCTCTGATAATGGCAATATTGCCCTCTACCTTGATGCAGGCGCCCATGCGGGCCAACTCATCCACATAGCGAAAGCGATTCTCAAAAATCGTCTCTGTCACGGTCGAAGTCCCGGAAGCCAGAGCCAAAACAGCGGTCATCTGGGGCTGCATATCTGTCGGGAAGCCCGGGTAAGGCAAAGTTGTGACAGAGGTCGGCGTCAGGGGACTCTTGGCGATCACCCGAACCGCGTCATCGTACTCGACGATCTCGCAGCCGGCCTCCATGAGCTTGGCACTGGTTGCCTCCAGGTGCTTGGGCGTGACATTCTTCACCGTGACATCCCCGTGGCTGATCGCCGCGGCGCACATGAAGGTTCCGGCCTCAATCTGATCGGGAATCACGGAGTAGGTCGTTCCGTGCAACCTCTCCACTCCCTGGATGCGGATGACGTCCGTCCCGGCCCCGCGAATATTGGCTCCCATACTGTTGAGGAAGTTGGCCACGTCAACTACGTGGGGTTCCTTGGCGGCATTCTCGATCACCGTCTTCCCCTCTGCCATGGCAGCCGCCATCATCACATTGATGCTGGCTCCGACAGAAACCTTATCCATGAAGATGTGCGCGCCCACGAGCCGGTCCGCCCTCGCTCCCATGAGTCCGTAGCTGACATCGCACTCGGCGCCCATCGCCCGAAAGCCCTTGATGTGCAGATCAATGGGACGACTTCCGATATCGCAGCCGCCCGGAAGGGCTACCTCCGCCTCCTTGAAACGGCCCAGAAGCGCTCCCAGCAGATAATAGGAGGCGCGGATCTTCTTGATATACTCATAATCCACCGTGAGGCGATTCACCTGATCCGCCGTGATCTCAACCGTGTGCCGGTCGACATGCCTGATCTTAACGCCGATATCCTCCATGGCCGCGTTCATGACAATCACGTCGTGAACATCCGGAAGATTCTCGATGCGAACCGTCTCGTCAGTCATGATGGCCGCCGCCAGGATCGCCAGAGCCGCATTCTTGGCGCCGGAAATATCCACCTCGCCGTGCAGAGCGACTCCGCCTTGAACTACATATTGATCCATACTTTCCACACCTCTATATCGCCGTTTTACCACCGCGAACGCCACTGCGCACTGGCTCTTTTTCTTCACTTATCATACAGGAATTCATTACAAGTTCACAATTATAGTGAGCGCGGGTAATGACTGTCAAGACGAAGTCCCCTTAGAACCGCTGTTTGTTCCGCTCTGGTTCTTGAGCTTCTGCCCTTTGGTCTGGAAGAGACTGTTAAATTTGACCTTGCTCCAGGCGGCTTCATTCAGGGTCATGCCGTCCTCGTTCTCCCACTGCTTGAAGACCTCCTCGGCGTGCTCTGTTTTCTTCTTATTCTCCAGTGTCTTCTTCTTGGCGGCCGTCGCGTCCGCGTCAGACAGACTGTCTAAGCGAAGCACATAATAACCGTCATTATCGACCGTGACAACATCAGAGACCTTACCGACCTCCATCCCCTCCAGGGCGGTCAGAACCGCCTGAGGCAGCTTGTAGGACTTGTCTCCCACATCACTCTTTCCGTAATTCGCTGTCTGCACCGTCTGCTTCATCTGCTTTGCCGTCGTATCGAAGTCAGCAGAGGTAGACAGGGTCTTGGCCTGCTTCATCAGCTCCGCCTTCTGCTCCTCCGTCACCTGACTCGTCTTACCCGTAGAACTGTCGGTGGACTGAAAGGCGAACTTCACATAAGAGAACTTCTTCTGGTTAGCCTCCTCGTCGCTGACCGTCGTGTCAGCCTGCCCCTCTAAGGCCTGTTCCACATGATAGTAATAGTATTGATCCTCGAAGAAACGAACGACGTAATCCCTCTCGGCCCCCAGCTGCCTGACAGCCTCCTCGGAGTTGGCGGCCAGGAACTTGTCCGCGGCCTCGCCGATCTTCTTCGATTCCTCTTCACTGATACTGATATTGAAGTCAGCAGCATGCTGACGGGCAACGTACTGTTGCTTCAGGGAATCCGCCACCGTCTCCTTGACCTGCTGCTCCAGGGTCTTACCCTTTCCGGACATATCCGTTGTCCAGTAACGGTCCCCATAGTAGCTGCGATAGCTGGCGTCATACTGAGCCTGCATAAGCCTTGCCACGAAATTGCCGTAGCCAAGCTCTATTCCCTCTCCCTGGCTGACCTTGATCAGATTCGCCTTCGCATTGATCCCGCATCCGCTGATCAGAAGCGCTCCTGCCAGCCCCAGAGCCGCCAGGGAAGCAAATATCCTCTTCATTTCCAATTCTCCTGTTGTCCACGGGCCTATCCCGTTCTCTCTCGTATGATTTAATGTTCTTATTATAGTCGTCCACCGTCTCACAGACAAGTTGCCTCCCGGTCCATGCGCCTTAAGCCTCCCGGTCCACAGCCAGCTCCCGAAACTCCTCTACAAAGCTGCGCAAAGCCTCCGGAATCTGTCTTTTTTCCATCCTGGAATTTCTGCCGAAATCAAGTTCCAGACGGGGCGCCTGCGGGTCTGCCGTAAAGTGCAGATAAGGGCTGTAGCGGCTGATCAGCTGCGGAATCACCGCGGGATTGATCGGGGCCTGGTGAAAGAGCGTCAGGCTCACCTGCCAGCCCTTCTGCCTGATATCCCTGATCCAGGCCCTGTGGGCGCGAGCCTTAAAGAGGGCGATCCAGAGCAGATTCTGTACGGCCCTTGCCGGCTCTCCAAAGCGATCAATCAATTCCTCCAGCATGGCGTCATGGTCCTCCTCGCTGCGGATGTCCGCGATACGCTTGTAGATTTCCATGCGCTGGCCGGCGTCCGCCACATAGGACTCAGGCAGATAGGCGTCCATGTCCAGATCCACCGAGGTCTCGAAGGGCTCGTAGATCTCCTCCCCCTTCTCCTGACGAACCGCCTCTCCCAGCATCTTGCAGTAGAGGTCATAGCCCACGGATTCCATGTGTCCGGACTGGCTCTCTCCCAGGACATTTCCCGCTCCGCGGATCTCTAAATCCCGCATGGCGATCTTGAAGCCGCTCCCCAGATCGGAGAACTCCTTTATCGCCAGCAGCCGTTTCTCCGCGACCTCTTTGAGCAGCTTTCCCCTGCGGTACATGAAGAAGGCGTAGGCGGTCCGGTTGCTTCTTCCCACCCTGCCCCGCAGCTGATAGAGTTGGGACAGGCCCATATTGTCCGCGTCGTCAATGATGATCGTGTTGACATTGGAAATATCCAGGCCGATCTCGATGATTGTGGTGGAGACCAGAAGATCGATCTCCCCATCGATGAAGTCCACCATGATATTTTCCAGCCTTGTCTGGGACATCCTCCCATGGGCATAGGCGACATGGGCCTCGGGCAGGAGCTTTTGCAGGCGGGCCGTCATGTCGGCAATCTGCGCCACCCGGTTGAAGACATAGTAGATCTGTCCGCCCCTGGCCATCTCCCGAAGAACCGCTTCCCGTATCATCTCGTCATTGTGCTCAAAGACGAAGGTCTGGATGGGGGTTCGCTCCATAGGGGCCTCGTCTAAGATGCTCATATCGCGGATTCCCACCAGACTCATATGCAGCGTTCTCGGAATGGGAGTCGCCGACAGGCTGAGGACATCCACGTTCTTCTTCATCTGCTTGATCTTTTCCTTATGCCTGACGCCGAAGCGCTGCTCCTCATCAATAATCAGGAGTCCCAGGTCGCGGAAAACCACGTCCCTGGACAGGGCCCGGTGGGTCCCGATGACAATATCCACACGGCCGCTGGCCAGCTCGCTCACCGTCTGCGCCTGCTGCGTCTTGCTTCGGAAGCGGCAGAGCAGGCCCACCTTGATCGGATAAGGCGCCATCCGCTGGACAAAGGTATCGTAATGCTGCTGGGCCAGAATGGTTGTCGGAACCAGATAGACGACCTGCTTGCCCTCCTGCGCGGCCTTGAAGGCCGCCCGCAGGGCAATTTCCGTCTTGCCGAAGCCCACATCCCCGCAGATCAGCCGATCCATGATCTTGGGACTCTCCATATCCTTCTTTACGGCCTCTATGGCCTCCAGCTGTCCCTCTGTCTCCTCGTAGGGGAAGGCCTCCTCAAATTCTCTCTGCCAAACCGTGTCCGGCCCATAGGCATATCCCTTGTCCTCCTGGCGAACCGCGTAGAGTTCCACGAGCTCCCTGGCCACAGATTCCACAGCCCGCTTCACCCTGGATTTGGTTCTGGACCATTCCTGACTCCCCAGCGAATTGAGCCTGGGTCTCCTGGCATCCGCCCCGGCATACTTCTGCAGGAGGTCCATCTGACTGGCCAGGATATAGAGGATCCCGGAGTCGGCGTATTCTATCTTGATATAGTCCTTGGTGACCTGGTCAACCTCGATCTTCTCCATGCCCCGGTAGATACCCAGTCCATGGTTCTCATGAATGACATAGTCCCCCTCGTGCAGCTGGGCGAAGGATGCGATCGCCTCCCCCTCTCTGTGCCGCCTGCCGCGCTTTCTGCGTTTTCTTCGTCCTCCGAAGAGGTCCTCTTCCGTCAGGAGGACAAATCCGGCATCTGTCAGCTCATAGCCGGCCGACAGAGAACCCCTGGTGACCATGATCTCCGCTTCCTTGACCTCATGCTCCGGATCCTCTGTATAGAAAACATTGAGATTCTCCTGCAGAAGGTCATCCGCCAGACGCCTGGCCCGGGTTCTGGAGCTCCCCACGTAGACCAGCTTGCGGCGATTTTTCTTGTACTCCCGCAAGTCCTTGAGCAGGAGTTCATAGCTGTTATTGTAGACGCTCCCCTGTCTGATCCGAATATGAAAATGCTCTCTGACTTCCAGGCCCTGGTCGCGCCCCTCCAGGGCGGAGAGGAGGACTCCCCGTCTCCCCCGCAGCTTTGCTGTCAGGCTCTCATTGTCATAGAGCATCTGCATCTGTCCCGGCAGGATATAGCCCTCCTCAAGACGGCGCGTCATCGAATCGGAGAACTCCTCCATAATGACCTTACCCGACGCCATCAGCTCCTGAAATCCATCCAGAAAGATCACTCCGTCTTCGGGGATGTAGTCGATCAGCGAAAGGGTCTGGTCGGTAAAATAAGTCAGATGGGACTCAACCTGCTGGCTCCCAAATCCCCCCTCGACATCCTCAATGATCTGGTCCGCCGCCGCCTTGATCCGGGCGGCCTCTTCGGTCTTGAAGCTCTCCCTGTAGCCGGCGCAGACCCGGTCCGCGTCCGCGCGGATGCCCTCAAGGCCCCGCCGCAGCTCCTCCGGGGACAGAACAATCTCCGCCGAGGGAACAATGCGGATGGTCTGCAGGGGATCCTCATCCGAAAGAGAGAGCTGACTGTCAGGATCGAAGAGGCGCATGGTATCCACCTCGTCGCCCCAGAGCTCAATCCGGATGGGGTTTGCATCCGTCAGGGGAAAGACGTCAATAATCCCCCCGCGGACAGCGAATTCCCCCGGATGCTCCACCCTGGCCACCGGCTCATAGCCGCTTCCGATCAGGGCCAGGCGCCATTTCTCCACCGGCATGTCATCTCCCTGCGCCACTTCAATGATGTTTTTATCATAGGAGGACAAAGGGGGCAGTTTATTCATCAGGGCTGACCAGGTGGTCACTATGACTGTTTCCTCTTTCCCCCGCAGCGCCTCAACCGCCTGCATGCGCTGACGGGTCAGCACATTGGAGCGGATATCCGACTGATAGAAGAGCAGGTCCTTGGCCGGATAATAGAAGACATTTTCCGTGAAGAATTCCAGCTCCTCCGCCAGCTGTCTGGCCCTTTTCTCATCGCGGGTGACAACCAGCCTGACCAAATAGCCGGCTCCCAGCCCATAGATCAGCTGGGCCTTGGCGGGATCGATACATCCCAAGACAGCATAGAAAGCTCCGCCGTCCCTTAAGTCCCGGCGAAGCTCGCGCATCTCTTCTAATGTTTCAAAGGGCTCAAAAAACGCTCTCATCTCTTCTCTCATCCTCTGGCCTTGCAAGGGCTGTTCTCTTCCGGCCGCATCCCGTTATAGCGGTTCATGGCCTCTACGATCTGCCCCTCCATGACCATGACAGCCGCCTCAGCCGCATGCTCCTCTCCCAGAGCCATGTTCTCCCGCTCCTCAGGACGGATCCTGCCCAGAACATGGGCGATCATATCTCCCCCCGTCGGAACTTTCCCCACCCCTACACGTACCCTGGGAAAGCGATCCGTCCCCAGGCAGGAGATAATGCTCTTTAAGCCGTTGTGACCACCGGCCGACCCCTGCTTTCTCACCCGGATCACTCCGCAGTCTAAGGTCACATCGTCAGAAATCACGAGCATATCCTCCAGAGGATCCAATTGATAGAAGCGGACAAACTGCTGGAGCGACCGGCCGGAGTCGTTCATATAGGTCGTCGGCTTCACCAGCAGCACCTGTCTTCCCTCAATGAGTCCCTTTCCATAGAGGGCCTCGAATTTCATCTCCCGCAGGCAGATCCCATATTGATCAGCCAGACGATCTATGGTATCAAATCCCGCATTATGTCTGCTATGCCTGTATTTCTCACCCGGATTTCCCAGGCCCGCGATCATATACATGAAAAGCTCCTTGCTCTGCCGAATGCCTCGGCTCATTGTAGCTTATTTCCGAAGGACGCGCCCCCTCTCCACGGAAAAGGATGAATGATAATCCGCGGAAAAGGATGAATTACAGTCCATGGAAGAGAATGAATGACGGGAGGAAGGGAAGCCTGTCTTCAAATCACCCCCTCGCGGAAAAAGCTGTGAAAGAAAAGACCGACCGCCCTGTCCGCATCTGCGTCTCGTGCACAGGTGCGATCTCTGGCGGTCAGCCCTCCCTTCACAGCCTCTTCTCAGCCTGCAATTGCGACGGAAGCTCAATTGTTCTTTCAGACGGAAAGCTTAATTGTTCTTGACGAAATCAATGTGATCAATCTTCAGCTGGCTGTCAGATATCTTGATGGTAATGCTGCCATCCTTGTTAATCTGGCCCTGTCCCAGGCCCAGTTTGGAGCCTCCTTCCGCGAAGATCACCTTGCCGCCGGCAACCTTATAGCTGCCCTTGGAATTGGTGTCAATTCCTTTTGCCACTTCCTTCTTCATGGCGTCTTCCATGGCCTTGAGCATCTGGTTCTTGAGCTCATCATAGAAGGCCTGTGCGCTGTCATAGCCGGCCTTCTTGGCCAGGTCGTCGGTGATTTGACTCTTGTCCATATTCTGCTGTTTGAGCGCCTCGTCGACGATTTCGTCGAAGTGATCTGTCGCGTACTGCTTGACATCGCTGATCAGCTTGTCACTGTCCAGGGAGATGCTGTAGTTCTTCTTGTCCAGATTCATCTTCAGTGTGACGTTCATGTTCTCCATGAAGCCCTTGGTAATCGCGTCATCCGCCTTCTCGGCAGCGTCATTGATATCGCTCATCTTAACCGTGGCCGTATAGTCTCCTGAGATATCTTTCTGTCCACAGGCCGCGAGGGCGAAGATCAGGGTCATCGACGCCATGAAAAGTGCTAAATACTTCCTCATAAACTGGATCCTCTCTTTCCTAAAATGCCCCATCACTGTAACATAATTCCGGCAAAAAGCAAAGAATCCAGCTGTTTTAAGGTTTTCTATCCGGATATTTTAAGGTTTCATTAAGGTGTCTTCTCAGTCGTTGACGATTTTCCCCGTGTAGAGCTGATAGTACTTGCCATGCTGCTGAATCAGTTCCTCGTGACTTCCTCTCTCAATAATATGCCCCTGCTCCATAACCATGATGCAATCCGCATTCTGAATCGTCGACAGGCGGTGGGCAATGACAAAGGAGGTTCTCCCCTTCATCAGGGCGTCCAGACCGTTCTGCACCAGCTTCTCTGTGTGAGTGTCAATGGAGGATGTCGCCTCGTCCAGGACCAGAACCGGAGGATTGTAGATGGCCGCTCTGGCAATGGCCAGAAGCTGTCTCTGTCCCTGAGAGAGGTTGCTTCCATCCCCGGAGATCACCGTGTCATAGCCCTCGGGCAGGCGGCGGATAAAACCGTCCGCGTTGGCCAGCCTGGCCGCCGCGATCACCTCCTCCATGCTGGCGTCCAGCTTGCCGAAGCGAATGTTGTCGGCGATGCTGCCGGTAAAGAGATGGGTGTCCTGGAGGACATAGCCCATGGAATGGCGCAGATCATCTTTCTTAATCTTATTGACATTGATCCCGTCGATGCGGATTTTGCCGTCCTCAATATCATAGAAGCGATTCAGAAGATTTAAGATGGTCGTCTTGCCGGCGCCCGTGGCCCCGACAAAGGCCAGCTTCTGTCCCTTCTCTGCGAACATGTCGATGTCGTAGAGGACCTGCTTACCCGGAAGATAAGCGAAGTTGACCTTCTCGAAGGTCACATGGCCCTTCTGCCAGGTATAGGTGGTTGTCCCATCCTCCCTGTGATAATGCTTCCAGGCCCAGCGGCCGGTTCTCTCTGTACTCTCTGCAGGATTGCCATTCTCGTCCTCGCGGGCATTGACCAGAGTGACATATCCCTCATCCCTCTCCTTCTCCTCGTCCAGCATGGCAAAAATACGGGTCGCTCCCGCCATGCCCATGACGATAAAATTCATCTGCATGGAGACCTGGTTGATTGGCATGGTAAAGGATCGGTTAAAGGTCAGGAAAGAGGCCAGCCTGCCCAGGGTCATTCCGGCCAGTCCCCGCATGGCCAGAAGACCGCCGATCACTGCGGACAGGACATAGGAGACATTGCCCAGCTGTCCGTTGATGGGCATGATGATATTGGCGAATTTATTGGCATTGTCTGCAGAATGAAAAAGCTGGTCATTGAGCTCGACAAAGCGATCGATGGCCTCCTTTTCATGATTGAAGACCTGAACCACCTTCTGTCCGCTCATATACTCCTCAATATGGGCGTTGACTCTGGCGATATCCCTCTGCTGAGCTCCATAGTACCTGCCGGACTGGCCGGTCAGCTTTCCGGTCACAAAGAGCATCAGGGCGACCATAGACAAGGTAACCAGAGTCAGCGGGACAGAGAGGATAATCATGGAAATCAGCGTCGCCACAATCGTAATCGCAGAGCTGACCATCTGGGGAATGGACTGGGAGATCATCTGCCGAAGGGTATCTACATCATTGGTGTAAACAGACATAATATCCCCGTGGCCATGAGTGTCAAAGTAGCGGATCGGCAGGTCTTCCATATGGGTAAAGAGCATGCGGCGGACCTTATCCATCATTCCCTGCGTCACCCGCGCCATCACCAGACCCTGGACCAAAACAGAGACTATCCCGATCCCGTAAAAGCCTGCCACCCTTGCCATGGCAGCTAAGAGGGGGCCGAAATCCGCCGCCTGTCCTGCGGATACCTGCCTGGTCAGGGGCAGAATATAACTGTCAATCAGGGTCTGAATAAAAAGATTTCCCTGCACATTGGCAAAGACATTTAAGAATATACAGGCCAGTACGACCAGTAGGTGCACCGGGTAGCTCGCAAACAAAAATTTTATCAGGCGTCGGAAGGTATTTATGCTGCCGCGAATATTCTTTTTTGGTCCGCCGCTTTTTTCTGCTCTTGCCATCAGTCCTCACCTCCATTCTCATCAAAGTCTCCGCTTCCTCCCTGGGTCTGAGCCTCATAGATATCGCGGTAGATGTCATTGCTCTCAAGAAGGTGCTCCGGCGTATCAAAGGCATTGACCCTTCCGTCGTCCATAATGATAATCCGGTCGGCATCCCGGACGGAGGAGACACGCTGGGAGATGATAATCTTAGTCGTATCCGGAATATCCTCCCGAAAGGCCTTGCGGATTCTGGCGTCTGTCGTGGTATCGACTGCCGAGGTGGAGTCATCCAGAATCAGAACACGCGGCTTTTTTAAAAGAGCCCTGGCAATACAGAGCCTCTGCCGCTGACCGCCGGAGACATTGGTCCCCCCCTGCTCGATAAAGGTATCATAGCCCTCGGGAAAGCGATCGATGAACTCATCGGCGCAGGCCATCTTTGCCGCCCGTCTCAGCTCCTCATCCGTGGCCGTCTTGTTGCCCCAGCGAAGGTTCTCGGCAATCGTTCCCGTAAAGAGCACATTGTTCTGAAGAACGACCGAGACTGCGTCCCGCAGGGTCTTAAGATCATAGTATCTGACATCGTTGCCGCCCACCTTGAGGCTTCCCCCTGAGATATCATAGAGGCGGGAAATCAGGTTGACCAATGAGGTCTTTGCCGATCCGGTCGCCCCCATGATCCCGATGGTCTCGCCGGAGCGGATGGTCAGATTGATGTCGGAGAGGACGAAATTCTCGGCCTTCTTCTTATAGGCGAAGTTGACGTGGTCAAAGACAATCTCCCCGTTCGGGACCTCCATCAAGGGATCTTTGGGATTGACAATCTCCGGCTCCTCCTCAAGAACCGCGACGATACGCTCGGCGGATGCCGCAGACATGGTAATCATGACAAAGACGAAGGAGAGCATCATCAGCGACATGAGAATATTCATGGAATAGGCCAGAAGACTGACCAGCTCTCCTGTTGTCAACTCCGAGGAGACGATCATATGGGCCCCGAACCAGGAAATCAGAAGGATGGACCCGTAGGCCGCCAGAGACATGGCAGGAATTCCCGTAGCTATGATGGACTCCGCCCTGACGAACATCTTGCGCAAAGCCTTCGAGGTCTTTGAGAAGACCTCCTTTTCTCTGCTCTCCCGGACATAGGCCTTGACCACGCGAATCCCGGTGACATTCTCCTGGACGGACTCATTTAAGTTGTCGTACTCCCGGAAGACCTGCCTGAAGATCCGGCGCACGACAGAGATGATCACGAAGAGGAAAAGGCCCAGAAGCAGCACAATCACCAGGTAAACGCTGGCCAGCCTGGCGTTGATATAGAAGGCCATAAGCATGGCCACAATCAGGGATGCCGGCGCCCGAACCGCCATGCGCAAAAGCATCTGATAGGCATTCTGCAGATTGGTGACATCCGTGGTCATGCGGGTGACCAGAGAAGCGGTGGAAAAGTGGTCAATATTGGCAAAAGAGAAGGTCTGAACCTTGCGGAAGAGGGCTTCTCTTAAATTGCGGGCAAAGCCGGCGGAGGCCCTGGCCCCGTACTTGCCGCCGGCAAAACCGGCAAAAAGACCGACAAGGGCCAGGAGGATCATGATCCCCCCATAGAAGAAGATCGCCTGCAGACTGTTTCCCTGGATCCCCTTGTCTAAAATGTTCCCCATCTCCAGCGGGATCATCATCTCCATCGCGACCTCTAAGAGCATGAAGAGGGGAGTAGCAATGGAGGCTCCCTTATACTCTTTCACCTGCTCTGCCAACTTTCTGATCATAGCTTCACCTCAAAATTCTCACTCATTTGATCGATCACACGGAAAAAGCAGTCCAGATCCTCCGGGGAGATTCCGGCTCGCAGCTGATCCTCCAGTTTCCTGAAACGGTCTGCGGATCGCTTCTGAAAGTCCTGTCCTTTCTGCGTCAGAACAACTTTTTTCAGACGGGCGTCCCTCTCGACCGGAATCCTTCGCAGGAGGCCTCCCCTCTCCAGGGTCTGAACGATACCTGTGATTGTCGACTTGGCCAGGGGAATCATGGACTCCAGGTCCTTCTGATAGATATCGCCCTCATTCCTGGCGATCAGACCGATCATCCAACCGCACTTGGCAATCTCCTGGGGGATCTGATCCTCGGCATCCGCCCGCTGCATCTCCTCCCGAATCCGCTTGGACAGCCGGTAAATCGCCAGCCCCAAATACCTCTCTTCTCTCGGCTCACACATATAACATGCTCCTTCTGCCCCGGCCAACCCCGGCTCACATAAGCTTACAGGTCATGGTCCTCGTATCCGCAGGATAAAGGCCCGGCTCAGACTGTTCACTATCGAACAGTTCGATGTCGAACTGTTCGGCGCTGAATTATATTGTAGGAATTGCCCCTGTATCTGTCAACCTCTTTTTCCTTTAAAAAGGGAAAGCTATTTCCCCTAAAAAAGGCAAGGCTATCTCTTTCCTTTAAAAACAAAGCCAGCTTTTTCTTTCAAAAGCAAAGCCAGCTAAAAAAAGCGGATCCCCGCAGGAATCCGCCCGTCAAAACTTGCTTTTCTATATCAATCCCAATCCATTCTCAGTGCATTTCCTTGCCCTTGAACTTGAGCCTGGAGAGGGCCCTGGCCATGGCCGCCTGGGTCATGTGGTACTCCCTCTGACTCTGCTGCTGCCTCAGGCGCTCTTTGGCCCGCTCCAGAGCTTCCTCCGCTCTTCTGGCATCCAGCTCCTCCTCCGTCTCACAGGTGTCCACCAGAACCGTGGCCCGGTTATTGGCGAAGACCATGGACCCATATCCCGCCACGACATCGATCCACTCGCCGTCTCTGGTGCGGATTCTGAGTTCCCCGGGGGAAATGGCCAGAATGGCCTGGCTGTGATGGGCCAAAAACTCCTGCTGGCCATCCACGGTCTGCACGACCAGAGCCTCAGCCTGGTCATGATAGAATTTTTTGTCTGACGCGATCACGCGCAGAAAGAAGGTTGCCTGATCAGCCATAGATAGACTCCTTATAGACCCTGTGACGCCCTGACCGGTTCAGAATCCCTCCCCGGTTCCACTTTCTGATACTGTCTTTTAAGACGCTTCCTCCTGGGCCTTCTTGGCGACGTCATCGATGGACCCGCAGTTTAAGAAGGCGTTCTCCGGGTAATCATCCATCTGGCCGTCCAGGATCGCCTGAAAGCCGCGAATGGTCTCCTCCAAAGGCACGTACTGGCCCGGAATCCCGGTGAACTGCTCGGCGACAGAGAAGGGCTGGGAGAGGAAGTTTCTCACCTTGCGGGCCCGGTAGACGGTCAGCTTGTCCTCGTCGGACAGCTCCTCCATCCCCAGGATCGCGATGATATCCTGCAGCTCCTTGTACTTCTGCAGAACCTGCAGAACCCGCTGAGCTGTCTCATAGTGATCCTTGCCCACGATACTCTCCTCCAGAATGCGGGAGGAAGATCCCAGAGGATCAACCGCCGGGTAAATACCCTGCTCGACGATCTTACGGCTCAATACCGTAGTCGCGTCCAGGTGGGCGAAGGTGGTCGCCGGGGCGGGATCCGTCAGGTCATCCGCGGGCACATAGACCGCCTGGACAGAGGTGACAGACCCGGCCTTGGTGGAGGCGATTCTCTCCTGCAATTCTCCCATCTCGTTGGCCAGAGTGGGCTGATAGCCCACGGCGGAAGGCATCCGTCCCAGAAGAGAGGAGACCTCTGAACCGGCCTGGACAAAGCGAAAGATATTATCGATGAAGAGGAGGACATCCTTGTGCTGAACATCCCGGAAGTATTCCGCCATGGTCAGTCCGGTCTCAGCCACGCGCATACGGGCTCCGGGCGGCTCGTTCATCTGCCCGAAGACTAAGGCGGTATTCTTGATGACACCGGACGCGCTCATCTCGGAGAAGAGATCATTTCCCTCACGGGACCGCTCGCCGACACCGGTGAAAATAGAGTAGCCGCCGTGCTGTGTGGCAATGTTGTGAATCAGCTCCTGGATCAGGACGGTCTTGCCGACACCGGCGCCGCCGAAAAGGCCGACCTTACCGCCCTTGGCATAGGGGGCGATCAGGTCAATGACCTTGATCCCGGTCTCCAGGATCTCCTGTACCGGATTCTGGTCTGTGAACTTGGGCGGCTTGCGGTGGATCTCCCACTCTTCTGCGCCTGTGATCTGCTCTCCTCCGTCGATGGTATCCCCGAGGACATTAAAGAGACGGCCCAGGTTCTGCTCCCCCACCGGCACTTCAATCCCGGCGCCGGTAGCGAGAACGGGCATATCCTTCTGCAGCCCCTCTGAGGCGGACAGCATAATGCAGCGAACCATGTTCCCTCCCAGATGCTGGGAGACCTCCATCACTGCCTTCTTGCCGTGATTGTCAACCTGCAGGGCTGACTTGATCAGCGGAAGGGGCTCTTCTGCGAATTCCACGTCTACAACAGGCCCCATGACCTGTACAATCTTACCGATTTGCATCCGGCATGACTCCTTTCTTAAGCTTCTTGCGCCTGGCGGCAGCCGCCAGCTGCTGAGCTCTGGCCTTGGCGCCCGCTGCAACCTCTGTGATCTCCTGGGTGATCTGCGCCTGGCGCTCCCGGTTATAGCGGATATTGAGTTCCTGCAGGAGCTCCTGTCCGTTCTTGTTGGCGCTGTCCATGGCCTGCATGCGGGCGGAGTGCTCGGAGCAGAAGGCCTCGACTAAGGCGGAGTAAATATATCCGTTCAGATAATCCGGAACGATATTATACAGAAGCTCCGAGGCATTGGGCTCCAGCTCAAAATCCTCCTGAATTCCCATGGCCGTCATCGCCTCCTCCTGGTTAAAGGGCTTGGCATTCAGCCGGATCAAAGGAAGCAGCTGGGTCATGTTGCACTGGGTCTCCATTGAATTCTTCATCGAAGTGAAGACGATAAAGACCTCATCGATCTTCTTCTCCTCAAAGAGATCCAGCATCTCGAAAGCAATGCTTCTGGCCCGGGCCAGGGTGGGTTTTTGGGCGGTATAGTGGAACTCGCCGTCAACCTCGATGTGATGCTGCAAAAAATACTGTCTTCCCACTTCGCCGACGGTAAAGAGCATGCCGTTGGGATGATCCGCCAGAAGTTCTTCTGTCAGCTTGATAATGTTGTGGTTATAAGAGCCGGCCAATCCCTTATCCGCAGTCACACAGATGATTGCCCTGCGCAGTCCCCCCTCCTGCTGCCGCTTCTCGCGGTTATCCAGATAGGGATGGTGGAAGCCCTCCGGCAGATGGCGCATAACGCGGGCGAACATGTCCTGCAGAGCGTAGAAATAGGGCTCGGTGGCTGCCAGGGACCTCCTGGCGTTATTCATTTTCGTAGATGAGATCATATACATGGCATTGGTGATTTTCATCGTGTTATCAATGCTGCTGATACGATCTTTGATCTCACGTATCTGGCCCATGGAATTCCTCTGTACTAATGCAATGCCAGGCGCTTAGGCCTGGGCCTTCTCATATAGGGGAGCAAACTCATCGGCAGCTTCTAAGACAGACTGTGTCAGGACATCTGTCAGGCGGCCGCTCTTATCGATCTCTCCCGCGATTTCCGGATGCTTGTCGGCGAAGAAGGCCAGGAGCTGTCTCTGATACTCCTTGACCTCTTTGACAGGCACATGAATCATCTTCCCATTCTCAGCGACCAGAAGACTGATCACCTGGTCGCTCATAGACAGCGGTGATCCCTGCGGCTGCTTGAGCAATTCCATGAGAACTGCCCCCTGCGCCAGCTGATTCTTCGTCGCCTCATCCAAATCGGAGGAGAACTGGGTGAAGACCTGCATCTCCCGATACTGGGCCAAATCAATACGCAGGGATCCGGTGGCCTTTTTCATGGCCTTGGTCTGCGCTGCGCCTCCCACACGGGATACGGACAGGCCGACATTGACGGCGGGACGCTGTCCCTCGAAGAAGAGATCCTGCTCCAGGAAAATCTGACCGTCCGTGATGGAGATTACATTGGTCGGAATATAAGCGGATACATCTCCGTCCTGGGTCTCAATGATGGGCAGGGCGGTAATGGATCCTCCTCCCAGCTCCTCAGAGAGACGGGCGCAGCGCTCCAAAAGCCTTGAATGCAGGTAGAAGACATCTCCGGGATAGGCTTCCCGTCCGGGCGACCGTCCGAGAAGAAGGGACAGGGCCCGATAGGCAACCGCGTGCTTGGACAGATCATCGTAGACGATCAGCACGTCCTTGCCCTTGTGCATGAAGTATTCAGCCAGAGCTGTTGCGGCATAAGGCGCGATATACTGCAGGGGCGCCGGGTCAGAAGCCGTCGAGGCGACGACGACGGAGTAGTCCATGGCGTCATGCGCCTGTAAGGTGTTGACAATCCCCGCAATCGTAGATGACTTCTGTCCGATCGCCACATAGATACAGATGCAGTTCTTGCCCTTCTGATTGAGAATGGCATCCGTCGCAATGGCTGTCTTACCGGTCTGCCGATCTCCGATGATCAGCTCACGCTGACCGCGGCCGATCGGGAACATAGAGTCTATGGCAAGGATACCGGTCTGCAGGGGAACATTGACCGGCTGACGGTCGATGATACCAGGGGCTTCATTCTCAATCGGGCGGTAGTCCGACGCTTTGATCGCAACTCCTCCGTCAATGGGATTGCCAAGAGCGTCAACGACGCGGCCCAGGTACGCGTCAGATACAGGTATCCCGGCCCGCTTACCGGTCCCGGTCACATGACTTCCCTCGCCGATTGTTCCTTCCTGGTCGAAGAGAATGGCGCCCACGCTATCGGACTTGATGTCCTGGATCATACCCTTGACGCCATTGTCAAAGAGAACAATCTCCCCATACTGAACGTGGTCAAAGCCGCTGATGGTGACAATTCCATCTCCCACAGTCTCAACCGTTCCCACTTCAGAGGCCTTGGCCGCCAGATGGAACGCCTCCACGGCCTCCTGCATGATCGATACGATCTTGCCCTGATCCGCGCCCCGCGAGGCTCTCTGACGGGCTTCATCGATCTGGTCTTCAAACTGGCGCTCCCTGCCCCGGGTGGACCAGTCAAACTCATCGGAGCCCACAGCCAGAATGAAACCTCCGCCGACCGAAGGGTCCGTCTCAACAGTCAGATCCACATCCGCCGCGCTGGCGGTATGATAACGCTTTGATAAAAACTCCTTGAACTGAGCAACCTGCCTCTCGGAAGGCGGCGTCACACACCGCAGCCTGGCCTGAAGCATTGTGCTCACATCCCTTGTATTGGTCTCGCTCATTTATTTCTCCACTTCCTTCAGGAAGGCGTCATACATCTGCTCATCGGTCTGAGAGTCCACCAGCTTGGCCGCAGCGTTCTTGACCAGATCGGTGATCTTCTCCTCCGCCTCACGGCGCTCGATCTCCGCCGCGGCTTGAGCCTTCTTTTTGGCCTCTTCAATCATCTGATCAGAGCGATCGCCGGCTTCGCCCAGGATGCGGTCATACTCGGCATTGGCCTTCTTGATCGCCTCCATGCGGATATTGGCCGCCTCCGCCTGCGCTGACTGCTGCTGGGCCTCGTATTTCTCATGCAGGGCCTGCGCGTCCGCCTTGACGCTGGCCGCGTCGTCATAGGACTTTTTGATCTGTCCCTCGCGCCTGGCAATAACGTCGCGCACCCGTCCGAAGAGGAATTTTTTCAGAATAAAATAGAGGATGATCAGGTCAATGATAACCCACAGAATTGTCAAATCAATGTGTAACATTGCTTCTCCTAACTTGCTGCTTCCACATCCGCGGTTCCCGCCCCGCGGGCGCCGTCTCTGCGTGAATCAGCCCAGCATGAAAATGATCAGGATGCCCAACACAAATCCGTAGATCGCGGTCGCCTCGGAAAGCGCTGCGCCCAGGATCAGATTTGACTGAATCTTCTTGTCCGCCTCAGGCTGTCTTGCGATTGCGTCCGCTGCGTGACCGGTTGCGATACCGATACCGAGACCGGCTCCGATGCATGCGATGGCTGCAATACCTGCTCCGATTGCTGTAACACTCATGATTTTTTCCTCCTGAAAGACAGAATATTGATTTTGGAACAAATTCCACGTTTAAATGCCCCTTGGGGCTCTATAATATCGGCATCCGCCGCTATTATCTTCACTTGGCAGGACACCTGTCCCGCTAATCCTCAACTGCCTCCGCAATAAAGAGGGAGGTCAGGAAAACAAACACATAGGCCTGAATAAAGCCGTCGAAAATATCAAAGTACGCGCTGAAGACCAAGGGCAGGCCCACAGGCACAATGTACTCAATGATCTCCATGATGACGTAAGAGCCCAGGACATTGCCGAACAGTCGCATGCACAGAGAGAGAGGCCGGATAAAGACTTCCAGTATATTGATGGGCGTGATGATGGCGATGGGTTTGGCAAAGGCCTTGAGCCAGCCGCCTACTCCCTTCTTCCGAATGCCGGCCGCCTCAATCAGAACAATGGACATGGCCGCAAGCGCAATCGTGACGCTTAGATCCTTGGTGGGCGGCTTAAGCCCCAGCAGTCCGATGATATTGGAGAGACCGATATAGAGAAGAATGGTCTCAAGATAGGTAGAGTATTCCGCTGCTCCCTCGCCCAGCATCCCCTTGACGAAATTGTCCAGCCAGGTCACCGCGCTCTCTACGAAGAGCTGCTTTTTGGACGGATGCTCCACGGACATGTGACTGGTCAGCCACAGGGACAGAACGATCAGAATAGCCATAACCACCCATGTGATCAGAAGGGACTCATAGATGTCAATCCCTCCGAAGATCGGGATGGTAAACGCCTTTTGTACCTGTAATTTCTCAACTAACTCCTGGGCCATTGCAGACTCCCTTACCAAACTCACGCGGCAGAGCTTCCGGGAAATCCCATTCCCAATGCCGCGATCCTCCTCGCGAAAAATCACAAAAATCAACTGTCATTCTAGCACTTTCATTCCTCTTTCGCTAAGACATCCAGCAGAATTTGTCTGGCACTGCCAAATCGGCCGGCCCCCTTGGGGTGAGTACCGAAATTCCTGTACCATTCTGCATGGTATTGAACTCTACCTCTGCCGGTTGCCATGAGATGAGGTCTTTCTTCTATTCACAGCAGAATATCTGCAAAGCACGTCTGTGATTGCTTGTTGTACGCTTATTATAGTAGCTCAACTCTGGGATAATTTACCAATATTCCTCTGCTTTTCATCCATTTCTTTGTCTGATTTTCTCTGTCTCTCCCGCTTTTTTATAAATACCCACGGATCGCAGCATAAACCTTTTCTGCCGGACAATCAGATCCCGCAGCCTATATCCGCAGCATTTCATTTTGCCGACCATTAGCTCCTCAGGATCTCTGCCTCCAACGCCGCCGCGTCAGAGACAATGGGGCCTGCCCCTCTCTCCTCCAGAAAAGAATGGCTGCGAAATCCCCAGTCAACACTGATACAGTCCATTCCTCCATTGGCTGCCGTCTGCATATCCACCTCGGAATCACCGATATAGACCGCCTCCCCGGGGACAACGTTCAACCGCTTCAAGACGAGATCGGTCATATCCCGGGCCGGTTTTCTCGGGATGCCATCCTGCTCGCCGATACAGGTATCAAAAAGACCGGCGAAGACCTCCTCGGCCAGAATTCTGACCGCTTCATCAGGCTTGTTGGATACCACAGCCGTAGGAATCTTCTTCGCGCGAAGGTTCTTCAGAAGATCCAGAATTCCGGGGTAGGGGCCGGTCTTGTCGTTGGCGTGCTCGGCATAGAAGGGCTTATAAATCGTCGCGATCTCCTCCACTTCCTGATCAGATACTCCCTCAACATTCTCAAAGCCCGGGGTCCCTATCCTGACCAGATCCTCCTCCGGCATACCCTTCTCATAGGCTAAAGCCCTCTGAATGGCCACATTAACACCGGAGCCAAAGAACTGCCGAACCATATTGCCCTGATAATCGTGGCGATGGCCGCTCCGCTCCAGAGCCCAGTTGAGGGCAGTCACCAGGTCATCCAGCGTGTTTAGTACAGTTCCGTCCATATCAAAGATTGCCGCCTTGTACTTCATATTTGCTCCTTTAACTTCCTTACTTTTTTCTACAATTTCAGGGTAGCCATATTTGACCAGAGTAGCACAAAGCTCCTCCATTTTTACTGCGTCTTGTCTGTCCCGAACGCATAGTGAAAGTGCCTGCCAATACGATTTTGGTCCAGGCCCTCTCCGATCACGATCAGAACCTCCTGGCCCTGCGCGCTGTCACTCAGCTCGATTCCCTCCGCAGTGGCATTCACCTTAAGCCAGCCGGCCTGACCGGCTCGCTTGACATCTTCCTCGGCATGATTTGTTTCCCCACGCCCTCTGCCATCCGCTCGCAAATTCAAATAGCCCTTCACCCGGATCACATGGCCACAAGCGGGATCCGCGAAGATCTGCCGCAGGTCCTCCGCCAGTTCCTCTCTTGTCGCCTGTACATTCATATAGAAGAGCTGGTCATACTGGTCTTCCCGGCTGACAGGCAGCTTGAGGTGGTCCGCTCTCTGATAACCTGCCCGACAGATCCCCTCCAGATCAGCGTCTGTAAGCTGATCCCACGGTTTGGTCTCTATCTCGCCCAGCGTCAGCCGACGGTCACAGTGAAAATGCTCTAAGGCACGGTTTATATGGTCCACTGTCCGGGAAAAAGATTTCTCATCCACCTCCTGGCTCTTGGATAACACCACCTTTCCGGCATTGGCCAACTGCGATACCAGAAGATAGTCGGTCTCCTCATCCGTATTCTCCGGCAGATGAGCATCCAAAATAGAGATAACGCTTCCAATCTGATACCAGCGATTGAGCGGTTCCTCCTGAAGGGTGTCGAAGAACTCATCCACGTCATAAATACCCGACGGCTCCACAAGAACCCGGTCATAGCCCAGCATGCCGAGCGTGATGAGTTTGGTCTTAAAGCGTCTCTGATGGGTCTCATAGTCCTTATCTCCCAGAACCATTTCCACATCACAGGACTCTCCCTCCAGATCAGATAAGAGCATGCGATCCACATTGATGGCTCCAAAGTCATTCTCCAGGATCGCGATATTCATTCCCCGATCTATCAGATACCTGGCGTAATGCCGCAGAAAGGTCGTCTTTCCGGAGCCTAAGAACCCGGTAATCAAATCAATTTTCGTCATTGAATCTCCTTTTCTCCGGTTATTTTCGGACACAGCCGCATCCTTTTATCTCAGATCTTATCTGTCTCTTACGCTTCTTTCCTGCCTTCTGTTACTTTCTGCCCTTCTGTCTCAGATCTCCTTCGCTTATCCCCGCCAGTTCGCGCGCCCGGGCCAGTCCGCCGCCGATATAGTCCTCTCCATAGCGATCCAGAATCTGACTGGCATAACGCCTGTCGGGATCTTTAATCTTATCGATCTGACGGCTGATCGCCTCATGAGCTCCCAGCACATTCTCCATATCCGCAAGGATTTCCAGCGCCAGCTCAGGCAGAGGGTGCATCTGCCCATCCGTCCAGAAGAGGGACACCTTTTCCAGGGGATAGGATGCCGCCTGCTTCATATTCCGCATGGCCCGCCTCTGACGCATGACAGACAGATCCATCTTGGGCCTGGCAGTCAGATAGAGCAGGAGCAAAGTCAGAAACTCCAGATCCGAGGGGGCAATCCCCTCATCCCGCAGGGGATTGACATCCAGCATGCGCAGCTCGATATGGTTCACGCCTTCCCGGAGCTTGTCCAAGGCATTGGTGCCCTTTGGCTTCAGGCGAACCGGATAGTAGAGCTCCGCCGCGGAATAGAGTTTGCCGGTCTCCACATAGTAGTTCATGGAGTCCAGATAATTCGGGATGGCGTCGAAGTCCAGGACGGGTTCAAACTCATTCCAGTAGCCCCTGTCCGAGCAGCGGTAGGAGGAATATATGCCGGCCAGAATCTCCCCCGGCTTTCCACCCTCGAAAGAAGCATCCATCAGGGGGGAGGCCGCCGTCAGGGCGACAATCAGCCAGGAATAAGCCAGCAGCTTCTCCGCCAGGTTCAGGTAGATCTGATCCGCAGAGACGCCCTCTTCCCTCAGGCAGTCCAGGAAAGCCTGTGGATAGGAAAAGTTGAAGTGGATGCCGCACAGAGACTGCTTCTTTCTGCCGTACTTGCCCGCCAGATAGTTGCGATAGACGGTTTTCTCCGCTTTCTCTCCCACGAACTGCGCGATTCGGATATCCTTCTCTGAGCGCAGGCAGGGAGGGTTGGAGAAGGGCCAGAGCAGCTCCGGTGTGTTTTGCCCCGCCAGAAAGCGGGCTACCTCCCGCCGCTTGTCCCCTAGCGCCTTGACCAGCTCCCGGGGATTATGGTGTACCCCGGTAATGATCTCCAGCTGGCTCTCGCAAAAATCCCGGTCCAGAACCGGATCATCCCCAAAGGGATGATCCGTCTGTGCCAGGAATCCCTCCGGAGTCACCCGCTGATTTTCTTCTTCCAGACCAAATCCTCCCTGGGTGAAGGTCGGTTCGATCCATTGTCTGATGTTCATTTTGGATGCTCCCTGGGTGTTTCATTGTTTCAAATTGACTTCCTTGCAGTTTACTCCCCTGTATGACTGCCGTCAATCGGCCTTGCCTGCGTCAAGCCCTCCTCCCAGGAGAAGATCTGCTTGTCCTCCACGTAGGCCAGCAATTTCTCCCGCAGGAAGCTCTCCATCTCTTCCAGGAGAGGGGCCGGATAGTGACAGTAGCCTCCCTCTGTCACAAAGGGAAACTGCACACTGGCGGCAAGGGGCTGATTGCGGCGCAATCGCTTTAAGTAATCCGCGGAGACGCGAAAGCTCCCTATGCTGACGTCCATGATCTGTCCGGGAGACAGGTCTGTAAAAATCCGGTCCACCAGGTCTGCGTAGGCCTTTTTCCAGCCGGGCTGAAAGATCATGGGGTCCAGGGCCAGCCGGACAGTCGCGCCGGCCTCGACAGCAGCCCGGACGCTCTTGAGCCGGGCAGCCAGGCTGGCAGCCCCCATCTCCATCTGTCTGATATAGGTCTCCGGGGACAGGGTCCAGGCGAAGATCAGATCCTTTCGCCCCCGGTAGTGATCCCAGCCCGAGAGCAGAGCCGCCTTGGTCCGAACCTCAAGGCTTAAGCCCGGCCGCTCAGCCGCGAAATCGGCCCAGGCAGAGACATACCCTGTCACCGCCTCCAGGGCCAGCAGATCCGTGTCGTAGGAGACGCAGAGGTAGACCGGATGCTCTGTCAAAAGCCGGTCCACCTCCTCCATAATCTCCTCCAGATTGACGAAGATAACGATATTCCCGGAGGGGTACATCCCCTTGAGATAACAGTACTCACAGTTGAAGGGGCAGTTCATGACGGAAGACGCGTAATAAAAATGACTCCTTCCGAAGCTCTGGCAGACCGGCGCCCCCGGGTATACCGCCTCCCCCTGGCGGACAGCCAGAATCAGACTCCGGTGATTGATCTGCAGACCGACATCCTGCCGCCTGCGATTGAAGACATCCTTATAGTGATCAATCAGGATCTGTTCGGCCCCTGGAAAATGCCTCAGGATCTGTCCGGTTCTCGGCCAGTCCAGAGCCCTTTTTTCGATGTAAATATGGCGAAACTGCTCACTCATCCCGCATCACCCAGTCTGCAAGCTCCCTCAGGAGAAGCTTGCCCTGTCGCCGGTCCGCCGCGGGAAGCTTCTCCTTTGCCTCCATTTGCTTAAGGCGGCCTCTCCAGTCCTTTCCCGCCAGACCGGCATAGGTCAAGAGCTGCTTCAATTGCTCTTTCATGCTGGCGGAGCAGCAGAGGTCACCGGCTCTTCTGACAAGCTCCTCCTGACCGGGCAGGACAGCTGCCATCCGATCTGCTGTCTCTTCTTCCTTCCGGGTCTCCTTCATCAGGGTCCTCAGATAGGCCTCTATCTGCGAAAACCCGCTTCGCATGCGAGTCTCCAGGAGCTGCGCGGTCATCCTCTCTCCCCCTGCCTGTCCCCTGTCAGAGACCATCTTCAGGATATGAATTTGCTGAGGCCCCAGGTAGCTGTTGGCTGCCTGAAAAAAGGCCGCCCCCTCCATATCAAAAAGCGAGACGCCAGCTCCTCTATTTGGTCCTCGTTCCGCAGAGCATTCCCCGTCCAGACCCTCTTTTGGGTCACAAACCGTCCTGATTTCTTCCGGAGTCCAGATCCTGGATCGGCTGTACAGAGCAGCCTCCGGCAGGGGGAAGGCATAAGGATAGATCAGGTCCGGGTAGAAGCTCCTTCTCCCGTCCGCGTCGATCAGTCTGTTGACCCGATAGGGACCGACATATTGACCGGTCATCTTCCCCGCCGCGCTTCCGACCAGGACAAGCGAAGCTGGGCCGTGCACCGCAAGGACAGCGCCGACTGCTGCCGCCACAGCCACCGGCCCCGGTCCGGTCAGGGTCAAAAGGACTTCCCCCCTCTCATCCTGATACTGGCGATATGGCAGTTGGCTTTGCCTTGCGCGCATTCCCATCATTCGAACCAGTCCTCTGACCTCCGGCCAAAGGGCCGCGAAGAGCAGTATCCGCATCTCTCCTCCACTCTCTGTCTGGCGAATATGATATCCGCTTTTCCTGAAGCTCCCTGCGCCTGACACCATCTTCCAGGTCTCTTTCCAAAATCTCTGCCGCATACAGGCCCATAGACGTCAGGCAGGCGCATGATCATCACGGACAATGAAGCAGTCGCGCCGCGAGCATTCCATCTCCATGAATAAGAAAAGAGCTCCGGATCCCCTCCGAAACTCCTCTTCCTTAACAGCAGTCGGCGTGACAGGATTTGAACCTGCGACCTCTACGTCCCGAACGTAGCGCTCTACCAAGCTGAGCCACACGCCGATGACTTCCTCCTTGGGAAATCAGCCCTTGAATAATAACAAATCCTCCCCCAAATAGCAAGGGGGAGGTATTCCATCAACAACCGCTGTCAGAGGCTATCTGTCAATGACCGCTGGACGGACTGGCGGGACTGTCCGTTTCGCCCCCGCCTCTCTGGTTCGTGCTGTTTGACTCTGAAGATTTCCCGTTTGAACTGCTGGACGAAGAGCTGTCCTCCGACGCGGGCGACTCCTGCCCGGTGGAATCCGTCTGAGACTTGCTGTCGCTGTCCGCGGAATTCTTCTTATCCTCCTTCTGCCCATCAGTCTCCTGACTTGAACTGCTTCCGCTGGACTTGCTGTCAGAAGACGTCTTCGATGTCTCCCAGGAGAAGTTCTTGTAAGCCAGCTTCTTGTGGGCCGCGGTCATGAAGTCCCTCCAGATCCGTCCCGGGTAATTGGCCCCGGTCAGATTCTGCATGGACCTGGGCGTATCATAGCCGGTCCAGATCGCCGTGGTGTAATAGGGTGTGAAGCCGCAGAACCAGCCGTCCTTATAGTCGTTGGTCGTTCCTGACTTGGCCGCGGCCACCTGGTTACTCAGCTTCAGGCCTGCGCCGGTTCCGTAATCCAGAACCGCCTTCATCATAGTGATCATCTGATGAGCGGCATCCGACTTATAGATCTGTGTCTCCCCGTGGTTGTTCCTGTAAATGGTGTTGCCATTCTTGTCGTCAATATGATCGATGCAGGTCGGCTCACGGTATTTGCCGTCATTCTCAAGCGCCGCGTATGCCGAGGCCATCTCTACGGTTGTGACCCCGTTCGTCAGTCCGCCGATCCCCGCCGCCAGATTCTCATCGTTCTTGGATATCTCCGCGAAATGCATCTTGTAGAGATACTGCAGGCCCTTGGCCGGCTTGACATCCTTAAAGACCTTCCAGGCAACCGTATTCAGCGAATAGGCCACGGCCTGGGTCAATGTGACATTGCCCATATAGGAATTGCCGTAGTTCTGAGGTCCATTGGTAATGGGGGCGTCCTGCACGCGGGTGTCGGGCGTATACTTTCCGGTCTCAAGCGCCGGCGTATAGACTAAAATGGGCTTGATGGAAGAACCGGGCTGACGGTAGGAGCGATAGGCGCGGTTCAGCGTGTAGGTCGTGATGTTATCCTGGCTTCGGCCGCCGACAATAGCAACCACATTCCCGGTCGTGTTATCAATGACGGTCCCCGCGGACTGGGCCGCATATATACCCTTATCCGTCGTCTCGCTCAGCTTGCTCATGTTCTTGTCCACTGCGGTCTGGAGGGACTGCTGTAAATTCGCGTCCAGACTGGTGTAGATCTTATAGCCGCCTGTGTAGAGTTCGGAGGCGTAGCTGTCGTACTCCTTGCCGTACTTGTCCTCATAGGCCTTGCGCTCATCATCGCTGTTGAACTGATACTGGAAGTCAAATCCGTCCGCCGTCATCAAAGCCCGCACGGCGGAGTACTCGGCGAAGGTGGTCTCATAATTATGGAACTCCTTCTGATCCTGGGACAGATTCAGGGCGATCTGCTGCCCGGTGGCCTGATCATACTCCTCCTGGCTGATCTTTTTATCCTTGAGCATGTTCTTGAGAATCAGAGTCTGTCTCACGACCGTGTTCTCAGGGTGATTGATCGGATCATAATAGCTCGGGCGATTGGGAATGGCGCACAGATAAGTGATCTCCGCCAGGCTCAGCTCGCCGATATCCTTGCTGAAATAGCCCTGGGACGCGGTTCCGATGCCGTAGAAGCCATTCATGAAATAGACATTATTGATGTAAAAGTTGAGGATCTGGTCCTTGGAGTATTTCTTCTCCATTTCCAGGGCAACAAAGATCTCCTCCACCTTGCGCTCCCAGGTCTTATCCTGGGTCAGAAAGACCGTTCTCGCCAGCTGCTGGGTAATCGTGGATCCGCCCCCTGAGACCTTGTGGTTTCTGACCATGGCAAGAGCCGCGCGGGCAATTCCCTTGAGGCTGACGCCGGGATGGCTGTAGAAGCTCTTGTCCTCAATGGCGACAAAAGCCTCCTTGACCTGCTTGGGCATCTTATCGCTGGTCACATACTGAATCTTCTTCTTGCCCCCCAGCTCCGCCAGTTCATTTCCGTCCTTGTCGTAGACAAAGCTGGATCGGGAGGCCTCGAAGGTCTCCTCCGAGGAATTGGCCACCAGCTGAACCGCCTCGTCGTGCATGGCTATGATTTTACTCGCGTAGCCTCCTGCTACCAGGTAGATCGCGGCGAACGCAATCATGATCAGGAGGATGAGAAGAATCAGACGAACCACACGCCAGACTCTGCGCTTCTTCTTTTTGGGCTTGTTGGGCTTGGGGTTCCTGTGCTCAGAACTCCCGACTCTATGCAGTTGTTCATTATTTTTAATCTCACTCATAGTCCGTATTTTACCTTCTGCCCTCAATATAAGCAACTTTTTCCTGACCGGCAAAAGCCTGCGTTTTCCTGATCGACGAAACCCTGCGTATTTCCCCTGACCCGGCGGCGATCCTTTCATATGGCGACTGCATCCTTTGCCGTCGATGGATTCTCCTCTTGCCGCCCGTCCTGCTTCTTTTTAAAATAGAATCAAACGCACTGCCAAAGAAGAGCCGGCCGGACGATATGAGAGGGCAAGGTCGGCTGAAAATGAGCCGGTAGCGGAAAGTCTGTGGGGGGGTAGATGAACCAAAGTTCGAGGAGGAGAAAATGACTGAGTCAGAGATCTGGGGCAGAGGTCCCCATGGAGAGGAAGTGAGAATTTGGACGATTTCCAACAGGGGGGGTCTGCGCGCCAAAATCATGAATCTGGGGGCTGTCCTGCTGGAGCTGGATGTTCCGGACCGCAGGGGAGAGACAGCGGACATCGTCCTGGGCTACCGGGATCTGGAATCTTACTTCCGCAATTTCGCCTGCTTTGGCGCCACTGTCGGCCCAAACGCCAACCGGATCGGCCAAGCAGCCTTTGAGCTGGAGGGAAGGCTCTATCATCTGGAGGCAAATGACGGCGTCAATAATCTGCACTCCGGCTCCGACTCTTTTCACCACCGCGTCTGGCAGCTGGCAGAGGCCGGTGAGAATTCTATCTCATTTGCCATCACAAGCCCTCATATGGACCTTGGTTTCCCCGGCAATCTGACCATGACCGTTTCCTATCAGCTGAGCGAGGACAACCGCCTAATCATCGACTACGAAGGCATTTGCGATCGCACTTCTCTCTTTAATCCGACCAACCACAGCTACTTCAACCTGGCCGGCCACAATTCCGGTCAGGTCTTCGATCAGCTGCTGCAGATTCCGTCCGACGCCTTCACCTATGCTGACGCCGCTTCCATCCCCGACGGACAGATCCGTTCTGTTGAGGACAGTCCCATGGACTTTCGCGTGCCAAAACCCATCGGCCGGGATTTTAAAGCAGATTATGATCAGCTGAAATATGCGGGCGGATATGACCACAACTGGATTCTGCGAGACTGCAATGGCCAGGTTCGCCCCGTGGCCACTCTCTCGGATCCCGTCTCCGGCCGCCGGATGACCGTCTCAAGCGACCTGCCCGGAATCCAGTTCTATACCGGCAACTACATCGATGAGAGTGAAATCGGCAAGGGAGGCTGTCACTATCCCAGGCAGGGCGGGGTTTGCCTTGAGACCCAGTACTTCCCCAATGCCATCAATGTCGAAAGCTTCACCTCTCCTCTGATCTACGCGGGACAGCCTGTGCACAGCCGAACCGTCTTTGCCTTCTCTGTGATCTGACAGAAACTGCCTCTATCTGCTTACCCTGTCGGAGATTCTCTCATTGACCCGATGGGCAACAAGGGCGGTCAGTATCTTTCCTGTCTCTGCCTCAGGGATGCTCTCATCGATCCTGTGGCCAGCATCTTGCCTGCCTGTTCCCGCCGGGGAATTCTCACTCGTATCTGAGGGCATCGATCGGATTCATCCTGGCTGCCTTGCTGGCGGGAAAATACCCGAAGAAGATTCCGATCCCCATGGAGAATCCCAGGGCGATCAGGATCCCTCCCAGGGACGGCCTGGCCGGATAGCCCAGAAGCTGAGAGGCCGCTACGCCCAGGGTGATTCCCAGAATGACCCCGATCAGGCCTCCGATCAGACAGATGATCATGGCCTCTACGATAAACTGAGCCCGGATGGAGGAATTCCTGGCTCCCAGGGCCTTGCGGGTCCCGATTTCCCTGGTTCGCTCCGCGACGGAGACCAGCATGATATTCATGACTCCAATGCCTCCCACCAGAAGGGCAATTCCCGCAATAATGGAAATGGCTGTCGTAATCGTCCCAAGCATGGTCATCAGCATGTTGACCAGACCGCCGAAGGTGACCGCTTTGGCCTGGTAATTCGGATTGTTCCGATAGTAGGGCTTAAAATACGTATCAATTGCCGCAGTCAGCTCCTCCTGGTTCTGCTTCTGATCCAGCTGCTGACCGGCATGTCCCGTCGCCGCGATAACCTGAATCATGCGGTAGCGACCGCCCGTCTTGCCCATCATCTGATTGTAGGTTCCGATCGGTATATAGAAAGAGGAACCCGCGAAGGCAGTCTGTGTCGCCGCGTTTCTGCTCTCGCTCTGATAGACTCCCACGATCGTAACGCCGTAAGTCTTACCGTCCAGGGACATCTCAATCTCCTGGTTCAAAGCGTCCTGTATCCTGTCGCCAAACATCTTTTCCGCCGTCTCCTTTGCGATCAGGGCTACGCGGCGTTGATTGGTAAAATCCTCGGCCGAGAACATTCGCCCGGCCTGGATACTGTTCGGATGATTTAAGAAAAACCCGGCATTTACCCCCAAAAGATTGACGTCTGCGCTCTGTCTGCCCGTCTTCTGACTCAGCTTTACATTCCCGCTCTGTCCCCAGACCACGACGGCCCGGACCCTGTCCCCCAGGTAGTCGACCAGTCCCTTGACCATGGCGTCGCTGATGTAATCGCTCTCCTGCATGCTCTCTCTTGTCTGCCGGCCGGCAAAGCGGATCCCGTCCACCGCCTGCCTGGGATCTCTCTCCCCCTTCTCCTCTGAGCGCGGCATGACATTGACATAGATGTCGTTGGCGCCCGCGCTCTGCATATTGTCGGATATGGAGAGCGTCAGGGAATTTCCCACGGTGAAAATGGCGATGACAGCCGAGATTCCGATGATAATTCCGAGCATGGTAAGGAAGGCTCGTATCTTGTTGGCCTTAAGACTGGCAAATGCCAGCTGGATATTCTCTCCCAGGAGCATCAGTCTCTCCCTCCCTGATCCATGATCTGACCGTCGCGAATCGCGATGATCCGATCGGTTTCCGCCGCCAGCTCCGGGGAGTGGGTGATCAGGATAATGGTCTTGCCCCGCTCCCTGTGCAGCCTGTGAAACAGATCCATGACCAGACGTCCGGTCTTGGTATCAAGAGCTCCGGTGGGTTCATCCGCCAGAATGATGGCCGGATCGTTGGCCATGGCCCGGGCAATCGCCACCCTCTGTTTCTGTCCGCCGGACAGCTCCTCGGGCAAATGCCTGGCCCGGTCTGTCATCTCCACCATCTCCAGAAGCTCCCTGGCCCGGGCTCTGCGCTCGCTCCGTCCCAGTCCGGCATAGAGCATGGGAAGCTCCACATTCTTCTGGGCATTTGTCTTGGCGATCAGATTGTAGGTCTGAAAGACGAAGCCGATCTTCTTGTTGCGGATATCGGACAGATCGTTGTCCGTGACCCGGCTCAGATCTATCCCGTCCAGAAAATACCGCCCCTCTGTGGGCCGGTCTAAGACCCCGATCAGATTCATGAGCGTAGACTTGCCGGATCCGGAGGGCCCGACAATGGAGACAAATTCTCCCTCCTGTACAGAGAAATTGATATCGTGCAGAATCTCCAGTTCATTGGGCTGGCCCAGGTAGAATCTCTTTACAATGTGCTCTAAGCGGATGACCTCTCCCATCAGTTTACTCCTCCGCCTGCCCCCATGGAGTTGAGCAGCTGATTGACGGAATTGTCACTCTTTGTCTCCGGAACCACGACCTGCATCCCCTCCTGAACCTGATCAGAGACAATCTGGGTATAGTAGGTGCCCTCCAGACCTGTCGTGACCGCGATCCGTCTGACGCTGATCTCCTCCTGCTTTTTATCCCCGTTCTCTCCTGTCTTCTTGTGCTCGACAATCTCAATGAAGGAGCTGCCGTCTTCCGCCTTCTGCACGGATTCAAAGGGGACGCTGAGGGCGTCAGGCGCCGAAGAGGTGATAATGCTGACATCCGCATTCATCCCCAGGCGCAGGCGATCATTTCCGGCAGGAAGGGCAATTGTCACTGTAAAACCGGAGGAGGAAGATCCGGAAGAAGCTCCCGCAAGATCTCCCAGGCCACTGAGACTTCCCAGATCCAGTCCTCCGATCGAGCCCAGCCCACCAAGTCCTGTCCCGGAGGAGGAAGATCCGGCCGCCGGGGCGACCGCCGTCACATTGCCGTCCAGTTCCGCCTCCCCAGTCGCGTCCGTCTTGACCTTGACCGCCATCCCCGCCTGAACATCGGGGATATCCGCCTCCGCGACCGTTGCTAAAATCTGGAAGGAGGAGTCGTCTTCGATCCTGGCAATGGTGCCGCCGCTGTAGGTCTTGCCCGCTTCCGCCTTCACCTGCGTCACCAGTCCGTCCATAGAGGCTCGTATCGCGCCCTTGTCAATCTGCTGCTGCAGTTGATCCAGCTGATTTTGCAAGCTTGATATACTTGACTCTGTGACAGAGGATCCGGCATTCCCCAGAGAGGACAAGTCGGCAGACGGTGCATTTTCAAGAGCCTCCAACTGAGCCTGCAGCGCTGTTTCCTGTGCCTGAAGGGCCGTCAGGGCAGCCTGGCTCTGCTCAACCTGGACCCGGTCTGCCGCCAGCGTGGCCGCGTCCGCTCCGCTTCCTGTCTCCAAATCCCGCTTCAGCTTGTCCTGGGCCTGGCTCAGACTCTTCTCTGCCTGGTCTTCTCTGCTCCTGATCTCCTCCAGCTTCTCCTCTATTCCCTGCAGCTGGCTCTGCTTCGCCTGGGCCGCCTGGGCTGCCTGCTGAGCCAGCTGTGTCTCCGTCTCCTTCTGTGCCTGACGGGCAGACCGGATCTGCTCCTTCAGACTGTCGCGGCTGGCCTCCAGGCGGCTGGTATCCATCTGCGCGATCAGCTGACCGGCCCTGACCCGGTCCCCCACCTTGACATTTACAGTCTTGATCGGGCTGGCCAGAAGATCACTGGTCAGATCCTGACTCTGCACAGAGGTCACCTTGCCGCTTCCCGTGACCGACTTGACGATCGTCCGCCTGGAAATCGTCTCTGTCTTCGGCTCCTTATCTGCCGCCTTCTTACCGAACTGCGCGCGGACAATGGCAGCGATGACCAGCGCTAAAACGATGATCAGAAAAACAAGCAATTTCCTGTGCTTCTTCCAAAACTGTATGAATCTCGCCTTCATAATAAGCCTCACGATATTCCAGGATTCCAGGCTGATGTCAAACCCCCGCCTGCTACCTCCAACCTTCCATCTTCCGCGCCAGGCTTCTGGCCTGCTGCCTCCAAAACCCCGCCCGGTCTGTGCAGCCCCTGGCCTTGTCTGATATGCTTTCCCGGCAGGCTGTCCTCCGCTGATTTACTGTCTATTATAGACATCCTTTTCCCCTGGACACAAGAAAAAGGGACCGTGAAAACGCGTTCGCGCAATTCTCACAGCCCCTGGCTTCCTATTCAATTTTAAAGCCACGACACAGAGGTGTCTGGCCAGCCATCAGGGATTTTGGCTCTCGTAGGCATTGGCCTGCGCTTCATCTAACAATTGTCCGGACGCGTATACATAGGCGGCCACCCGCTTTCCGCTGACAATGAAGCGGTCAGACGTCTTAGAGCAGGTAGACAGGGTCACCACCTTATCATCCGCACTGACCTGCACGTCCGTCTTAGTCATGGCGTCCTTCTCTAGAAGCTTCAGATGGTTGGCGTAATCCTCTCCCTTGTCCTTAAAGACGGCATAGACATCGCTGTTCTCGTTCTGGTCGGACCACGCAAAGACCTGATAGCGATAGACCACATCTCCCCGGATGATCTGAAAATACTGATGATCCTGGTAATAATTCGGATCATCCTTGTAGTCGCTCAGACTCCCGAACATGGTCTTGTTATTCATCTGGTGCCCGTAGACCAGGGAGTGGTAGTCCTCGAAGTTCGGCCGGTTCTTCCCCTCCAGGAAGATGGAGCCGGCAATCGCGTACTTGCCGTCCATGGACTTTCGCAGCCAGTAATTATCATCATTCTCCTTGTAGAGCACCGGATAATTAACGTGGTCATTGTTCTCCATATAGATCCAGGCCTTGACCGTGTCATTCTGCTTGAGCAGCTCGGGGAAGTCGACCGTCACCTGCTGATACCACTCCTTGGCCTGTTCTTTCGATGAATCCGCCACAGTGACCGCGCCCCTGGCGTTCTGGTACACCTGCTCCGAGTCATGATAATCCTTCAGCGTCAGGAGGATCCTCCCCCCTGAATATACGATTACCAGGAAACAGACAGCGATCAGGATGTTATAGACAATTCCCGACTTCTTCCTCTTCTCCTTCTTTGGCTCCTGCTTTATTTCTCTCATAGAACTTCCAATCAATTGCATTTATGAATGTTTTGTGAATAGAACTCATTCTAATCAATCGATTGGGCAAAGTCAATCCGCCTGTTCCCAGACGTATTCCAGGTTCGCGGGATCCCTTTTGTCTGCCCGGCCCGGATTCGGGGAGTAGGCTCTCGACAGAGACAGGGAGACATCCGGGGTTTTCTTTGCCCTCAGATCCCGGGCGAGAGAGAAAAGAGCCAGTGCTGTCAATCCGCCTGCGGCCAGCCAGTATGCCAGAATAAGGCGGTTGCTTGTCCCGTAAATGGCAAGGACTCCGCTCATAAGGCTTCCCAGGGTCAGAGTCAGTACCGCGGCGTCCCAGATACTTCTGGTCAGGGAAGAAATCGCCCTTCCGACGCCATGGCCGCCTTTTTGCCTCAAGCCGGCCATTGTCCCCGCATCCGCGTCTTCTCCGGGATCAGCTCCGATTCGACCTCTGCGATGACCCTTGACCCCGGACCAGAGAATCAGGCTTGGAACCAGACCTCCCAAAAGGGGAATCAGGAAGGCCAAATACATGGCCGGGGCATACACTCCATAACTGAAACACTCGTAAATCAGTCCGAAGGCCAGGATAAATCCGGTCATAAATCCATAGTTTCTGCTTCTTTTCTTAGCTTCCGATGTAGACAATGTCGCTCACACTCCTCTCACTCGTTCCGTGTCCCGTTGTTGTGGGATTGTTGATTACCTTACCCTGGAAGACCATGGTGGAGGATCCTCCGCCGTCCAGATTATAAGCTGTTGTGGCTCCCAGCGATTTCATGAACTGGGCCAGTTGGTAGAGGGAGAGTCCCTGGCTCTCGCTGCTGCGCCCATCAGAGACCACAAAGACATAGTGACCCTGTCCGACCTGGCCGATCGCGGTTCTCGGGTTGGAGGCCATGGCCTTGCCCACCTCGGAATTGGCCATCACAGTGATATTGCCGTCCTGAATCAGACCTGGTCCAAAGCTATAGACCTGCCAGGCCCCTTGATCAACCAGCTCCTGCGCTGTCGCGTCGGAGGCATTGACCACCTTCATGGATCCATCCGTCCCAATGGCCAGAACCTGGTCGTCACTGTCAGCTGTTGATCGGTAGACAACACCGTTGCGGACCACATAGCCGGATTCCTGGGCCCCGTAGTAGTCGCCATTAATCGCGAGGATCGCTCCGACGCTGTCGGCGATGCTGGATGTCTTGGCCGTCACGTTCTTTCCGTAGGTCCCCTGGGCGAAGGCGCTCTTGATGTATTCCGCCGAGCTGACCTGAACATCCGCCACATAGATATAGGTACTGTTCTCATAGAAGCGGTATACCGTAATGGTCACATTATCGTCCGAATAAGTCCCTACGACCGTCGCGTCAGCATACACTCCGCTTCCGCTGCTCCCCTCCGTCAAGGTCCCGGTCGTCTGACTGGAGCTGCTCTTTGAATTCCCTGAGGAGGATGAAGAGCTCCCGGAGCTGCCTGACGATTTCAGACTGGCGAATTCCGAGCTGCTGAGAGAGCTCTGGCTGGACGCGGCATAGGAACGGGCCAGGACAAAGGTATCCAGGAGGAAGTAGCTGCTGAAGGCGATCAAAAGGGCCGTCGAAGCGATACGAAATCTTCTTCCTGCCAGTCCCCTGCCCTTTCCGCCGTCTGATTTCTTCTGAGTCCCTGATCCGGGATTCTTACCTTCTCTGCCCTCCTGAAATTCATCCTCCATTTTTTTCTTCTCAGGCCACATAGGGCACCTCCTTTCTCACAAATACAAAGTTCTTCTGGACCAGATAGCTGAAGATAAAGATGGTCGGTTCCGCGATCAGCTTGGCGGTCAGTGCCCCCAGCCCAAGCGCGGTCAGCCCATAGACCAGACATGTGTCAGCGCAAAGCACCAGGACAGCCGTCAACGCATAGCGGCTGAGACTTCTTCCCAGCCTGCCCCGATGATGGAAAACGAGCTTCCGGTTCAGACTGTAATTGAAGGCCGCGCTGATCAGACGGGCCAGGACATTAGCCCCGACGACAGGAATCATCAATGTCATCAGGGCATAGAGCAGATAGTCCAGTCCAAAGGACGCGAATGAAACTCCGGCAAAGGAGATGATCTGCTCGAAAATCACCCTGTAGATGCGAATGGAATCCCTCACCGCGTGGAAGTGACTGCCGGCATTATTGTTCTCATAGATTGTCTCGATCGGGATCTCATAAATGGGGATCCGATCTCCGGCAAATTCTAAGAGCATGCGCATCTCGTACTCATACCGTTCTCCGCCGATCTTGCACATTTTCGGAATGTAGGCCGTACAGAAGGCCCGCAGTCCTGTCTGCGTGTCCGAGACCTTCTGTCCCGTCACCAGAGCAAAGATCTGACAGGTCAACCGGTTTCCCAGCTTGCTGCGCAGTGGGATTTCCCCGGAAAAATGTCGGCTCCCCAGATAGAGTCCGTTGGCCCCATACAGGCAGCGGTGAGCCAGATGCAGGGCATCGTCCGGCCTGTGCTGTCCATCCGCGTCCATTAAGACCACAACGCCGGGCTTCTCGGCCAGCCGCCTCAAATAGGCAAGACCTGTGCGAAGAGCAGCTCCCTTTCCTCGATTCTGCGGATGCCGAAGGAGCATCAGGCGAAATCCCGTCTCCGTCCTGCTCTCCCTCGTCTTTGTCCTGCTCTCACCCATCTCAGGCATAGAATCGGAGTCCGGTCCAGCCTGGCCGGCCAGTTCCTCAAGACGGCGAAAGACAGCCTGGGCTTCCGGCCTCCTACTTCCGTCATCCACAACCAGCACATGCAGATTTGCCTCCAGGGAGCCGCTTCTGCCCCGCAGTTCCTCCACAAGTTCCAAGAGCCTATCGTCCGGCTCATAGGCCGGGATCAAGATGAAATAGTCATCCATAGCGTCCTCCTTTCCAAGTCTCGCCCTCCTCCCGCGCTCCGAAGTCAGTATGATATGAGCTGATCGCTCCACATATTCCTTCATCCGTCATCGCGCGATCCGAATTGACTTGTACATAGAATAGACGCCCGCCCTTAAATGAACCTTAAAGCGAATACTCCCTGTCCAAAAAATAGAGCGCTTAAGTCAATCGACTCAAACGCTCTTTCTGATCACAACTAAATTCTCTTTTTGCGACTTTACATACTCTCTTATCTTGCCTGTCTTCTCTTCTTCGAAACAAGACCGCCTGTAAGCACTGCC